>Ga0129336_10000001_pt1 | contig 195579 bp, 263 predicted proteins | sample CPB6_02_DNA_FD_96878 | JGI IMG/M metagenome (GOLD analysis project Ga0129336, IMG submission 96878) | Freshwater to marine salinity gradient microbial communities from Chesapeake Bay, USA - CPBay_Sum_0.6_0.2_DNA | ecosystem: Environmental > Aquatic > Marine > Coastal | place: USA: Chesapeake...
AAAAGATAAAGTAACGCAGAAGACTCGTTGGTCTCTGTAATATCTGCCTGTAGCGCAGTCTGGTAGCGCATCTGGTTTGGGACCAGAGGGTCGGGAGTTCGAATCTCTCTAGGCAGACCAATTTATATCAGTGAAGTGTTACGGTAGCACAGCGGTCTCCAAAACCGCGGGCGCGGGTTCGACTCCTGCCACTGGTGCCAATTCTGGGCTCTTAGCTCATCTGGGAGAGCGCCTGCCTTGCACGCAGGAGGTGATCGGTTCGAGTCCGATAGGGTCCACCATTTAAATGCAGAGATAGCATCGTATTCAATTTGAGGTGAACTTTATGCTTATCTTGTTTGATGTTGACGGAACTCTGACACCAAGTAGAGGCGTTATTAATGATGAATTTAAACATTGGTTAATGAATGAGCTCAAGGCAGAATTTCGGTTGATCACTGGAAGTGATCCTGAAAAGACGCAAGAACAAGTCGGGTATGATCTGTGGTCATATAGCGTTTCTTATAACTGTGCTGGAAATCATGTTTTTCATCGTGGTAAAGAAACATACAAGAGTGAATGGAAAGTTCCTGATACACTTCTTGAATGGATGCAAGATAAGTTAAATGATACTGATTGGATGATAAAAACAGGACGACATATAGAACAGCGTGTAGGCCTCTGTAACTTCAGTACTCTTGGTAGAAATGCGACATCTGAACAGCGCAAAGCATATTACGAGTGGGATAGAAATACCCATGAGCGTGAAATGATTGCCAAGTATATTAACACTAACTGGGGCGATATAGAATGTACGATCGCAGGAGAAACTGGTGTTGACATATATAAAAAAGGTACTGGTAAAGATCAAGTGTTAAAAACTATTGATTGTAAGCAACCTATACGTTTCTTTGGTGATAGACAAGATCCTACAGGAAATGATTATAGCTTGGCACAAGCAATTTTGACAAGCAAAGTGGGTTTATGTTATCATGTAAAAAATTGGCAACACACTTGGATGTTGCTTAAAGATATTAATGCGGAGGTAGCTCAGTGGTAGAGCTTCTGCTTGCCAAGCAGAAGGTCGTGGGTTCGATCCCCATTCTCCGCTCCACTTTTTGGTGATTGATGATTACAGCATATTATGGTGTGTTTGACGGTAAGTTAAAGAAACTTAAAGAAAGACTTAAGGAAGAGCTTAAGGAATCAAAGGATAAACGAGATAAGAAGTTTATTCGTAGTATGATTAAAGAAGCTAAGCAGTTAAGGAATATTCTTAAGAAAATGGGCAACGAGCATAAAGTTGAATGTCCAAACTGTAATCATAAATTTAATCCGAAATAATTTGGGTGTGTTGATGCTATGGCGTGTGCATCTCCGGACTGTAAATCCGGTCCTTTAAGGTAAACATTGTTGGTTCGACTCCAACCACACCCACCAAGGCGCTTAGTTGTAGGTAGACTCCATTGTGTAGGAACCTTCACGAATTTAATGGCGTATAGCTCAGAGGTAGAGCACAGTCCTGATAAGACTGGGGCGGAAGGATCGTTACCTTCTACGCCAACCATAAATATGCTGGATTAGCACAGAGGTAGTGCAATCGCCTTGTAAGCGATAGGTCGTGAGTTCGAATCCCACATCCAGCACCAGTTAAAGAGTAGCAATGAAAATTATACATATTAACCGTAACATTATTCAACAAAATGCGAAGCATGGTAGAGAAGAGCCTGTTGTGCGTGTTGAAGAAAATGGTATAGTTAAATATTGTATGGAAGTTACTATTAATGGACCATCTAAAATGGTCTATAGACCTAACAAGCCTCGCCCATGCGGAGCTAAACTATGGATTGAAACTAACTCAGATGTTGTACTAATTGGTGAAAAAGAGCCCGCATAGCTCATTTGGTAGAGCAACTGATTAGTAATCAGTAGGTGGGGAGTTCGAATCTCTCTGCGGGCACCATTACATAAATACAAATATGAGAACATTCGTAGAATACATTCAAGAAAAGCTCGATCCAAAGTCAAATACGCTCCATGTGTTTGACCTCGATGAAACTTTGTTTAAACATGATCATGATAAGCTTAAAATTCATGTTAAAGATAGTAGTGGTAAGAGAGTTGCTAGTTTAACTAATACAGAGTATAATACTCATAAGCTCAGTCCCGGTCATAGTTACGATTATAGCGAGTTTCGTTCTTCAGATACATTTAATAAATCTGCTCATCCTATCAGAAAAATGATTGCAAAAATGAATGCAATTCATAATAATAATAAGAACGTAGAAATACTTACTGCTCGTACTGATCTTGATAATAAAGATAAGTTTAAAAAGAAAATGGGCAGTCACGGAATCGATATTGATAAGATTCATGTAAGACGCGCAGGTAATTTAAATATGCCTGCTCCTGAAGCAAAGAAGCATATTCTTTCTGGATTAATTAAGAAAGAAGGCTATAATAAGATTCATATGTATGATGATTCAAAAGCTAATATTGATTCTGTACTTAGCTTAAAACATGATCATCCACATGTAGAGATTCATGGCCATCACGTTATACATAATGATGATGGTACTGTCGGAATTAAAACTTACAAAGCTTAACTATGCGTGCTACAATAGCTATCTTTCTTGACCATCCTAGATGCTCTATCGATGGTGTAAATGCTATTATAAGTATACTTCAACTTTATTTTAATATAAAAATATTTACTAAACATAAACTACCTGATAACTGGTTTGATAATGTTGACATAGTATTAGTACCAGGTGGACTAGGTGATGTAAATCTATTCAATAAAGTTATGAAGCATCATATTACACCTATTCGTAACTATATAAAGAATGGTGGTAGATACTTAGGTATATGTATGGGTGCATACTGGGCAGGTAAAGACTATCTTAACTTACTTAAAGATAGAGATTGCGTTCAGTTTATGGGTAGACCAGGCTCAAATACATATAGACCTCATCCTAAAGATTTAGAAGTAACCTGGAAAGGTGAGAAAGAGAAAATTTATTGGTATGACGGTTGCAGTATTATTGGTAGCGGTAGGATGGATATTGTATCTACTTATGCTAATGGTGATGTTATGGCAGGCTATCAAGGGCGTGTTGGGCTTATAGGTAGCCATTTAGAAGCAGATAAAAGTTGGTACGATTGCCACTCTTGGATGAAAAAGAGCTGGAATAAAAATAAAGAATATAATAATAGTCTATTAGTAGATTTTACTAAAGACCTTATGAAGAGATAATATTGCGGGGTAGAGAAGTGGTCATCTCGATTGGCTCATAACCAGTAGATCGGAGGTTCGAATCCTCCCCACCGCAACCAAATTGGGGAAGTGCGTCGGAGTTGGCTACGGCAAGGTCTGCAAAACCTCAGAATGTGGGTTCGAATCCCATCTTCCCCTCCATTTACTGGATCCATAGCTCAACTGAATAGAGCGCAGCGCTACGAACGCTGAGGTTAGGGGTTTGAGTCCTCTTGGGTCCTCCACTATACGGAGCTTTGTTATGTCACATCCTATTGATCATAAACCAATTATAGGTTTTACTTGTTCAACATTTGATTTGTTTCATGCAGGACACGTTTCTATGCTTGCTGAAGCAAGACGTAAATGTGACTACCTTATAGTTGGTCTTCAAATTGATCCTTCAATAGATAGGCCTGAGAAAAACAAACCAGTTCAAAGCTTATTAGAGAGACAACTACAGGTTCGTGCTTGTAGGTATGTAGATGAAATTATTGTATATAACACAGAAGAAGAGCTGTTAGATCTTCTTCGTATGATTCATATAGATGTACGTATTTTAGGTGAAGAGTATCGTACTAAAGAGTTTACTGGACATAAACTAAAGAATATGAATTTTTATTTTAATAAAAGAGAACATAGCTTTAGTTCATCTGAGCTACGTAAAAGAATTATGAAAGCTGAATCAATAAAGGCTCCTTAGTCGAGTGGTTAAGATGCTTGCCTGTCACGCAAGAGATCACGGGTTCAATTCCCGTAGGAGTCGCCATATTTTTTTCATTAACAATTTTAGTTAAAATTTCTATCATACCTCTAGCACCATGATTATTTACTGGCTGTCCTGATATTTTAGCAATTAAATCATGTACTTCTTTTAATCGCTTTAATCTAAGTGTAGGTGTATTATTTTTATACTGCCAGTCATGAGATGAATTATAATATACTATATCATCTTTAACTGCATTCCAAGTACCATCACCTATTTGCATATTAAGTACATTACCAAAACTTAGTTCACCTACGTTAAATCCTCTTTTGTGATATTCTTTTATACTATCAAGAGTTATTTGATGGTCTTCTTCAGTCTCGGTAGGATATCCTACTATCATTAAAAGCCAGCTGCTAATTTTATATTTTCGCAGCATATCTAAACAATACCACATATCTTCATTTTTAAATTTTTTACCCATCTCATAACGCACTTTTTCTGAAAAGTGTTCTAAACCAATATCTAATCTTTTGCAACCAGACTCAGCCATCATAGCATAATCAGATTCAGGGCTTTGAGTCTCACCTCTTAATATCCATTGACTATCCCAATTAAACTCTGGATATTGTTTTTTTAATTCAACTAGCTCTTTTAAAAGTATTCTATATTCGCGCATACTTCCATTTATTAAACTGTCAGTAAATTTAATATTTTTTCTTTTATGATTTATAACTAGATCTTTTATTTCATCTACTATATTTAATGCTGGTCTAAATCGATATTTTGGCCAAATCTCTTTCACACTACAAAAAGTACATCTTTTTACACAACCTCTACTTCCAGTAACGTAAGCTGAGTCAGTAAACTTAAATACCCTATCATCAACTCTTCCATCATACACGCTCCAATTTATATCAGAATAATCAGGTACTATTACTTTTGATAAATCATCTAATTGAGCAGAAGTTGTTCTTAATTTAATACAGTCTTCTCTATCATTAATACCTGGCGCTTTTATACCTTTTAAAATATTAATAATATTATCTTCTCCATCACCTATTACAAAATAGTGGGCTAAATTTCTTTTTGCCCCCTCAACGCTAGTAGCATTATCAACACCTGCACCACCCCATATAATTTTTAAATCTTTATCTTTTGCTCTTAACATATAACTTAATTTCATAGCGTAATTAAGACTAAAATAAGTTAATAAGCTTAACCCAACATATTTTGGCTTAAGTGATATTATTTCATCTACCCACTTTTCAAACATATAATTATATTCAACTCTTATTATTCTTTGAAAATAATCTTTTTCAAACTCTCTTGAATAGTGGTTATAATACTCAAACTGTTTACCTTTTCTTTTCATCTCATTGTATAAATCAATATTAAAATCAAATACTTTAGATGAGTAGCCGTTTTTTGCTAAAATAGCTTTAAGAAGAGGGGCGCCTACTGTTGGTGCATCTGCTTCAATTTTAGGTAGTATAACTAATACAACGTCCATTTATAGCCTATAAATAATAAAAAGTAATCTTAAAGGTGTAATATGAGCAACCATGAAGAATTAATTACTCAAGCTAAATCTGTTATTGAATATTTAGTTAAAGAGACAGATAAAGAAAAAGAACTTAAAGTTATTGTAAGAGATTTGAGAGATAAGCTTATTGAAATTGATAAGAATCTCAATGATGATGTCGACGGAGCGTTTGAACAAGCTCTTGATAAAGTAGTAGATAAGGTAGATGATTTTGTACCGTTTGTAACAAAGAAATTTTTAATTACAAGCGTAGTTATTGCAGTTGCAATTATTTCTATACTTGTATATATTACATATTAATAAATTGCTGCCTTGGTGAAGGTGGTCCTCACGCTAGTCTGAAGAACTAGAGAACTCTGATCGTAACAGAGAGGCAGCACCATTTTGAGTTTATAATGAATTATAAATCTTATATACTATACATTAATGATTTTAAATCTTTAGAATATGCAAAAGAATGTTTAAATTCGTGTATTGAACATAGAGTTCATGCTGAAACATTTTTAGGATTTAGCGGATTATCTATTCAACAAGTAGATAATGAATTAAATTTAAAGCATAATCCATCTACTAAAAAGATAGAATGGACATCAGAATATAACTGCGATCTTGGTCATATACGTATATGGGAGAGAATTGTAGAGAGTGGTATGGTAGGTGTAGTTTTTGAGCACGACGCCATAGTTAAGCACAATTTCGATGACTTAGAAGTCAAAGATGAAGAAATTGTTTTCCTCGGTCCTAGAGTAGAAAACAGATCGGATTACGAATACCCAGAAGGTGAGACACTCACCTACCATCAAGTAACAAAGTTTGAAGGTGCGCATGCTTATGCTATTACACCTAATACAGCTCGTTATTTGCTAGAGAGGGTATTGGAGACTAAAGAGACTCTCTTTAGATCTATTGATGGCCATCTGGGTATTCGTAATACTTTTAATTTAAAAATGCTAGCATGTGACCCTGCTTTAGCAGTTAGCGAAGTAGGCAACAGACACTCATATGTAGATGCATCTAATAAAACTCCTCTATACAATAGAGAATACTTCCCTAAGTTTTTAAAGGGAGTTAAAGATGAGAGTAAGCTATTAAAACTAAACACATACAAATTTACTGAAGATTGGTTTTCAAGAAACCCACCTATTTGGTTAAATATATTTAAAAAGCAAAATATTAACTTTGATAATGCTGTAAATATTTTAGAAATAGGAGCCTTTGAGGGTAGGTCTACTTGTTGGATTTCTGACAATCTTTTAGAACATGAACAAAGCAGACTTATTTGTATTGATACATTTGAAGGTTCTATAGAGCATACTGATAATCAAAAAGACAATCTTCAAGAAAGATTTTTTAAAAATATAATGCTATCTAAGCACCCTGAAAAGACTCATGTTGTAATAGGTAGTTCAAAAGATATTCTTCCTAAACTTATAATGAAGAATGTTTTGTTTGACATTATTTACGTTGATGGTGATCATACACCAGATGGAGTTCTTAATGATGGTATCTTATCTTTTATACTTCTTAAAAAAGGTGGGGTCTTAATTTTTGACGATTATGAATGGGTCTACAAGGGGCAACCTGTTAAAGACGGTATTACTAAATTTGAACAGCTATTTGGTTTAACACCTATTTATTCTGGCTGGCAAAGAATGTATACAAAAGAATATTAAGCTACTAGGGAGGTGATGGGCATCTCGCTGGTCTCATAAGCCGGTAAATCTAGTTCGATTCTAGATAGTAGCACCATTGCCCATTCGTCTAACGGTAGGACACTTGACTCTGACTCAAGTTATTGTGGTTCGAATCCATGATGGGCAGCCAATATGATAGAAAAAAATTATTACAATATAATAAAAGACTTGCCTTTTATAGAAATTGACTCTAATATTAATTTACAAAAGTTAATATATGAGTATGAACTTCTAAGTAAGCAATTTAATTACGAAAAATATAGAACAACTTATCCTAATGAGTGGGTTAAAGAAAAGTATGCTCGTAGTTGGTCAGGTATAAGTCTTATCAGTTCTGATGGTAGCCTTTACCGTGACATGTATGAAGGTGAAGGCGGTGCATCTATAAAGACTGAGCTTTCTTCTTTATGTCCTTACTTCTATGAAGTTATAGAACAATTAGGAGGAGGTAGTCTTAGAGCTCGTATTATGAGAATTACTCCTAATGAGTCTCTTATATGGCATAGCCATGTACATGATCATAGACAGCCAGAATGGCAACTAACCGTACAGGTGCCTATTATTATGCCAGAGCGGTTTGAATATTGTGTAGTACATAGTAGTGACTTCACAGAAGAAAAAAGACTTTTTACACCAGAGCAATTTAATAAAATTGCTAGAAAAAAATTAATAGCAGGTAAGGCTTATATTTTCAATTCACATCATTATCATAATGTTTATAATTATAGTGATGAATATAGAATAACACTTATGTTATATCTTGATTTAAGAGAGAAAAAAGTTCAAGATATAGTACAAGACAGCATAAATAAAATGTTATATGATTCTTTTGAGGGAGATGTCACATGAAAGAATTTTTCGCCTAGACCTATAAACCACCCTAATTTCCGTTGCATTTAATAAACAAAACTACTATATTAAAACAACGGAGAAAAAAATGTCGCTTGAACTTAAAATTAAAGCAAAACACCTGGCTCTTGAACCTGCAATTATTCGCAAAGAAGAGCATAAACTACTTAAACAAATTAAGCATATAAAAAGCTATCATCAAGTAAATGATAACTATGGTGATTTAGTTTACCCTATCCATAAAAAATGGTACAGTTTACATAACCACCGTAAGTGGGATGTAAGAAACGAGGCAAGAGCAACACATCTTGCAAGAGCATTCATTAAGGGTATTCCTTACAAGAGTGTAGAGTTTAAAAGAAATGAAGAGTTTCTTTTTAAAACTCATATTGTACCTAGAATTTTTGCTATGGTAGCAAAATACGGGAATAGTCCAATTCGTAAGTATTGGAATGGTAAAGAAAATGATTTTAAACCAGAAGAGAAGAAAATTTTGCTTGATTCTATTCTCGAATGGTCTAAAATAGAAGAGTAACGCGAGATTAGCTCAGTTGGTAGTAGCGTCTGCTTTACACGCAGAATGTCGGGAGTTCGAGTCTCTCATCTCGCACCAGTTTTCTAGTTAGCATAGCGCTATCGATCTAGGCAGTGGGCTCCAGAAGAAGTCGGGGAGTGAAGGGCTTACCACACCTGAGTATAAATACTCGCTAACTAGATTTTAATTTGGGATGACTACAGCATAGTGTAAAAAACTTGCACCTGCAGCCTCGTGCTGCTCCAAAAGATCTAGAAATAGATCAAGGCTCTTTCACCTATTGAAAGATACTGCAGTAGGCGATAATTGGTACTGCGAGAGTAAAAATAATGACCAGCCGATCATCCCGTAGTATTGACCCTAGAGCATGGCCTGGTTATGCAGGTGCCTCTAAAACACCGAATGCGGGTTCAAATCCCGCTAGGGTCACCAAGTTTTAGATTTCTTACAGCAAAAAACCTTTTAGGTAGCTCATATGGTAGAGCAGTCGTCTTCCACACGACAGTAGCGGGTTCAAATCCCGTCCAAAAAAAGAAATCTGTTGATTTAATTATTAAACGTTACTATATTACATATAATGAATCAAGGATCAGTTCAGCATCTAAACGATTTGCATATATCAAAAAAAGATGATCCTGTTGAATTTAGATTCAGTTCCGCAACTCAAAAAAATCTTACTTGAAATAAGACAAAAAGATGAATCTGTAGAAAGGTGAAATAAGATGAATACTTTTGTAAATGCCGTTATTAATCAAGAAGCTCGTACTGAAAATGGTATGAAGGCTTTGAAGTCAACTACTAGCGCTATTACTGACTTGTTCTTCAAGATTGGTGCTATGCGTGGTAAAAATGTAATCCCTTCTTGGACTGCTGCTTATGTGGCAGATAAGGATATGGCTGGGCGCGTAGCTCTCTGGGCACGTGACGTTCGTGGCGGCGCGGGCGAGCGTAAGATCTTCCGCGATATTCTTCTTGACCTTTCTAAGTCTGATGGAGACCGCTGCGTTTCTATGATGAAGAAAGTTCCTGAGCTCGGTCGTTGGGATGACCTTCTTATCTTTGAAAAAGATTCAGCTGCAGAAGCAGTTGCATTTACTTTGATCGCTGACGCACTTGCAGCTGGTAACGGTCTCTGTGCTAAGTGGATGCCACGTAAGGGTGACGTTGCAGTACGTCTTCGTTCTTTCCTTGGCTGGTCTCCTAAGTATTACCGTAAGCGTCTTGTTGAACTTACTAAGGTAGTTGAGCAGGACATGTGCGCTAACCGTTGGGATGAGATTAACTTTAATCATGTTCCTTCTGTTGCTTCTTCACGTTATAAGAAGGCTTTCTACCGTCATACTGACAAGTATAAGGAATGGGCTGCAAAGCTTGTTTCTGATAAGCCAGAAGAGCGTGCTGAGGTTAAGGTTAACGCAGGTGCTGTGTATCCTTACGATGTTATCAAGGGACTCAATGGTTATGGAGAGTTTAGCGCAAGCAATCTCAACCATATCATCGCTCAATGGGATGCACTTCCTAACTATGTAGGTGAGGGTTCTATCCTTCCTATGGTAGACGTTTCTGGTTCTATGGCTACCCCTGTAGGTAAGAACGCTAAGGTTTCTTGTCTTGATGTTGCTGTATCTCTTGGTCTTTACCTTGCAGATAAGAACAAGGGCAAGTTTAAAGATACGTTCTTGACTTTCTCTGGTAAGCCTGAGCTTCTCCACCTCAAGGGTAATATTGTACAGAAGGTTAACCAGATGTGCAAGTCTAAGTGGGAGATGAATACTAACCTTCATGCAGCTTTTGACAAGATCCTTAAGACTGCAATTGATGGTAATGTTCCTCAGGAAGAAATGCCTAACACTCTGCTTATTCTTTCAGATATGCAGTTTGATTCTTGCGCTCGCTTTGATGATTCTGCTATGCAGATGATAGCTCGTAAGTATAATGAAGCTGGATATGCAATGCCAAGCATTGTATTTTGGAACATTAATGCTTACGATAACGTTCCTGCAAAGTTTGATCAGCGCGGTGTAGCGCTTGTATCTGGCTTCTCACCTGCTATCGTTAAGTCAATTCTGGCAGCAGATTTGTCTAACTTTACTCCAGAGGCAATCATGCTTAAGACTATTATGTCTGAGCGCTACGATTACTGAGAAAGGGGCGAGAGCCCCTTTCCTACTTTAAGAAGGTGTTCAATGATTAAAATTGAAACAGGTACTGATCTTATAGCCAGGTATGATTATGTCATACCTGAATCTATTTGTGAACGTATAGTTAATTATGTAACTGATAATATTCCTGAAAATAAAATTAAACAAGGTGATCTACCTTGGCAAAATAATGATAATATACCTTTTGTTAAGATACAAAATTTTGAGATTAAAAAGCTTATTGACAGTTATAGATTTCTTTTCACTCAATTGGTATATAATCATTATAAGCAGATAGTATATCCTCATTTTACAGATCTAGTTTTATGGAGGGAGGGTATGAAAATGGCCTTCCATAAAGATAATGGCTACGAAGGTAAGAGTGAAGATCAATTTCGTATGCGTCATTATAGTATGGTAGTTTACTTAAATAGTGACTATGAGGGTGGTGAAACAGTAATTAAAGTAGACGGTAAACCAGATTATATTAGTAAACCTAAAACAGGCTCTATTGTTATTTTTAAAAGTAATGAAGAGTGTATACATGGCGTAAACGAAGTAACTGAAGGTACTCGTATTACACTACCTTTATGGTTTACTACAGATATAAAATATTGTGAGACGATGGAAGGAATTGTAAATGATCGTTTCTTTAGATTATGATGATACATATACTAGAGACCCAGAACTCTGGAATAAAATTGTAATGCTCATGAGAGATAAAGGTCATACAGTATATGTAATATCTGCAAGATATGATCGTCAGATGGATGAAGTACATAATTCTATTGGTAAGATAGTTGGTATAGATAACTGCTATGGTACAAATATGCAGCAAAAAAGAGAATATATGTATAAAAATCATGGTATTTTAATTGATGTATGGATAGATGATATGCCAGAAATGATCGTAGAAAATACTAATGGTATTATTTTAACCAATAAATATAAACAGCCAAATCAATCTTAGGACATCTATGGAAGATCTTGAAGGTATAGCATGGCGCAACGCTAAAGAAGAAGATCTATGGATCTTTGATAAGCTTATAGTATCTCGTAAGCTAGGCTATACTTGTGGTCCTGCAGGTACAGATGTACCTGAACCTGGTAAGTACATTGTAAGACCGTGCGTTAACATACCAGGTATGAGCAGAGACGCGCAATTTCAATACATTAAAGACGATACAAGACATCTACCATCAGGTCATTTCTGGTGCGAGATATTTAATGGTGAGCATCTTTCAGTAGATTATAAAGATGGTAAACAAGTTTTAGCGGTACGTGGTTACAGATCACCGGAAAATCTTTATAGATTTACTAAATGGGAAAAAGTTGATGGTATATATCCTATACCTTTAACATTTTATAGCTTGATTAAAAAATACGAATATGTTAATATAGAATATATCGGCGGAAGAGCAATAGAAGTGCACTTACGTCATAACCCAGATTTCATACATGGTAACTCTGTAGCTTACCCTGTATGGAATGATACTACAGAAGAAGAAATAGATAATTTTATTTCTAATTCAAATAAACCGTTGAAATATATTCATTCCCCTGATTATCTTAGAAAGGGGTTTTGGATAGACTAAGGAGAGAGAAATGCTACGTAAAAAAATGAATGTAGATGAAGTAGCTAAATTTATTCGTAACCAGACACCAGAGACAAAGATTTATATCGGCGGCGACTCAGAAAGATTCCAGATTGATGGAACCTGGTATGCGGATTATACTCTCGCCGTAGTTGTACATATCGACGGTAAGCGTGGTTGTAGAATCTTCGGTGAAGTATCACGTGAAAGAGACTATGATCAGCAAAAGAATAAACCACGTATGCGTCTCATGAATGAGGTGTACAAAATTGCTGAGCTTTATTTAAAGCTAGCAGAGGTGCTAGAAGATCGTCACGTAGAAGTTCACTTGGATATTAATCCGGATGAACATCATGGTTCTTCTTGCGTTATTAACGAAGCAGTTGGTTATATCCGTGGTATGTGTAATGTTGTACCTATGGTAAAACCAAATGCGTTTGCAGCCTCTTATTGTGCTGATCGTCTTAAAGACATTATGCAGCATAAAGAAGTTGCTTAAAGCGGGCGTGGTATATGGGTGGTGCCTCAGCCTTCCAAGCTGATGAGGATGGGTTCGAATCCCACCGTCCGCTCCACTTTGATAAAGAAGAAGCGTTCTGGGAATGGTTTAATAGTCTATCAAAACCAGAAAGAGAACGCTTCTATTATTTTAAAGAAGATATGGCTAAAATATATTTTGAAAATAAAATAATGCCTACTCTAAAAAACAATAAGCGTCTATAGTCCAACTGGTAGAGACACTAGACTTAGAATCTAGGTGTTGGGGGTTCGAATCCCTCTAGACGCACCATTATAAAGGCTATTATCATGATAAAAATAACTGGAGTAGCATTAGCATCTCTTTTAACTTCTGTACAAATACAAGAACCACCAAAAGACAAACTTACTGGTGAAAGTAAGTCTTTATGTGGTGTGTACGAAGAGATGAAAAATTTTTTAATTAAAGAATATGGTGAGCTTCCTTTTATAGATATGATTACTACCAGATACGGTGCGCAGCTCCAAATGTTTGCAAATCCTAAAACAGGCACCTGGACAGTAATAGCGGTAGACATAGCAGAAAATAAAGCTTGTTTAATTGATACAGGTTTAAATCTTATGCCTTCTAAATCGGGTAATTCTAATTTATAAATACTTTAAATTAGCTTAACCAAGGTTACAGATATGGTTTATCAAAGAGTTACACCAATTTATGATAATGAAGCTATTAAAGACGTAGCGCTGCAAATTATTGATGAAATTAAAATAGAAGCACCAGAAATTCTTAATAGTTTATGTACAGTTGCTTTATTTTCTTCACTAGGTAATTATAGTGAGCTTACAGGCGGAATGGCTTTCTATAAAAGTATAAGTAGGGGCACCATTTATAATGCAACCATGTATGTAAATAGTGAAGGTAGGATACGCACAACACCAGGTGATGGATATAGTGTTTTACAAGATATCTACTATTTAGATGCAGTAGGAGCTACAGTACCTAACCCGTTTTCTTTTTTGTGTATATGGTTAAATATAGTATCATCAGGAGTTTCTGTTAATTATCACAAAACAGTTGTGCCGGGTATAAGATATTATCAGCAAATTTTAAACACCTCATCACAAAAACACATTTCATTAAATAATGAAGATATAGTAGTTAATGAAAACGAATCTATACTTTACAATCCAGCAGAAGGTATTAGTATGCCTATAACTGATAGTAACTGTATTAATATAAGTTTAATTTGTGATAATATTGAAAGAACAATAGAAGATTGTATAAACACTAACCCTTGGCAAGTTATTAATTAATGAAAAGCTTATATCAATTTATTAACGAGCAAAAATCTTCAAAGCAAGAAGCAAAATATCAAGCACACCCACATAACGGGCAAGTGTGTAAAAACTGCACTATGTGGCGTCCTCCTAATAAATGCTCTGCAGTAGCGGGAGATATTGAACCTGACGGATGGTGTGAGTGGTATAAGAGATCTAAAAGAGCTTCTTAAAAAATAATATGGAAAGATGGCCGAGTGGCCGATGGCACCTCACTGCTAACGAGGCGAACCGAAAGGTTCCGTGGGTTCGAATCCCACTCTTTCCGCCAAATTATGGAGGTAGTAAATGCGCGATAGAGCGTTTAGACGTTTCCAGGAATCAAAAAAGAAAAAATGGGTTAAAAAAAATTTTCAACATTATAGATTGAACGAGCTCTCTGACAGGGATATAGGAATGTTTGCGCATAGCCCAAAAATATGTTCTTGTTGGATGTGTGGTAATGCTAGAGAAACAGAAGGGGACACTCTTCAAGAGATTAAAAATAAAAATATATTAAAGCAAGAATTAAGTGATGAGTATAGACTATGAAAATATCTTTAAACATAATAATTTAAAGAAACATTCAGAAGGCTACCACAATTTCTACTCAACTGTTTTATCAGATAAAAATATAAATTCTATACTACATATTGGATTTAATGATCCTTTAAGTTTAAAATTGTGGCGTAGTGTATGGCCAAATGCAAATATAGACGGTATTTTTCAAGAAGAACTTCCATTATATTACAATGAAAATTTTAAAATTTTTTCTCATAACCCTATAAATGCTGTTAATGCAAAAATTATTAAAAATAATTATGATTTAATAATAGACGACGGTAATTTGTTATGGAAAGACAAGGTAAGAACTCTCTACAATTACTTTAACAAAGCTAATAAATTTTATATTATTGAAAATATAATGGGTGATTATGCTTTAAAAAAAATTTTTAATAGCTGCCCAGATCTTCATTTAACAGATTATTTTATTTTTAACACTAATAAGCCAGCATCATTTTCTTTTAGAGAAAATAATGTAAGAATTGAAGAAAAAAACTCTTCTCATAAAGTTCTTTTTATAAACGCTGAATCTAGTAATTATGCAAAAAGAGCTATTATTAGTGACTCATTTAAAGAAAGTATGATTTATGATTAATTTTGCTGAAGCTTTTAAACAAGCTGGTACTGATAAGTTTGTTCATGAATATCACCACTATTACGAAAAGGTAATAGATAAATCACAAGTTAATTCTTTACTTGAAATTGGCGTTGCTTATGGGCATTCACTTAGAGCATGGAGATTAGTGTGGCCCGATGCTCTAATAGAAGGTATGGAAGTTACTAATATTTCAGAAGAAACAAAAGATAATTTTAATGTATATAAGCTAAGCTCTATTAATATTAATGAAGCTAGATTAATTAATAAAACTTATGATATGATTGTAGATGATGGAGATCATCATTGGCAAAGTCAACTCTTAACATTCTATAACTTCTATCCTAAGGCTAATAAATACTATATAATAGAGGATATGTTAGGCGAGTATGGGCAAAACAAACTTTTGGAAAACCTTCCAAAGGAAGTTCTAGCTAAATCCTATGTATATGATAGTTTAGGTCCTAAAAGGACCTTTGTGCATTCAAAAAACATAGAGAAGGATGCTTCGCATAAAATTCTTCTCATAGTAAAGTAAGGGGTTTTTTTATGAGAAGAATAACATTAGGATTAATATTTTCTTTTTTCTTACCAATTATAGCATATGCTAATGTTATAGACGATAAATGTGCACAGCATGCATATAAAGGTGCACCTAATATTCAGCAAGATACTGATTTTGTTTATCTTTGCCGTAAAGGCTATGCAGTAGCCTATAATTTAAAATTTAAAAATCCAATTTACGTCATTGAGCATGTTTCTAAAGAAAGACTTGGAGACGAGCCTCGTACAGAAGATTTTAGACCAGATTTAGATATTAAGCCTGAGCATCAGGCTACATTACAAGATTTTAGCGGAGCAGGGTATGATAGAGGTCATATGAGCCCTGCCGCTAATAACGGTTCTAACAAGGAAGCGATGTCTGAATCGTTCCTTCTTTCTAATATGGTTCCGCAGAACCCAGGAAATAATAGAGGTATTTGGAAGCAATTAGAAGTTAATGTTAGAAATTGGGTAGTAAATGGTAGAGATTTGTATGTTATACAAGGCCCTATCTTTGATGAGGGTTACAAGACAATAGGCCCAAATAAAGTAGCAGTTCCTACTCGTCTATATAAAATTATAGTTGATAACGAATCAGGAATAATGCTTGCATTTATTTTCCCAAACGATAAACTAGAGGTTAAGGATCTTCCTAAATTTATAGTTTCAGTAGACGAAGTTGAAAAAGCTACTGACATAAATTTTAGCCCTAAATTGACGGAGGGGGAAGAGGTATTAGAAGCTGTTAGAAGCAGTCTTATCTTTTTTGAAGAACCTAAAATTCAACAATAGTCCTTCTTTTATACAGGGAGCTAAAGAAGCGGTTTAAGCAACCCGTCACAACAACACTAATAAGGAGACGAAATGAAGAAACAAGTATTAGCTCTGGCAACAGGGCTCAGCCTTTTGGTTTCTGCATCAAATGCTTTTTCAGGAGAAAAAACTACTAGTGTATCTGATATTCAGGATGCGGTAGTCGTATTTGCAGAAAAACATAACGTACCTAAGAGTTTTGCTCTTGCTTTGGTCAAGGTAGAGTCAAACTACAACCCACAAGTAAGAGGTGCGCACGGTGAGTATGGTTTAGGCCAAATTAAATGCTCAACTGCACGTTCAGTAGGTTTTAACGGTAAGTGTTCCCAACTACTGGATGTTTCTACTAATTTAGAATATTCAATGCGTTATCTTAGAGTCGCATTAGATAGAGCTAATGACAATACATGCCACGCGGCAACGCTTTATAATTCAGGGGTTGATAATAAACCTCGCAGCTCTAGATATTGCAAGGTAGTATTGGCTTCACTATAATGAGAAAGCTATTACTAGCAACATCAGTTTTAATCTCAGCAGGAGTTTTCAGTGCTCCTGCTGAGGCAACCACTCTAGTTGAATGGTTTCAAAGCAAAGTAAACAATAACAACGGTGTTAGAGTTATTTCTAGCAACGATAATAAAAAAACTACACAATGCAAAACTAGGAAGTGTAAAGCTAAGTTAGCAGAGTTTAAAAAGAAGAAGAAAAAAGTTGCTAAAAAGCAACCAGTTGTTAGATACGTTAACAACTTCACTTCAGGAAAAGACGATGTAATTGAGCCAAACACTTACGTAAAAGTTGATAGTAATAATAAAATTATTTCTCTTGCTGACAACTATGTTGGTTATTCTGAAAAGAGAAATAGGAATGAGCTTCGTAAGAAGTTAAATATTGATCCTGTGCGCACTCCCTGGTGCGCAGGGTTCGTAAACTATGTATTAGAAAGTACAGGTTATAGATCTACTGATAGTTTATTAGCGTCGAGCTACTCTAACTATGGAAAGAAAGTAACCTCACCTTCTTCTGGAGATATAGTTCTTCTTAAGAGAGATGGTGGTAGTGGAAGACATGTTGGATTCTTTTATGGTTATGTAAAAGAAAACGGTGTAAAGTATGTTGTTGTTCTCGGTGGTAATCAGAACGGAACAGTTAGTATAAAGAAGTATCCTGCAAGTATTATTGTAGGATTTAGAAAACCAGTAAAGAAAAATTTTGCTTAAGGAGGTTACATGAATGACTACTAGTACTTGGGGTTATCATCTTCTACTTGATTGCACAGCTGGAAAGCTAGATGCAGTTAGAAGTAAAGAAGTTATTACTAAATTTGTCAAAGAGCTTGTAGTAGCTATTGACATGACACCATATGGTGAACCATGGGTTGAGCGTTTTGCTACTCATGATGCAGATAAAACTGGTATTAGTTTTTGTCAGATGATTGAAACTTCTAATATTACAGGTCATTATATTGATAAAGATGGTAATTTTTATCTTGATATTTTTTCCTGTAAAGAATTTAATAATGATACAGTTATTGGTTTAGTAGAAAAATATTTTAATCCAGAAAAGATTAGAATGCATTATATTTCACGTGATGCTTAACTAGAGGTTTATATTATGAAAGTTTATATGGGTCGCTACCCATCTAAAACTAATAAAGAGCGCAAGATTCGAGTCCAGATCGATAAGTGGGATACTTGGGGTATGGATCACACTCTTGCGCTCATTATTCACCCTATGCTTATTCAGCTTAAAAATACTAAGCATGGATACCCTTTTACTGATCCAGAAGATGCTCCTTCTATTGGCGAAGGTTCTAGAGAAAATGATTACGATTTTGATTCCAATGCAGAAAAGCGCTGGGATTGGATTCTTGACGAAATGATCTGGGCATTCTCACAAATTGTAGATGAAGACGCAGATATGCAGTTTCATTCTGGAGAGATTGATTTTGAATCTAAAGAAATAGAAGTAAACGGACAAAAGCTCTTCGAGCTTGTTCACGGACCTAAACATACTCATACTTTCGATAAAGAAGGATATGATAAGTGGAGCGAACGTAAAAGCAATGGACTCAAACTCTTTGGAAAATATTTCCAAGCCCTCTGGGACTAATCCACACAACTATTCTATTGATTTCCTTAAGAAATCTGCTTTCATAGATGAAATTAATTGTGTTCTCAAAGTAAAAAATTCAGTTGATTTATTTCCTATTATAGATTATCTTGAGAAAAGAATTAAAGAGATTAATGATCTCTACAAGTAATTCGAAGTGGGTGTTGGTACACAGGGAGGCCTTATAAACCTTTCAGCGCCGGATTAGCGTTCTCGACTCGGTTCGAATCCGAGCACTTCGACCATTTTAGGTTTTGTTAATGAAGAAAAAAATAGAAGTTCAAGATCATTGGCGAGATGAATTGACAAAACTTCGTTGTTGGTTGTCAGGGTTTAGTGAAGGAAGACATGTCCCTGGCCAACTACAATATATGGTTCCAGGGGAGCTTGTTCTTAAGCAAATTATATTGGCTATTGATGACTCTAAAAATAAGTCTAACAAATAATAAATATAAGATATCTTCTTTAGAAGAAGCAAAACAAGACTTTAATATTATTCCCGGTGGCATTTATTACAGTAAGAGATAATAATATGGCTTATAAGACTGTAGAAGTTGAAGTAGATTGCGATCTTGATGACTTTGATGATAGTGAATTAATTTATGAGCTAGAATCTAGAGGTGCTACTTTTAAACCTGATTCTATATATAAGCTTTACAGAAATTACATTACACTTTCTCCTGAAGCTTTTAATAAAGAATTGAAAGCTTTTTTTAGAGAAGAACTAGGTGTTTTTGAGTATTAATATGAGTAATAAAAATATATTAGATCCTTCTCTTAAAGAAGAAATATTTACATATTGGTCAGAAGACAAAAGAAAAAAAGCAGTTCTAATGAACAATTATGGCGAACCAGAAATTCATTTTTTTAATAATGGTGAGCTTGAAGCTATAGAAAATTATGAAAATAACTCTATGCGCTTTTATGAAGATGCTGCTGAAAACTATGTAATAGGTGTTAAAACATTTTCTTAATTCAATAGGTCCCATAGCTCAACTGGATAGAGCACCAGCCTTCTAAGCTGTAGGTTCGTGGTTCGAGTCCACGTGGGATCGCCATTTTTAGGTGTTATATGATTGTTAATATAGTAGATCATAGATCTAACAAATACAATGTGCATATAGATGCAGTATTTGAACCATCACAACACGACAACTCTATTGAAGGTTCTACAAAATTTACATGGGGTGCAAAAGAATTTTGCTATGATGATCTATGTAACACAACAATAGTTGAAGCAATAGAATACGCTAATAATAGATATGAATGCCCCACAACTCTCTTCATGTATGATGTAGATGTTATGAGTACAGAAAAATTACGCTAAAGTAATTTTTTGTTTAACAATTTCCCAAGTAAAGTTTAATACTTTTTTTTGACTAAAATCATTACGATCATACCTATCTTGTACTATAGATATAAGACCAGGTAAAGTTTTATATCTCTCTGCAGGTTGGAAAAAGATTTTTTCTTCCTTATCGTCATAGTCAGTCTTTAAATGATCATTGCTTAGTATTACTTTTCTTGCTAACCTATAATGTTTTGCTCTTACTATTGGACTTAAATCTTTAGCAGGATATATTCTTTCTAAATTACTAAAAAATATTTTATCACCATAATGTATATTAACAAAATCTTCATCGTATCCTTTGACAGACCAAAAAGCGTTTTTATGTATTAATGGCGAGTTCATATCAAATTTATAAATAGTATTAGGATCTAAAGGTAAAGCAAGATCCAAGTCTATAGATGAAAGGTCTATATCAAGATCTATTAAAAAATTCCATTCAGATTTACTAATATGCATTCCCAGATTTCTCGCACCATGAGAATTAAATCCTAGATCTTCTTTTATTTTTACAAGTATTATTCCTGTTAAATCTAAATTTTCTAAAGCTTTTTCAACAGGTATACATTGTGAGCCATCATCTACTAAAATCATTTTTAGTTTAGGATATTTTTCTTTTAATTTAAAATAATGATTAACTCGCCACCTTACAAAGAGAGTTTCTCTCGGCGACTTATCAAAATATGAACTTATAATAGTGAGATCCATATGCACAGCGTAAAAATAAAAGGTATTACAAAACCTATCGATGATGATATTAAGACTACAGAAGACCTAGTAGCGTATTGTGCAAGAGTATCGAATCCTAGCAATCAACATAATACTTTAACTGCAGACCGTCTTCTTAAATATTTAGTAAAACATAAACATTGGTCGCCTTTCGAGATGGTTAATATTCTTATTGAGATAGAAACCACTCGAGATATTGCTCGTCAAATTCTTCGACATCGTTCATTTTCATTTCAAGAGTTTTCTCAACGTTATGCAGATCCTACAAAAGATCTAGGATTCGTGTTGCGTGACGCAAGATTGCAAGATACTAATAATCGTCAAAATAGTATTGAAACTGACGATCAGGATCTTAGTAAACTTTGGCAAGTTAAACAATCTCAGCTTACTCATGAAGCTAGGCTTGCATATAAGTGGGCTATTGATAATGGGATCGCAAAAGAACAAGCTCGTTCAGTACTGCCTGAGGGTTTAACTGTTTCTCGAATGTATATGAATGGCACGCTTCGCTCATGGATTCATTACTGTGATTTACGCATGTCAAATGGCACTCAAAAAGAGCATCGAGAAATCGCTATAGACTGTTGGAATCTTATTGTAGAGCAAATGCCTTCTCTTTATGAACTCTTTGAAAATATTGAGTAATTTTTAGGAAAAAAACAGTGGATTTTATTACTTCTCTATCATATATTAATAATATGGAAACGGAGAGGAAATAAATATGATTGCTGAAGATATTCGTGTTGGCGATCGCGTCCGCTGGAATTCTAGCGCTGGTTGGGTTCGTGGAGAAATCAAGGACTTTTACATGGCTAAAGATTCCCTTGGTCGCCCGCAGCCTCGTATGATTATCTCTATTTTTGAAGATAATAGGGAGCATACTATGAGTTTGTGCGCTCATCGTGATTATCTTTCTATGATGAAATTTCGCGTAATCTTCCGAGACAATCATAACGAGATTAGGGGAGCGGCATGATACAGTTTAGAAATACGAAACTTATTAAGCCTAAGCAATTAGAATATCTTAAAAGTCTAGGATCTTTTGTCCTTGAAAAATTCTTTAATGAAGATAAACGCGATTCTTTAAATATTAAAGTGACCTTTAAGAAAGGTCTTTTTAAAGAGCAAAACATGTACGGTAATTGTATCTGGGAAGATAGTCATCATCGCCCGGAGGAATTTACTATGGAGATTGAGCCTGATCAAAAAACAGGTTTGCTGCTAAATACCTTTGCGCATGAATTAGTTCATGTCAAGCAGTGGGCTAAGGGTGAATACTACCAGCTCATTAGGGAGACTAACGTATATAAATTTAATGGTCAACGTGTTGATGTAGATAAGGTTGACTATTGGGACACTCCGTGGGAGATTGAAGCTCACGGCCGCGCTATCGGGCTAGTAGTTCAGTGGGCCCGTAAAAATAACCTCAAAGGAAAGTTCGATCTTGAGGTTTAAAGTAATCACAAAGGAGTAATTTATGAAGAATCTAATTATCGCTGCTTTTGCAGCCGCTGTTGTTTCTACTGTTGCCTATGCAGCAGATCTTCCTAGGAAGGATATTGCACCAGCACTACCTGCAGCTCCAGTAGAAGCACAACTGCAGCATGTAGTTTCTAGCGGTGTAACAACCAATTTTGAAGCTGGAGAATATGGAGATATCTCTAGCCTAGAATACACACTTGGTTATCACTATCTCGGTATTGGTAATGGTGTTTCTGTTGGTGGTAATATTATTGCTTCTTCAAGCACAGATATTAGTGATATTGAAGCTAAGCGAGTTGAAGCTGATATCCTATGGTCTCAACCAGTAGGTTTCGGTATTACGACTAATATCGGAGGCGGGCTTGGTTATCGTCTAGCTGAAGAGGAGCCATATTTCAAGCTTAATTCAGGGTTTGACTACGCACTTAATGATATTGTAACATTGAATGCAGTAAGCTATCAGTTCCGTGATACATTTGAAAATAACTGGCAGTCTCATGAAGTAGGTACTGGTGTTACTGTAAAGGTTGTAGATAATGTTAGCGTAACAGGGCGCGTTGCTCGTTCATTTGATGAAGATTTGAATTCAGATGAAGATAAGATTACAGTCGGAGCTAATTTTAGTTTCTAATCTAGGGGGCTTCGGCCCCCTTTTTTATTGCCTTTTTACCTCTGATATACTATTATTATAATGTAAATGGAGGATATATTATGAATCAACGTGCTGGTAAAACTCATGCTGCAGGACCCCGCGATAATGACTATATTACGCTTCGTGCTCTAGTTAATTTCTGTGAAGCGGCTCAAAAGGATCTTCAAAAAGAAGGTGACGAAGATGCAGCTCTTCGTTTTGAGATTCTCGCAGACTATCTTCGTAATGAGTATAAAGGTGGGTTCAATTACAAGCCTACTATGATTGGTCTATAACTTAACATACATCATTTATATCAGGGGGTAGAATTCTACCCCCTTTTTTTATATTATAAATAATGTATTAGCTTAGGAGCGGATACATGAAAACCTTTTTTCAATTTATTATTGAACGTGCACCAGATGCACTAGAAACAACTAGAAAGCCTACAGTTATGGCTAATTATGGTGTGAATGCAGAAAGACATATAAGACAATATGCATCTCCTGACAAAATTGCATCTACTCATTATACATTAGATAGAAATGCTGGTAATTTAGAATCAGGTTCTAAAGTTAAAATACATAGTATTGAAAAGCATGAATCAGGTAAGTATCATGCTATGGTATCTAGTCCTGATAACCCGTCAGAAAAACATGTAGTACCTCTTAGTCACATACAGAAGCCAGTACAAAGAGGTGACATTCGTAAAAAAGAAAGTCACTTCGTAGATGACTTACATAAGCAAATTACAAGTAGCAAACAGCCTGTTCATATGTATGATCGAAATGGTGTGAAGCATCATATTGTAGGAGCACATCAAGTTCCTGGAAACCCTAAGGCAGATATTGCATTGGTAAACGATAAAGGCGAACATGTTATTCACATTTCACATAAAGAAAGTGAAGAAAGCCATCAAGGATATGGTGGTATGAACGCTAAAGCAAACGCTTCTCATCCAGTTATGAAAGAGTTTGCAGATAAGTTAAAAAGCAAAATTGAAAATACACACATGGGGTTAAAGGGTAAGTCTAGAACTATGGCTCTCAATCATACTAACCCTCAGCATTCTGATATGATTAAGTCTGCGCTCTTCGGTAAGAGTCATGATTCTAATAAATCAGGAGTAGAAAATGTTGATTTTATTTCACATGGTAAAATGAATCTTAAGTTTAACAATCATGGTGTAGCTTCTATTCATTCTGAAAAAGATATATCTAGAAAAAATTATAAAGATCAAAAATACGAAATAACCGCTAAACATGCTACTGATAGAACTATCCCAGGTACTAATATTGGCGGTATAGTTGGTGTAACACATGCAGGTCATCGTAAGGGTAGAGATGTTACTTCAGTGGAGGATAATAACTAATGAGAGGTTTTCTTAATTTTATTATTGAAGAAGCTGAAGCTGGCGCTAAACTAAAACATCTAGATCACCCAGAAGATAATGCTATTACTCATGGTAAAGAAGGCTTTGAGCATGCATTTAATGCGCTTAAGCATGTACATAAAGCATTAACTGGTAAACAGCATGATACTAAAATATCAACTAAACTAGATGGCTCACCATCAGTAGTTTTTGGACATCATCCTGAAACTAAACAGTTCTTTGTTGCATCTAAATCAGCATTTGGTAAGACACCTAAGATTAACTATACCCATGAAGATGTAGATCGCAATCATGGTCACTCTCCAGGTCTTGCTAAAAAACTTCATCAAGCATTAAACCATCTTCCAAAGGTTACTCCGCGTACTGGAGTTTATCAAGGTGACTTTATGCACTCACATGATGAAGTTGAGCATTCAGATCATAAGATCTCATTTAAACCAAACACAATTACATATTCTTTAAATAAAAGATCACCTGAAGGACGTAAAGCAGCTAACTCTAAAATGGGTATCGCAATTCACACTAAATATAAAGGTGATACATTCGACTCTATGCACGCTACACCAGATGTAGATCATGAGAATTTTAGAAAGCATCGTGACGTTCATAATATTTCTACTGAGGCTAAACTATGAGTAATTTAACAAAAGATCAAAGTGATGCTTTCGAGCAGCATATGAATGCTGCTAAAACACTTCATGATTCACAGCCAGAAGATTTTCATAGCACTGTAGGCAAGCATGCTGAGCATATTACTACATATGTAAATAGTACTATTAGAACCAATACTACTCCTACAATAGCCGGGTTGCACGGGCATATTGCAGCTAGACATCAAAAGTTAATAGATAGTGTTTCTACGAAAGCTGCCAAAGATAAAAAACTAGAAGCTATGAATAGTGATCTTTCTCATTTAGATAATAATAAAAAACACTTTATTAATGCTCTAAAAATTCATCACCATATGCAAGAAGCGAAAAATATTCTTGTACAAGGATTAAATAATGCTTCTAAAAAGTCTGGTGAAATGGAACATCATATTGATGGTAAAGAAACACACCCAGAAGGATATGTCGCTCACTATCAAGGCAAACCAATTAAATTAGTAAATAGAGGCGAGTTCTCTCGAGCAAACTTCCTAGCTGCTAAGTCATGGAAGAAATAAAAAAATGGCACAGTTTAGAACCGACTCGTCAAAATTTTTACCTGATGGTAAAACTATATTTGAAGTAGGTATGCTTGGTAGCAGATTTACAGCATCTGGTACTGCTACAGATGCTTTTGGTCGTTTAAGAGTTTCAGAACCTCTTACATTATTTGATTCGTTTCATCGCTATCAAGACAATGGAAAGTTTGTAACAAGTACTAGCGGAACAGCAAACACCGAGTATCAAGTTAATGAATCAGTTGTTGATATGAATGTTAACACTGCTTCTGGTGATAAGTGTTACCGTGAATCTAAAAGAGTGTTTGCGTATCAGCCAGGTAAATCATTGCTTATAATGAATACATTTGTAATGAACGCTCAAAAGACTAACTTAAGACAGCGTGTGGGTTATTTTAACTCACAAAATGGAATATTTTTTGAAAATGATGGAGCTAGTAATTATATTGTTTTAAGAAAATATACAACAGGATCAGTTGTTGAAACACGCGTTGCGCAAGCAAATTGGAATATAGATAAGTTTGATGGGACAGGATACTCATCACAATCAGGTCATCCAGATCGCGGAAATTTAGATATATCAAAAGCAAATATATTTTGGATTGATATCGAGTGGTTAGGTGTTGGTGATGTTCGTTGTGGTTTCGTAGTTGACGGGCTGATGTTACCGGCTCATATATTCCATAATGATAATCTAAGCACTACTACGTATATGACTACAGCTATTCTGCCTGTTCGTTACGAAATAGAAAACACAGGTACAACAGCATCTTCCTCAAAAATGAAACAAATATGTTCTACTGTAGTTTCAGAGGGAGGATATACTTTAGAAGGTAAAGCAAGAAGCATTAGTATTCCTATTACTTCACCTATTGACTTGCCCACTGCAGGCACATTTACTCCTATTATGTCAATTAGATTAAAAGACTCATTTAAAGATGCACTAGCTGTATTAAAAGATGTAGAATTTTTTGGTATAACAAATAATACAAGCTATCGTTATAAAATTATAATAGGCGGTACACTAACTGGCGCGTCGTGGGTTTCTGCAGGAACAGATTCTCCTATAGAGTATGATATAACTGCAACAGCTGTTACTAATGGACGTGACGCACAAGTAGGATATGTTAACGTATCTGCTGGTGCAGGCGGTGCAGCAGTTAATTTAGATAGATCACAAATATTTGCTTATCAGCTTGAGCGTGACGGGTTTGCTGCAAGCAATAACGGTATTATAATTACATTAGCAGGAACTGGTGCTGCTAACGGTAATGATGCTGTTGGTGCTATGACTTGGGAAGAAATTACATAATATTTTTTATATAATGAAAATAATATATTTAAGTGAAAAAGTCAATGTAGAAATTATTGACGGTCCAATTGGTATATTTGCATCTGGTGGTACTGATAGCTCGTTACTTCTTTATTTTGTAATGAAGTATACAAACTACCCGCTTCATATTTTTACGTGCTCATCAACTTTAAAAGGTAGAACAAATTCTACTATTATTTCTAAAGTAATTGAGAAGTGTATTCAACTAACCGGTAACATGAATATATTTCAACACAATTATTATGTTGACGAGCAAACTAAAGATAATATATGGGAATACCCATATTCATTTTTAAATGAAAATAAAATATCAGCAATTTATTCAGGTTCAACTGCTAATCCTCCAGATGAAATAGCATATAGTTTTTTTGAACCTAACACAGAAAATGGTGAGAGGGATCCTAAGGTAGAACGACCTTATTGGAGATATAATAATACACTTTATAGTCCGTTTACAAATATAGATAAAAAAAATATTGCAAATATATACAAACAATATAATTTGATCGATACACTATTTGCTTATACAAGATCTTGTGAAAAAATTTGTGAATCTGCAGATGATTTAGAATACTACGATCATTGTGGTAAATGCTGGTGGTGTGAAGAAAGACAGTGGGGATTTGGTAAATTATAAGTTTTTATAAATATAGTATAAATAGAGTTAGGCTAAGGCAATCCTCGAGGATAATATGGCAGATAATAATAAAGAGCAGCAAACTGCTCAATCTTCAAATAATGGTAAGTCATTAAAGAACACGGTTATTGATAGTGTAAAAAAGAAGAGTAGTAATAAAACACTTCTTGGCACACCTGTAGATCAAATAGAAATTAACCCTGTTTTAAATAAACCTAATCTTACTAATAGCGTAGAACGCTCAGGTAACGTTTTAAAAGAAGCTAAAGAATCAACAGCTGTAATGGCATTCGGTCGTTACAATCCGCCTACTATTGGCCATGAAAAACTTATAAACAAAGTAAAAGAAGTAGCAGCTAAAGAAAACGGCTCTGCACATATTATTGCCTCTCATTCAGAAAATTCCGCTAAAAATCCGCTACCTAAAGATAAAAAAGTAGAATACTTAAAGAAAGTCGCAGGTAAAGATGTTAATGTTAGTAGTTCTTCTGGACAAGCTCCGTCCGTATTACATGCAGCAGTAAAACTGCACAATGCAGGACATAAGCACCTAGTTATGGTTGCTGGTTCAGATAGAGTGCCGGAATATCATGAATTACTTCACAAGTATAACGGTGTAGAATCAAAACACGGACTTTACAATTTTAAATCTATTAAAGTAGTTTCAGCAGGTAATAGAGACCCAGATGCTGAAGGTGCATCTGGTATGTCAGGTACAAAGCTTAGAAGTGTAGCTAGAGCTGGTGGAGACATCAAGCCCGGTCTCCCTAAAGCACTTCATCCTCATGCAGATGAGATTGCAAACCATATTAAATCTATTAAAGAAGATATTAATAACTTTTTTGAAGATTATTTAGATGAAAAGACAGAAGTACCTCAAGATAAACAAATTAGTCACTTACCTGGAACTCAGCCTGCAAAGTATTATGCTGGGTTAAGTAGAGATGAAAAGCAAGATAGATACAACCAATTTAAAAAACAAGCTTCAATGGATTCAAGAGACCCTGATGCATACAAATTAGCACCAGGTGATGAAAAAGAATCAAATAAATTATCTAAGCACACTCTTAGATATAGAAAACTTTATGGTGAAGATCTAGCATCATTAGTATTAACTGCAAATGCTTTATTTAATCATATTGCAGAAGAATTAGAAGAATTAACAGAAGAAGAAGTCTCTGCTTTAAGAAAGAAAGCTGAAAAATCAGGTATTTCTTATAGCACTTTAAAGAAAGTTTACAATAGAGGATTAGCTGCTTGGAGAACCGGTCACCGTCCAGGTACAACTCCTCAGCAATGGGCTTTTGCAAGAGTTAATTCATATATCACTAAAGGTAAAGGAACTTACCATGGTGCAGATAAAGACTTGCATGAAGAACAATTAAATGAGTTTTTAAAAACAATAATAGGTGGTGTACTTAAATACGGAGATGATGCATTAAAGTATGGTGATGATGCTTTAAAGTGGCTTAAACCATCAGATGAGGTATTACCTAAAGTACGACCAGCACCAGCTAGACCAGTAACACCAACTCCTAAACCAATTGAGCCAGTTCCTGTTCCTAGAGAGCCAGCTCCAGTAATACCGTTCAAGCCTAGACCTAAGCCAGAGCCAGAGGTAATTCCAGTAAAACCAGAGGTAGAACCACCTCCAGGTGCTCCAGTTGTTGTTCCTCCAAAACCAGTTCCTAGTAAACCAAAACCAGCGGAGCCTGCACCTAAACCTGGTGATTTACCCACACCTATAGAAATTCCTACACCTAAGCAAGTTCCTGCACCTAAGCCAGAAACTAAGCCTAGACCAGGTGTTAAACCTAAGCCTGGACCAAAACCAGCTCCTAAGCCAGGTGAAGATCCTTCTCCTAATCCAGCTCCAGCTCCGGCTCCTAAGCCGGGTCCAGCACCGGAACCAGCACCAGGACCTAAGCCAAAAGAGTTAGAGAAGCCCCAGCCTTTACCTGAACCAGGTCCTGCTCCAAAACCAGCACCAGCTCCAGAACCAGCTCCTGCTCCTGCTCCTAGAGCTAGACCTCAGCCAGCTACTCCTCCACGCTTAAACGTGCCTCCAAGAATTATACCTCCTATTGTTCCTCCAGTTCCTCCTTTACCAGTAGTTCCGCCAGGTTCTTCTGAAACAAGAAGTATGAGACCTATTTTATTTGGCGTCCCTGGAGAAAGAGATTCTCGTCAGCATACTCAAAAATGGAGTAATGCAATGAATAGAATGGTTCAACCGAGCGAAGCAGGATATGCTAGAGCGGGCAGACAAGAAGAGACAGATATTAATAGTAAATTTACATCATTGTTTAATGAAGCAGAAAATGATGAAAACGATACTCCAAGAAATAGAGAAGCAATCTCACGCTCTAATCAAGATCCTAAAAAGAAACAATTAGTTCCCAGAGAAGGTGATAGAAAAGATTGTGATAGACCTTACCGTGAACAATCTATTCAAAAGAAAATAATAGATGAAGCTAAAAAGACTCCCTGGGAAAAAATTGTAAAAGTTATGAAATCAAAGGGTGTTGATCTAGAAGCTTCTGATAAAAGAGCTAAAGAAGCTATTAGGGGACTAAAACAAGCTGGAGCTGATTATCAAGCAATTTTGGATAGAGAAAAAAATGCCAAAAAGTCAGATTGATCGCTCAAATACATATAAAAGAGAATGGGGGACCGCTTCCTTGACAAACACATATAAGAATGATACTCCTGGAGAAACTCCAGTCGAAGATAATGTACAGGAAAACACATTAAAAACTTTTAGTGATTTTCTTCAAGGTTGTTCTCTTATAGAAGAAGAGATTCATGAATTAATAGAAGAAGAATTTCTTATTAGCGGTGATGAGCTTTACGAAGATTGGGGTGAACCTTTAGAAGAAGCTGAAAAAAGCGGGCGTAAAGTTTCATTAGGTAAGCCATTTTTAACACCAGGCGGTCCTAAGAAAAGAGCTGTATATGTTAAGAATGAAAAAGGTAATGTAATTAAAGTTAACTTTGGCGACCCTAATATGAGAATTAAAAAGAACATTCCAGCACGTAGAAGATCATTTCGCGCTAGACATAATTGTGATAATCCAGGCCCAAGAACAAAAGCTAGATACTGGAGTTGTAAAGCATGGTAAAAACTTACAAGCAGCTAGTTACAGAACTATCAGTTGCACAGGGTACTACAGGTAAAAGAATAGAATGGAATCCGCCTTTACAAGGTATTAGAATGGCTGATGGTACTATTAAAAAATTGCCTCCTGGAAAAAGTGGTAGTTCTGGCGGAGGTGGACCTGCAGGTGATGGTGGCGATAGTTAATAAATAGATAAAACAAAGGAATTAGACATGGAAGAATTAATTAATAATATGAAAGTAGTATTGGCTGATTCTTTTGCATTCTATTTGAAACTTCATAACTTTCATTGGAATGTAGAAGGGCCCAACTTTCCTCAGTATCATGAGTTGTTTGGTAATCTTTATGAAGAAGTGTTTGGCGCAATAGATTCTATTGCTGAACATATCAGAGCAGCAGGTGGGTATGCACCTGGTTCTCTTTCTAGATATTCAGATCTCACTTCAATTGAAGATCAAAATATTGTAATTAATGCAGATGAAATGATTAGAATTGCTTTAATGGATAATGCTAAAGTTATTACAAGTTTAACTATAGCATATAAATCTGCAGAAGCAGCTAATGAATTAGGTCTTGCTAATTTTTTACAAGACCGCATTGATATTCATAAAAAGCATGGTTGGATGTTGAGAGCATCTTCTAAGACGCCGATTATTGCAGTTGTTACAACAGAGGCTTTAGATCCAGTAGGTAAAGAAGACGCTGATGTTAACAATGACGGTAAAAATGATAAAACAGACGATTATATTGCTAAGAGAAGAGCTGCAATCACTAATGCTATTAAAAGTTCAAGAAAATGAGCAAGAAACAAGTAGCTAATAACAGCTCTAATAATGTGACGTCTAATAATACCGCAGGTCTTATAAAACCTAAATATATTAAAGATAAATCTGTTTTTTATAAAGAATCAACTTACATCAAAGATTTATTAGGAGAAGGAAAATAAACAATGTCTCTATGGGGAAATAAAGATACTAAGACTGGAAGCGGTACTGTTACTATTGCTGCTAACGGTCTCGTAACTGGTTCTGGTACTGCTTTCGATACAGAAGCAGTTATCGGTAACTATATTAAAGTAACTGCAGGCGCAACTGCAAACTTAAACTATGCAATAGTTTCAATTACTAACTCAACCTCACTTCAGGTTGTTTCAGGTATTAACCAGGGTAACGGTTCAGTAACTGCTACCTCAGCAGGTAATGCTTATTCATTTAGCGAAAAGCCATCTTATGTTGCTCTTACAGATGCAACTGGTGTAAACGCTAATCAAGTGTATGGTGTTGATACAACTGAAATGGGTGTATCAAACGGTAGTATCGTAGAATATATTATCACTTCACCGGGTTCCGGATATGGCGCAAACGCTGCAGTTACTCTTACAGTAACTAATGGTGGCTCTGGTGCATCTGCAAATGCTACTGCTAACTCATCAGGTAGAATTGAAGCTGTAAATGCTAACCAAGTTGGTCAAGGGTTCCTAACTTCACCAACAGTAGCTATCGCAGCACCTTCTGCAGTAACTTTTAACGGATTATCTGCAGTTTCAAACACAAGTGATACAATTGCAATTTCTACTGCAAACAGTCTCTTCCTAGCTGGTGACAGAGTTCGCTATCTAGTTGCTGCTGGTAATACTGCAGTTGGTGGTCTCTCAAACGGATCATACTACTACATCCAGTCATCAAATACAACTACAGTTAAGCTCGCTGCTACTTCAAGTGGTTCTGCAATTGATCTTACTGCAGGTGTAGACGAAACAGGTCACTCACTTACTGGTGAAACTGCAACTGCAGAAGCAGTAATCAGCGGTGCAGCCAACAAGGGTGGATTCCATGCTGGTTGGGTAAGAAGAATTAGAGGTACAGGTGGTCGTGCTGGCCGTATTCAGTACGAAACTCTTGTAGCAGCTGGTTCAGTAACCAATGACGCAGAAGATACAATCTTTAAAGATTCTTAATACTTAATTTAGGTGAACCAGGATGGCAACGACTAAAATAACTGAGTTAACAGCTGCTACTACTATTGCTAATACCGATATATTAGTAGTTGTTACTGATCCTTCTGGTTCACCTACAACTAAAAAAATAACTGCAAATAACTTAGTTAACTCTTTAGCTAATGCTACGTTAAGACAATTACCTTATGCTAATAGTTCTTCAAATGGTACTATTAAAGTAGGTACCAACTTAACTGTTAACGCTACAGGCCACCTAAGCGTTAACTCAGATATTTCAGTAAATGCTATTACTGCTACTTCAAAAATACAAGTGGGTAATGCAGCAGGGTTTGCTTTTAATAATTCACTTATTGAGATTGATGGCTCAACAAATAGCTATCTACAAAGTGTTATTCAAAATGCTAATAGCGGTACAAACGCTTCCGGCGATTTAGTCATTACCGCTGACACTGGTAATGATACTGTTGATTATGTTGACTTTGGTATTAACAGCTCTACATATAATAATCCTGATTACAATATAGGTGGGGGTGGAGATGGCTATATCTATGCAAGTAATGGGAACTTTACAGTAGGTGTTTTAGGAGCCGCTAAAGAGCTTAAACTTCACGCTGGAAGTGCTAATACACAATCTATCAAGCTTACAATTAACGCTAGCTCAGTGTATGTAAATACAAGTACAGATTTTAAAGTTGGTACTACTTTTATAGCTAATTCTACTACATTAACTATTGGTAATAGTACTGTTAATACTACATTTTCAGCTACTGGCACAACATACGTCGCAAACTCTAGTAACTGGACAGGCTCTCCTCCATCAACTATAGAAGATGCTATTGATAGAATAGCAGCAGTTGTTAAATCATTAAATGGTGGTACAGGCGCTTAAACAATATTATGGTTGATAGACTTGATGAATCCAATTTTTTACTTTATGCAGCTAAAAACTATGAAAACGCGCAATGTTTTGATACAATAGAATTTTATGAAGATTTAAAAAGATTTAAATATATAAAAAGACTTTTTAATAGATATCTTGAAGAGGGTGATTTAAAAGAACGATTAATATTAAATCATATTATAGTAATATATAATGTATTTCAACCTATTGCTGCTACTAGATTATTGTTTTTTAAATTAAAAGGTATGGAAAGTTTATTATTACCCTTTTTAGAACTATTAAGTTATTTACCTACTCGAATTGACGGTATTGGTATTGAAAATAAAACTGTTATAATAGAAAACATAACCCCCGATCAATCTATTAGAAATGCATTAAAGAAGATTTAAAATGTTTGTAGATACTTTTATTTTATACGAATTTTTAAAAAGACTTACAACACCATTTACTCAAATGGATGCATATAGATTAGGTCTTATAGATGCAAACGGCAACGTGTTAAAACGTAGAGAACTTTTTAATTATGAAGAGTCAAGAGCTTTAAGTAAATTTGACATATTAATAATTAATCTTAAAAAACTTATAGGTATGATTCCAGGCGGGCAATCTCAACTTGCATCAATTGCTGCTGCTATCTATTTGATGAGAGAAGAAAAAAACATTAATGAGAATAATTTAGAAAATTCTCTTTTTGAATTAGAAGAAAATTTTAATAAAATATTTAACGAAGTAAAACAAGTCTATGAAGACGCGCCAGTTAATTCTACTGCTGGAATTGCAGGATTAGGACCTTCTGATCTTAAAATACCCCCTAAATCAAGACGTAAATATATCAAAAATAATGAAAAAACTACCAATCTTTTAATGGGGCTAATTCGTCGTAGAATGCCTGCTATGGTAGGTGAAGATACATCTTTAGAGTATCATAAAGAATTAAATAGTAAATTATGGGACGGTAATATTTTAAAAGATGAAGTGAGAGGCAAGTTACTTCAAATAGCTGATGCGTGGAAAAATTTTGCAAAAATTCCTGATGATAAAATTCAAGATATAATTATTACTGGTGGTAACGTTAATTATAATTACACACCACAATCAGATATTGATTTACATTTAATTGTTAATAGAGATTCACTTAATCCTAATAGAGAATTTGTAGATGAGTATCTACAAGATAAAAAGATTTTATGGACTCTCACTCACCCAGATATTCACATATATGGTTATCCTGTAGAGTTATACGCTCAAGATCCAGAAGAACATGCGCATTACGGTCAAGGTGTGTACTCTGTAATGAAACAATCATGGCTTCAAGCACCCGAATATCTAGGTTTAGATTTTGGCAGCAATGCTAGTTTGCAAAATAAAGTACAATTTTATAAAGACATGATTGATAAGCTTATTGATCAACAAGCAGATACTGATGCTATTGATTCTCTTAAAAAGAAAATAAGAACTATGCGTGGTGATTCTATTGCTAAAAGCGGTGAGTTTGCGTTTGGTAATTTAATTTTCAAAGATCTCCGCAATCAAGGTTATTTAGATAAGATAAATGATTATGAAAGATCAAAAATGGATAAAGGACTTTCTCTATAATGCCATTACTAGGATTAATGTTCGGAAGTAAATAGGTACTATTATTACACTAGTAATTTTAGGATCAGGATTATTTTTTGGATGGCTTACATGGCATGATAGTGAAGTATGGAATAAAGCGACTGAAGCTTTTAATAAAGCTCAAGAAGAATTAGTTGCTAAAAAAGAAGAAGAATTTAAGCAGCAAACAGTAGTAATTGATGATAATGCTCAACGTATTCGAGACGCTATTGCTGAGAGAGAACGAGAATTAGATAATTTTGAAAGAAGAATGGAAACAACTAAAGTTATAACTACAGAAAGTGGTACAACAACTACTAATGATGGCAATAATCAAGTATCACCATATCTTAAAGAAGTTGTCAAAGAATTAGACTCTACATACGGTGTAAAATGAAATATTTAATAATTATTCCTTTAGCATTAATTTTATCTGCGTGTGCTACTAAAGAAGTAAAATTAGTTGCTCCTGAATACAAAGTTATTAAAGCACCAGACGACTTTTACAAATGCCCTACAGTTACAAAGTTTCCTAATCCTAGCACACTTACAGAAAAAGAGCTCGGCCAGCTATTAGTAAAACAGCAACGCTACAATGTAACTTGTAAAAACAATATTGAAGCAATTCGTAAGTTTTACGAAGATGCAGAAAAAACACTAGCAGCAAATAAAAAGAGTTGATTTTCTTTCTAGCTACTATATAATAACTCTGTTCGAATAAGGATAGAGTAATATGAATTTGTTATGGTTAGAACAGAAATATGCATCACTTGCTGGTTCAACACTTGAACAGTTTAAGATAGTAAAAACTAAGCCTTATATTGCTAAGTTTAGATGTCCTATATGTGGTGATTCACAGAGCAATAAATTTAAAACTCGCGGTCATTTCTATGAAAATGAAGGGCGTATTAACTACAAGTGTTTCAACTGTAGTTACAGCACATCTCTAAGTAAGTTTATTAAGACTACTAACCCACTTCTATATTCTGAATATCGTATAGAATCGTTAAAAGAACAAGGACAGCCTGAAGAAGAGCAGTTTGTACCCGCTATAGATAAGTTTGCTACGAGACGTATAGATCATTTTGATCCGTTCAAAGATCTTAAAAAAATATCTCAACTTAAACATGAACACCCAGCAAAAAAATATATTTTAGAGCGTAAAATACCCTCAAATACGCATTTTAGAATTTATTATTCGCCTACATATTATCACTGGGTTAATACAGTACTACCAGACAAGTTTAATGAAAAAGCGCTCGCTCTCGATGAGCCGCGCATCGTATTCCCTTTTATTGATAGTAGGGGATACGTTTTTGGATTTACTGGACGAGCTGTAAGTAAGAAATCCGGGCTACGATATTCAACTGTAATTCTCGACGACACAAAGGAAAAGGTATTCGGTTTAGATTCAATTGATAAGACTAAAAAAGTCTATATTGTTGAAGGACCGATCGATAGCCTATTCCTTACTAATTGTATTGCAATGGCAGGTTCTGATATTAATTTAAACTTAATAGCAGAAAGAGATAAAATTGTTGTTGTTTATGATAATGAGCCTCGTAATAAAGAAATAGTTAAGAAAATATCTAAAGCTATCGACAATGGGTATAATGTTTGTATTTGGCCTGATTGGATTGAGCAGAAAGATATTAATGATATGGTACTTAAACAAGATTTAGACGGGGCTTCAATTCAAGCTGTTATTGATCAAAATACATTTAACGGGTTAGCTGCAAAGATGAGATTGCAGCAATGGAGTCGAGTATGAAGCGTACAACAAATATTATTTACGACGAAAAGCTTGATGAATACTTTATTGATCTTTCTGATATAGCTGATGAGCTTGGATGGAAAGAGAATGATATAGTTGAATGGATTGATAATAAAGACGGTACTTTCACGGTAAGAAAAAAAGAAGAAAAGAAAGAGGACTAATATGACTGCTTTATATAAAGATACGAAAAAACTTCTCTCTGATGCGAAGTTTTATGAAGGATATGCTCGATTTGTAGAAGGTGAAAGTCGATACGAAACTTGGTCAGAAGCAGTTAATCGTGTAATGCATATGCATACAGGATTCTACGCTGACAAAATGTCATCAAAGTTAATGGCATTAATGGATGAAGCAGCTACTGCTTATAAGCAGAAATTAGTTCTTGGTGCACAACGCGCACTACAGTTTGGTGGAGATCAGCTTATTCGTCATCAAATGAAAATGTATAATTGCACTTCTTCATATGCAGATCGCCCTGAATTTTTTGGTGAAGTATTCTATATTCTTCTTTGTGGGGCTGGCGCAGGGTTCTCAGTACAGAAGCATCATATTGACAAGCTTCCTAAGATTGCGCCGCGTACTAAGCAGCCAAAGACTCACGTAGTTGAAGATTCCATTGAGGGGTGGGCAACCGCGCTTGATGTTCTTATGTCTTCTTATTTTGAAAATGGTGGTAAGTACTCTGAATATGCAGGTAGAAAAATTTATTTTGATCTTTCTCAAATTCGTCCTAAGGGTGCTAAGATTTCTGGAGGGTTTAAAGCTCCAGGCCCTGAGCCTCTTCGTCGCTCGCTGGACCGTATCGAGTATATTTTAACAGGTCTTACTATCCAGGATAAGACTGTTTCATTGAGGCCAATCCATGTATACGATATTGTTATGCACGCTGCTGATGCTGTGCTTTCTGGTGGTGTACGACGTTCTGCGACAATCTGTCTCTTCTCCCCTGAGGATGACGAAATGGCTACAGCAAAGACCGGGTCTTGGTATATTGATAATCCACAGCGTGGCCGTTCTAATAATAGCGCTGTTATTGTACGTGACACAATAACTAGAGAACAATTTAATAAACTTATGACTTCTATTAAAGAGTTTGGTGAGCCTGGATTCTTTTTCGTTGATGATAAGGATATTACTACTAATCCTTGCGTAGAGATTGGTATGTATCCTCAAATTAACGGTAAGTCAGGCTGGCAGGGGTGCAACCTAACAGAGATTAATGGTGGTATGTGTGATAGTGAGGAAGTATTTTATCGCGCATGTCGTGCAGGTTCTATCCTTGGAACTCTTCAAGCAGGTTATACAGATTTTAAATTTTTATCTTCAACTTCTAAAGAAATCTTTGATAGAGAAGCTCTACTCGGCGTTTCAATTACCGGGTGGATGAATAACCCTAGTATTCTTTTTGATGAAAAGATTCTAGAGAAAGGTGCACAAATTGTTAGAGAAACTAATGCTGAGGTTGCAGCGCTTCTTGGAATCAACCCCGCCGCCAGAACAACTTGCGTCAAGCCTTCTGGTAATGCATCTGTACTATTAATGACCGCTTCTGGTATTCACGCAGAACATGCACCAATGTATATTCGTACTATTCAGCTTAATAAGGATACAGAAGTAGCTAAGCTTATTAAGAGAATGAATCCAAATATGGTAGAAGAGTCTGCTTGGTCTTCAGGTAAGACTGATTATGCAATTTCATTCCCAGTTATTTCTAAATCTGGATCTATATTTAAAAATGACCTTATTGGTGTTAAACACCTCGATTTAATTAAGAAAGCACAGGAGCACTGGGTAAATGCTGGCACTAATATCGATAGATGCGCTCATCCTGGTATTCGCCACAACGTATCTAATACTGTCATTGTTGACGACTACGATGCTATTGAGGATTATGTATTTAATAACCGCAATCACTTTGCTGGCATATCATTTCTTCCAATGACTGGTGATAAAGATTATTTCCAAGCACCTAATGCACAAGTACTCACATCACAAGAGATTGTAGATAAGTATGGTGCAGGGGCTATTATGGCATCTGGTCTTATCGTAGAAGCATTAAAGTCATTTGATAATCTTTGGCTTGCATGCATGACTGCAAATGGTTACGGAGAAGATCTCACCGCGGATAATCATGAAAATACTATGAAGAAAGATTGGATTCGTAGATTTAAAAAATTCTCTTCAAACTACTTTAATGGTGATCTTAAGAAAACTGAGTATTGCTTTAAGGATGTTTATCTACTTCATAAATGGGAGAAGATTCAACAAACTATTTCTGATATTAAGTGGGATGAAGAGCTTAAAGAAGTTAAATATGTAGATGTTGATACTATAGGTTCTGCTGCTTGTGTTGGTGGCGGATGCGAACTGTTCTAAGTCCATGTCTAAAAATTTGTGAACTAGATCCTACCACACAGTTTTGTATAGTGTGTGGTAGGACAACTATACATATTCAAAATTGGATGATATATACTGATAATGAAAGAAAGCAAATAATAAAAGAATCTAAAGCTAGAAGGATCAAAAAATAATGGATTGGGATTTACTAATTAGTATCATTTCGGATTTAGTGAAAGATGATAATACAAAAGCTGAAATTTATAAAAGATTTATTGAATCTTCAGAATATTCTGAAAAAGAGTTAATTAGCGAAAGTGTCGGTCAGGACGAAATCTTTGATGATGTATTTAATGAGTATTTTGAAGATGAAGAGGTAGTTGATTTTTTATCTAACGAAGATGAAGACTACGAATTTGATAGATAATGAATATAGTAGGTATTGATTATAGTTTAACATCGCCGTGCGTTTGCATCTTTGATACTAAAAAACAATTTAGTTTTTATAATTGTGTTTTTTACTATTTAACAGATAATAAAAAATTTGATATAGATGTTGATAATATAAAAGGTGATCTCCATAGAGAATGGTATACTAATGAAGGTCGTTATATGAACATAACGCAATGGGCATTAGATAAAATTAATGATGGAGATATAGTATATCTAGAAGGGTATTCAATGGGCTCTACAGGTATGGTGTTTAATATTGCAGAAAATGCAGGCCTTCTTAAGCACTATCTTTGGAAAAGCAACTACGATGTTACAATAGTTCCCCCAACTGTTATTAAGAAGTTTGCGACAGGTAAGGGTAATGCAAACAAGCAACTTCTACAAGATTGTTTTGAAGAAAGTACTGGATTTTATATCAAGAAGAAGCTATCAATGACAGATAAGCAATGGAATCCTTCTTCTGACATAATAGACAGTTATTTCATTTGTAAATATGGATATGAACAGGAGAAAAAAAATGTTCAGATGGATTAAAGAGTTTTTTGGTATTGGTTTAAATAATGTTGAGCCAACTGTATCAAAAGTTGTTAATGAAGTTAAAGCTGAAGTAAAAGAAGTAGTACAAGAAGTAAAGACAGAAATTACTAAAGTAGAAGCTGCAGTAGAAAAGACTATTGATAAAGTGAAGAAAAAGCGTGGCCCAGCAAAAAAGCCAAAGAAGAGTGATTCAAAGTAATAACATCTATATAGTTGATGATAGAGGGGTACCCTCAGTCGTAGGCAATTGCCCTTCCTGTAAGAAGGGTGATAGGTCTATGATACTTATTGACTTTGTTCCTAATAGAAGCAGGTATGAATTTAGTACAGTATATCTAAGATGTATATGCTGTAATACAGTTCATCAAAAACAAATTAGAGAAGTAACAGAGGATTAATTATGAATTCGTTTAGTGAAATTGTACAAGCGTGCAACCTCAAGTCAGAATATGATGAGATTTATAATAAAAATCGATTCAGGGGTATGCCCCGTCATCTAACGCCTACTAATGCTAAAATTGTTTTGAAGGCTAAAAAAACTGAAGACGCTAGTGAAAACCCTTTCGTTATCAGGGTTAATAATATTGCTAGTGAATTTGACTCTTTGGTAAAGTCAGCTAAAAAGTCAAGAGATGCACTTTACGTAGAAAAGCTAGAGGTATAAATGAATATTAAAATTTACGGTAAAGAAAATTGTTCTTATTGCACTCAAGCAAAATCTTTACTAGAATCATATAACCTAGACTATCAATACTTTAGTCTTGGTACAGATCTAACAGTAGAAGAGCTTATTGAATCTTTTCCTACAGCTAAAACTGTACCTATTGTAGTAGTCAACAATAAATGGATTGGTGGCTATAATGAACTTGAAACATATATTGAAGAGACGATGAATAATTATGGCCATCCCATCTAAAGAAGAACTAATCAACACACTTAAAGAACATAATGTTACTGTTAAATTTACTAAAATTGACGGTACGGAACGCTCTATGAAATGCACTCTTAGAGAAGATACGGTAATACCGTATGATAAGAAAACAGAAGTATCAAAAGCTAAGAACGATAATATCGTTTCTGTGTGGGATCTTGAAAAATCAGCTTGGCGCTCCTTTAGATATGACTCAGTCTTAGAAGTTTATAAATAGATATAATTAAACTTCTAGGAGCTATTATGACTGAGCCAATAACACCTATTATGATAAAGCTTATAGCCGGGATAGGTGGTCTTGTAGGAGGAGCATCTTTTATGGCGTTTTATAGACCTAAAAATGTTTGGGATGCAGCTATAAGAGCTGGTCTTAGTGTTACAACAGCTATTGTATTTTCACCTATTGTGCTAGAATGGTTTAAATTTATGCAATCTATGAATAATACACTAGGAGCATCAGTTGTAATAGGTTTCTGTTCTTGGAGCCTTCTCTCGCTTTTAGCGAGATTTTTAATAGATATTCAAGACGAAAAAGTTAAAATAAAATTACCGGATTATTTAGAACGCAAATAAAATAGTATATTATGAATGATGTGAAAAAGAAAATACTAGTTACCGGCGGTCTCGGCTTTATTGGTAGTCATTTAGTAGATAGATTAGTAAAGAGCTACACAGTAGATGTGGTTGATGATTTATCTACAGGCTCAGCAGATAATATAAATCAAGAAGCTAATTATTATATAACAGATGTTGTAAGCTTCTGTAAAAATAATAATATTAAATACGATAAAATCTTTCATCTAGCAAACAATGCTCGTATTGCTAGATCTTTTGAATATGTTGAAGAAACACTTCTCAACAATTATACCAGCACAGTAGCACTTTGTGAGTATATTAGAAGAACTGACTCAGGTCATATGTTCTTTGCATCATCTTCAACAACAGAATTCACAGATCAATATAATAACCCATACACATTTTCAAAGTTTGTATGTGACGATCTTTTAGAAATGTATAGACGTTTATTTAACGTACAGAGCAGTCTTATTAAATTTTATAACGTATATGGTTCAATGAGAGAAAAAGATCTCGGAGAACACACTACAGTTATACGTAAATTTAAACAACAATATCTTCAAAATAAACCTCTTACAATTGTAGGAAACGGATTGCGTAAAAGAGATTTTACCTCTGTTAATGATACTATAGAAGGTCTAGAGTTACTTTTGTATAAGAATGAACATGAAACTGACTACCACTTAGGTACAGGTAAAAATGTTGCTATTATAGATATTGCAAAAGCTTTCGATCATCCTTATATTCAGATAGAAGATAGAAAATACGAACTACAAGACACATTATGCACAAAGCAAAATATTTCTGGCTGGCAGCCTAAAGATAGTGTGATTGAGCATATTAAATTATGGAGAAAAGAAAATGCCGTTAGCTAAAGACACACTTTCATCTAAAGCAATGGGTGGTTCAGAGCTTATGAAATTTAGGCTAGTGCAAGAACTCGGAGAAGATTATCTTAGTGATTTTCAAATTTTTGTTTCAAGAGTAGAGGAAGAACTTGATCCTAATAAGATTAAGATCTACTGGCACCAAGATCTACCTTGGGATCCCGCATGCGACCATCTAAAAAATAACGGATGGAAGAAGTTTGATTATTTTGTATTTAATTCTAATTGGCAGATGAATATCTTTAATATGGTATTAGGTATTCCATATTTTAAATCAATCGTGCTTAATAATGCTATTGAACCTATTGAGCCTTTAGAGAAGCCATCAGATAAAATTAAGCTTATATACCACCCAACACCTCATAGAGGTCTAGAACTTCTAGTTCCTGTTTTTGAAGCATTATGCCAAGAGCATGATGATATCGAGCTTGATGTATATTCTAGTTTTAAGATTTATGGGTGGGAGCAGCGTGATGAGCAGTATAAAGCTCTCTTTGACCGCTGCAAATCTAATCCAAAAATTAACTATTATGGATCCGTGCCTAATGAGCAAATAAAGAAAGCTTTAGCAGAAGCGCATATTTTTGCTTACCCTAATATATGGGTAGAGAGCTCATGTATTGCTCTTATGGAAGCAATGAGCGCTAAATGTGTATGTGTGCATCCTAATCTTGGTGCTCTGTATGATACAGGTGGTGGTATTACTAGAATGTATCAGTGGGATGAAGATAAGAATATTCACGCTAGCAAATTTGCTGGAGTTCTATCTCAAACTATCAACGATGTTCGCGAAAAAAGACACCTCAATGAAATTGAATTCATCAAGGTGTATGCAGATGCTAAATTTAATTGGCACAAACGTCTCATCGAATGGAAGACTCTTTTAGAGTCTCTCAAAAAGATGAAAGATAGTAATCTTCTTAATAACAGAGAAGAAGTTCTAATTTATAGAACTTCGTAACCTGAGCAGATAGTCTATATAAGCTAGACCAATAGGTACTGCAGGCATAAGACCTGTAGTAAAACAAAACAGCGCAGATATGAATATCGTTGTTCTCATCATATTATTATTATCGCATATTCTGTATAAAATAGCCACTGTTTTTTTAAGAAAAACACGGATTCTAACTCATTGAAATCATTAGCTTTTTTTCCAGTTGATTTTTTAACGAAAGCAGCTATTATAATGATAGATATAGTGGAGAAAGCATGATGGCGCGAAAAGCTGTTATTCGTGCGAAGCGAGCCCCTAAAGCTCCTCGCCGTACTAAAAACGAGAACTATCTCGTTAACGTTAAGTATCTAGGTCAAGAGCCTGCGTTCAAAGGCAAGGTGCCTAACGCTGAGCTTTGCCGAGCTTTTAACTGGTATAACGTTATGTCAGAAGAGTCTGATGTGCGTGAGTATCTTTCTGACTTCTATAAAATGATGAAAGATGAGGCTACGCTTAAGAAGATTAAGCGTGTACCTTATATGCGTCTTCCGTTGACGTCTGCATGGATTTTCCGCTTGCATATGCGTGGAGCAGAGCTTGATATCGATATGGTCAAGCGTGCTCATGAGCGTGTTAAGGAAAGCTTTGCTTACGTCGAAGCAGAGAAGAAAGAGGATGCTGAAGTGAAGGTAGAAAAGCCTTCTATTCAAGATCGTATCAAGGATCGCGTTAGCGATATTATTGGCTCTGTCGAGGAAATGCTCGATGAGGGTAAAGATATCGAGATGTATGAGTGGCTGCAGAAGAATCAAATTCCTGCAGCTCATGCTAAGAAGATAGCCGAGTATTATCTTCCTATTCGTGATGAGATCGCTGATGCAATCGAAGGCTCTGATCCCGATCTTAAGGAAGGGTATCGTCGATACTCTAAGTCAGAGCTCAATAAACTTCTGGCTAAGTATTCTGAGTTGGTAGATGATGCTCAGCGGTATTCTGGTAACGTTAAGAAGGCGCGCTCTCCTCGCAAGAAGAAGGCGCCTTCTACCGAGAAGCTGCTCAAGTACTTCAAGTATCAGCTCGAGTCTAATGAGCATAAGCTTAAATCTATTGTTCCTGCTACCATTATAGGTTCACAGGAACTCTGGACGTTTAATACTAAGTACAATGTGCTGACTGTGTTCCGTGCTCGCGGGCCGGCTGGTCTCACTATTAACCGTACTTCTATTAATGGATATGATGATACTACTTCAGTATCAAAGCGTATCGGCCGTAAGACTGAGCATTATCTCAAGCAAGTACTTACTGGTGGTAAGATTGTGCTTCGACGTCTCATGGAAGATATTAACTCCGATCCTGCTAAGTTTGCAGATCGGATTAACGAAAACACTGTGCTGCTCAGGGTGACTTGAGCAGCATTTCTAATTATCAGAAACAATAAATAGTATTGACCTCTGATAATTAAGAAGGTACAGATGACAGATAATGTAGTAAATTTTCCAAACAATACTAGTGAACTTTATCCGTCTACAATAGAAGAATCAAAAGAACATATTAATGCAGTTAGACAACACTTTTGTGATGAAGTGTGTCAAGATGTTACAGATGCAGTGATAGGTGTATTAGGCTCTTATAATATACATATAAAAGCAGAAGAAGCACACGTTAAAGATTTTGTTTTTCTAGAAGAGACGTTAAAGGCTTTAGTCTATAGATACAAAAAACTTCCACACCAGTTTCAAGAAATAACTGAGAGTGTTATTACACTCACAGATGAAGCAATGGAAGATCTTGAAAAGAAGAAAGCCTTAAATACAGTTGATTAATTATTAATTTGACTATATATTAATAGTGCAAATTAATGTGGAACTTAAAAATGATAATTGTTGATTTTAATCAAGTAATGATATCTAATCTCATGATGCAGATTGGTAATCACACAAACATCCCTATAGAAGAGGGCTTGTTTCGTCACATGGTTATTAACTCGCTTCGCACATACAAACAAAAGTTTGGTAATGACTTTGGCGATTTGATAATTGCTTGTGATGATAAAAATTACTGGCGTAAGCAAGTTTTTCCTTATTATAAAGCTAACCGTAAAAAGAATCGAGAGGCGTCTGAGATTAACTGGACGCATGTATATGATATCTTTAATAAGGTTAAGCAAGAGATCAAAGAAAATTTTCCTTACAGAGTTATTCAAGTAGATACAGCAGAAGCAGATGATGTTATTGCTACTCTCACACAATCAAGCGCTGAAGATGTATTAATTTTATCTGGCGATAAAGATTTTGTCCAGCTACAATCTAATCATAACGTAAAGCAGTATGATCCAGTTCGTAAGAAGTGGATTGCACATAATGATCCAAAGAGATATCTTTTTGAACATATTCTAAAAGGAGACCAGGGTGATGGTATTCCTAATGTTCTCTCTGATGATGATACTTTTGTTACTGAAAAGAGACAAAAGCCCTTGACTCAAAAGAAGATAGATACTATCTATAATGACGGTGTAATGATGCTTGATAAAGCTATTGATCGTAATTATATGCGTAATAAACAGCTAGTTGATCTTAACATGATACCTGATGCTATTAGAAAAGAAGTAATTAATAAATATCAGGAAGAATCAGGTAAGGATAAAAGCAAGCTGTTTAATTACTTTATTGCCTACAAGCTTAAAAATTTGATGGAAAATATTGGTGACTTTTAAATGATTAGACAGTCTATTGCTCAGACTCTTAAAGAGATCTCTGAGCTTCCTACTAAGCAAGAGCGAGTAAAGGCTCTAGCACAAAACAATCACGGCGCTATTAAAGTTTTACTTCAATATATGTTTGATAAACGCGCTAAATTTATTCTACCTAAAGGTGATCCACCTTTTAAGGTATCAAAATTTAAAGATCATACTCGATTATATCCAGAAGTTCGTAAACTCTATCTCTTTATTGAAGGTGGGCATCCAGGATTAACTCCTTTAAAAAGAGAAACACTTTTCCTCGACATCTTAGAAAACGTAGATGAAGATGAAGCTAGGTTGCTCCTTGCTATTAAGGATAGAAAGAATCCATTCAAAGGACTGACCCCAGATATTGTATTAGCAGTATACCCAGGATTGTTTCCGAAATGATTAACAATAAGCATACAAAGTTTGATAATAAGCCAGTTAAAAAGACCTTTAATAACAAAAATTATCAATATTTTGAAGAAGAGAAAACTACTCTTCGTGATGTAAAGCGCAACTTTGAACAAAAGAAGTATCGCAATTTTAACAACGTATTGCGTTCAAAAGATATTGACGCATTAATGGATTACGAAGATGATTGAGATGCTAGAATTAAACTTATATCAAGCAATTGCTTGGACCGCTCTTACGTTTTTAGTAAGCATGTTATACAAGCATTTTGGTTATGTTAGTGGGATGAAAGAAGGCATTCAAGAAATGCTTATTATTTTTAATCACCATGAGCGCGAAGCTACACAAAGAGTATTAAAAAAACTTAAACAAGAAAGAACTACTAATGCAGAAGCAAATTGATAGTAATAGTGATAGTCTTAATGTTGGACATCTTATTGACGAACAATTTAGACCAAATAAGCTTGAAGAAAATAAAAATTTACAAGAATTAGTTGAGCGAGATATGCGTGCTGAGGGGTATGATCCCCTAAATAGTAATGACGTCAAAGCATACTGGGCGTCTAAAGGTATCGTTAATTAATGGCTAATTATACGTTTTTAGATACTAATACTAATGAAGAGTTTGACATTTCAATGTCAATTTCTGAACTAGATAATTACAAAAAAGCCAATCCACATCTCATTCAACAACTTAGAGCAACCGCTATTGCAGACCCAACCCGCTTAGGCCTTAAAAAGCCTGATAGCGGGTTTCGTGATTTAATGAAAGATATGAAAAGCAAGCATAGAAGGAGCTCTATCAATACATGGTAACATAGAGGTATCATATGGAAAGACTAACCCGCGCTGAAAAAAGACTTTTAAGAGAACAAAAGCGTCAGGAGGCAAAAGAGCAAAAAAACTATCTTTCATTAAGATCCATTTCTCCAAAAACAAAAAATCAGGAGCAAGTATTTAGAGACTTTACAAATGGTAAAAATCTTTTCATCCACGGACTACCAGGCACAGGTAAATCTTTCATATCACTTTATCTCGCACTAAATGAGCTTATAGAATACCATGAATATAAAAATATAGTAATTATTAGATCAGTAGTACCTACAAGAGACATGGGCTTCCTTCCAGGCTCAGTTAAAGACAAAGCTAAAGTTTATGAAGCTCCATATCAATCAATATGTACTGAGCTCTATGGAAGAAAAGACGCGTATGATATTTTAAAAGGTAAAGGTTTAGTAACTTTTGAGACATCATCATTCCTACGCGGTGTAACTTTTGATAATAGTATTGTTATTGTTGATGAATGTCAAAATATGACCTATCATGAACTAACAACAATTATTACTCGCGTAGGTAAAAATACCAAAATAGTTTTTAGTGGCGATTATAGACAAACTGATCTATCATACGATGATGATAAGTCAGGGCTTAAAAACTTTATGAAAATTATCAACAAGATGCCAAAATATTTCTCTTGTATCGAATTTACAGAAGATGATATCGTAAGATCAGGTCTTGTTAAAGAGTTTATTATTAAGAAAACACAACTTGAAGCAACAAATTTTAGAACACCAATCTTTACTTCAGGGCATTTTGCAGGAGCGGAAGCACTTCACGCTGCTCAAAAAGAATGAGCAGTACAAAGACGTATTGGAACAAGTAAATACAGATACCGGCAGGTATTACAAAACGCCTGCCGGTAAACTCTACCCTTCTGTAACAACGGTAACCGGTCTTTTAGGTGCTGATGCAATTAAAGAGTGGAGACTGCGCGTAGGTGAGGAAGAAGCTAATAGGATTAGTTCAACAGCTGCAAGACGTGGTACACGTATACACCAGTTGTGTGAAGATTATATTAACGGCAGTATTATAGATACTGCGAAGTATAACTTTAATGATGCGTTTAATTTTAAACTTTTAAAACAAGTTATTGATAGTAATATCGACAACGTACATCTTCAAGAAGAAAGATTATATTCAGATTATCTTGAGATGGCAGGTACTGTAGACTGTGTAGCTGAGTATAATGGTAAATTAGCTATTGTTGATTTTAAAACAGCTCGCAAACTAAAAGATAAGAATTATATTACTAATTATTTTTGCCAAGCAGCCGCTTATGCAATTATGTATGAAGAGCGTTTTAATATACCAGTATCGAGAATAGTTATTCTCATATCAGTCGATGATGAGCAACCACAAATATTTGAAGAGCGCAGAGACAATTTTGTAAATAAACTGCTAGAAGTACGCAAAGAATACAAAATTAAATATGGCATTTAATCAAAATATATATTATAAATAAGATACTATCGTTGACGGAAATCGAAAGACGATCTGGACCGGGGGGCGGTACCCCGCGCCTCCACCAAAGGTACACCGCGATAACTCGTTATATCCGCACTAAGCGCTTAGTGACGCTAAAGGATGAACTCGGTGTATCTTTGATGGGGGCGAAACAGGATCGACAGGCGTGTAATAGGTAACTTGAGATAGTCGATTGGTCGCGTTATAGACCATTAATCTAAATGCAAACGATAATGTTGCATCTCGTTACGCCTTAGCGGCCTAACATGAGCTCGGTGGGAGCTTGGAAACAGAATCCCACCACCTCCCTTTTTAAAGTGCAGCATAAATGAATATTCCTAAATTTAAAACCTCTGCGGATTTTGCTAAAGAGATAGAAAAAATATCGTCTTCAAAAAGTATTAGCTTTTTTGAAGCAGTTGTATTATATTGTGAAGTAAATAATATTGAAGTTGAAACAGCGGCTTCTATTATTAAACAAAGCACGTTCTTAAAGACAAAGATTCAACATGAGGCTGAAGATCTTAGATTAATGAAGAAGACAGGTGCAAGACTTCCAATATGACACCATTTGAAGCATATAAACTTTATAATGCTATTAAGAACCACTTTACTACAGAATCTTACGACTACTTCAAATATAATGGTAAAGTGAGAGCATCAGAAAACACTTTTGAGACTCGTAAAGACAAATATCAATTTTATAAACTATCTAAGCATGAAGACCCTTTAACTTTTTTAGTTGCAAATTTATCAGAAAATCCTAAAATATGGGTAGGTGATTTGTTTAATAGTGAGTATGAGTTAGTCTATAGTAAATACTTAAAACGTAAACAATCACTCTCGTATAACTTTCAAAATGATATCGGTAATATGTTAGAGAACTTTGATAGTAATTTTGAAGTTCAATCTGGCAACTATCCTCACCTTCTTAATTTGCTTGTTCGTAATAAAATTACTAAAGAAACATTTATTATTATTAACGACTGTGTACGCTTCTTTGGTAAATGGAATAAACAAATTAACGATCCAGTTTTGTGGCCTACAATAGCACTTAACTGTAGAAAGCTTTATCCCTTCATGGATTATGATAAAGCTAAATATTGTAGTATCTTGAGAGAAAAGTTCTCATGATATTATATACAACGTATACACTTATACATCGTCATACAACGGAGATTAGATATGGCAAGTAATTTTGAAGCCCTTAAGCAGAATCGTAAATCCTCTTTCGATAAGCTTACCTCTGAGCTTACCAAGCTCAAGTCAAATAATAACAATCAAGATAATTCTTCTGATGATCGTTTTTGGAAGCCTGATGTAGATAAGGCAGGTAACGGTTATGCAGTTATTCGTTTTCTTTCTGCACCAAAGAATGAAGATGTACCTTTCGTACGCATTTGGGATCATGGCTTTCAGGGCCCCGGCGGCTGGTATATTGAGAAGTCACTGACAACTCTCGGTAAGCCAGATCCACTGTCTGAGTATAATACTAAGCTTTGGAACTCTGGTATTGAGTCTAATAAAGATCTTGTACGTAAGCAGAAGCGTCGTCTTAGCTACTACTCTAATATTTACGTAGTTAAGGATCCTACTCGACCAGAAAATGACGGTAAGGTATTCCTATTCAAGTATGGTAAGAAGATCTTTGATAAGATCAACGAAGCTATGCACCCTCAGTATGAAGATGAGGCTGCTCTTAACCCGTTTGATCCTTGGGAGGGAGCCAACTTCAAGCTTAAGATTCGTAATGTAGAGGGCTATCGTAACTATGATAAGTCTGAATTTGACTCACCTTCAGCTCTCTTTGATGATGATAGCGCTATTGAAAAGGTGTGGGAACAGCAGCACTCATTGCAAGAGCTTGTTGATCCAAAGCACTTTAAGTCATATGAAGAACTTAAGATGCGCCTTGAGAAAGCAATCGATCTTGCAGGTGCATCTGGATCTAACCGTAGTCATGCAGATCAAATGCTTGAGCAAGAAGAGGAGGCATTCCCGGTTCCTTCAAAGTCAGCTCCTATTAAGGAAGCACCTAAGCAGAGTGCTCCATGGGAAGAAGATGATGACGATGAACTTAGCTTCTTTAAGAAGCTTGCACAAGACAGCTAAAAGAAACGGGGCGCAAGCCCCGTTTTTATTTTATACAGATGCAAAATTATCTTGCGAGTATGTTCGAGAATCTGCAGGTGTTTTATACGCTACAGTTAACGTAGCACCTCTACCTCTGCCATCAGATGCAACTTGTGGCATAACTTGCTGAGCAGGTGCTTGTGGACCATTAATTACAACAGGAGCTACTACAGTTTTAGTATTAGTAGCAGTTTCGAAAGATCTATCTCTTATAGACTGTGTAGAGGGTAATATATTGCCTGCACCTGGTTCTTGTAGTGTATCTCGAAGTGAGGATTGTTGTTCTATACCTCTCATCTCATCTTCTTGAGTTTCACCCTCGATAGGTTGCTCTATAGTTGCATCTTCATTAGCTGGTGAAGAAGCAGGAGGAGCAATAGTAGTAGGAGCCGCTGTACTGTTTTCTAACGTAGTTTCTTCTTGCCCTGGTTGAGGTGTTATATTAGGTGTAGCTGCAGGTGGTGTTGATGCTTCTGGCTGTGGTTGCTCAGTACCAGGAGCAGGAGGTGTTGCAGGTTGTCCGGGTTCTTGAGTAGTAGCAGGGGCTATACTTTTAACTATTTCAGGTAGTGAATACAGTGTAGCGTTAGGATCAACTTCAACACCATTACTTCTAAGCCCTTCAACGAAAGTTTTTATGTTTTCGTTTTCTTCCATTGCTTTTTCTATTGGAGTCTCTAAGCTTACCGGCAGCCCGTAAGATTGATCAAATCTAGTTACTAAACTCTCAGCTGTTTTATATAAGTTAGATTCTTCTGGTTTAACTTGACCACTTTTTATCTCAGCTATAGAAGGGGTTATATTTTCTAAAGTTGCGTCAATATTTTCAACATCTTCTACATTATTGCTCAATAATCCAGCAGCAGCTCCAATACCTAAAGCAAGAGCTGTACCTAGACCAGCTGCTTTTAGTGCACCGCCTACAGTAGTTCTTATAAATCCTTGTCTTTGAGGTCTTTCAGCAGTAGCTGCAACATTACGATTTACTGTTGCTTGTCCGATAGCTAAACTTCTTATAGAAGATACTAGCGTACTTATAGTTCTTCTCATACTATCTACTGAACTTACAATATAATCTAATTTTTCATCTGGTGTTCCACCTGATACCATAGGTGATATAACACCAGAAGCTCCCATGTTTAATTGCTGGATAGGAGTTACATTAGGGCTTACTTCTGGCTCTTCAATATTTAATTGTTGCTCTTCTTCACCATCTTGACCTTGCTGGTTTTGCTGGCCATTCAATGCATTAGCTAACAGCCCACCGCCAGTAGCAGCCCCTCCTAAACCAAACATCCTCTTGAGATTCTGCCAGCCTCCTTTAAGCATTCTGCCGCCAGCCCCAAATAATCTAGCCCCTAATCCAGCTAATCCTTGCATTTATATCTCTTATTCTTTATTTGCTTCTTTTTGTTTTTGCAATTCAGTTTCTAGTAACCCTATATAAATGTCTCTTTCAAAGGGTATCATTCTTTCTATATCACTTAATGAATATTTATGATAATACGTGAGCAAAAAATTAATATTATAGTAATTAGCTATCGTATTATGAGACATGCTTACTAAAAAAAATTCTTTAAATTGTTTACCTCATAATCAACTTTTTTACCATTTGAATTTACATACGATACTTTATGAGATACTGTAGGCATGCTTTCGAGAAAATCATTAAATTTGCCTACCATCTCGCTAGGCATTCCCTCAAAAAAATCATCAAGTTCTTTTCTAGGGGTTTCAGATGCTTTGTAAATAGAATCGCCGCTATAGACATAATCTACACAATCTTTTACTAATTCAAATGTAGCTAATGGATCTTTTTTAAAGTCTTTACCTTTAAGCATATCAACCGTTGGATACTTCATAACAATACCAGTATCATCATTTATTTTAACTGTATTAGTGTGATTTTCTGGTTTAGTATATTTTACATCATCTAAATTAACTTCTACTTTATAGAGTTTCTTATCTTCTGTGTCTCTTAAACTTAATTCAACAATATTACCGATAGATTTACTTCTTAATTGAATAAACAAATATTGAATATCAAAAATAGGAAGTTTATTAACATCTATTTTAGTAATAAGGCAATTATTGATAATTTGTTTTACTGCTTCTAAAAGAATATAATCATCTTCAGAGCTCTCTTTTGCAATAAGAAGAATCTTTTCTTCTTTAACTGTAAATGGTTTAAATTGTACCGGCTCTTTATGTGAAACTATTTGACAGCTAAAAACAGGTAGTTTTATTTTAGGTAAAGGCATAATATACTCCAATTAATCATTTTAAATTGCATTTCTATTTCTAAATCTATTTAAAGGTGAGCGTGCCGCAAATGTAGATAATACCAGCGAATCTCTCTGTACTTGTCTATTATAACCAGGATCATTAGAATATCCAGCAAACCCAGAAGGGAATAAACTGTTAAAATAGTTAATACCAGGGCTATAATTATCATATTGGGTAGATGGTTTAATAAAATTAGAAGTCCAATAATCATAGTTAATAGTTACAGGCATTGACATAATTTCATTATTGTATTCCCAAGACAGTTCAATATCACCTAATGCAGTTGGAAAAGCATTATAAAATTTATATTCAATTAACGATTCAGAAACATTATTATACACGTAGATATCGATAATAGTTGAATAGTCATCTTTATAAGACACATCAAACATCTGAGCACCATTAACTGTTGAAGGTGCATTTATAGCTTTATTACCACCAAAATTAATTACGCTCTGTGCCCATTTAGTAAAAAAATTATGAGCTGATAAATTTTGATCTACAAAAAAGTTTGGCATTAGAGGGCCAAAACTTTGTGAGTATGGCATTTTTGTTGAAACACCAAAACCGTTAGGTAAAACGTCTCTATTGTTAATTGTAACACCAGGCAAGTTAACTTTATAACATAAAAATGGTAATATATTACCGCTTGCTGCAGCAATACTACTACCAATAAAATCTTCTTCTTCTGAGTCTGGAGCTCCTAGATTATATCTTAAGCTAGCAGGTGCAGTAATAAACATTAAGAAACGGTTGTTTTGCAACACACCATTATTGTAGCTAGCTACTGCTGATTTAATTCTTGAAATACCAGATACAGTTGATGATGTTGGCTGTAATTCAGGTCTTTGAAATAAGAAATAATCTATAAACGGGTTACCTAGAGTTGCCATGTGATACCTTATTTTGTAACAAATTCTGCTAGTGGTAAACTCATAGCATAGTTCCATTCTTTAGGAGGAATTAAAAGAAATCGAGATCTCACATGACCATACAAATATCTATGCAATGTTTTATCAAAATATTTATACTTAGCAGAACCATTTAATATTTGATATGATAAAGCTATTTTAGTAGTTTCATCATATTGTGAATTTGTTCTTAAATCTCTTAAAGAATTCATTAATGACATTCTTTGTAAAGGATTTAAATAATGCATATTCATTCCTAGAAAAGAAGATCCGTCTGAATTTATAGGAAAAACTAGAGGATACTTGTCATAGATAGGTAGAATATTTTTAAATTTAGGATCGTAAACAAACAAATATAAACTGCCAGGAACAATACTAGAAACAGTATTATTACTAGCGCCAGAAATTAATGCAGGAGCAGATGCTGCTTCTATTACTTTTTCTCTAAACCAATTTTTTGTGTTTTCATCAGCCATTAATTTTTAATACCTAGTTCTTTTTCTGTCAACACTTTAAAAATCCATTTTCTATCTTTACAAAATTCTTCTGCTGCCTTCCATTTGGCTTGGTTTATACCATAAGTAAAAACTTCTTTAATGTAGCGTCTAGAAACTTTATCTTGTTTAACAGGCTCTTTAGTTTGACCTGATGGTTTTACTTCTAAAATCATAGTTTCTAAAGTGCCTGTTCTATTTCTCATTTTAACATAAAAATCTGGAAAATATCTATGAATTTTATTATCAACTGGTGAAATATAAGGTATAATTATTTCTTCAGATCCCCACTCAATTACCCCTGGATGCTGGTCAAAATACCTCATAACTCTCAATTCCCACAGACTTCTATAAATAATATTAGTAGGGTTACCCTTGTATTTTTCAGGATACTTCGGTTTAAATCTTCCTTTGTAACTAGCCATTATTAAATCTTCTATAAATATAACAGTATAAGTATTTATCAACAATGAGAGAATTATGGCTAGCCCTGCACAACAAATGATAGAAGCAAATAGAGCTCTTACATCACAGACCTCTATACCGTCCTCTTATTCAACTTTTCCTAGTACACTACCTAATAAGTTTATTAGATTATCATTTTTTAAATATAATAGACCTGCAACGTCAGGTGCTAGTAGCAATGAGCAAATTCAAGCTACTATTAATATGCCACTACCTATCAGTTTATTAGATCAATATGTTGCTAGATTTACAGGTGTCGATCTTGGTATTTTAGGTGGGCTTTTAATGGATGCAGGCTCTGCTACAAAAGAAATTTTTTCTGATTTCTCTATAGACAAAGTATCATCTAAAGTTCAAGAGATGTATAAATCTCTTACACCATCAGTTGCTAATGATATTGCAACTTTATTATTAGTTAGATTTGCGGGTTATACTGCAGGCGTCGCTGGGTCACTTGGTCTAGGCGGCGGCGGTATACAAACAGCTACAGAGCAGCTTTTAGGTAGAATTGTTAACCCTAGAACTGTTTCTGCTTTTCATGGAATGAATTTAAGAACACATAATTTTCAATGGTTTTTAGCTCCTAAAAATGAAGCTGAAAGCAGATCATTAGAAAACATTTTTAGTATTATTAGATTTCATATGCATCCACCTAAAGGTGCAACTGAATATGTTATTGAATATCCTTCTGAAGTAGAAATTGACGTTATAGGTGTTGAGCAACATCTATTTTATTTTAAAAGATGTGTTATTACAGGATTTAGTGTAGATAGAACAGCCTCTGGGCAGCCTGCGTTCTTTAAAGATTCACAAATGCCAGTTATGTACAGATGTTCATTAAGTCTAAGTGAGGTAGAGACTATTCTTAGAGACGATCTACCTAATACGAGCAACGGACTTCAAGGTAATGATAACACTGCTACCGAAAATAGAAGATAAGTTAAAGGCTATTAAATGTCATATTTTAACAATTTTAATAAAGTTATGTATAATAATAAGCTCGCTGTTAATCTTTTAAACAGGGGTAAAATTAATATAGAAGCTCTTAAATCTTCTACTGCATTTTTTCCTTACGAAATGCGCGAAGGTGATAGAATGGATAATATTGCACAATTTGCATTTCAAGATTCATTTAAAGACTGGGTAATCGCTTTTAGTAATGATGTAGTTGATCCTTATTATGATTGGTATTTAACTGACGATCAGCTTAATGAGCATATGAAAAAGAAATATGGATCTCTAGAAGCAGCACAGGAGAATATTGAATATTGTGAAGTAACAAAATTAGATGGTAACAGCACTGATATAGATCACTATAATGCTAGAGTTACTGAACTTACTAAGACTTTAGAGGGCGCCAATAATTCATATACCTACACCGAAGTAAATTCTTTTAATATTGAGATAGAAAATAACTTAGAAAAAAGATTTGTTAAAGTTCTATTACCAGAATTTGCAGAAAGAGCTGAAAAAGAATTGCAAGTTTTATTTAAAGAAGATTAATTATGGCAGGTTATAATTCTACGAAAGATACTAGAAAACCTGGTGATGTCGATGTAAAGAAAGCTACAATCTTTACTCATGATAGAAAAAGAAGATTTGATATTTCATTTCAGTTAGTATCTCTTAAAATATATGAAGACATATTTAAAAATACTATGTACGGTACCGTAACGTTCATAGATAGAATGAATTCACTACAAGAGCTGCCAATTTTAGGTGAAGAATTTTTTGAAGTTGAATTTGAAAATCCAAATATAATTGGAAAAAAATTCTCTGCTAATTTTTTTATATATGCTGTATCTGATGTAGTGCCTGCAGAAGATAGAAAAAGTCAATTAGTTACTCTACATTTTATTAGTGCTGAGCATTTAGAGAACGCTAAAAAGCTAGTCAGTTATGCTTTTAAAAATGATAGTTTTTCTAATCACGTAAAAAGATTATTAACAGATAGTGTATTTTTAGGATCTAAAATACCTGTAGCAAGATGGACCGATTCAACTGGGTCAAAAGGAACGTTTACTTTTCCATACCAATCATGTTTTGAAATAATAGAATATTTTAGATTGAATGCTTATAAATTTGATGATCCATCTAGTGCATATGTATTTTTTCAAAATCAAAATGGTTTCAACTTTACAACAATAGACGACTTAATTAGAAATCCAGTTAACAAAGATGATGTTGTTGTTTTACGTCACTATTCTGTATCACAAGTAAACCCTAGAGAACAAAGTGCAGAAGATGTTATTAACACAGCTCAAGCAGTAGTATATAATAATATTAATGATACCCTAGAAAGTATGAAGAGAGGTGTATTTACATCTCAGACTACCATATTTGATTTTCCGTATAAAAGCACATCTACTAGAGATTATAAAATAGCTTCTGACTTTAATACTTTTGCTCATTTAGATGACGGGTTAGGTTTAGATCCTAGATTTAGAACTGCAAATAGAAAACAAGCAGGCCCTAAAAATTCAAATTATTTTATAGAAGAGATTAGTAAAGCTACATCAGGTATAGGTTCAGGAGCCGACCCTGCAATTTATGTAGGTAGAAACTTTCTTTTTCCAGAAAATTCTGATAGAGGTGTAACTGGTATTTTAGATTTTGCTGCTAGAAGATCAGCATATAATGAAATGCTTCAACAATTGCCTTTAACTATTCAAATGTTTGGAAACCCAAAACTTACTGCAGGAGCAGTAGTAGAATTATTAATTCCTACAGTTACGCATAATACCGTTGAAATGCATAAAGATGAAATGTCAAAATACATTTCCGGCAGATTTTTAATTGGTAGAGTATGCCACACTATTGAAGTAGATACTTATAAAATGACTCTAAATATATTTAAAGAAAGCTACAAAGAAAGAATTAATCCTACCGATCCGTTCTATAATGTTGGTGGGGTTGGTCCTAGATTTGGAGGGCCTATTTAATGTCTTATAGTTATATGGGTTTAGGCGGTAAAACATTTTGGTTTACAGGTGTAGTAGAAGATGTTAATGATCCGTTGCAAATAGGTCGAGCTAAAGTAAGAGCTCATGGGTTACATGCACCTTCTAGTGTAATAACTACAGAAGATTTGCCTTGGTCTACAGTTCTACTTCCTACTACTGCTGGTGGCGGGCAAGGTGTTAGACATACACCTGGTTTAGATGTTGGTGCTACTGTTATGGGATTTTTTATTGATGGTGCAAGCGGTCAATATCCTATTATAGTTGGTATTATACCAGGGATTAACGGAGAAACTGATTTAACAGCACCAGATTCTGGAACACTCAGTCAAGGCCGTCCTGGTGATGGGTCACCAAGTAGTGTTCCGGTAGATAACTCTCCACTACCAGTACCACCTCCTGGAGCTACTGGTGAAAGTCTTGATGCTATAAAGTCTAGATTGCCATTAAGTAATTCTGCTAAAAATAAATTAAAAGCTGATCCATGCTATATGATGAATTACTTTGAAAAAGAATTGGGGCTTTCACGTCTTCAATCTGCTGCATTAGTTGGTAACTTTGCGCATGAATCTGCTGGATTTAGTCCTACAGTAGAAAATATTGGGGATGCAAAAGATGGCACTAACAGTGTTGGTTTAGCACAATGGAATCAAGATAGATTGACTAATCTTTATAAGTTTGCAAATAGACTACAAAAGCCATGGCAAAGCTTAGAAGTTCAAATGGCGTTTGTGGTTTGGGAAATGAATAATACACACACAGGTGCATATAATGCTCTTAAATCAGTAAATGGTAATACTGTGGGGGATCTTTATAGAGCTGTAGATGTAGTAAGAAACAAGTATGAAGTAGCTGTTGATCACCCGGATAGAAGAAGCTTTGCATATGGTTTCTTCTCAGGTTGCCCAGTAAGCAGTTCATAATTTAGTTAGAGGAATAATATGGCATTAGATCCAGCAGCAATTTCTGGCGGTGAAGAACAGATTTATAAAACCGGTCAGTCAAAATTTATAAGTGCTTTAGCAGATATACGTAGCGCTAAAGCGCAGCTTCCTGGTGGACAATTAGAACAAGTAAGATCGCTTGCTGGTAATACTTTACAAAACTTAAATTTAATTGATCTTATTAACGTTACTGCAGGTCTTACTAATATAACTAGTGCTATTGCTAAATCATTCCCCGCTGTACCACAAGCACTACAACTTGCTGGTTCTATTGCGGGTATGACCCCTCTTACACTTATAAATGCATTTACTGCTTTTGAAGCATTTAATAACGTAGCAGTTAATGATATTACTCTCACTCCACTTAAGAATGATATAAAAACTGTAGAAAGTATTACTTCAAGAATTACTGGGTTTACTAACGCTAGATCATTATTTGATGGCACCACGTATGATAACTTTCTTTCTCAAGTAGCTATTTTTGATGATAATAAAAAACCAATAGTAGTTGAGATAGATAAAGCGTTAATTAACAATATTAATCAACTAGATAAAACAACTGAAAATGTTGCAATTATTGCGGATGCTATTAAAGCAATGGCAGATATCATTACTGCTAATTATACTTTTATGAAGCAGAAACAAAATGGTAAAACTGTAATAGATTTTAGTATTACTCTAAACTCAATTGAAAAGCGAGTAAGAAAATATAGTAAAAATGGATCTGAAAGTGTAACTACTAATTATACATCACCTATAGATTTACATTTTAGTATGGCAGGCCTTCTTTCAGGTAGTTTATTAGGTGGTTCTGGATCACTTCTAGGAGGTATTCAAGGATTAACTTCTCCAGGTACTGGTACAAATATTAGTACAGAAGCTCTAGTTAAAATGGGATTTGGTAACAAAAATGTGTGGGAAAAATATGATAGATCTCCTTCTGCAGTAAGTGATCCTCTTTTCTGGACCGGTAAAAGACCATACGATAATCCTAAAGAAAAAGCAATTACTACATTGGCAGAATTCTTAGGCTCTAATCTAGCTAAGCAAGAAGTTCAATTAAGAAATAATAGATCTAACTTTAATGTATTTGCTTCAGCGGGACTTATAAGTGCTGCAAATAACCCTCAAGTAGTATTAGGGTATTTAAATACAGGATTTTACAGTATATTAGATGCATTTGCTATGAAGGGTGGTAGTGCTGGTGGTACTAACCTTTATGGGTTTGGGTTTAATTCAATGATGGCTGCTGGTACTACGTTAGTAAGTTCATTATTAAATGGATTACAAACACAAAATACTAACGCTCCTGGATCACAACAAAGCGCAATTACTGTAGGCAATTTACTTAACAGCCCGCATCTTGTATCAGATTCTAATTATAGATCCGAACCTGATACTAATAGATTAGGTAGAGGTATCGCATATTATCCAAGCACTGTATCAAATAGAATTGATAGTACGGTAGACACACAGATTACTACAGCTACCGGTAAAGTGGTTGCCATGCCTACAAGCAAACATGGAGCACAATATCCTTTTAACGCAGTAACTTCAGGACAAGCAGGTGTTCTTCAAGAAATAGATAACACCCCTGGTAATCCTCGTTACCACATTTTCCACCCATCAGGTACTAGAATAGAAATTGATAAAGACGGGGTGCTGGTTACTCAAGTTAACTCTGATAGTTATATTCAGGTAATTGGTGATTCTACTGTAAATGTGAGAGGAAATTATCACTTAACTGTCGAAAGTGCTGCAGAAGTTTTATTTAAAAATAAAGCAAATATAGTTGTACAAGGTGATGCAAATATTGAAGCACGTAATGATCTTAACATAGTATCATCTGGCGGCCTTAATATTAACGCTAAAGAATCTATTAGAATGAAAGCACCAAATATTGATATTCAGTCTAATGACATGTCAATCAATGTTGCTAGAATATATTCAGAAAAAATGAAAGAGAGATATTCTGATTCTGAAAATAGAAATGATAAAGTAAAAGAAAATCATAACGAAGAATCTACAAAGAGAAGTATTACAGCTAAATCTATGGCTACTAAAACTTCAGGTGAGACCAGTATAAAAGGTACTAATGTACATGTTAACAGTGGTGGAGAAAATCCAAACCCTGTATCAACTAGTGATATACTTGATCTTAAAGATATAGATTCAGAGACATTTAAAGATGCAGGTGATATTGAAAAAAGAGCTAACCCATCTGAAGTAGCAAGAGATTTACACCCTAATGCTCCTGATAAGCCAATGAGAGATAGCTTAGACGAGCAATCACCAAGTGCTAACCCTTCTGGATCTGGTAACCAGCAAGGTAATCAATCAGATGCAGGAAATGAAGTAGGTGAGAATACTGGTAATGTAAACCCCGGTCAAATGCCTGGGGGATCTAATCCTGGCAATTATAAGAATGTTACTATACCTAGTACTACTGGCGTACCAAACGACGGTATTCTCAATATTGTAGATAGATCTGCTGGTTCTATGGGCTGTACATTTAGAGTTACACCTCATGGGGGACTAGACAGTAGAGGTTCAGGAACTCAAAACCACCCAACTGGTAATGCGTTAGACGGATATTTAGATTGTGGTGGTGGACAAGCTACTCTAGCTCAAAAAAGTCAGTTTATTAGCAATGCAGTTCAAAATGGTGCAACTGGTATCGGTACATATAGTGAAGGGTTTATACACGTAGATAATTATCATCAAAATCTAACAGTATGGGGCAACAATGGTCGTTCTGCAACCGCAGAGCCATGGGCTAAAAATGCAGCATATGGTGCAAGCAATAAAGCTACAAATGTTGGATGTGAAGAATTTGCTAAGTTTAAAACTGGTGCAGAAGAGGGTGATAAAGTTTATTCATATAGATTATCTAATAACTTCTATGTAAGACATTTTACACGAGATATTGCAGGGGGATTAGGACATTATCTTTCACCAGCATCTACTCAATCAGGAAGTACTTTATATGTAGGTGATATACTCTGTAATCTTAAAAAAGTAGCAGAAAATATTGCAGAACCTCTATACGGTAAATATGCGCAAGACATGGTTATTCTTAGTGCGTATAGATCTCAAAGTCAAGTAAATAATTCTTATGGTGCGCACGTTTATGGATTAGCTATGGACGTGCAAAGAAAAACTATAGATAAAAAGAATAAAGAAGATAATGAAAAGTGGTTTAAAGAAGTTCAAGGCCTTGTAAAAGGAGCTACCTGTGAGCTTAAAAATAATGATGCAGGTGAGTATTGGATTCAATGCGTTCTGAATAGTAAGTAATTTTTAAAAGATAAATATTTTGATGGAAAACATACTCAATAAAGCACCAGTAGTTTATAAAGATTTCTCAAACGATTTGGATTTACATCCAATTCGTAAAGATATTGCAGTTCTAGAAAACGAAGAAGCAGTTAAAAGAGCATTAAAAAATTTACTTTTAACTAACTATAATGAAAGATTTTTTAATCCTTTATTTGGTTCTAACGTAAGATCGCATTTATTTGAAAACTTTACACAAACTACAGAATTAGATATAAGAGACAGTATAAAGACTGCTATAAAAAACTTTGAACCTAGAGTAAATTTACTTAACGTTAAAGTTACTCCTTCTATTGATAATAATAACATGAATGTCACAATTATTTTTAACTGTCTTAATAATATTAATGACACAGTTTTAGAGTTTATTTTAGAGAGAGTACGCTAAGTGGCTAACACAAATTTTCTTACAGTAGATGAATTAGACTTTGTTAGTTTAAAAAATAGTTTAAAATCATTTTTAAGAAACGACCCACGTTTCTCAGATATTGATTTTGATGCTTCTAACATCTCTATGCTACTTGACATTTTATCATATAACACATATCAAAATGCTTTTTACCTTAATATGATAGGTAATGAATCATTTTTAGATACTGCATTATTGAGAGACTCAGTAGTTTCGCATGCTAAAGAACTTAACTACACTCCTAGATCAAAAACTTCTTCTAGAGCACAAGTTTATGTTGAATTAAGTGTATCTAATAATCAAATTCAATCAGTAGAGATTCCTCAGTTTACTAAATTTACCTCTCAAGGTAATAATGTAACATACGTTTTCAGTAATTATGATCCTATTGTAGTAGTAAGAGCAGCAGACGGTACATTTGTTTCTGATACTTTTGAAATCAAAGAAGGTGTAGTAATTACTGAATATTTTGAAGTAAACACCTCATTAGATAATCAAAGATTTATACTTTCTAATAAAGATGTAGATACTTCCGAGATGAGAGTGTACGTTCATAATTCAGCTAATGACTTAGAAACTAAAACACTATTCTCTCAAGCAGAAAATGTATTTGGTTTAAATACCGAATCTAAAGTATATTTTGTACAAGCCTCATCAGGGGGAAAATTTGAATTAGTATTTGGTGATGGTGTCTTAGGATTTAAACCGCTTAACGGAAATATTATTTCTGTAACATATAGAGTATCTAAAGGCAAAGAAGCAAACGGACTTAGAGCCTTTAGCGCACAATCTATTAGCGGGTATCCAGCTGCAGTTGGTGTAGTTGCTTCTTCTAGTGATGGTGACGATGAAGAATCAATTTCATCTATTAAGTATCTTGCTCCTAGACACTATGCTACTCAAGAACGAGCTATAACTCCTAGCGATTATCAGACTCTTATTTTAGAACAGTTTCCGCAGATTAAATCAGTATATGTTTATGGTGGTGAAGAAGTAACTGATACACCACAGTATGGTAAAGTATACATAGCAGTAAGTACTCAAGATGGTACAGCTGCTTCACTACTAGTTAAAGATGAAATCTATAGTTATATTAATAGACGCAACCCTATTAGTATTGAACCAGTAATTGTTGATCCTGAGTTTGTTTATATTAACGTAAATAGCACAATTAGAGTTGATAATGTAAATTATCAATATACTCTTAACGAAGTTAAAAATTCAGTTATAGAAAATATTAAAACATTCAATGATGAAAACCTTGAAGGGTTTGATACTATTTTTAGATATTCAAAGCTAGTTAAATCAATAGATGATACTGTAGTTTCTATTATTAGTAATGATACTGTTATTACTTTAATGAAAAAATATATACCTGCTATTAATACTCTACAAACTATTACTTTAAATTTTGGCAATTCTTTAGAATCTAGAAACCAAGATTACGTAGTTACATCTACAAACTTTACATATAATGGATTATCATGTTTTATTAGAGATGATAGTCGCGGCAAATTAAAAATTTATAATATTACTTCTAGAGGTAATATTGTTGTAAAAGATAATGCAGGTACAGTAGATTATGAAAAAGGTATTGTTAAAATTGTCGATTTAAGCATCAGTGATTATGAGGGCGATTCAATAAGATTCACTACCTTCCCTAAATCTAAAGATGTTGTTCCAGCAAGAAATAGTATATTATTAATAAACGTGAATGACGGTATTAAAGTTTACACTAGCGCAGTATAATAGACAATGTCTACAAAACCAATAGAAAAATATATTTCACCGTTAATAGAATCACAATTTCCTTCTTTTTACAGGGATGAAGGATCAAGATTTATTACTTTCTTAAAAGCTTATTATGAGTGGATGGAAACTCAAGAAGCTTATTCTGTAGAAGTAGATTTTCCTACTATAGATTTTATAATAGGTTCAAAAATATTTAAATTAGATAACAGTTCAATTTTTGGTACTGTAACTAGTTATGCTTCTAAACCATTACCAATTGTAAAAGTATTAGGAGATATTTCTACCTTTACTAAAAATGATAGATTTTATCAAGTTATTTCTGAGAATAGTTACACTGGCGACTTAGATTTAAAAGTAAGATTATCATCTAGAGATCGTTATAAAGTAGAACTAATACCATCATCAAATAAGTCATTTACTGATATTTTTTCTATTGGAGATTATGTTAGAGTAGCAAATCAAACAAGACTCATAACCTCAGTTACTAGTAATACACTAACTGTAAAAACTAGATTTACTATTCAACAAAAAGATTATGAATCTAATTTAATTAAATATGTTCTCTCTTCTCCTGTAAAAGTAAGAAATAACTATAAATCACCTTTACCTCTAGCGAAAGCTAGAAATTTATTTAATATTCTTAGTATAGATGATACAATGGAAAATTTCATTGATCATTTTAGAACAAAATATTTTTATGATTTACCTAAAGATATTTTAGCAGATAAAAGACTTGTAGCTAAGCATATTCAAGATCTTTATAAAACTAAAGGCACTAAAAGAGCTTATGAATTACTTTTTAGAATTCTCTATAACGAGGATATAGAAGTTTATGTACCAGGATCTGATTTATTAAGAGCATCAGATGGACAGTATACTATACCAAAGTATCTAGAAATAACTAAAGTAGATGGAATAGAACAATTAATTGGTGAAACTGTAACTACTTCTTCTCGAAGCGGCTCTGCAATTATTGAAAACGTTTCAACTAAAGTTATTAGTGGTAAAGTAATTACAATTCTTGAATTATCTAATATTCAAGGTGGGTTTATTTACGGAGACTATATTCTTCATCCTGAATTTTTTCCTACTACAGAAACTGCTCCTAGAATTATAGGTTCATTAAACGCTATCGGTATTAAAAATGGTGGTGCAAACTTTAATGTTGGTGATATATTAAGAATTAATGGTCAAGGAACTGAAGGTTTAGCTCGAGTAGCTGCTATTAAAAACGAAAACGGTAAAGTGCTCTTTACGTTAGAAAACGGCGGATCAGGCTATTCGCTCAATGCTATTGTTACGGTGGCAGGTGGTGGTGGTTCTGGTGCTACATTTAAAGTAGGTGGTATTATTGATAAAGAATTTATTCTTATTAATACTGATATTATCGATGATTATGATATGCTTACTTTACAGGACGGTACAGCCGGAACAAGACTTTTCTATAATTCTAACTCAGGATTCTTCTCCAACCAATCATATGCTACTAGAACATTTAATGCTAATACAGGCGTAGATTCAACTGATGATTTTATATTCTTTGCGACTAATCCATTTGTAAATAATGATTTAGTTGTATATACTACTGATACTGGTAATACAGTTATATCTGGGTTAACAAATACTGGTTCTTATTATGTAGTGAGTGCAAACTCAACTACTATAAAGCTATCAACTACTAGAGGCGGCTCTCCTATTGATATTACTGCTAGTTCTACATCTGAGACCGGGCATAATATTACTAAACAAACAGAATATGTTTCAGTTACTTCTGCTAATACCATACCCTTAGATATTTCTACTATCTCAGGTACATTTACGCTCGGTGAAAAAATAAAAAATAAAACTAGAAAAACTTTTAACGCTAGTACAGGCGTGGATGCAAATGGCAGAATAGCGATTGCTTCTAATCCATTTGCAAACAACGATCAGGTAACTTATAGAGTTGATACATCAAATACAAGTTTAGCTGAGCTTGCTAATAATACAACATACTATGTGGTTGATGCTAATTCAACACATCTATATCTTTCAACTTCATCAGGCGGTTCTAAGATAACATTAACAGCAGGCTCTTCTGAAACTGGTCACGAATTAATAAGAACTACTCTATCTAACAATGGTATTGTGGTTTATAAAGATTTAAGTTTAATTGAAATTCAAGGTAACACCTATCCATTTCAAAGCTTCAATTATAATGCTAACTACTTTGAAATTACAGGTGAAACAATTGAAGGGGACTCATCTGGTGCTACCGCACTTATTAAGACTGTTCATCCTGCTAAAGTTTATGCAGGTAATGCTCAAGTATTACAAGTAAACACTACATCAGATTTTATTTTAGTAGGTGATATAAATGGTATAGGTAACCAATACCTTGCAGTAACTTCAGTTCAAGTACCTAATACTATACCGGCTACTAATAGCCCCGCAGGCGGCAATAGTTATTCCAACGGCATACAAATATCATTTAGTTCTGGTAACGCAACTGCTTTTGCATATACTAATGCCAACGGTAAAATTACTACAATACAAATGAGAGATAACGGAAGTAATTATACTTCTACTCCTAGTGCAGTTATAGCAAACAATGATATAGTAAGTAGAGTAGTAGTTTACAACGGTGGTTCATTATACGCTAACGGTGAGACTGTAGCATTTAACGGGGGTAATGCTGATGGTACCGGAGCTATAGTTACCGATTCTAATGGCACTATTACAAGTGTAACAATTACTACTCCTGGTACTAACTATGATAAAAAATCATTTAATGCTTCATCTGCGGTAGCAGCTAACGGTAGAATTGCTGTTACTTCAAATCAATTTGTTAATAATGATATAGTTGCTTATTTAATTGCGCCTGGTAATACAGTAATAACAGAATTGATTCATGGTAGAGAATATTACGTTGTTGATGCTAATTCAACACATCTATATCTCTCTACTACCTCAGGCGGTTCTAAAATAACACTAACTGCTGGCTCTTCTGAAACTGGGCATTATTTAACTAGAGTATCTGGTATACCAACTACAATTACAACTTCTGCTGGTATTAACGCTAACCTAAGAGCATATGCAGCTACTGGCGCTTATCTTTCTCCTACAGTTTCTAGCCTTGGTAGTGGATTTATGATTAATACCACTATTACAGGGAGTGCTACTACAACTACAGCAAACATTACATCTGTAGTTGAGAGAACTAACTGGGGATTCCCTGAAATTTCTATTAATGACTTCGATAATCTTCAACAAGTTATAGATGAAGCATTAAATATTGATGAATTAGAAGTAGGAACTATTCAATTCTTATCTGAAATTAATACAGGTTCTGGTTATTCTAGCAATCCAACAGTAACAGTAGTTGAACCTCTGGTTGCTGCTCTTGGTAGACCAGACCTAGTTAAAGGTGGTACTAAGGGTAATAACGCTATTATTACTGCACAAGCTACAAACGCTAATGGTATTGTAACCGCTGTTGAAATTATCAAATCTGGATATGGATATATCCCAGAAGAACAAGTAACTCTAGCTAATACTGTAATTAACCCTATCTCTATTACTGGTGCAGCAGTAGTTGATGAATACGGTAAAGGTACCGGGTTCTGGACAGACACAAGAGGGCAATTATCTTCAGACAAGTATTTAACAGATAGTTATTATTATCAAGAATACTCATATGAGATTAGATCTACTAAATTGTTTGATAAATATAAAGATATAGTAAAACAATTAGTTCACCCAGCAGGTATCGCGTTGTTTGGTAAGTTTGCTCTACTTTCAGAAGTATCAGATAATGAATCCAGTTCTTCAGTTCAATCAAGTTTAACTCAAGTGTAATAATGACTACAGTAACAACAATTAAACATAATATTGATACAACAAATAATTTTATAACTCACTCTATTTCTGAGTTAATATCGTCTTTTGTTTTTGTTTCTAGACATATTCCTTGGGATGATGATAACTCACCTCCTCAAGCATCTTCTTCTTTTAATGAGTTAGAGCTTGAACTGTACAAGCATCTTATTTACGGTAAAAGAATAAGACCGCAAGATATTGCATTTGGCATTGAAAAAATCCTGTGGGTTTCTGGTACAATTTACGAACAATACGATCAAAACGACGGTGATTTATTTACTAAAAGTTTTTATGCTATAAATTCATCAAATGATGTATATAAATGTATCTATAATAATAAAGGTAGTTATTCTATCTACGAGCCTACATTAAAAGATTTAGATATTTTTGAAACTCCGGATGGTTATAAGTGGAAGTATATGTTTACTATAACATCTTCTAATATAACTAAATTTGCTACTCAAAATTATGTGCCGGTTACTGCTAACGCTACTATTACTTCAGCTGCTACGCCAGGTTCAATAGATGCTATTGAAATTTCTAGTTCAGGTTCAAATTATAGAACTTATATAGAAGGGTTTATTACTTCTGTTGCTAACAGCACTCTAGTAATTTTACCTCCTACAGCTAGCTCTAATTCTAATTTTTATGTAGGTTCTTCTATCTATTTTACTACTGGGTTAGGTTCTGGACAAAAGAGAACTATAGTAGCATATGATGGCGATACAAAAGCAGCAGCATTAGATGAGCCGCTCACCTTTTACGTTAATATCGGGCTATCAAACGTATCATCTAACACCACTTCATTCCAGCTTGGGCAATCAGCTAAGCAAACTACGGATACCGTAATTTATACTGCTAAAAACGGATACTTTCAAACAGGTGATAGTATAATTCAGAGTGATACACTAGCTACTTCTGAAATTATGTCTGCTAACGCTTCAGTTATTAGAGCAAGACCTACAAGCACTACAGAAATTAGTGCGAATTATCCTATTACGAAGATAAGTGATTCAGGTACTATTAAAACTGGCACTGTATCTGTTACTACTGGACAGTCAAATGTTACTGGTGTAGGTACATCATTTAACACAGAATATGCTTTAGGTGATTACATAAAAATAGGCACTGTATCGGGCACAAATATACGAAGAATTACAAGTATTACAAACTCAACGTTGCTAACAGTGTCAACTTCTTGGGGTGCTACATTAGCTGGTAATACTCATTATATAATGGGTAATGCATTAACTCCTACTTCTATTTCTAGAAAAAATGCTAACGGTTCTATCGTTTATTCCAATCTTACCGGTGTAAGATTAGATTTTGATCAAGCATCTACTTCAGGTGTGTTTAAGCTTGGTGAGAAGATAACTCAAGTTGACGCTAATAATAGCGCACAAGGTGCTAACGGTATTGTATCATTTGCTAATAATACTACCCTAATAGTTTCTTCTGTAGGCGGGTCATGGGCCGCTAATACTACTACATCTTCTAGTTTTAACGCCTCATCTAACGTTGCAGCTAACGGTAGAATTAGCATATCTTCTAACCCTTTCGTTAATAATGATATAGTAAACTATTCTACCTCAGTTGGTAATACTGTTATCACTGGTCTTGCAAATAATACTAATTATTATGTTGTGCAGTCAAATAGTACTGGATTATATCTTTCAACCGTTTCAAATGGATCAGTTATTACTTTAACTGCTGGGTCAAGTGAGTCTGGTCATACATTAACAAGAACTAATCAGCTTTATATACTAGGTGCTAGTTCTAACACTAGAGCAACCACACAGACAGTTACTAGCAATCCTAATATTACAATTCAAGCAAATACAAATGAATTTTTCGTAGGCTTTACTGTAAATTCATTTAGCGGCTCAACATCTACAGGTAACGGTACAATAACATATCTTTCAACAATACCATCTTCTGAATCTCAATTTATTGTTAGCCCTACTATAACTATTACCGGTGATGGTAACGGTGCAGTAGCTTACTTAACTGTAAATGCTACTTCTAATACTATTAGTGATGCAATTATTATTAATAAAGGTAATAATTATACTTTCGCTAACATATCTATTACTGCTAACAGTTTGTATGGTACAGGAGCAGAAGCCAATGCGCTTATTGGACCTATTAAAGGTCATGGCTCAGATCCAGTTACAGAATTAGGTGCAAAGCATGCAATTATAAGTGTAGAGTTTTCAAACACTACATCAGAAAGTTATGACTTCCCTACCGTAGGCTCTTATAGAACTATCGGTGTAATTAAAGAACCTCTTTATAAAGAATTTTATCTAACATTAAGCGGCAATTCAAGCTCGTTAAATTCTATCTATGAAAGACAAAAATTTACTCTTCAAAATACTACTAACCCGTTTACTGTAGGTGAAATTGTTTTTCAGGATAGTTCCAATTCAGCAGGTATTGTAACATTTAGTAATTCTACATTGCTCGAACTAAAAGATATTTCCGGTACATTTGTTGCTAACCAAGCAGGGGATAATATATTAGGTTTAGCATCCGGGTATACTTCTAATGTTAAATCACAAAACGTAATTAACTTTACTATAGCAAGCAACTCTACTCAAATTATTCAAGATACAACTGGTGCTTCCGCAATTCTTTATCAGATTACTTCTAATAACACAATTAGAGTTACTAATGCAACCGGTACCTTTGCAAACACATATGCTATAAGATATTCAAATACTTCAGCCGCTAATGCTGCTGCTGAGATACAATATATTAAAATTAATAATAATAGTAAAGATATAACTGCAAATGTAGGGTTAAAGTTTATTAACACTGGTAGATTATCATTATTTACTAATACTCTACCATATGCTGAACATGAAACAGTCACACAAGCAGTTAGCGATGCTTCAGGTATGGTATTATCAGAAGAAAATGATATAGATCTATCAATAAATAGTCCTACAGATGATTATGTAGTAGGAGATGTTGTAATTGATACAGTATCAAATGCTAATGGTATAGTAATTTTTGCTAATACAACTTATCTTAAATTGTCTTCTGTACAAGGAACTTTTGGACTAAATAATATAACGTGTGTAAGAAATGCTAACGCTGTGGTGGATGCAATTTATCCAGTGCTAGTTCTTTCTGATGTTAGAGGTACATTCCAGCAAGGTGATTATGCAATTATCGGTGATACTTCAGGTGCGGTTGGATATAACTCTCTAGCAAATACATTCACACCACCTGATTTAGTAAGAAACTCTGGATCTGTACTATTTCTTGAAAACTTAGAACCGTTTACAAGAACACCGACATCTAAAGAGACATTCAAGCTAGTTATAAAATTCTAATAGAGGAATCTGATGTCTAATTTAACTACAAATTTTAACATATCACCATATTTTGATGACTATGATAATACAAAGAATTTTCATAGAATATTATTTAGACCATCTGTTCCTGTTCAGGCTAGAGAGTTAACTCAGCTTCAAACTATTTTACAAGAACAAATTCGTAGATTTGGTGATCATATTTTTAAAGATGGATCTGTAGTAGCAGGCTGTGCTTTTACGTTTGATCCTAACTATACATTTGTTCGTCTTAAAGATACATACGCTAATAATTCTGCATATACTATTAGTGATTTTCAAGATCTTTATATTGAAAATGCTAACGGTCTAAAAGCTAGAATTATTAATACAGTAGAAGGACTTGAATCTGCTTATCCAGATACTCCTACTATCTATGTTAAGTATGAAAACACTAGCGACACTAATGAAAAAGTTTTCCAAGCTAGCCAAGAGTTAAGAGTATTTACATCTGCTAACGTGTCTGTAGGTAACGTAACAGTTATGTCTACAAACGCTACTGTAACTGCAGTTACAGGTACAGGTTATGGGTTCTCAACTACAGATGGTGTTATCTATCAAAAAGGTAATTTTATTAGAGTTGAGCCTCAAGTTATTATTGTATCTAAGTATACCAATACACCAGATGACCTTTCGATTGGTTTCGTTACTGATGAAAATATTGTTACGCCAGAAATTGACTCAAGCTTGCTAGACAATGCTTCTGGAGCACCTAATTATGCTGCGCCAGGCGCGCATAGACTTAAATTAGTATCTACTCTTGATGTAAGAACTACTTCTAATATAGCAACCTCAGATGCATTCTTTTCACTTGCTGATTTTAAAGGTGGCTTACCAGTTTCTATTAAATTTGATGCACAATATGCAGCACTCAGTCGTGAATTTGCTAGAAGAACTTATGAAGAAAGCGGCAACTATGTTGTTACTCCTTTCTTACTTTCTGCTGAAAGCATTCCTAGCAACACAACACATTTTAGCGTTGGTATTTCTAAAGGCGTAGGTTATATTGAAGGTTATCGTGTTGAGGTAATTAATAAATTTTTAACACCTACTAGAAAAGCAACGGATAAAAAAACAGTAACTAATAATATTACTTCTGCTAATTTTGGTAGTTATTTAAACATTAAAGAATATGCAGGCGATTTCAATACTGAAAATCTAATTCAAATTGAACTTCATAACACTGCTTATACTGCATTAACAAGCAGAACATTCTTAGGCACTTCTACCAGTACAGGTAATAGAATTGGTTATGCATATGCCAAAGCAATTAAATATGGCTCTGGTACACCTGGTACTCCATCTGCTATTTACCAACTCTACTTATTTAATATTGATATGGATGATGGATATGATTTTGCAGATATTCGCAGCATTCGTTATTATAGTGGAAGTTTACTAGCAGTAGCTGACGTAGTCCTTGAAAACGGATTAGCAGTTTTACAAGAACCTGCAGGTGGTGGTTTAATATACCCGCTTGGACAGAGAGCAGTTTCTATTAACGATTTTACAGAAACTCAATATGAGTATACTAATAGAATTTCATTCCAGTTTGGAGTAGGTGGTGCTAACTCAGGTATTACTTTACCAGCGGTTGTAGGTACAGGTACTGAGAATTTTGCTTATTCAGGAAACCTTTCAGATGCTTCTGACGAAGACTTTATTATCATTACTACCGCATCTGCTAACTCAACAGCTAAAACCGGTACTGCTAATACTAATAATAACACTACTATTACTGGTGCATCAACTACTTATACAACAGATTATAAGATAGGCGATTATATTTACGTAAACACTGATCTTAGAAGAATTACTAATATTGCTAATAATACTTTAATGACAGTTGATTCAGCAATATCAGGATCTTCTACCGGGTTAACTCATAGAAAACATTTCCCTAATGGCTACTTAGTACCTATTGCAACTAGAACAGATAGAACAATTTCTATTGCAGGCACTACTGCTACTATTAATTTAGGTGAATCATTAGCTACTTCACTAGGTGCTGTTCTTTATCATAGAATAGTAAGATCAGATACTGTTCCTATTAAAAAAGAAATAAAGAAAAATACTATAGTAAAAATTAACTGTTCAACTCACCCGGCTAGAAATATCGGACCTTGGACTTTAGGTCTACCTGACGTATTAAAAGTTAATGCTATTTACATAGGTTCTGATGGTACGTATAGTACATCAGGTACTGATTATTCAAGTAAATTTGATATTGATCTTGGTCAGCAAGAATCTCATTATGGTTTAGCGTCAATTAGTCTAACAGCAGGGCTCTCACTTAAACCAAACGATACCATTTTAGTAAGTTTAGACTGCTTTACTCAAGATGCATCACAGGGTGTCGGTTTCTTTAATGCTAACTCTTACCCGGTAGATGATGCAAATACTGCTAATACTACCGCTATAGTTACTGCGCAAATACCGTCAATTGTATTTGATGATTTCTCATATAATTTAAGAGACTGTGTTGACTTTAGACCGTATGCTTCAAACACAGCATTACCTGCAGCTAATTCTTCTACTGCAACTGTAAACCCATCTAATACAGTAAGCTTCTCAGTATCTGGTGCAGGTAGCTATATGCCTGCCCCGGATTCACAATATAAAACTGATTTAAAGTTCTATATGTCTAGAGTTGATAAAGTATTAATTTCTACAGTAGGTGAAGTATTCATTAACGAAGGTAAACCAGCTCTTAATCCAGTTGAACCAAAAGATCTACCAGGATCAATGGCATTAGGTACAATTGTAATTCCACCTTATCCTTCAATATCACCTGCTGAAAATCTTACATATAAGCTTCCAGAGTATACTATTAGTACTAAGCTTACTCAACAGCGTAGATACACAATGCGCGATATTGGTGGTATAGATGATAGACTTAAAAATGTAGAATACCTAACAAGCTTAAATCTTTTAGAAAAGAAAACTACTGATCTTCAAGTTAAAAACGATCAGGGCTTAGACAGGTTTAAGAGTGGATTCTTAGTAGATCCATTTGCTGGACATGATATCGGTGCTACTACTGATAAGCAATATTTTATTTCTATTGATCGCTCTGCTACTGAAATGAGACCTGCTATTAGTAGACTTTCTATGAATTTAGACGGAGCATACTATAATAATGCAAACATTTATGGTAAAGTTGCTGCATTAGATTATACTGAAGTTTCATATGTAAACCAAAGATTAGCATCAAAGCTTAGAAATTGTATTGAAGGTAATCTTTATGAGCATATTGGACAGCTTAAATTAACTCCAGATACCGATACTACACCTGATTTTACTAGAGCACCTGATGTTAAGAGTAACTTAGATCTTTATTCTAATTTTGCTGAAATGGCTGATCTATCATTCTTTACTGAATGGGGTGATTGGACTAACGTTGGTAAAGCTGTAGTTACTAAAACAGATGAAAAGACAGTTAGAGCAACTAGAAATGGTAGAAGAGGTGATCTTACTACTTGGAATGAAGTAACAAAACAAGAGCAGCAAAGACGCGGTGAGAATCTTAATACTAGAAGAGATTCTGAAACTGTTAATATTGGCGAATTTGTTACTGATATTAGTGTACAAACATATATTCAACCTAAAGTTATAAGATTTAGTGCTACAGGTATGAAGCCTAATACTAGAATATATGCGTATTTTAATAACATTCCAGTTAACGCCTCTTGCCAGCCTTTAGCGGGGTATAGCAGATCCGGAGGTGTTGTAACTTCTACTATAGGAGGTTACGGTGACCCGCTTTATACTAATGCTAGTGGCAAACTCGAAGGTAACTTTAGCATTCAAGGCAACACATTTAAATCAGATGAGATTAAATTAAGACTGTTAGATATTGATGATTTAGTAACCGGTGCAGATGTTATTACTACATCAGCAGAAGCTACTTATTTTGGTAATAAATTATCATACCATACTGCACGTGCAAAAATGCAAGTTCAAATTCCTGAATTTTTTGTATCTACTGTAAAAGACTCTAACACTGTTGTTACTACTGTTCCTAAAGAAATTTGGGATCCAGATCCTCCACCTCCACCACCTCCACCTCCTCCTTCAACTGGTGGTGGGAATACCGGTGGTGGTACCGGGTATGATAGCTCAGGTGAAATGACTTCTACAGGTAGTAGTACAGGTGGTAGCTGTAAAATAGTATGTACTGCTATGAATGAAGCATATGGTTTTGGTTCATATAGAAATGCAGTGTGGTTAAAATACTCAGCAGATCATATGACTAAATATCATGAAGCTGGTTATCATGCTATATTTTTACCATTAGTTGATAAAGCATATAAGCGCGGCGATAAGAACATACTTTGGTTAAGAAAAGTATTAGAACATATTGCACGTCATAGAACTTCTGATATTAGACAAGAGTTACGTAAAGGTAAGCGAGATAATATTGGTAGATCATACAGAATGGTATTAGAGCCAATTTGCTATGCTGTAGGCTGGATTAAGTGTAATTTATTTAATAAATAATGAGAACATATTAGGAACGATTAAATGGCTAAACCAATTGGACAAACATTTTCTATAAATGATCTAGAAGTAGAAGGTATTTTTCTAACTAAGATAAGACTATATTTTAAATCTAAAGATACTAATAAAGGTATAGCGCTTCAGCTTAGAGAATGTGATAATGGTGAACCTACTAGAAGGATTGTCCCGTTTAGTAAAGTACAAAAAGAAGCAGCTGATATAAATGTCAGTTCTGACGCTAGTGCATATACTGATTTTTCTTTTGACTCACCTGTTTTTGTTAAATCTGGTGAGGTGTACGCGTTTGTACTTATTCCTGATAACGGTAGCCCTGAATACGAGATATGGACAGCTAAGCTAGGTGAGAAAGATATATCTACTGATGCTGCAAAACCTATTCAAAAAAATAATGAAATAGGAACTCTCTTTATTTCTTCTAATGATATTTCATGGACAGCAGTTCAAGAAGAAGATATTAAATTTGAAATTTTTAGAGCGCAATTTGAAGGCTCTGGTACTATTATAGTTAGAGAACCTAATATTGAATACCTTTTAGTAAAAAATCCTTCTGCTACTTTTGAGGGGGCTGAATTCGTAGTAGCTGGTAACGGTGATATTAAAGCAGCAAAAATTTCGTTCTCATCAGCTACTGGTACCTGGTCCAACGGTGAGCTAGTTTATCAATCAAACGGTTCTGCTAATACTGCTACCGGTATTCTTTATTTCTCTAATTCTACCATGGTAAAAGTGCAGAACACTACCGGGGAATTTATTGTAAGTAATACTATTACCGGTGCTACTTCATCAGCATATGCTACTATTACATCTGTGTCGCAAAACGTTATTACATACGGAACTAACTCTACTCCTAATAATACTATTTTAGTACCAGATACTAGTTTATTCTCTAATGGATCAACAAATAACCTAATTTATATTATTCATAGTAATACAGCCGCAACACCATATGGGTTTGTTGCAAACGTAGTTTCTATTAATTCTGCAGCAAGTACACTTACACTAGCTCGCTCATTTAACTTTTCTACTAACGCAGGTACCATAGGTCAAGTTAAAGGTGGTAGCATGCCTACCGCTTTAAGAATAAGACTTAACAATGTTGATAATAATAGAGTAGATGCTACTAGCGGTGATAAATTACTTTTTGGTTCCGCATCATCTGCTAATTCTACACAAAACTTTAACGATACTATTGGAAATAGACTTATTGGGTTAAGAACTGGTATTCACTATGTACTAAAAAAAGTAATAGACTTACCTTATGATGCTATAAGTGCTGACTTTAAACCTATTGTACCATCAAAAACTTCTTTCGATTTAGCATTCAAAGGATTTAAAGCAGATAACTCATTTACTGCTGATGCTACTTATATTGATATTACCCCAGGTCAAACTTTTGAGTTTAATGATTACTCAAGAATAATGCAAAGTAGATCTAACTCATTTGATCTAGCAGTTGGAAGACAAGGTAACTCTTCTTTTATGATGGAAGTAAGTCTAGCAACAGATGATCCTAAAATTTCTCCATACTTTGCAAAAGAAAGTATGGATTTAATTGCTATTAGAAACATTACTGCTAATAGTGCATCTTTAAGAGGATACTGGTTAACGCTTGCTAACTCTTCAAATACTTTCACATATAATGAAGGTGTTGAACTAGATAGCAATACATCAATCTACGGATATGCTATTCACAACTCTAGTGATACCGCGCTAGCATTATATGGCACAACAGCTGATATTATATTAAAAGCAAACGTATCTATAACTGCTAATACAGGCGCATTCACTAATGGTGAGCTTGTGTATCAATCAGTAGCATCAGTAAATACTGCAACCGGTGTAGTTCTTGCAAGCAACTCAACAGTAGTTCAATTAGTAAATACTTTTGGCACATTTGTTACTACAGCTAACATAGTAGGTGCTACTTCTACTTCATCTGCAAATATTTCAAGTATTGCGCAAGGTGAATCAATCACTGGACAGACTTCTGGTACAACCGCTAACATTGTATCTATACAAGAGTTTAATGAAAATAAAGGTAATGGTATTAAAGTATCTAGATATATTACTAGACCAGTTAAGCTAGCTGATGGCCAAGACGCAGAAGATCATCAAGTTTATATTACAGCGTATAGACCGCCAGGCACTGATTTTTATGTTTATGGTAGATTCTTAAGCGCTATTGATACTCAAAGTATTAATAAAAAAGCTTGGTCGAGACTTAATAGAATATCTTCAAATACATTCTATTCAAGTGCTACTGATTCTAGCAACTTTATTGAATTGGAATATAAAGTTCCTGTAAGCAACAATATAATTGCTAATACTGCTGGTTCTTCAATTTCAGGTAATACAATTACAACACCTTCAGTAGCCGGATTTACGGCTAACACTTACATTTATATCTATGATGGTGATAAAGCAGCTCTAAATGTTAGAAAGCTTACTAGTATTCCCAACGGTACTCAACTGCAATTAGATTCTACAACTTCATTTGCGTTTTCATCTAACGTATGGATTGGAACTTTAGATAATGTTGAAAGTAAAGATAGTGCGTTTGTTTTCGTAAATCCAGACCCTGCAGTTGCTAATTCGCTTACTTATTCAACTAATAATGATAAGATTTATTCAACATATAAGACTTTTGCAATCAAGATTGTACCAGTTACAGAAAATATGTATGTTGTACCAAGAGCAGATGATATGAGAGCATTATGTCTCCAGACATAAAATTAAAAAGAGTAGAAGATCACAGTTATCTTTACCGTGATACATATTCTAAGGGTATAATTAATAGTGATAGTGATGCGCTTAATAAATATAAAGAAGCGCGAAAAAACCTTAATAATATTAGATTATTGTCCACAGAACAAGAAAATATAAAAATAGAGCAAAAACAAGTAAGGCAAGATTTAGAGGAAATCAAATCATTGCTTTACAAATTGCTGGAGAATACTAGTAAATGACTATTTCACTATCGCAAGTTAGTAATACCCAAACATTTGGTACTTGGTTAGAGCGTACTAATCAAATAGCTAATATTATATCTTCTAATGCAGTTACTGCGGATTTTACTACCGGTGGTTCTTTAACTACCGGTAACGTAGCTGTTAACGGTTATTTTACTACAAATACGCTCTCCTTATCAGTAGGTCTTCGAGGTGGTAATAATACCACAGAAGCTAACTTAGCTCTACTTTCTAATACATATGTTGATCCATTATCTGGAAACGTTCTAGTAATAACTGCTAACGGGTCTGCTGCATCATATACGGCTACCATGACTGGTAACGTAGTAATTATCAACCCTACTTCAAATACTAGAGTTTCTGGACCGTTAATGTCAGTTAATACAACTACATTAGCTGTTAACTCAACATCTACATTTACTGGTAATACTGCATTCAATGGAAATGCAACTAGCACTACAGTAACTATAGTAGGTAATACTACAACTACAAACGTTAATGTGACTGCAACAAAAACAACAGTAACTAGTAACGTTGCAATTATAGGTAATACTAATATTGGTTCTAATGCTACCTTCACTAATATAACCGTGCAAGGTAACACTACTCACTCAAATGTTACATTTGATGCTAACGTAGTTACAATTCAACCAAGCGCTAACACAATAGTAGCCTCTCACCTATATGTTTCAAATACTATTTTAGCATTCGAGGTTGATGTAGGCAACTCTACAATAACCAATACTAATATTACTGTTGGTAATTCTATATCAAATGCTGCATCTAATAGCACAGCGTTCAGAGTGGGTAATACTGTTGTTAATACTCAAATCACTAGTGCCTCTATTTCAGTAGGTTCAAATACTAGCGTTAATACATCCGCTTATTTTGTAGGAAACTCTACAGTTAACTCTATAGTACAAGCAGAATCAATTACTATAGGTGCTAATACATCTGCTAATACTTCTGCGATTAGAATAGGTGCTACAGCAGCTAACGTTACAGTACAATCTGGCTCAGTAGCAGTAGGTGCTAATGTAAGCGCTAATACTACTGCGTTGTTTGTAGGTAACACAACTATTAATTCTATAGTAACATCTGCATTGCTAACAATTGGTTCAAATACTAGCGTTAATGCATCAGCTTACTTTGTAGGTAACTCTACTCTAAATTCAGTAATGCAACAAGCTGGACTAACAGTAGGAGCTAATACCTCAGTAAATGCATCAGCATATTTTGTGGGTAACACAACTGTAAACTCTATTATTCAATCAGAGTCAATTACGGTAGGCGCTAACACCTCGGTAAACACTTCTGTAATTAGAGTGGGTGCAACTGCCGCTAACGTAACAGTTCAATCAGGATCTGTTGCAGTAGGTGCAAACGTAATTGCAAATAATACTTCCTACTTTGTAGGTAATACAACTTCTAATACAATAGTTGCACAAGGCTCAATCACTGTAGGTGCAAATACCTCAGTTAATACCTCAGCAATTCAAGTTGGTGCAACAGCTGCTAACGTTAATATTCAGAGCGGTGTTATAACAATAGGTGCTAACGTAACAGCTAACACCACTACATTGTTTATAGGTAACGGTACAGTAAACTCAGTTCTTACTGCCGGTAATCTAGCACTTAATGGTTCCAGATTACATGTAGGCAATTCTTCTGCTAATTCAGTACTTGATAGTGGTATATTTACTCAAACTGGTAATGCTACATTTGGTACTGATGGTTTCGTAGTTGATGCATTAAACAAGAGAATCGGTGTAAACGTAGCTATCGCGTCTGTTAACACCAGCGTCGCAATCGACGTTGGCGGTATTGTTAAGATGGACAGTTTAAGATTAGGTACCACTACTCTATCTAATCTAGACTTCGTAGCACAGATTGGTTCTAACGGTACACTTATTCAGATTAAAAATAGTAACACCTATGTAGAAACAAGCGCTAACGTAGCAGGAGTAGCTAATGGTTACGTTACATTTAATTTACCGCGTTCTACTGGTGTAAACGATATCTATACATTAGCACCAGAAGGTCTAGAAATAGGCAATGCTCAAGTAAACGCTGTAGCATATAAAGCAGGTAACTCAACTTTTGGATTCTATGCTAACTCTACTGTACTTACATTTACAGGCAACTCATCAGTTGCTTCTGTAAACGTAACATCTGGTGGTTTCAAAGCAGGTAACACCACGTCAACTAACGTACCTCAGTTAATTCTAGCAAATACTACAGGTAATGCAGTTGTTAATGTTACATCTTTAGCGTTAAGTAACGCTTCTGCAAACTTTTTACTTGCAAATAATTTAGGATTATATCATACTGGTACTATTAATGCAGCATCAGTAAACGCTACTTCAATAAATGCCACTTCCTACACAGTAGGTACTTACGGTTCTGCTACACAAGGTGCAGTTACTAACGCTACTACAATAGGCACAGGTAACTCTATTGTTAACGCAGCGCTTACTAGCTCTGTTCTTACAATATCAAATGCTACTGTAAACTCCGTTCTAGCAACAGGTAGCTTATACGTAGGTAATACTGTAGCAAATGCTGTAGTTAATACAACTGCACTCTTTGTAGGTAACTCATCTGTAAATGCTACACAGACAAGCTCAGTACTTACAATATCTAATGCTACTACTAATTCTGTTCTTGCAACTGGTAGCTTATACGTAGGTAATACAACAGCTAATGCTGTAGTAAATACATCAACAGTATTCGTTGGTAATTCTACAGTTAATACAGCTGTAACACCTACAACATATGCAGTATCAAATTCTACTGCGAACGTTAATATAACCAGCTCTACATTAAGTATAGCAAATGCTACTGTTAACGTTTCAGCTACCAGCTCATCATTAGCTGTACAGAATACAACAATTGCTTCAGTAACTGGTATAGGTACCTTCTACGTAGGCAACACTTCAGCAAATGCAGTCGTTAATACAACAGTGCATTTCATTGGTAATTCTTCAGTTAACGCAGATCTATCTGCAACTACATTAGAAATACAGAATAGTACTTCAAACGCTATTTTAACATCATCAAGTTTGTATGTTGGAACAACTACAGTTAATGCGGTAGTAAATACAACAACATTCTTTGTAGGCTCTTCTACTCAGAATGCAGTAGTAAATAACTCAGTTATTAGGGTTGCAAACGCTACAGTTAACACACAGATAAATATTGGGTCTATGTACTTTGGTACTACTACCGCTAACGTTGCTGCTAATGCTACTACAATTACATTAGCAAACTCAACAGTAAATACATTTATCGGTGTAGGCAGTTTTTATCTAGGTAACACATCTGTAAATACATCTGCTAATAGTACATCGATGTTTACAGGTAACTCTTCAGTGTTCTCTACTATAAACGCAAGTGGATTCTCATATACTACAGGTGGTACAACATATACAGTAGGTGTTCCTCTTAGAGTGTTTAGCTCTGCAGGTGCGCAATTATTCCCATAATGAGATAGTAATATATAATGACAAACCCTATTAAAGTAGATACAACAACTACACCAGACTCTATAAAGCAAATGACAGATGCTGAGATGGACTATATTGTTCATCGCATTTTAACAACATTTGCTTCAAGTGATACAGGTGTAGGTACAGTTCAAGTTAACCCTGCATCTACAACTGGGTTAACTTTAATAGGTACTTTTAATGATACTTATACTGATCCAGTAGGAACTCATCCTACTACTACAGTATATACTGCTGCTTATAATTTCTATCAAGACCTTCAAGTTGCTGCAGAAACGTTTATCAAACCACTTTTTGTTAATACATCTACTACACCTGATTCTTTAAAAGAACAAGATACAGAATTAAATACAACTATTATTGCTAGAGCATTAGCTAATCTTGTAAACCAAGGAATAGGCTCATACTATTTTAGTACTACTGCTCCAGCTGGCGGCACATGGACAGCTAAAGCAACAATTTCAGATAATACAGATATAAGCACTACACAAAATACTATTTACCTATGGAGAAAAACAGCAGCTGCGTCTATTCCTGCTACTGTAAGACCGCTTAAAAATGATACTACTACTACACCAGATTCTCTTAAAGAGATGACAGATGCAGAAATAAATGATTTAGTTGATAGACTTAGAAATCAAATAGTTAGTACGGGTATAGGCACATATGATTTAGTAGCGGGGGCTGCACCAGTTGCACCTACACCAGGTACATGGATTCAAGTAGGACTTACTTTTTCGGATGATAGACGTAATTTTGCTTCTATAGGTTACACATCAAACTATTCAGGTAACTATACAGGTGGTTACACAGGCACATTTACTGGTAACTATTCAAAAGCATTTTCTGGTACTTATACTGGCACCTATTCAGGTAACTATACAGGGCCTACTTATTATTCAGGGTTTGCAGGTGCACCTACAAAAGCATATACAGGTAACTATTCAGGTAATTATACTGGTGCTTATACAGGCACATTCTCTGGTAACTATTCACAAGCATTTTCTGGTACATACACAGGATCATACAGCACCACTTTCTCTGGTAGCACTGTACAAACTGCAACATCAGCTATAAGTTATAGGTCTTTGTTTTTGCGCATTGCTTAATTTTTTTTTTATATTATGAGGTCATTATGGACGAGCGAAAAATAGAAAACCCCTTATGGGTTGACGATGATAAAAATCAAGTTATTTGTAATTTAATAAACGAAAAAGGTAAATTTACTTGTATTATTACAAGATCTGAACCAGGTCAGAACCCTGATTGGGATCTTGTTACTAGTAAATATACAGAAGAACATATTGATGAAAATACTAGAAAAAATTTCAATATTACTGAGAGAATAAAGCTTCAAAAATTTGAAGAATATAAATTAAATGTTGATAAGCATTTGAAAGAAAAACTTTTTAATATTAAAGCTGAAGCATTTGAAATCGATTATATTAAAAACTCTACTAATAGAGAGTTAAAAAACAAGTTACGTAGAGCTAAGAACGTGCTTGAAGCGCAAATCGTAGCTACGATTCTATATCAAGAAGAATTTAATAAAACCAAAGTGAGCTAAAATGAATAATGGTTATGTATATGTGGCATCACTTAGTAAAGCTTATTATAAAGCGGCAGTAAGATCTGCTATTTCTCTAAAAGATAATTATCCAGAAGCAAAAATTACTTTATTTACTCATGAAGAATTTGTAGATGAGTCAGATAGAGTTTTTTTTGATAAAATAATTACAAATATACCTGTTCATATTAGAGCTAAGATGTATGGCATTGCAAGAACGCCTTATGATAATACTTTATATTTAGACTGTGATACTGAAATTTATAGTTCAGAAATTTCTAACGTATTTGAATTCCTAAATGATGGTAGCGATATTAAATTTTCACCTATAGTTTCACATGTTAGTAAATCTAGAAAAGTAGATGAAGATAATCAGTTAGAATATCATGGCGGTGTTATTTTATATAATAATAAACCGCTTACAATTAGTCTTATTAATGACTGGTACGAATTATATCTAGAACAGATTTCTAGCAAATGGCATTTATCACAGTTTAAAGATTATAGCAATCTCATGCAACCATGGGATCAATTTACTATGTGGTATCTTTTACATAAAGTAGACAAATATAAAGATATTAAAAGTGGATTTATTGACAACGGTAATTTAAAATGGAACTATATTTACTTGCTCGAGGATACAAGCAATCCTAAAAACGAGCCATATAGAGATATTGAACCAGTCATTTACCATTATACTATACCAAGGAGTCATTCCGATGAAAGTTGTATCATTAAACCACCCGGAATTGCGACAGATTTTAGATAATTTTAGCTTATGGTTTTTTAATCAAGATCTTAAAGAGTTAGAAGAGCACTTAACACCAGATGCTAGAAAAAGAATAGGTGATAAAGATGGAACTACATCTTTAGATTATTTAAAGAAAGCATTAAACACACCAGAAGAATATGGCTACCCTAAATCTACTTGTGGTGTAGAGATGATGAATGGTGTAGGTGTTGTACCTACTAAGTTTGTACGCAAAGCTAAAGAAGCTAACGATGCATTAATGGAGTTTTTCGGTGCTAGAAATAATGCTCTTCAGATGTATTATCCTGCTGGTGGTTATATCGGCTGGCATAACAATTGCAATGCATCTGGTTACAACATAGTTTTATCTTGTAACCCTGAAGGTGATGGTGAGTTTGAACACTATGATCATATTAACAATAAACTAAATGTTTTTAAAGATGAAAAGAACTGGAATGTTAAGGTAGGGTATTTTGGTTCAGCTAAAGAACAAGATAAAATTTATTGGCATTGTGCAAGAACTAGAACGCCTAGAATTACATTTAGTTATGTAGTATACGATAAGAATATATGGAATGATATGGTAGCTGATATAGAATATGCTGGTTAAATTTATAGTATTTAAATGGGGTACTAAGTATCCTGCTTATTACGTTAACAGACTTTATAATAGTATTAAAAAAACGTTTACTGGTAATTTTGAATTTTATTGTATTACAGATGATACAAAAGATATTATAGATGAAGTTAAATGTCTATCATTTGACGATATAAACTATAAGCAATCAAACGTATTTACTTTACAAAAACTACACCTATTTAACCCTTCAAATATTCCATTTGAGGGGCCATTTGTGTTGTTAGACTTAGATATATTAGTTCTTAAAGATTTAAATTTATATTTTAATGAATATAAATTTTTAGAACCAAGAATAATAAAAAACTACTGGACACCAGAAGACAATATTAACATGTATTATCATGTAGGTACATGTATAATTAATAGTAGTTTTGTTACATGGGACAAAGATCAATTTAAATTTTTATATGATTATTATCAAAAACACAAAGATATAATAGAATATAAAATTCATAGTTTAGACAAATTTATTTACTATACAAATTATGAAAATTTAAAATTTCATCCTCGTAAAATAGTATATGCTTATAGTTTTGGTGCTGAATATCCTGATGATTTAGAACCATATAAAAAGAGAGATGAATATAGTATAGCTTTATTCAACACTTCTCATAATAGAGGTGTAGAATTACATGATACTAAAGATTGGGCAAATGAATACTGGCGAAATTTTAACTGAAAAAATTTTTAATATTCATAATAAGCTAGGCAATGATAGCCCAGCTTTTAGTGAATTACGAAATAAAGAAATAGTTAAAAAAGAATTTTTTATTTCAAGATTTATTCTTGACTATTTTGAAAATTTAGATAGTGTAACCATAATAGGAAGTAGGTTTCCTATTAATTATATTATGTTTTTAAATTCGTTAGGAGTAGATAATATTACAGTTATAGATTATCACCCTATGCTTCAAAAACACGGACAACATCTTAATAGTAAAGTTATTATTAAGAGACCGCTTTTTGATGATTTAAATGAATATGTAATAGATTCTGATTTAGTAATATTTCCTAATACAGAATATCTAGTACCTCTTAAAATGCTTAGCTATTATAAAAATTGCAAAAACGTAGTTGCAGTAAACCATATTAATATGCAACACAATTTCAATAATTATAGAATAAAAAATGATTATACTTTTGCAGAAGATTGCAATTTAAATAATGTAGAGAATTTTAAAGTGTCTTTTAATAGTCAATGTTATATGGCTTATGGTACAAACACGGCTTTGTGATTGATTGCGATTTTTGTATCTTTATTGGCTGCATACGATAGCGTAATGTTATTTTTAAAGTAACCAACATTACCATACTTATTAATGAAAGTATCATCCCCAAAATGCTTAGTGACATGAGTTTCTATATCCTTTTCAAAGAAATGCCAGAGCCAAGTCTTATCACCTTTCCATCCCATAATGCTAGTATTACCCTTACTTAAGAAAGAATCTGGGTTTTGTATTTTTACTGATTGTTGAAAATATCTCTCATTTTTCCACCAAGCATCAACTACTAAAATATTATCTTCAATTTGATCAAACATATCATCAAAGTTTTTTCTAATATCAGTATCTAAGTCAAAATATATATTAATATATTCACCAAAAAAATTAGGATGAAATATTAACATTTTATTCCACCAAGTATCTAATTGATATTCAGAAAAATTATAACATTTAATATTTGGTAATTCTATATTTCTATCAGTTATTAAAATAAATTCAAAATCTTTAGTACAATGCTTTCTACATTGATCATAAAGTCTTAAAACGTGACTAACATTATATTTTGGTTTGACTAGAACAGAGAAGATTCTATACATGAATGATTTAAATTATGCTATTGAATGTTTAAAATTAAAAAACGAAAAATATACCACTCACGAGTGGTTGAAAATTAATGCTAATTTATTACCTAGTGTATCTAGTACTAAGATAGCTTTAAAATGCTTTGATCTTGAACATACTCATCTTTTTAAATCAGAGATGCTTATTGAATGGCTTGAAATATGTAAAATGTTCAATATAGATTTTAGCGATCTTTTTCATGATAACCAGACTAAAAGTAAAAAGTGGTTAACTGATAAACTTAAAAAATATATTCTTAAAACTCATAAAAATAATATTTTTATTTTTGGAGGCTGGTATGGAATCTTAGCATATATGCTACAGCATGATACTGATATTACCACCAAATATATTTATAATATTGATAAAAATCAAGCTCTTTATGAGCCTGCAAGAAGATTTAATAATAAAAGTATGTATTATCAACATATAATTGCAGATATGATAGATTATGAATACCCGTTTAGACCTAATATTGTTATTAATACAAGCTGTGAGCATCTTAGCAGAGATGAATTTTTAGCTTGGTATAAAAAGATACCAGATGCTGTTACAGTTGTTTTGCAAACAAATAATTACGATAAAATTCAAGAGCACGTAGGTTGCTTTGAGAATTTAAATACTTTCTCTCATTTTATCAGAGAAAGCCTTAAAGTTGGCGGCGATAATATCTATTATACTGGTAAGCTTGAAATGTCTAATTTCGAGAGATACATGGTTATTTTTAAGAAACCGTCTGATGTGGTTTTATAAATAATAATAAACGAGAGAAAACCATGGCAACTAAATTAAATCTTGTAATCGATCAAGGCGCAACTTATTCAAATACCTCTATTATTGCCTATGATAGCAGCAATAATGTTATGAATCTAACTGATAGTTCTATTACTGCAAAGATTCGCAAACATTATACTTCTACAAATGCTACGTCTTTTACTGCTTCAGGTAATAGTTCAGGTGTCATTACTCTCTCTTTAACAGCTAATTCTACAGCTAATCTTACTGCTGGACGATATGTATATGATGTGGTAGCTACCAGTAATACTGGCACAGTTACTCGTGTGAAAGAAGGTATTGTTACAGTAACTCCACGAGCAACTTATTAAAGGTGAAATATGATAACTCAAGAAGAACTTAAAAAACACTATCCAAACGCAAACGATAAAGTATTAAAGGCTTTAGTAGAAAGCCTTAAGTTACTTGCAGACAAGTATGGTATTAATACTCCACTTCGTCTTTCTCATTTCTTGGCTCAAACAGCGCATGAATCAGGTGGATATAGAGCAGTAGAAGAAAATCTTAATTACTCAGCTGACGGTCTTAATAAGATCTTTCCTAAGTATTTTAAAAATGCTGGGCGTGATGCTCAAGCATATCATCGTCAGCCAGAAAAAATTGCTAACATTGTTTATGCTTCACGCATGGGTAACGGAGACACTGCATCTGGAGACGGATACAAGTTCCGTGGCCGCGGAGTAATTCAATTAACAGGCCGTTCTAATTATACTAACTTTGCAAAAGACATGGGTATTCAGCTTGAAGAAGCAGTTTCTTATCTTGCTACTCCACAGGGAGCAGTAGAGTCTGGCGCATGGTTCTGGAATAAGAATGGTCTCAATGCACTTGCTGATAAAGACGATGTTACTGCAGTTACAAAAAAGATTAACGGTGGTACTATTGGTCTTGAAGATCGTAAGAAGCATACTGAAGATTTTAAGAAAATTCTTAAAGCCTAAAAATGCCTAAAGTTGCCAGACTCGGTGACACCAGTACACATGGTGGCACTATAATTACATCTGCTGTTAAATCTTATTCTGCAGGGTCTCTTATAGCTAGAGTAACTGATACTTTAGCATGCCCTATTCACGGCAATGTTCCTATTATAAATGGGTCTGGCAACTTTATTACTGAAGGAAAAATTACAGCAGTTCATGGCAGTTTATGTGGGTGTGGTGCTACAATTGTAGTTAATCCAGATACTAAGCACCTTGCACCTTTAGAATCTGCAAAAAGTGCTCTTATTCTTAATGATGTTTCTAAGGGTAGAATTGATTATACTGGACCTCCTGTTGTACCTGGTACATCTAATCCTATAGGGTAAAATGACATTAAAAATATTTACTGCAGGTGAAGTACTTACAGCTGAAGATCTAAATGAGCAGTTTCAATTACTTGTTAATAACAGCCATGTAAATACTCTTAACTCAGTTCCACAGTATACATTTAATGGTAATATTGTAGTGAATAGCGCTATAATAGCTAATAGCGCTATGGGTGCAACCAATCAAGTATTAGCTTCAGATGGTAACAAACCTTATTGGGTATATGTCTCTGCATTAGGTTCTAGCATTAATACTGCAGCACAATTTAATTGGTCAAACGATCACACATTTAGTGATTATGTAACATTTAGTAATTTAGTTACTTTCGGCAACACAACAGTAAATACTACTATTAACTCTTCGTCTATATCTGTGACAGATGTGATTGTATCAGGTAATTTAACTGTATCAGGCACTACAACTTCTATTAATACAATAGCATTTAATGTTAGTGATCCTATTGTAACTCTAAATGCAGATCATACAGGTGCACCTACGGATAATGTAGGGTTAGAAGTAAATCGCGGAACATCTACTAACGCATATTTTTATTTTGATGAGACTAATGATAAATGGCAAGCGAATGATAATTTAAAAGTAGCAGGCACTTTTGAGGCAGGTAACTCATCAGTAACAGGTTTTGTTAACGCTACAGTATCTGTTAACTCTGCTATTTTATCTGTAGGCACTAATTTAATAGCAAACACTACAGGTCTATATCATACCGGCGCTATCAATTCTACATCAGTAAACGCTGCTTCCCATACAGTAGGTTCTAATTTTATTGCAAATACTACTGGTGCTTATCATACCGGTACTATGAATGCAGCTTCATTTACTACTACAGGTGTAACAGCTAACGTAACCGGTGTTTATCCAACATCAAACACATCAGGACAAAACTTAGGTACTGATACTCAAAGATTCGATGCATTTTTAGATGTAGTTAACCTATCAGGTTCATTAACATCAAACGCTGGTGCTAATGCTATACTACTTACAAATGCTACTTCAAATTGGATTTATTATAATACTGCAGGAGTCGCCGCTCCTGCTGCAACTACTAGAAGCGCTGGTACAAAAATAATATTATATCCTAATATTGGTGCAGCAAGTGTTGATTATGCTATAGGTATAGAAGGTAGCACTTTATGGCAATCGGTATCTACAACATCAAACCAGTTTAAATGGTATGCTAACGTAACTAACTTTATGTCCGCTAATACTACTGGTTTATACCATACCGGGCTAATAAATGCAACAACTGTTAACGCAACAACACTCTCTACTACCAGTTTCTCTGCTAATTCAACATTAGTTAACGCTGCAGCACTTAATATAACTAATCAAATTAATACCGCTACATTGTACGCAACTACATCAGCTAATATTGCATCTGTAGTACAGGCTAATACTAGCGGTCTATTTAATACAGCAAACACAACATTAGGTTCTGATTCTGCTGATAGAATAACGTTTAATGCATATGCAGCAAGCAGTTTAATCCCTGCAGCTAACGCAACTTATGATTTAGGTGCACCAACTACAGGTTATTATAAAAATGTTTATTCCAATGCTTTTATCGGTACAATAGGCACATTCTTAGGTGATGTGACTGTAGGTGGTAACTTAACTATTACTGGTTCTACAGTATCCCTATCAGGTAATACTATTACCTTTACTGACAATATGTTATACCTTAACCAGGGTATATTAGCTACCATTACAGGTATATCTAGTAATGGTACTCATGTTATATTTACTGCTAATAACAACTACTCTGCAGGATGGGACGTTGCTGTTACAGGCGTTACTCCTGCATCATATAACGGTACATATTTAAATATTTTCGCTGCTAACTCTACAACGTTTACTGTTGCTAACACAAACGTAGACGCCTATGTATCTGGAGGTACTGCGAGAGGTAAATCAGATGCTAATCCAGATCTAGGTTTTGCAGCAGGTTATAATGATGGTACATATCATCATGCTGGCTTCTTCAGAGATGCTTCTGATGGTAGATGGAAAGTATTTGATAATTATGATCCAGAGCCAGATACATCAATTTATATTGATACTACAAACCTCTCATTCCATTTTGCAGACTTTGAAGCAAATAGTATATATGGTGGTAATACATCAGTTGACTGGTTTGTAGCTAACACAACAGGTGTTTACCATACAGGCACTGTAAACGCTGCTTCACATACTGTAGGAACTTCTTTTACTGCTAACTCTACAGTAGTTAACGCTGTTGCATATAATATTAGCACGACATTTATTGCTAATACTACTGGTGTTTACCACACAGGTATTATTAATGCAGCTTCATTTACAGTAGGCGCTTCTTTAGTAGCAAATTCAACTGGCGTGTATCACACAGGAACTGTTAATGCTGCATCATATACTGTTGGCACTGCATTTGTAGCTAATACTACAGGTATATACCATACAGGCACTATCGCGCAATCTTTAATTGCAGGCACATTAGTTTTAAATGGTAGCACCGGATCTATAGTATTAGATAGTAGCGGGCATAAGCGTATAAGTTGGAATGATGGTGCTGGCAACTTTAATATAAGAGCTGGTAATTTTTTTAATGGTACTTCGCTAGTATATGCAGCTGACGGCGCTACATCCGGTGGCGCTGCTACAATTCAATTGTCTTCTGATGCTGCTGACGGTACTGTGTCTCTATTTACTGCACCTATAGGTGCTAACGGTACTGCAGTAACATACTCAACATCTCTTGTATTAAATACTACATTTACCGCAATAGTTGCTAATTTATCTGTTACTGGTAATACCACAATAACCGGGTATGTTAATGCAACATCATCAATTAATGCTTCTTCATTTACTGTTGGTACTGCATTTACAGCTAACTCTACAGTAGTTAACGCTGTTGCTTATAATATTGGTACTACATATGTTGCTAATACTTTGGGCTTGTATCATACAGGAACAGTTAATGCTGCATCGCATTCAGTTGGTACTGCATTTACCGCAAACAGCACCGTAGTAAATGCAGTTGCTTATAATATTGGTACTACATATGTTGCTAATACATTAGGTTTGTACCATTCAGGTACTGTAGGAATAGGAACTGCTCCTACTTCAGTTTTTGGGTTAAATATAAACAAAACTTATACTACAGATGCATCTACTTATGGGTCATATACTGGAACTTTAATTCAAAACACCACTTTAACAGCGGCTAGATCATACTTTGGGCGTGATGGAATTGTTCAAAATATATCTGAAAATAAAGATTCTTTAGGAACACCTTTAAATAGTTCTGTATTTGGAAGTAGATCAGTAGTTTATAATGGTAATAGTGCCTCAGGTGGTGATGCATTTTTATCAGCTGCTGAAGGTTATAGAGCTGATGTTAGAAATTATGCTAATGGCGCAACTTCTAATACTATAACAACAGCTAGAGGTGTTTATTCTTTAGTACGCACGTTTAGTACAGGTACAATAGGTACTGCTTATGGTGTAACATCACTAATACAGCCCGCTGCTGCAAACGCTACACTAACAGGCAACATAACTGCAGCATATGCATTTGATGGCCGCATAGGTTTAAATTCTGCTAACGCTTCTATAACTAACGGTTATTTGTATTATGGTAATTACCCAACTTCTGCTAACGTAACAAATAAGTGGGGTATAGTAATAACGGGTGAAGATCATAACACTGTTGATAGCGTTTTTGCAGCAGGCGCCGGCTTCCAACACAAACATACAACAAACAGAAACATAACTATTTACGCCGGCTATGCTGCTGGTTTTATACATATATTTACAATAGCTTCAGGCAATACAGTAACCGTTGCTTCCAACGCTTACATGAAAATACTTTAAGAGGATTAAAATGAGTACATTAGTAGTTGACGCAATTACACCATTAACAGTAGGAGGTACCTCATCTTATATAGATCCTTCTTTTTTTGGTACTGGTTATAATAACATAACAATAGTTACTACTTCTAACGCATCATACGCGTGGCCTACCGGCGCAAAAAGAATTAGAGTTACTATTATAGGTGGAGGTGGAGGTGGAGGTGGTACAGCTACTGCTACTGCAGGTTATACTGGAGCAGGTGGAGGTGGTGGTGGTGCAGGTATTCAAGATATAACTTATGCTCCTGGTTTAAATACACTTAATATTACAATAGGTGCTGCTGGAACAGCAGGTACTACTACTGGTGCTGGTGGTGCAGGAGGTACATCATCAGTAGTTTATAATACTATTACATATTCTGCAACTGGAGGAGCCGGAGGCGCTGCAGGGGCAGCTGCTGGATCAGCAGGTGGAGCAGGCGGAACAGGATCAGGGTGTAATGTTAACGTTGCAGGTGGACAGGGTCAACCTGGAGGAGTAGCTGCTGCAACTGCGTCTCGTTTACCTAGAGGAGGTAACACAGCTAGAGGTTTTGGTCAGGGAGGTGAAGTTGGTACAGCTACTGCTGGTGCTGCTGGTAACGCTGGTGATGGTTACGGAGCAGGTGGATCTGGAGGTATTAACGGAACTGGTACAACAGTGAGAGCTGGTGGCGCGGGACTTGCTGGCGCAGTTGTTATTGAATATTGAGAGGTATAGTTATGATAAACAATTATTTAATATTAGATGCATCTAATAACTACGTAAATATTATTGTTGCAGAAAATCAATTTAAAGCTTCTGAGGGGTACCCTAACACTTATATTGTTATAGAAGATACAGATTCTAGATATAATGATTATCTACAAGATCTAATAGCAAACGATTACTATAAAACTCCACCTGCATAAATACTATAAAACAGGATGTAACCAATGGCAGTTCCAAGAACCAGAGCAGAATTTAAAGAATACTGCTTAAGAAAATTAGGTAAACCAGTAATCGAGATTAATGTTGATGACGATCAAGTAGAAGATCGCATCGATGAAGCATTAAAATATTATATGGATTATCACTTTGATGGTACTTCTAAAGTATTTTATAAGCATGTTTTTACTGAAAGTAATTTACCAGGTAGTATTTCAGAAATCAACGTAGTTGATGGTGGCTCTGGGTATGCTAATTCAGATGTAGTAGTTATAACTAACGGTGCTGGAGATGTAGACGGCGCTGGTGCTACTGCTACAATTACTACTAATGCCAATGGAGTCATCACTTCAGCTACCATAACAAATAACGGAACAAAATACAGAAAAGATCCTACTATCTCAATTACTTCTGCAACCGGTGTAGGTGCAGATCTTAGAGGCTATGTAGGAGGCTATGTTCGTTTACCTGACAATATTATTGGTGCTATTAATATTTACGATATAGGCGATTATATTAATACAAATAATATCTTTAATATTAGATACCAAATAGCTTTAAACGACTTGTATACTTTAGTATATCAATCTATGGTACCATATTACCAAGCATTCCAGCACATTCAATTATTAGAGCAACTTTTAGTTGGTAAGCAGCCTATTAGATACAATAGACATACTAATAGATTATATGTTGATGTTAACTGGAATAAAATTGCAGTAGGTAACTATTTAATTGTAGAAGCTTATCAAGTCGTAGATCCATTAGAATTTCCGGATGTGTGGTCTGACAGATGGCTTCAAACATATACTGCGCAGCTTATTAAACGACAATGGGGTATGAACCTTTCTAAATTCTCTGGTATTCAAATGCCTGGCGGAGTTACGTTCAATGGTGATAAAATTTACGTTGATGCTCAACGTGAGATAGAAAAGTTAGAAGCTGAAATGATTAGGTCTTATAGTCTACCAGTTATGGATATGATAGGGTAATGGCAACCTCACAATACTTTAATAATATAGGTGCTAGTAATGAGCAAAATTTAATCGAAGATTTGATTGTAGAAGCAATCAAAATCTACGGTATAGACATGTACTATATTCCTAGAACTACTATTAATAAAGATAATGTTTTTAGAGAAGGTGAAACATATTCATTTGGTACTGGTATTAGTATAGAAATGTATTTAAAGAGTGCTAATGATTTAATGGGTGAGGGTGAATTCTTATCTAAATTTGGTTTGGAAGTAAGAGATCAACTTCAATTTGTTATTTCCCAGAGATCATTCGATCAAGAAATAACCTCTCTTACTAATAAAGCAAGACCTTTTGAAGGTGATTTAGTTTGGTTTCCATTAACTCAAGCTCTTTATCAGATTAAATTTGTTAATAAGAAACCTGTATTTTATCAATTAGGTGCACTACAAGTTTATGAAATGACTGTAGAATTGTTTGAATATTCAAGTGAAATATTTAATACAGGTATACCAACCATTGACAATCTTTATAATGCTTATAGCATGGTTACTAATGATTATATACTATTAGCTGAAAACGGTAATGAGCTTGCTACAGAGAATGGTATATTCTTAACATTAGAAGAATTTAAAGCTTCAGAAGTTGATCAAGCAAATGCTGAAAATGAATATTTTGAAAGCGAAGCCGCTAATTTTGTAGACTTTACAGAAATAGATCCGTTCTCAGAAGGGCGTAGAACATAATGCTATCAGCTCCTTTTTATCATCAACTTTTTAGAAAATATATTATTATATTTGGTACATTATTTAATAATATTAAAATAGATAGAACTTTACAAAATGGGTCTAAACAAACTATTTTAGTTCCAATAGCTTATGGTCCTAGAGATAAGTTTCTTGCTCGCGTGGATGATAACCCAACAGCTATCTCACAAGTTAGTACTATTCTACCTCGTATAGGATTTGAAATAGAAAATCTTAGATATGCTCCTGACAGAAAATTAAATACAATAGGTAAAAAAGTATCTAAAAACAATTTAAATGGTAATAGTGTTTATAAAAGAGTTTATAATCCAGTACCTTATGATCTTAATTTTACTATGTCTATTTTAACTAAAACTAATGAAGATGCTACTAAAATTGTAGAGCAAATTCTTCCTTATTTTACTCCTGAATGGACAGTAACAGCAAAATTACTAGAAGATTTTGATGATGTAACAGATATACCTTTAGTTTTAAATAGCGTAACTGCGCAAGATACCTATGATGCAGCATTTACTACTAGAAGAGCAATAATATACACTCTTAAATTTACTATGAAATGCTATTTCTATGGTCCTGTTAATGAGGCGAAGCTTATTAAAATCTCTAAAGTTAATTTTTATACACCAGAATACAAAAAGCCATATACTGGTGATTATACTAATGAAGTCGCATCAAGAGTAACTATACAGCCAGGGTTAACCGCTAACGGTAATCCTACTACTGATATTACTGAAACAGTTTCTTATACTCAAATTGATGAAGAAGATAATTGGGACTTTATAGTTACTATAGAGGACTTCCCTAATGCAAACACCTAAAAGAGAAGATCCGATTGCAGAATCTTTAGGATTAGAACCAATGAATAATGTATCTAAAATAGGTGATGTTTTACCTGCAATAAAAGCTGAAAAAAATAACGATTATGAATATGCGCGTACTAATCTCTATAGTATAATAGAGAAAGGTCAGAATGCTTTGGATGATATTATTGATATTGCTAAACAATCAGAGTCTGCTAGAGCATTTGAAGTAGCAACTAATCTTATTAAAACTATGACAGAAGCAAATAAAGATTTATTAAATCTTGCTAAAGTTAAAAAGGAATTAGATAAAGATAACAATGTGCCAGAAAAACAAGTGACAAATAATAATTTATTTGTAGGTTCTTCAGCTGAACTACTTAAGATGATAAAAAATCCACAAAATGCAACAGAATGATACTGGTTACTTAGGTAATAAAAACCTTAAACGTAGAGATGTTACTTTACAATTTAATAAGGAACAAATTGAGGAATATATTAAATGTTCTCAAGATGTAAATTATTTTTGCTCAAAATATGTTAAAATTGTATCTGTAGATAAAGGACTGGTTCAATTTAGTCCTTATGAATATCAAAAGAATATGTTTAAATCTTTTGATAATAATAGATATACTATATGCAAAATGCCTAGACAGGTAGGTAAGACTACCGGGGTTGTAGGCTATATGTTACACAAAATATTATTTAATGAAAATTTTAATATTGCAGTATTAGCTAACAAACAAGTTCAAGCTAGAGAAATTCTAGCTAGAATTCAACTAGCTTATGAATGGCTCCCTAAGTGGTTGCAGCAAGGTATTATTGAATGGAATAAAGGTAATATAGAGCTAGAAAACGGATCTAAAATCTTAGCTTCAGCTACATCATCTTCTGCAGTCCGTGGTCAATCATATAACCTGATATATCTTGATGAGTTTGCGTTCGTTCCTAGAAATATTCAGGATATGTTCTTTGCTTCAGTTTTCCCAACTATTTCATCCGGTCAAACATCAAAGCTTATTATTACTTCTACACCTAATGGAATGAATCTTTTTTATAAAATTTGGACGGATTCAGTTAATGGAAATAATTCATATGCTAGAGTAGACGTTCATTGGTCTGATGTTCCAGGTAGAGATGAAGCCTGGAAAGAAGAGACAATAAGAAATACTTCTGTAGATCAATTTAGACAAGAATTTGAATGCGAATTTTTAGGTTCTGCTAATACGCTTATTCACCCCACATTCTTATCTAAATTAGTTTATAGAGCTCCAGAAGTTATAGAAAATGGAGTTAAAGTTTTTAAAAAACCTGTAAAAGATCATTATTATGCTATTACAGTTGACGTTTCAGAAGGATTAGGTGGTGACTATTCTGCATTTACTGTTATAGATACCACTACAATTCCATATGAAGTAGTAGCTACATTTAAAAATAATGAAATAACAGAGTTATTGTATCCAACTTTATTAGCAAATGTAGGTAGATTCTACAATAATGCTGCTATTCTTATTGAAGTAAATATAGGTTCACAAGTAGTAAATATTTTACATGAAGATTTAGAGTATGAAAATATAGTTATAACAAAAGCTTCAGCTAAAAAAGGTACCCAGATTGGAGCTGGATTCCAAAGACAAAATAGAATGGGTATGAAAACTACTAAAATTACTAAAAGAATTGGTTGTTCTAATTTAAAAGCATTAATTGAAAATAATAAATTAGTATTTTTCGATTATGACATCATAGAAGAGCTATCTACTTTTATAGTAGATGGAACTTCGTATAATGCGGAAGAAGGCCATAATGATGATTTAGTGATGTGTCTTGTCTTATTTGCTTGGATGGCAAGTCAAAATTATTTTAAAGAATTAACAAGCACAGACGTACGTAGAAAAATATTAGAAGATAATGAACGATATTATGAAGAAGAATTAACACCTTTTGCTATTATGTTAGATGATGGAGCTCAGCAAGATGTGGATGATGTTATTTCTGGAATAAGTGATTTTGACCGCTTTCTAAGATCTTAAAACTAAGTTTTTATAAATATACTTGTAAATTGAAGTATATTTATATTAAAGGAGATAAATTATGGGATTTCAAATCAGTCCAGGAGTTAATATTTCAGAAATTGATTTGACTACAGTTGTCCCAGCAGTTGCAACTACAGAAGGCGCAATTGCAGGTCTCTTCAACTGGGGTCCAATCAACAGAAGAGTACTTATTGACTCAGAGCAGTCACTCTACAAACTATTTGGTAAGCCAACTAATTATAATGCAGAAACATACTACACTGCTGCATCATTTTTAGCATACGGCAACCAGCTATATGTAGTACGTGCAGGTAACACTGTTACTACAAATACAGCTATTCAAATTACTTCAGCTACTGCAAACACTGCTGCAATATCAGAAGATCCGGATACTTATTCAGTAAAGAACGAAGACAATTATGACGAGTTAAGTGCTTCAGCATTTGACGCATCTATCGTTTATATTGCAAGATATCCTGGTACTTTTGGTAACTCGCTTAAAGTATCAGTTTGCGATTCAGCTAATGCTTATAATCAAAACGTTTTTGCCTTTGCTAATACAACACTAGGCGGAAGCGTAAAAATTGACCAAGCTAACGTATCATTCGTTGTAGGATCAAATTCAGCTACACTATCTGCTAACTCAGATGCTGAAGCTAATTCATTCTACAATATGTTTACTATTGGCGACATCATTACAGTAGGTAATACAGATCTTGGATTCCAAGAACTTAAGCTATCTACTCTAACTAAAGATCAAGAAACTATTACTAAGACTTTCAACGCTAGCTCAAGTGTAAACTCTGCTGGTTGGTTTGCAATTGCAAACTCAGGATTTGCTAACGGTCAAGCAGTTACTTACTTAGTAGCTGCAGGCAACACAAATCTTACTGAACTTTCAAATAATACTACCTACTATGTAAAGAGTGCTAATACTTCTGGTTTCTATCTTTCTACAACACCTCCGGGTGATACACATGCTATTATTACAATAACTCCAGGTTCATCAGAAACTGGACATTCATTTGATACACAGCAAAATATTGTAAGAGCATTTAACGCAAACACAGGTGTTCAGACAGTTAACTCATCATTCAATGCTAGCTCTGCTGTAAACGCTACTGCAGACTTCATTACTATTGCATCTAACCCATTTGCAAATAATGACGTAGTGAGATATCTGGTAGCAGCAAGCAATACAGCGCTAACTAACCTTGCTAATGATACAGTATACTATGTTGTAGGTGCTAATACTACAGGTATTCAGCTTTCTACTTCTAGAGGTGGTTCTGCAATTAACTTATCTGCTGGTTCATCAGAAACTGGTCACACATTTGTACTTGCTGACTTTATCTCAGTATCAAATAATCCATATTCAAACGGTGATTTGATTACTTACTCAACAGATACAGGCAACACAGCAGTAACTGGTCTAACTGGTGATACAAACTATTATGTAGTAAAGGCAAACACATCAGGTGTTAAAATCTCATCTACCTCAACAGGTTATGGAATCACATTAACTCCAGGTGCATCAGAAACTGGTCACTTTATTACTAAAAACGGTCCAGGGTCAGATGTTATTATGACATTTGAAAGACCATTCCAGTTAGCAACTAACGTAACAGTAACTAGCTCAAGCTCAGTTGTATCTCATAAGTTCGAAAGAAGCTGGGAATACTACAACCTCGTAGACAAAGCACCTGGACGTTCTACATTCGTAGACTCAAGAAACGCAAACACTGCAGTAAACGATGAAGTTCATATTATCGTAGCTGACGAAGACGGACTCTTCACCGGTGTGCGTGGTCAAGTACTTGAAAAGTGGGAAGGTCTCTCTAGAGCTACTGATGCAGTTAAAGATGATGGTGCAACAAACTACTATAAAACTGTACTCAATCAGAGTTCAAATTGGATTTGGTGGGCTAACCATAGATCAGGTGCAAGTGCTGCAGCTGCAGTATCTCTAACTGGATCTACAAATACTAAGCCACTATCACTTTCAATGGTTAATGGATCACAGGGCTCAATTACTGAAGGCTCTGTAAATATGGAAACCCTTACTACTGCATATGACTTGTTTAAGTCAGCTGAAGACGTAGATATTTCTCTCGTACTTCAAGGTAAAGCAATGGGTGGGACTCATAAGACTCAGCTTGCAAACTATATTATTGATAATATCTGTGAATTTAGAAAAGATTGCGTGGTGTTTATCTCTCCAGATAAGGACGATGTGGTACAGGTTAGTGGATCTTTTGAAGTAGATAACGTATCTACATTCAAAAATGCAATCAACTCATCTTCTTATGCTGTAGTTGACTCTGGTTATAAGTATGCTTATGACAAGTATAACGATGTATATCGTTGGGTACCACTTAACGGTGATATCGCTGGTCTCTGTGTACGTACAGATAATCTAAGAGATCCTTGGTTCTCACCTGCAGGCTATAATCGTGGTCAAATTAAGAACGTTGTAAGACTTGCTTATAACCCACGTAAAGCTGATAGAGACGCTCTATACAAGATTGGTGTTAACCCAGTTATCACACAACCTGGTCAGGGTACAATCCTCTTCGGTGATAAGACTGCACTTAGCAAGCCTTCTGCATTCGATAGAATTAACGTACGTAGATTGTTCATTGTGCTTGAAAAAGCCATTGCAACTGCTGCTAAGTTTACTCTCTTCGAATTCAACGATGAATTTACAAGAGCACAATTTAGAAATCTTGTAGAACCGTTCTTAAGAGACGTTCAGGGTCGCCGTGGTATCTATGACTTTAGAGTAGTCTGTGATGGTACAAACAATACACCTGAGATTATCGATAGAAACGAATTCGTAGGTGATATTTACATTAAACCAGCTCGTTCAATTAACTTCATCCAGCTTAACTTCATCGCAGTTAGAACTGGTGTAGAGTTTAACGAAGTTGTTGGCAAGTTTTAATTAAAGGGAGAGATAGAAAATGGCTTTCAATATTAACGAAATCCGTGGTCAGCTCACCCTTGGCGGTGCTAGACCAGCGCTGTTTCAAGTTACAATTACTAACCCGGTTAACCCAGTTGCTGATCTCAAGGTTCCATTTCTTGTAAGAGCAGCACAGCTACCAGAATCTACTCTTGGAGTAATCCAGGTACCATATTTTGGTCGTAGAATTAAGGTAGCAGGTGACAGAGTATTTGGTGATTGGGCAGTCACAGTTATTAACGATGAGGATTTCCTTATCCGCAATGCTATGGAAACTTGGAATAATGCGATAAATTCATATGAAGGTAATATTAATACTCTAGGTTCAGGAGCACCAGCACTTTATAAATCACAAGCTACCGTAACTCAATACGGTAAAGCAGGTGAAGTGCTCAGAACTTACCAGTTTAATGGTATTTTCCCGTCAAGAGTGACAGCAATTGATCTAGATTGGGATGCTACTGATCGTATTGAGCAATTTAACGTTGTGTTCCAATACGACAACTTTGAAGTACTCCCAGGTATCACCGGCAACGCTGGTGGAACGTAAGTAAGAACAGGATAGAGGGCTACTATAAATACTAGTAGCCCTCAATTCTTACTCAAGGATAATTTATTATGCAACTGTTCGGTTTCGAAATCAAGCGAAAAGAAGAAAAGCCGCTAGAGTCTTTTGCCCCAGAGGTAAAAGATGATGGCGCAGTTATTGTTGCGGCTGGTGGTGCCTATGCAACATATGTAGACTTAGAAGGTACAGCTCGCACAGAAGCAGAGCTCGTTGCTAAGTATAGAGAAATTTCTCTACAACCAGAAATTGAAATGGCAGTTGACGATATCGTTAACGAAGCTATGGATACTAATGCTGAAGAAACAGTATCAATTAACTTAGATAAAGTTCCTTACAGTGAAAATATTAAAGAAGTTATACGTAATGAATTTAATTACGTATTAGAGCTACTAGATTTTAATAATAGTTGTTATGAAATTTTTAAAAGATGGTATGTAGACGGCAGACTCTATTATCATTTAATTATAGATGATGTACAGCCAAGAACAGGTATTCAAGAATTACGTTACATCGATCCTAGAAAAATAAGAAAAATTAGAGAAGTAAAAAAGAATCGCAAGGGTCCTATCATGGTAAATCAGACTAAGTCTGAGTACTATGTATACAGTGATAGGGGTTATTTAAACGCAGGTGCTAATGCTGGTGTGCCGTTAGACTATTCTACTACGGCAGGTCTTAGAATTGCGCCAGATTCTATTATTCATGTAACTTCAGGTTTAATGGATAAGAATAATCAGATGGTTTATTCTTATTTACAGAAAGCAATTAAGCCTTTAAATCAGCTTCGCACACTAGAAGATGCTACTGTTATCTATCGTATCTCGCGTGCACCAGAGCGTCGTATTTTCTATATCGATGTCGGTAACTTACCTAAAGCAAAAGCAGAACAATATCTACGTGATATGATGGTTCGCCATAAAAATAGAGTAGTGTATGACGCTACTACAGGTGAAGTTAGAGATGATCGCAAGTATATGACTATGCTTGAAGATTACTGGCTACCTCGTCGTGAAGGTGGTAGAGGTACAGAAATTACAACACTACCAGCTGGCCAAAACCTAGGTGAAATGGCTGACGTTGAATATTTCCAAAAGAAGCTATTTCAATCATTAAGTGTACCTTTCTCAAGATTACAGCAACAACAGGGATTTAGTCTTGGAAGATCTGCTGAAATTTCCAGAGATGAAGTAAAGTTTAGCAAGTTTGTTACTAGACTTCGTAGAAGATTTAGTTATCTTTTCTATAAAGTATTAGAAAAACAATTAGTTCTTAAAGGAATCGTAGCTGAAAATGACTGGAAAGAACTACAAGGTCAGATTACTTTTGACTTTGTAGCTGATAGCCATTTTACAGAATTTAGAGATACTGAAGTTCTAGCTAATAGAGTCCAAGTAGCTACCAGTCTTCAACAATATGTTGGTAAATACTATTCTGATAACTGGATTAGAAAGAATATTCTTAAACAGACAGATGAAGATATTCAAGAGATTGCAGTAGAAATGCAACAAGAAAATGTTGTAGCACTACAAATTCAAACTGCCGCACAACAATTAGCACAACAAATGTTTAATCAGCAAATGCAACAAATGCAGATGCAACAGCAGCCTCAGGCTAATAATACACAATAAAAAGGTATCGTTATGGAAAATTTAGGTGATTATGAAAGATCTTATGTTGATAGATTGTTTATTGAATATCATGAACTATTTAAAACTAAGATTGATTTAACTGCAAAGTTAATAGTTCGAGAAAAACAATACGAGATACTTAATAGAGATATTAATGACGTAGCTACAAGGTTTCATCAATTAAAAAATATGTATGATAGTTTATTAGTAGAACATGAGAATTTAAAAAACTCTTTTAATTTACAAGCTGAAGAAACAGTAAAAGCTAAAAAGGGTGCTAAGTAATTATTTTTGATAAATAATATATCAAGATTAGGAGATTAATATGGAAACTGTAGTAGATATTGTTAACGCAGCTATAAACAAAGATTCTATTGGATTAAAGCATTCATTAGAACTTGATCTTTCATCACGCATTTCTGACACTTTAGAAGGTATGAGACAAGATGTAGCTAGCAGTCTTTTCGGTAGTGCTGTTGAAGCTGAAAGTGCTCCAGCACCAGAAGCACAAGAAGGATCTGAGTAATGCTTACATTTAGTAGATTTGTCAATGAGGTTGCAGAACCTTTAGCTGGTGATGAAAAGAAATTTAAGGCTAAGCATGTATTTGTAAAGCACAAAGAGCTAGCAGGCGAGCCTACAAAAGATGATAAAGTCTTTAACGCAACTAATGTAAAAAAGACTAAGCGTATTGCAGATCAAGAAACTAATGAATCTGTAAAAGAGAATACTGAGCAGGTAGTAGAAGATAATGAAGTAGTAGATCCAAATCCTATGGCTACAGATGCCACAGAATTTAGCGATCCTAAGCCTGAAATAGCAGTAGCAGCTGCTAAGATGCCTGAAGAAGAACTTAAAAAAGTTCTTAATGTAGAAGAAACCAAACATACAAGCATGTCTTCATCAATCAGAAAAATTTTAGGAAAATAAAAAAAATGAAAAATTTTCAAGATATAAAGAGACAGCTTCAGGAGAAACATCTTACTGCTGCTGAAAAGAAAAAAAGAGAAGAGATTGCACAGGCAATCGAAAAAAAGAATCCAGATATGCCAATGGAAAAGAAAATGGCTATCGCTACCGCTCAAGCTAAAAAAGTAGCTGAAGATTATGAAAAATTCATGTCAGAAATTAACGAGCTTGGCATTACAGAAGAAATGATTATCGAAAAAGGTTTACTAGATAATATTTTAGGTTTCGGTTGGAAGTACGGTAGCAAGCTTTTTGGTAAAGGTAAAGCAGCAGAGACTGGTGCTAAGTCAGCAGAGGATATTTTAAAAGGTACTCCAACTCCTGCTACTCCTAGACCGCCAGCAGCAGATGACCCTATGGGCGTTCTTGGACCTAAAGTTACTAAACCGTTTAAAGATACAGAAGGCGCTAAAGAATTTACAGCTAGAGAGTTAGAGAGAATTCAAAAAGCTGTTGGTTCTAGTAAATCAGTTGATGATTTTAGAGCTCCATCAACAGCACCTAAAGCTGTTGATGATATTCCAGGTCCTCCACCTGCAGCTCCTAAAAAGCCAACTCAGCCAAGAGACGCTGGTGGTAGATTTGTAGCAAAGCAGGCTGATGATATTAAGCCACCTCCAGGTGCAGGTAGAACAGCAGTGACTACAGGTGCTAAGGCAGCTGATGATATTAAGCCACCTCCAGGTGCAAGTCGCGGGTTTAGTACAACAGATAAGGTAATTGGTGGTGGATTAGCTGCTGGTGCTGCAGCTTTAGCTGCTGATAGTATGTTAAGCGGCGATAAATCATCTGCAGAAGCTCCAAAGCCAGTAAAAATGCCTGAACCTAATTTTCCAAAGCCTGATCTACCTCCAGTAAAAATGCCTGAACCTAATTTTCCAAAGCCTGATCTACCTCCAGTAAAAATGCCTGAACCACCTAAGGCAGCAGAGCCACCAAAAGAAGATAAGCCTAATTATGATAATATGACATTTGGTCAAGCTTTTGCAGCAGCAAGAAAAGCAGCTGCAGAAAAAGGCGCTCAGTCAACTGGTAGATTTGAATATAAAGGTAAAGAATACCAGACTAACGTGAAGGGCGAGAAGTATGTTTCACGCGCTAAACAAACTGCAGTTGGTGAGTCATTTGATAAATTGCCTGCAGGATCAATTGATGAAGCAATTTTAATGTCTCTAACTAAGATTGAGAACAAGTAATATGTCAAAAGCTTTTCTAGATAGTTTACAAGAAGTACTTAAAGGCAATCAACATAAGATTGATGCTAATAAGAATGGTAGAGTAGACGCCCATGATTTTAAGCTTCTCCGTAGTATGGAAGATGATGATGGTTGGTACACTCATAGAGAAATTCATGGCGATAAGGGCGTATCTAAAGAAGACTGGAAAAAGGGTATTAGACTCAATTCTAAAGGTGAAAGAGTAAAAATAAAAGAAGATCTAGATGAGCCTGACTACGAAGGTCAAATGGCAAAGACAGAACTTAAAGCTATTTGCGATAAAGCAAATAAATTAGAAACTATGTTAAGAGATGAAGATCAACTTGAGGCGTGGGTACAATCTAAGATTTCAAATGCTAAAATGCATATAGATGCTATTCATGATTATATGGTTTATAGAGATAAGCCAAATATGGAAGCTAAAGTTCCTAATATTGCCGCTGGTCCTGGATCACTTACTGTATTGGGAAGTAAGAGTGCTTTTGAAGAAGTAGATTTCTTTGCAGAAGCTAAGCGTGGTCGTCCTCGTAAAGACGGCGCAAAGTTTGCTAGTGAAGATGATACTCAAGAAGCTGATAAGAATATTATGAATCAGCTAAGAAAGAAGCCAGAAGGCGAACATCAGAACCTTACATTCAATAACGGAGAGAAGAAAAAAGTACATGTTATACATGCTACTAGAGCTCTTTCTATGCTACAAAATTCTAAGCCTTCTGAGAGATTAGATCTTCAAAACAGTCTTGCTCATTCTCATAGCAGATTTATGGATACAGTTCGTACTGGTAAGGCTGTTAAAGATGAGCCAAGAGCTAAAGTATCATTAGCTAAAAGAGTATCTGAAGAAGCAGAATTAATTGATGAAGGTATAACTAAATTATCTAACGCCCGTCTTAAGTTTCATGCTACTAAGAACGTACCTCATGGATCCTATACTCGTCAAGAAATTAAAGACGAACATAAACGTCGTATGAAAGTTGATCCTGAATATCACACTGCTAAACCTTCACTTAATGAAGAAGAGGTTAAACAGATTGATGAAAAGGTAAGTGTAAATAAGAAAGAATATTCATGGGGTAAAATGATAACTGTACTTCATGGTGCATCTCATACATTCCCACTTCACCCAGAACATCAAGAAAAGATTGCTAAACTTAAAGATGGTGAATCAGTATCTTTCACTGATGAAACTAAATCAAAAGTAAAAGCACATAGAGAAGGTGACACTGTACATCTTTCTCATGAAGGTTCTAGTTCTAAAACACCAGTAGCTTATTCTCATTTTTCTGAAGAATATGTTGAAGAAGATGTAGCAGGTAGTTTACATGCAGGTGCTAGAGGCGCTTGGGACTCTTTAACTTTAGGTGGCGGTAAATATCTCAGAGGGACTGCAGATTATCTTGCTAAAAAAGTTATGGGTAAACCTACTGACTGGAATAAAGAAGTTGAGCAAGAAAGAGAAAAAGATACTAAAGCACAAACTGAGCATCCGACAGCTTATGCTGTAGGTGAACATGGTGCTACTGTAGCTACATCTCTAACTGGTGCAGGATTAGCAGGCAGAATCGCAGCAAAAGCAGGAATTAAAGCAGGAGCTGCTTTAGCAAGAGGTATTGATTCTAGTAAGGTTGTTAGCGCGCTTGATAGGGCTGGAACACGCGGACTAGTTGCTGGTGCTGCGGGTTATGGTGCTGGGTATTATAAAAATCGTGCGGCAGTAGCTCAAGATTTAGATAAAAGATATGGTGTTAGCGAATCTATAGATGAAGATGTAGAAACAAAAGCGTCTGATAGACGTGCTAAGAAAGCTGTTACTTACAGAGATCCTAAAACTGGTAAAATGAAAGTAAAGCTACAATCAAGCCCTAAGAAAGAAATACATATAGAATCTGTAGTTGATGAAGGTAAAATTATTCCTAAGCCAAAATTTAAAACTGGTGAGATTGGTTTTATGAAAGGTGGTGGGCCTGAGCAACATGCAGCTATTGCAGAGTCATTTCTTATTGAACTTAGCAACGAACAAATTGAAAAGATTAGTTTAGTGTTTGAAAAACTAAACGAAAAGAATCAAGAAGCATTTATTAACAATGCATCTAGTTCAGTTGAAGGTTCAAAAGCTATGTTAGATTTTGCCATAAATATTGAGTAATGGAGAATAGTATGGCAAACATTTTAAAAGTTTTAGGTACAGAAAGAGCTTGCAACACCACAGCTAACACTTACGGTAATAATGTGTTAGTTAGACTAACATACCCAGCAGCAACTACAGCAAGTTTCTTGGTGACATGTAAATATGCTAACGGCACTGTTAAGTATACAGCTACAATAGGTGGCGGGCAAGAGATGCTTTTAGTAAAAGACTATTCAGACACTTTAGAATCAGCTGATACTGGTACTGCAGTTAGAGCTGTTCAAGTAGCATACGGAAACTAAAATGAAACTTATTACTGAACTCGTAGAAGACGTTAGAGTTATCCAAGAAGAAAAAGAAGGTAAAAAGAACCTTTACATCGAGGGTATCTTTTTACAAGGTGATATTAAAAACCGTAACGGTAGAATGTACAGAATGCCTGTACTTGAAAAAGAAGTAAACAGATATGTTAAAGAGTTTGTTGAAAAAAACCGTGCTTATGGTGAATTAGGTCATCCTAGTGGTCCAGGAATTAACCTAGATAGAGTATCTCATATTATTACAGAACTTAAAAGAGACGGTTCTAATGTTATGGGTAGAGCTCGCATTACAGAAACACCAATGGGTAAGATTGTTGAGGGTATTCTAAACTCAGGTGGTCAGCTAGGCGTATCTTCTAGAGGTATGGGTACATTAAAAGAAGTAAACGGTGTAAACGAAGTACAAGATGACTTCTATCTTGCTACTGCAGCTGATATTGTAGCAGATCCATCAGCTCCAGATGCTTATGTAAATGGCATTATGGAGGGAAAAGAGTGGGTTTGGGATAACGGATTAATTAAAGAAAAAGTGATTGAAGATCATAAGCAAGAAATCAAGAAAGCTTCTCGCAAGCAGCTAGAAGAAGCAAAGCTTAAAGTTTTCAAAAATTTTCTTTCAAATCTTTAAAATTATAAATATTACGATTAATTTTACTTAACTAAATATGGAAGGTTGTAAAATGGCAGACAGAGAGAATAATAACATTACAGAAGCTGATGACGGTCTTACTCGCGAGCAGAATCCAATGCCAGCGGAAGAAGGTCTTCATGCTAATGAAGTAGTATCTAAGTCTGATCTCCTTGCCAAGATGGTTGGTTATGCTTCTAGAATGGATAAAGTTACACTTGCTCAGGCAGTTGAACTAATGTCAAAAACTCCAGATGAAGTGTATGACGGCAACAAAGCATCTACTCAGGGCGCGGAATCAGAAATGCAAAATAAGGCAAGTATCAACTCTTCAGGTGCGCCTAAGGAAATGATGCATGTTGTTGGAGAAGATCTTAACGAACTTATCGGTGGCGCAGATCTATCAGAAAATTTCAGAGATAAAGCAAAAGTTATCTTTGAAGCTGCAGTCAACTCAAGAATTAATTTAGAAGTTGCTAAGCTCGATGAGCAATATGCAACTATGCTTCAGGAAGCTAATGAAGTATTTAATCAGAAGCTGGAAGAAGCAGTAGAAGAAATTCACAGCGAGCTTGTAGAGCAAGTTGACCAATATCTCAACTATGTTGTTGCAGAATGGGTAACTGATAACAAGCTTGCAATTGAAACTGGTTTAAGAGCTGATGTAACTGAATCATTCTTAACAGGACTTAAGTCTCTATTTGAAGAGCACTATGTAGATATTCCTGCAGAAAAGACTGATGTAGTTGAGTCATTAGCGCTTAGAGTAGAAGAGCTTGAAGCAAAGCTTAACGAAGCTACTGACAAAAACATCACTCTTTCAAAGTCACTTGATGAAGTAAATGTTAAGGTAGTATCAGAAGAGCTTTCAATTGGTCTTACAGAAACTCAGAAAGATAAGTTTAAGAATCTTCTAGAAGCTATCGATTTTACCAATGCTGACGAGTATAAGAGAAAAGCTTCTATTCTCAAGGAGACTTATTTCTCTGCTAAGTCAGAAGCTAAGGTGGAAACCGATCAACTCTTAACTGAAGAAGTAGAAGAAGCAACACCTGCTAAGAAGTCTATTTCATCAGATCCACAAGTAAGCGCTTATGCAGCTGCTCTATCAAAGTTTCAAAGAAAGTAATTTTATAAATACAATAGATATAAAATATCTACAAAGGAGAAAAAGATGTTAATTAACGAAGATCTTATTAATAAGTGGAAAGAAGTGCTCGATCATGCAGAAATGCCTAAGATCGGTGACGCACATCGCCGCAATACAACAGCTGTTCTCCTAGAGAACACTGCTAGATTCCTTGACGAGCAGCGTGGTGGACGTCCAGTTCAATTGAACGAAGATGCACCAACTAACGCTACTGGTTCAAATATCGACACATACGATCCAATTCTTATTTCACTCGTTCGTCGTTCAATGCCTAACCTTATTGCTTATGATATCTGCGGCGTACAGCCAATGACTGGTCCAACAGGACTTATCTTCGCAATGCGTTCACATTATGCTAACCAGGCAGGTACAGAAGCTTTCTATTCAGAAGCTAATACTGCTCATTCAGCTCTTGATGCAACTCCAGGTGCTGGCGACAATACTATTTTTGGTGGTGCTAACCTTAACGTTGGTACAGTTCCAACTGGTAACTCAGAAACTTACAACTTCGCAGCTGCAATGAATACTGCTACTGCAGAAGCTCTTGGTAGCAACTCAACTACTCAGTTTAACGAAATGGCCTTCTCAATTGATAAGGTTTCCGTTACTGCTAAGTCACGTGCTCTCAAGGCTGAATACACAATGGAACTTGCACAGGACCTCAAGGCTATTCATGGTCTTGATGCTGAGACTGAGCTTGCTAACATTCTTCAGTCAGAAATTCTCGCTGAAATCAACCGTGAAATCGTACGTACTGTTTATCTCTCAGCTAAGGCTGGTGCTAACTCAGGTACTACTACTGCAGGTACTTTCGACCTTGATACTGACTCAAACGGTCGTTGGTCAGTTGAAAAGTTCAAGGGTCTTATGTTCCAGGTTGAGCGTGAAGCTAACCAAATTGCAAAAGACACTCGTAGAGGCAAGGGTAATCTTGTAATCTGCTCTTCAGACGTTGCTTCAGCACTTCAGATGGCAGGTGTACTTGATTACGCTCCAGCTCTTAACTCAAACAATCTTCAGGTAGACGATACTGGTAACACTTTCGCTGGTGTTCTCAATGGTCGTTACCGCGTATATGTTGACCCATATGCAACTTCAAACTATATGGTTGTAGGCTATAGAGGTGCTAACGCATTCGACGCTGGTCTCTTCTACTGCCCATACATTCCTCTCCAAATGGTTCGTGCCGTTGGTCAGGATTCGTTCCAGCCAAAGATTGGATTCAAGACACGTTATGGCGTTGTTGCAAATCCATTCTCACGTGGTGCTACTGCTTCTGACGGTACACTCGTACAGAACGTTAACGTATACTATCGTAGAGTTACAATCAGTAACCTTATGTAAGAATAAGAGCCAGATAACTGGTCAAACTATTAGAGGGGCAGCAATGCCCCTCTTTTTTTATCCCCAATTCTTGAACATACCAGCTTTCTCGTTATCTTCCCAGCCAGCTCGATATGCTTCTATTTCTTCTTCAGTCATATCTTCATAACCTACACGTTCACTAGAATAAGTTCCATCCTTATAATAGTGAGGATTAAAAGTACGACCATAGTATGAATCAGCACCGCCTCTATCAAAAGGGCCACCATGCCTAGTATCATACTTCTTCTCATTAAGCGTATCGGACATAATTTTTCTTTCCTACATATTCCATTACGAAAGTTGAAGAGCCATCAGGCCACTTTCTTTCTTTAACAATTACCCAGCCGCGACGTTGAAGGTCGCGAAGCTTACGATTTGCATAAGCAGGTTGTCCAGAAAAAACCATATTATTCATATTACATGCTCCAGTAGGTTTGAGAAGAAGGATCACAGCAGAGAGGAGTATTAGCAAGAATCTCAATATCCTTACCAGACATAAGATTCTTGACTACTTTTGTACGAGTCTCTTCTTTATGCTGAGCTTTAGCTTTCTTAAGATGCAGCTTAGCATTAGGAAGCTTAAGACCTTTAACGTGGCAGAGCTCTGAGAGAATCATCTCATCAGCTTCTCCATTACGCAGCATATTCATTACAAAAGCGCGAACCGTACCCTTAGCGTTCTTCATTTCTATCTCCATTCCTTATATTATTATAATCGTCTATTTTCGAATTAATTGCAACTGTTTTTTTCCTAAAAACGCACTTTTTTAACCTATTGAAATCATTGAGTTTTTAACCTATTGATATCATTGGAGAAAATAACTCATTGAAATCATTGAGTTTTTTATCTGTAGATTTAATTAAAAAACGAGCATATTATATAAAAAATGAGGGAAATATGCGAGTTAAAGTAAAAAATCCTTTCTATGGTCCTATATGGCCTTTTCAACCCGAATTCTATTACCATGAAGGAGAAGTGGTTGCTACTCCTAAATGGATAGACTATCCTGCAATATCTCTTACGACAGGCCAAAAGCAGTTTCCTGTACGTATAGTACCTAAAGCATGGATTGTTGAGATAGATGGTGAAGAGAATATACATGTAGAAAAAAATCCTGTAGAACGCACCTTTACAGTTGCCGGCTCTAAAGGAAATAGCTATACTGTCACTGTGGGCCCGAAAGTAAAGACATGTACATGTCAAGGGTTTCAATTCCGTCATACATGTAAACATATAGCACAGATTGCTGCATGAGTATAGATTCTTTTATGGAATCAACAACTACTGAGACTTTAGAGTCTTGGGGTAATGTTTTTGAACAGGAGAGACGTAATAGAATACGTCTCTCTATAGCTGCATATGCGTATGAGTTCTGCAATGAATCTATTATGAGTGACAGCGATTATGATTCACTTAGCTTGAAAATTAATCCTATCCAGCCTACTGTTGACCCCTCTATATGGTGTCAAGAGCAAATTAGTAGGTATAAGAAGCTTGATGAGTTCTTTAGTAAACAATTCTCACCAGACACAGGTCAATGGATTCATAAACATCCAGAATTGGATATTGTAGCTTGGTGTTATAACAAATATTATAAAAAGAGGTAATGAGATGGCTCTTACGAGACTCGTAGGTGATATTCATGGAAATTTTAATGAATACAAATATTATGAACTGGGTGTAGGACGTCCTCGTCATGTAATTGAGGAGGCACCCCCAAGTCGTTCAATTCAAATAGGAGATTTTGGTATCGGTTTTGGTCAAAGTGATTATTGGGTTGAACAAGTAAATATATTGCATAGCACAGGCGAGCATCGTTTCATTCGTGGTAATCATGATAATCCTTCTATGTGTAAGAAGGATATGACCGGCTACATTAAAGACGGTACAGTAGAAAATAATGTTATGTTTATCGGTGGCGCATGGTCAATTGATAATCCTAATGCTCCTCCTGGTTGGTATAGACGTACAGTAGGAGTTGATTGGTGGGAGGATGAACAGTGTTCTCTTGAAGAGTTTGAAAGGTTCATTGATATCTATTCTACCATTAAACCTCGTGTTATGATTACACATGATTGTCCTCATAATATTGCAGGTGAGATGTTCTGGAACAGTGGCTTTATTAAAGGCCCGCGCTATAATAGTATTACAGCTGATGCGTTTCAGACCATGTTTGAAATTCATCAACCTGATGAATGGTACTTTGGACATTGGCACAAAACAATGTCTTACAAGTCTGGGCGTACTATGTTCCAGTGTATTGGTGAACTTGAACACATCGACGTAGAACTTTAATTGGAGAAATAAATGTCATATTCTGAATATGAGAAGCGTGAAGCAGCTGCTATGGCTGCTAAGGTAAAGACAGTTAAGCGCGCAGTTATGGGTGGTGTAGCGGGGCTTTTCGGTCTTGGTATTCTCCTTGGATCATGGTATACAGTAGATCAAGGTGAGCGAGGAGTTATCCTCCGTAACGGTGCTGTAGTAGGTACTGCGGAACCAGGTCTTGGGTTTAAAGTACCTTTTATTGACCGTGTTGTCGATATTAACGTGCAAACTCAAGCTCAGTTGTATGAGAATATTTTAGCGTATTCTCGAGATCAACAAACTGCTGGTCTTAATATTTCTGTTAACTACCGTCTTCCTGCTGATAAAGTAGAAGATATTTATTCTAACTTTGGAGGACAGGCTGGGCTAGTTACTCGTTTGCTTGATCGACAGGTACTAGAAGAAGTAAAGAATGTCTTCGGTCAATTTAATGCAGTTACTTCTATTCAAGAACGCTCTCGCTTGACAGCAGAAGTTCAAATGGCAGTACAAAAGGCAGTTATCGGACCTGTTGTTATTGAGTCAGTTCAAATTGAAAATATTGACTTCTCTGATACTTATGAGAATTCAATTGAACAGCGAATGGTTGCAGAAGTAGAAGTGCAGAAAGTCCGTCAAAATGCTGAACGTGAAAAAGTTCAAGCAGAAATTAAGGTAATTCAAGCACAAGCAGCTGCTGATTCTCAGATTGCAGCGGCTAAGGCAGAAGCAGAGGCTATTAGTCTTCGCGGTAATGCTGAAGCAGAGGCAATTCGAGTAAAGGGTGCTGCACTTCGTGATAACCCTTCATTGATTGGGCTTGTACAGGCTGAGCGTTGGAATGGTGCTCTTCCTACTACTATGCTTCCTAACTCAACTGTACCTTTTATGGAAATGAAGAAGTAAAATGGCAAGAAATATCTGGGTCATCTCAGATACTCATTTTAATCACACTAATATCTTAAACTTTAAATTAGATGATGGTGTGACACCAGTTCGTCCAGGCTTTAATAGTCTGGACGAAATGAATGAGCATATGATAGAAAAATGGAATGAGCTAGTTAAACCTGGTGATATTGTTTATCATTTGGGTGATGTTGTGTTTGGTCTTAATAAAGAGGCATGGCTCGATAAGCATATGAAAAGGCTTATGGGTAAAAAGCGTCTTATTTTTGGTAACCATGATGATCCTAAAAATTTCGTAGATAAAGGACATTTTGGTAAGACTATGTTGTGGAGAATGTTTCCAGAATTTAATATACTTCTTACACATGTACCAGTGCATCCTAGTACGCTGGGTGAACATAGGTTTGATGGTAAACGTATGTTGAATGTTCACGGTCATATTCATCATAATAAATCACCTGAAGGTCCTTATAAATGTGTTTGTGTTGAACATACAGATTATAAGCCAGTTAATATAGAAGATCTTGCTAAAATAGCTAGAGGCTAATAAAATGGTTAAGAATATTCGCGACTATCTATTGTGTCTTATATTAGGTGCAATTCTTAGTTTAGGTGTATTTTATGCATTTGTACCAGAAGCGCTTGGTAAGTGGCTTCAGAGGGTAGATAATGCTAGATTTTATAATCAAACATCTCTGGAGTTAGAATGAGAGTATTAGTATTAACAATATGTGTTATGTTGGCAGGATGCGCATCTACAAAGTATAATCAAGTAGATGCGCATCCTGATCCAGCACTTATAGAAATTTATAATCATGCACAAAATGAGTCAATGTGCAATGATGTAAAAGTAATTGCTGATAGTTCAGTTATTATGTTAGATAATGCTGCGTTTATTGCATCTAATGATGAATATAGTCAGCTTAAAGATGAAACTCATAATCTAGGTAATACTATTAGTAATCTTCTTTATGATGCAAGATATGGTAGAATTAATGAAAAGATTTGCAAAGGCTATCTTGATTTAATTTCTAATATAATCGAAGATCTTATTATAAAGAGAGAGCTAGTATTCGATGAACATCTTTTATCTTGATAAAGATCCTGTAACTGCAGCTCAAATGCAGTGCGATAAACATGTTGTAAAAATGGTAGTAGAGTCAGCTCAAATGCTCTCTACTACTCATCGCATGATTGATGGTGTACAAGAACGCCGCAAATCTATTTCAGGTAAGACTATGTCAAAGTATTTTATGCTTCCTGATGAACGAGAAAATGTTTTGTATAGAGCAGTACATATGAAGCATCCTTGTACTATATGGACTGGGCAGTCTAATAATAATTATAATTGGCATTATGTGCATTGGAAAGCTCTATGCAGCGAGTATTCATACCGCTATGGTAAAAAACATAACTCGGAAGAACTGCTAGATAAATATCTATATAACCCTCCTAAAAATATTGAAGTTGGTTATAAAACTTCTCTTCCACTCGCGATGGGTAATTCACCTGAGTGTATTGATTATAATGACCCTGTTGGTTCTTATAGAAAGTTTTATATGAAGAAGCAGAATAATTTTAACATGGTATGGACAAAACGTGAAATGCCTTCATGGTTTGTAAAGGTAAATAATGCAAATTGATAATGATGTTAAACTTGACTTTAAAGATGTTTTACTTAGACCTAAACGATCTACACTAGGAAGTAGAAAAGAAGTAGATCTACTTCGTAAGTTTACTTTTAAAAATTATACTCCTGATTTTCCTGACAATATAGAAGAATATCACTATCATGGCTTACCTATTATGGCAGCCAATATGGATGGTGTTGGAACTTTTACTATGGCAGAAAAATTAGCTAAGTTTGAGATGTTTACTTGCTTAGCAAAAAATTATTCACTAGAAGATCTTCAAGAGTGGATTTTTACTATTGGATACAGTATTAATAACTACTGGGCTTATAGTATGGGTATAAGTGAATCTGATCTTGATAAATTTAATTTAGTTTATAAAATAACAAGTGATCCTGATGGTCATAATAATTCTATCAAGCATGTCTGCATTGACGTTGCTAATGGATACTCAGAACGTTTTGTTGACTTTGTAAAAAATTTTCGTATTCAATACCCACATCTTGTTATTATTGCAGGTAATGTTGTTACTCGTGAAATGACTGAGGAGTTGATTCTCAATGGAGCTGATATCGTTAAAGTTGGTATTGGTCCTGGTTCTGTTTGTACTACTCGGATTAAAACTGGTGTTGGATATCCGCAGCTCTCCGCGATTATCGAATGCGCCGACGCTGCCCATGGTCTTGGTGGACATATTATCGCTGACGGTGGTTGTACTAGTCCTGGTGATGTAGCAAAAGCATTTGCAGCTGGTGCTGACTTTGTAATGCTTGGTGGTATGCTTGCCGGGCATGATGAGGGCGGCGGTGAAAAACATCATATATGGAAAAAGAATGGTTATTGCACCGATGAAGGTGATGATATTTTAATTACAGAGACTGTAGTTAAATTCTACGGGATGAGCTCTAAAGCAGCTAATGATAAGCACTTTGGTGGACTTAAAGACTATAGAGCATCTGAAGGTAGAGAGGTACTGATTCCCTATAAAGGAGCAGTTAGTGAGACAGTACAAGATATTTTAGGCGGTCTAAGATCTTCTTGTACGTATGTTGGAGCTTCTAAGTTGAAGTATTTAAGCAAATGTACTACATTTGTCAAAGTTAACCAACAATATAATAATATATTTGAAAGGAACTAATATGATTGATTTTAATCAGGTTGACAAGAGTCTTGCTATTAAGCTTATGCTCTTCCACGTCTTTATTATTGGTATTTCCAATTTTCTTGTACAGTTTCCAACTACATTTTTTGGACTAACTGTTACATACGCAATGTTTACTTTCCCGCTAGTACTCATTGCTACTGATCTTACAGTACGTTTAACTAATAAGCATAATGCAAGGTATGTTGTAGGTCTTGCATATATTCCTGCTATCGTTATTAGCGGGTTGATTGCTGACTGGCGTATTGGTCTTGCAAGCGCTACTGCTTACCTTGTTGGACAGCTTTTTGACGTTTCAGTCTTCCAACGTATTCGAGAGAAGTTTAGTTTCTGGTGGGCAGCTCCTCTTGCAAGCTCAGTATTTGCCAACGCAGTTGATACCTATGTATTCTTTGGTACTGCTTTCTACAATTCAGCAGATCCATTTATGGCAGAAAATTGGCTTACTATTGCTAATAATGATGTTGTGTTTAAGATTCTTATCTCTACACTCATCATCTTACCTATTTACGGTACTATTCTTAACTTCTTGCTTAAGAAGTTTAAGGAAGTATAATAATATACACTGTAAATTAAAAGAGGGGCTCACTGCCCCTCTTCCTTTGTTTTTTGTTCTGTAAAATACGGCTCATTATCTATCAAGCCCCAATTATTATAATTTTCTCTTCCTAATAGATGATCCAACGTAACAGGAAGATCTTCATTATTACTTACATCTGAATAACTATATCTATCAAATAAATCATTGTTTGTTGCACCCACAGGCATTGAATTAAATGATAATATCTTTCTATAAGAATTAGTTCTGCTTAAGTTATTATGAGCTGTATGATGAGGTAACCATGCAGGGAATATAACTAACGTGCCTTCTTCAAACGGCACTGTATACTCTATCATACTTGCATGAGGTCTTCTATCTTTTAACTTTGGCACAATAATATTGTGTTGAACGTTAGTGTTAAAAAATGTAGTACCTGCGCATTGTTCATTACCATCAAAATAAAATACCCCAGCTAGAAATGAATTATAATGTGTATGTCTGTGGTGATATCCGTTATTAGGATGCACCGTACCCCACATACCCGTTAAAGCAATATCAGGTTCAAATCCAATTGATTCCATTACTTCTTTAAGTGAATTAATAAAAAATTCTGAGTATGGTTTAAAAACTTCTTCTTTATGTAAATTTGAAGATGTAAAAAGTAAACTAGGTCTAGAAGTATATTTTCTAAAGTTTTCTTTATCTTTTAAATACACTAATGCTTGTTCTTTAAAAGCATCATGTAGATCAAATTTTTTCCTAAAAATAGGAACACCAAAAATTTGACGCATTTGTAAAGGCTGATTTGATGGTTCACTCATTTTAACCTCATAATTAAACACCATATATGATTATTTATCTTGTATTATTAAGCAATATAAATATAATAATATAGAGGAATATAAAATGCCAGCATTAGAGAATCAATTAACAGATATAAATTTTCTTTCACCGTTAGGGTTTAAGTTTAGTCTTAAACGCTCTCCTGCGTTGAACTTCTTTGTAATTAAAGCTAGCGTTCCAAGTATTTCAATAGGCACAGCAAAACTACCTACTCCGTTTAAAGGTATACCTCTTATCGGTGATAGTATCGAATATGCAGATCTAGATATAGTATTCAAGGTAGATGAAAATTTAGAAAATTATTTAGAAATTTATAATTGGATTACTAAAATTGTACGCCCTGAAAATTTTCAAGGCTACAAACAGTTAAGAGACGTATCAGGTGAGAACTATAAGCCAAATCTAGAAGGCACAGGTTTGTATTCAGATGGTACACTTACAATACTTAATAGCTCTATGATGGGCATAAAAAGCTTTCAATTTAGAAATATGTATCCTATAATGCTATCAGGTATGGAATTTAGTTCAGTTGACTCTGATGTTAATTATGTAAACGCTTCTGTAAAGTTTAGATATCAGCAGTTTGTAGTTGTTGATCCTTAATTAAAAAGGCTTTGTTATGAAACTTGATGAAATTTTAGAATGGTGGTCAGCAGATTGTAATGTTGACCGCACTGAGCTTGGTGATGAATCGTTAAAGATTCCTAAGTTACATGCGAAATATCTAAGAGTATTTACTGAAGAGCGTCTCCTTCTCCGTAAAATGGAAGAAGAGCGAAAAGAGCTCTTTAAACTTAAGCATGATTATTATAGAGGCATTCTTCCAGAAGAAGATTTAAAAGCTAACGGATGGGATCCATTTCGTCTATCTATTATTAAATCTGACGTTCCAATGTATTTGGAGGCAGATCAAGATGTAATTAAATTTAACCTTAGAATTGCTGTACAACAAGAGAAAGTCGATACGCTTGAGTCGATTATAAAATCGATAAGTAATAGGGGATACCTTATTAAAGCGGCGATCGATTATGAAAAGTTCAAGGTGGGTGCGTGATACAGTGTACCTGCAAAAAGTAAATGAAGTATATCTTAAAGTTGTATCTGAGGCTTCAGTAGTTCAAGAGCTTTCTGAACATTTAACTTTTACAGTACCAGGGGCTAAATTTATGCCTGCTGTACGTAATAAGTTTTGGGACGGTAAAGTAAGATTACTTAATTCTATGAATGGGTTAACTTATACAGGTTTAGTAAAAGAAATATCTGAGTTTTGTCAATCACGAAATTATGATATTAAAATTGATGAAAATTTAATTCCTAAAAAATATCATAAAAGTGGTAGTCCTTATGATCTTGGAATTAAAATTAAACCAAGAGAATATCAGCATAAAGCATTTATGAGTGCTATTAATAGAGAAAGAGGTATATTTCTTTCTCCTACTGCATCTGGTAAATCACTTATCATATATGCACTTGCAGAGTATTATAATTGTGAGAACCATAAAGTATTAGTTATTGTTCCTACAGTATCGCTTGTTCTTCAAATGAAAAAAGATTTTGAAAGTTATACTGATAAGAAACTAGACATACATTGTATTACAGCTGGTGTAGATAAACAAACAGATAGTCCAATAGTTATTAGCACTTGGCAGTCTATCTATAAAATGCCTAAGCAATGGTTTAAGCAATTTGGTTGCGTATTAGGTGATGAAGTTCATCAGTTTAAAGCTACATCGCTTAAATCAATTATGGAAAAGCTAGAAGACTGTAGATATAGATTTGGATTTACTGGAACGCTTGATGGGTCGCAAACAAATAGAGTTACTCTTGAAGGACTATTCGGTCCAGTAAAGCAAGTAACTACAACAACCGATCTTATGGAAGAAGGTCATGTTGCTAATTTAAATATTAAAGCTCTTATACTACAATATTCAGATGATATAAAGCAACAAGCACGTAAGTATACATACCAGGATGAAATGGATTTTATTGTACGCTATGAGAAGCGTAATAAGTTTATACGTAATTTGAGTCTATCATTAAAAGGTAATACTCTTGTATTGTTTCAATATGTAGAAAAGCATGGTAAGATTCTACATGATATGATGACTTCAAAAGAGTCAGATCGTAAAATATTTTTTGTGCATGGTGGTATAGAGGGTGAAGACAGAGAAAGAATTAGAGGTATTGTTGAAAAAGAATCAAACGCAATCATTGTTGCCAGTTATGGTACGTTTTCAACTGGTATTAACATACGTAATCTACATAACGTTATTCTTGCTAGTCCTTCTAAGTCTCGCGTTAGAATTTTACAATCCATTGGTCGTGGATTAAGAATAGGTGATGAAAAAGACACAATGACACTTTATGATATTGCTGATGACCTAAGAATTAAATCTCATACCAATTTTACATTACAGCATTTTATGGAAAGAATAAATATTTACAATAGTGAAGGTTTTGAATATAAAATCTTCAATACGGAGCTTAAATGATTAGTATATTTTCTTTACCTAATGGGCAACTACTTATTGGTAATATAGTTGAACAAGATGATGTAACAATTAAAGTTGAATATCCTCTTATAATGGTTCTATCAAACCCTATCGCACAAGCTACATCTATATACACAGCTCGATATATGCCAATGGCTTCTGAAGGGTTAGTTTCTTTTAATAAAAATAATATTGTTGGTGTTGCGTCAATTGATCCGCCACTACAATCTTATTATGATAAGATGGTTGATTTTTATAAATCAAGAAAATCATTGTATAGAAGTGTTGATGACGCAGAACAAGCTCAGAAAGAGCTAGATGCAATTGCTCAAAATGATCAAGAAAACGAAGTACCTAATATTGATAATGTTTCTGAAGAAGAACTAGCAGCCTACTTCGAATCAAAAGATAAAACTAAGCATTAAATAGTTGATTTAATTATACAATTGCGTATAATAAATTTATTTACTACGCGATAGTAGAGGAATACTTATGAGTACTAAACAACAAAAACCACATTATGTAGATAATAAAAAGTTTTATACAGCATTACTACATCATAAAAAAGAAATAGAAAATGCAAAATTAAATAATAAGCCAGAACCACCTATACCAAATTATGTAGGTGAATGTTTGTATAAGATCGCTACTAGATTGTCGCTAAGACCAAACTTTATTAATTACACTTATAGAGATGAAATGATTTCTGATGGACTAGAAAATTGTATTAACTATCTATATAATTTTGACCCAGAAAAAGGCTCTAACCCGTTTGCATATTTTACACAAATAATTCATTTTGCATTTTTAAGACGAATTGAAAAAGAAAAAAAGCATTTATATATTAAACAAAAAACATTAGAGAATTTTTATTTTGAAGGTTTATTAGCAGACCAATCTGTGGTAGATGATCAAGATAAACCAGTTAATGTTGATTTAAATAACGTCTATATGAATAACTTAGTGGAAGCTTTTGATGAAAAACAACTTAAAAAACAACAAAAAGCTAAAGCTAAAAAAGCTAATGTAGGCGTGGAGAAATTTTATGAAGACGAATAATATACATCTTGTACCTCAAGTAGTTATTGATTGTGCAGAAAATATTTTTAAAGGAAATAGAATAAACGAAATATATGCTGCACGAGTAGAAGCTATTCGCGATTTTTGTAATAGTGAATTGCAAAAGTATGAAGCTAAAAAAGTACAAGAACTTAGAAATAATACTATTTTTAATACAAAGAAGAGAAAATGAAGATAGCTTTGATTACCGATACTCATTGGGGGGTTAGAAATGACTCCCCAATTCAACATGATGCTATGAAGAAATTTCTTAATGAAGTGTTTTTTCCTAAATTAAAAGAGCAAAACATCACAACTGTTATTCATGCAGGGGATCTTGTTGACCGTCGCAAGTATATCAATTTTGTTACTGCAAAACGTTTAAGAGAAGATTTTCTAGATAAGCTAAAACAATTAGATATTGAGCTTCATATTATTGCTGGCAATCATGATACGTTTTATAAAAATACTAATGATGTTAATGCACTAGAAGAATTAATTGGTTCTCCAAAAGCAGAATATGTAGTAGATACAAAACGTTATAATAAAGTTTATATCTATTATAAACAACCTTGCACCTTGCACTGGAATACAACTGATCCTGGTGTATTTTTAATTCCGTGGATTACAGATAGTAACAGAGATGTTACTATGAAAATGATTAAAGAAACAAAAGCACCAATTGCAATTGGCCATCTTGAGTTAAATGGTTTTGAAATGTATAAAGGGAATATTAACACACATGGCGATGATCCTAAGCTCTTTGATAAATTCGATCTTGTACTTAGCGGTCATTATCATACTCGCTCCTCTAGTGGCAATATTCATTATCTTGGCACTCCCGTTCAATATACTTGGTCTGATTATAATGATCCTAAAGGCTTCCATATCTTGGACACAGAGACTCGTGAGTTAACATTTATAGAAAATCCAGATAATCTTTTTCATCGATTTATGTATGATGATCTTAATAAAGAGATGGATGAAGTGGTAGTTTTTGATGCAGACAAATATAAAAATTGTTATGTAAAGGTTATTATCAAAAATAAAATTAACCCATATTGGTTTGATTTAGTTATCGATAAGCTTGAAAAATCAGGTGTAGTTGATCTACAAGTAGTAGAAGATCATCACCACTTAGATCTAGAACAAGACGATGATATTATTAGTGAAGCAGAAGATACTGTGACTATTCTTAGAAAATATATTCAGGGTATGAATGTACAGACTGATAAAGTTAGAATTGAATCGCTGCTACAAAACTTATATAATGAAGCTTTATCAATAGAGTGAACAATGCAGACGATACTTATTACTGGGCATAAAGGCTTTATAGGAAGTCATTTATTTAAATATCTTTCTGAAAACTATAATTGTATAGGTCTAGATATAAAAGATGGTCAAGATATTAGATCATGTGATTTACCTAACTGTAATATTATTATTCACTTAGCAGGGTTAGCAGGGGTAAGACATAGTTTTAATAAACCGGATTTATATTGGGATGTAAACGTTAATGGATCAAAAAGAATATTTGAACACGCTAATAAAATAAATGCTAAAGTTTTATATGCTTCTAGCTCTACTGCTAAGAATCCAGAAACAAGTCCATATGCTCAAACTAAAAGAGCATTAGAATTAATATCTCCTAAAAATTCTATAGGCATGAGATTTCATACAGTATACGGAATTGATTCTAGACCGGATATGATGTATAGAAAGTTACTCGAAAATACAGCAGAATATATTACAACACATACTAGAGACTTTACAAGTATAAAAGATCTAATAGTAGCAGTTGAAATTTTATTATTAAGTGATTATACTGGTATTGTAGACATCGGTACTGGTGAGCAAGTTCAAGTATCGCAGCTTGCAGCTGCAATAGGTAGAAATTTACCATATAAAAGTGTTACAGGTGAACAGGTTTCAAGTAAAGCAGACACTAGAGTACTTAAATCTCTTGGCTGGTCACCTAAGTATGTCGTATTGGATGAAATAAAGAATGATCTTCTTCAAAAAAATAAGATGGAAAAATCTGTTAAGTACAGGTAATTCTTTTACCGAAATTGACTTAACAAAAACTAATACTACTCTCATTGTTGGTGAAAACGGATCGGGTAAGTCTACTTTACTCGATGCTGTATCTTTTGCATTATACAATAAACCGTTTAGAAAAGTAAATAAACCTCAACTTCTTAATTCTATTAATAAAAAAGATCTTATTGTTGAGATTGAATTTAATATTGGTAAAAATATGTATAAGATCATTCGCGGTCTTAAGCCTTCTGTGTTTGAAGTATATCAGAATGGTAACATGATTAGCCAAAATGCTGATAATAAAGACTACCAAGAAGTATTAGAGAAGCAAATTCTTAAACTTAATCATAAATCTTTTTGTCAAGTAGTAGTTTTAGGTTCTGCTTCGTTTACTCCGTTCATGCAGTTGTCTGCAATGAACCGCAGAGAAGTTATTGAAGACCTTCTCGATATTCAAATTTTTTCTATTATGAATAGTTTACTTAAAGATAAGGTTAATGTTAATTCTAATAATTTACTTGAAGTAGAATATAATTATGATCTTACTTCAGAAAAAATTAAAATGCAACATGAGCATGCAGTCGCTATGCAAAAAAATAGTGAAGAGCAGGTAGAAAAACTTAAGAAAGATCTTAAGCATTATACTAATCTTATTGAGGAAGATAAAAATGATATTGAACGCATCGATGCAGAAATTTTATCGCTCAGAGATTCAATTGAAGACCAAGACCAAGTCAATAAAAAACAAAAAACATTACAAAGATTGGAGGTACAGCTGGGAGATAAAATTGCCAAACTCCAAGCTGACATCGAATTCTTCACTTCACATGATAACTGCCCTACTTGCAAGCAGAGCATTGGAACCGAGTTTAAGTGTGAGACTCTTGATACAAAACAAATACAGATTAAAGAAACAAATGACGGGGTTGAAAAACTCAGAAACGAAATTAAAACAATACAAGACCGAATTCAATCCATTGCTGATGTTTCAAGCCAAATTTCAAGTCTAAACATTGATAAAATTACAAAAACAAACACCATTAGTGGGCTATTAAGTCAGTGCAAGAAGATTGCTAAAGATATTTCAGAGTTGCAACAAAAAGCAGATGATTATATCATTAATGATGATAAGATGAAAGATCTTGAACAGTCACTTGAAACTTATGCAGGTCAAAAAAGTGAGCTCTTAAAAGATAAAGATGCATTAGCAATTGCAGGTATTATTCTTAAGGATAATGGTATTAAAGCGCGTATTATTAAACAGTATGTACCAGTCATTAATAAATTGATTAATAAGTATCTTGCTGCAATGGACTTCTTTGTTCAATTTGAATTAGATGAGAACTTTAATGAAACAATTAAATCAAGATTTAGAGATGAGTTTTCTTACGCGTCTTTCTCTGAAGGTGAAAAAATGCGCATCAACCTTGCTATTCTATTTACATGGCGAGCTATTGCTAAGTTACGTAATAGCGCTAGTACTAATCTTCTCATACTTGACGAAGTACTGGATGGGTCATTAGACTCAAATGGTACAGATGAGTTCTTAAAGATTATTAATAACCTTACACAAGATACAAATACATTTATTATTAGTCATAAAGTAGATCAAATGTATGACAAGTTTACTAACGTATTGAAATTTGAAAAACATAAAAACTTTAGTAGAGTAGCAGCATGACAGAAGAGAAATGGACTGATACCTATGATGATCTATATGAGTTTGTTCTCGAAAGAAAATTAAGAGAGCAAATATATATTGAAGGGTTTAAAGCAGGGTGGGCTAATGCACACACTTTGTTTATGAGTCCTTGTGAAAGAGGGCCTGCACCAGATAATATTCCAGATAAAGTGTTGTTTGGTAAATTGAAAGATTTTGGTAATGAGTGATTTTGAATCTAGATATCGTAAATGGCATACTTATATGTCTTATGTTAAGAGTGGTATTCGTATTGTTGCATTTGGCGGATTGGCATTAGGATTGATTGGAGCTGCATTTACAGCAACTCTATTACTTATTGCTGAATTAGTTGGTGTAGCAGAGGAGTGGGTATGAGCGATTATCGTTATGAAGTAGTAGGTATTTTTCCTTTACCAATTTTAGTAGCTTCTTTGCCTAGAGATTTTCTTCAGCTTGAAATAGACTATTTTCAAGATCTAGAAAGCAAAACAGTTGATAATGTAGGTAATAAAGTATCTAAAAATAAAAATGTTTTAGGTGAGCCTGTATTAGGTCGTCTAAATGCAGATTGTCATAATTTACTTAAATGCTTTGTAGATAAAATTTATAACCCAGAAAATGAGTTAGAACCATATATTACTCAATCTTGGGTTAATTATACTACTGAAGGTCAAGATCACCACAGACACACTCATCCTAATAGTTGGTTATCAGGGGTAGTTTATATTAATGCAGATAAAGAACATGATAAGATTTATTTTCATAATGAGCCTTATAAACTAATTAATCCGGTTACTAAAGAACATAATCCATTTAACTGTACGTCTTGGTCAATACCTGTAAAGACAGGAGATATTGTAATATTTCCGTCAGATATTTCACACAGCGTAGGAACAAAGACTGGCAATAATACTAGAGTTAGTCTAGCATTTAATAGCTTTGTAAAAGGTATTGTAGGAAGCTATGATGGCTCTACTGAATTAATTTTGTGAGATATTATGAATATAATTAAATTTCCTGATCCAGTATTAACTACTGAGACTCAATATTTTGATTTTGAAAATCCACCTATGGATCCTAACGAACTATCTTTAACGTTAATCCGTAAAGTGAATGAGCATAACGGGCTTGGATTATCCGCTAACCAGCTAGGTATTCCATATAAAGTGTTTGTTATTAAAGGCAATCCTAATATTGTATGTTTTAATCCTAAAATAGTATCCCATAGTGATGATGAAACTATTATGGTTGAAGGTTGCTTATCTTACCCCAATTTACTAATTAAGATTAGACGTCCAGTAGAGATTAGAACTCGTTTTCAAGTACCATCTGGAGTTACTACAACTAAACCATTTGTAGGTCTTACAGCAAGAGTATTTCAGCACGAACTAGATCACCTTAACGGTATAGCATTTTTTAATAGAGCTAACCTTTATCATAAAGAACAAGCATTTAGGAAACTTAAAAATGACAACAGAAGAGCAGCCCAGCGCTAACGAACCTATAGGGTTCAAAATTAATGACCAGTATTTTATTGAAATCCCTCCAGGAGATTTTGTTCATGAAACAGAAGATGGTGGGATGTGGGTTGATGTTATTGTATATGAAAATACAAAAGATGGCATTAAGAGACTTAAAGCGGAAGATTTATCCGAAGAAACTACTGTCTTGATTAATAAAGCTATCAATAATATTTTATCTAAAGCAATCAACGAAGCGTTAAATGATGATAAATAATTTATCAGTGCCCTTCCACTGATTAAACAAAACTAGGAGTAATAATGTCAAAGATTAAAATAGCAGAACTGTTCTATTCACTTCAAGGTGAGGGGCAGTATCTTGGAACTCCAAGCCTCTTTCTTAGAGTGTTTGGATGTAATTTTATGTGCCAGGGGTTCTCAATGCCTCGTGGTGAGCTCTCTGAAGAGCGTTTATCGATAGATCCAGCAAAATATGAAAAGTATGATAATTTACCTCTAGTACATACTGGATGTGATTCATACGCGTCTTGGGATGCTCGTTTTAAGCATCTATCACCAATGCTTACAGTTGAAGCTATTGTTGATAGAATGCAGCAAATACTCCCAGGCGGTAAGTTTGGACATACTCATCTTATTCTTACTGGTGGTGAGCCTTTGCTTGGATGGCAAAGATCATATCCTGCTTTGTTGCAAGAAATTATTAACCGAGACATGGATCTCGGATACATTACTTTTGAAACTAATGGTACGCAAGAGTTAACAGATCAATTGCAAGGTGTTCTTAAACACTTTAATGTTACTTATAGTGTATCATCTAAATTACCTTCTTCTGGAGAAAAATGGGAAGAAGCAATTAAGCCTGAAATTGTTAACAAATATGTTCGTAATGGTGATCTAACTTACTTTAAATGGGTCGTGTCAAACGAAGACGATTATAATGATGTCATCAAAGCTATTGATGAGTATAGTAAAGTTATCGATATGACACAAGTGCCTATTTACCTTATGCCTGCAGGTGGAACTACAAAACATTATGATAATAATGAAAAGTGGGTTGCAGATTTAGCTATGAAACATGGGTGGAGATATAGTCCACGTCTACAAGTTCAACTCTGGAAAAATGCATGGGGCACATAATGAGTAATAATACAGCAGATATAGTTATGCCAAAAGGCAGATTTTACAAATACGTTAGCACTAAAGAATATCATAACGCATTTCCATGTGCATACAGACAGTGGCGTGCAGACAGTCATTGTAATTTAATTCACGGCTATGCTTTTTCAATGAAATTTTATTTTGGAACAGATCATCTTGATGCTCGTAATTGGTGTGCAGATTATGGTGGTCTTAAGGAACTTAAGAAAGTACTAGAAGATCAATTTGATCACACTTTACTCGTTGCGCAAGATGATCCAGAATTTGAAACATATAAATTGCTTGAAAGTAAAAACTTAGCTAAACTAACAGTACTACCTAAGCTAGGCTGTGAAGGTTTAGCTGATATGCTTTATAAGTATGTAAACGGGGTTTATATACCTGATATGTGGGGTCCAGGTGAAGCAGAACGTCTATGGTGTTTTAGAGTAGAAGTTCGCGAAACAGTTTCTAATATGGCCTACCGTGAAGGCCACCGTGAATGGCATGAGGATCTATTTAATGACTGATAATGATTTTGATGTGATATATGATGAGTCTGGCTTTGTAGTAGGTCAGGTAAGTAAACCAATCTCTGCATCTAATAAAATTAAGCAAAGGTTACAAGATGCCAATCATCGCTATTATGCCAATGATAACATTAGCAAATTTTTGGACGATAATACTCGTCAGCAGCTTATTGACGAAGTAGCAACTAAATTCGATGGTGTGCTTCGTTCACTGTTAATTGACGTTGATAATGATCCAAACTCTAAAGGTACAGCTAAGCGTCTCGCTAAGATGTATATTAATGAGATTATGAGAGGTAGATATCATGACGAACCAGACGTTACCTCATTTCCAAATGATGGCTCTCATGGGACAGACCCTTATAAAGGTATGTTGGTTGTTAGGGCTGAACTTAAGTCTATGTGTAGTCATCACCATCAACCTGTTACTGGTACAGCATATATTGGTGTCATACCTAATACCCATGTTATTGGTCTCAGTAAGTACATTCGTATTGCGCAGCATTGTGCGCGACGTGGAACGCTACAGGAAGAACTTTGCGGAGACATAGCAAAGGCAATTAGCTCTGCTACACAGTCAAAAGATGTAGGTGTGTATATTGAAGCAACTCATGGGTGCTGTGAGAACAGAGGTATTAGCGCGTCTAACTCACTTACGCAAACAGCTGTGCTTATGGGTGACTTCCTTACTGATCCTTCAGTAAAGAACGAGTTCTATAGTAATATTAAGTTACAAACAAGTCGCTATTCTTGTAACTAATTGAAATCATTGATAAAAAATAACAGTTGATTTCTTAACCTGTTGATATTATTATAATAATTATAGGCTAATAAATGGAGATTTACACCTATGATTAATCTTGACAAATATGTACAACAGGTATGGAAAGCAGAAACTACAGAAAAGAAGCGAGAAGCTTTTAAAGAGCTTCTCGCAATTTCCCATGCTAAGACAGAAACTAAAGTAAAGGCGCTTAGAGATATTCAAACTCTTTCAGGTAAAAAGCTTGACACCTTTGCTACAAATTTTGCTTTTTCTGGTTACGGACTTAAGGTAAAGTAATATGACGTGGTATAAGAATGCTGAAGGTAGACATGGTGCTGCAGGAGCTAAAGGTGATGCAGGTGAAGAACTTGTCAAACATTATCTAGAAGAAAGTAATATCAATTACGAGCATAAGACTGATATTGACAGTCAAGTTAATAAAAAGATTGACTTCATTGTAGAAGGTACTACAATGGATGTTAAGACTAATGCATACAAAGATTTTCTTGCAGTAGAAATTGCTACATCAAAAGGTAAACCAGGGTGGCTTTATACTTCTACTGCAGAAGAGATTTACGGTGTAGATTTAGAAAAAGAAGAGATATACAGATATCTACGTGAAGAGATGATTCAGTATGCAGCAGATAATGCGCATCGATTTAAAGTAACAAAAAATAATTCAGTACTACTTTGGGTACATAAAGATAATAAAATGATTGAGAGATTGCAATGAAGATAGCACATGAAGCACCAATAAGCATTTTTCCTCAAGTACAGCGCATGACTGATTATGATTATGCGCTTGTTCACTTATTTGAATCTAATATGTTTTACTATCGCATGTTTAAAGATGCAGTTATTAACGGGCGTGAAGTTATTTTAGATAATTCTATTTTTGAATTGGGATATGCATTTGACGGTGATTCATATCATAATTGGATTTTAACTTTAAGCCCTACTTGGTATATTGTGCCTGATGTATTAGAAGATACAAATGGTACTCTTAATAGTCTTAATAAGTGGTTTTCAAAGTTTGATATTCCAAAGCCTATTAAGTCTATTGGAGCTATTCAAGGTACTACCTACGATGAAATTGTAGAGTGTTATCAGGGGGTTGAACCTTTTGTAGATAAGGTTGCTATATCATTTGATTTTTCTTATTATATTAAGTCAACAGAATATTTAAAGCCTGATAATAAGTATTATGCTTGGATGCTTGGCCGTCAAAAGCTATTGAAAGATTTGCTTAATGATGGTATTATCAATACTAATAAACCCCATCACCTTCTTGGGTGCGCATTACCTCAAGAGTTTTTAGCTTATAAAGATTATAAGTGGATTGACTCTGTAGATACTTCTAATCCTATTGTACATGGATTAAATGGTATAGCGTATAAACCTAATGGTTTAGATGAAAAGATTTCTACTAAACTTATTGATTATATGACTGAGAGTGTTACTGATACTCAACTAGAATTTATTAAAGGTAATATTGAACAGTTTAGAAAGTTTTGTAAGTGAAACCTTGGATTGCGCTCTTTAGTAATACTGGTAGCGAGCTCAAAAGGATCTGCGATCATTTTGATATATGGCCTACATCTGTAATTACTAATAATTTTAACTCGGATGATTGGCGTCATAATATTCCAGAAGATATTGTGACAATGATGTCACCTAGCGCTATTCACGCCGGGTTTAAGCATATGTATAAAAGGCAGTTTGTTACTCTACATGGGTATATGAGAATATTGCCTCCAGAAGCATGTGAAATGCATGATGTATATAACGGGCATCCAGGCGCTATCAATCTTTATCCTGAACTTAAAGGTAAAGATCCTCAAGAGCGAGTGTGGAATGATCTAGGTAAATATGAGTTTATTGGTTCAGTTGTGCATAAAGTTACTGAAGAGCTTGATGGTGGTGAGATTGTAAGTAAAGTCTTTTGCGAAAACACTTGCACTTCTAAAGAAGAGCTCTATAATACAATTAGAGAAACTTCATTTAGATCATGGAAAAACTTTCTTTCAACTCATTTTGAGAGAGAGCTAGGAGTAAATAATGTCTGACGCAATTAAACCTGATCATTATAAAGCAGGTAATGCATTGTATAGCTGTATCGATGTTATTGAAGATCTTTGTAAAGGTACAAAGAACGATACGTTTACAGATTATAATAGATTTCAAGCTTTTAAGTATATCTGGAGAGCAGGTAATAAAGATCCTGTACTTCAAGATCTTAAGAAAGCAGTTAGATTTTTAGAATTTGCTATTGCATACGAGGAAAAGAAGAATGGTAAAAATTGAGGATATTGCATCAAAGCATTTAGGTAAAGCTGGCGACGGTTCGGTAGTTAAGCCTTATGTTACACCAGATAATATTGACCCTAGTCTTTTAGTAGGCGTTCCTCGTTATCTTAATCGCATTCAGTATGCAATTGATGAAAACAACCTTCCTTTTGAAGGTTTTGATACTTGGAATTGCTATGAGTTTTCTGCATTAACTGATAATGGATTTCCTGTATGCGGGGTAATTCGTTGTGTATATTCTAGCAGCTCTAAGAATATTGTAGAGTCAAAGTCTCTCAAGCTTTATATGAACTCTTATAATATGGCAAGGCTTGGTAAAAGTGTTAAAGAGGTGACTGAAAACGCAGTTGCAACTATCCGTAAAGATCTTGTAGAGGTTCTTGGATTAGCTGATGAAAATGATTTGAATGTTTCATTTTGTGATGATCAAAGCCCTTCATATGAACCTATCAATGAGCCATATAAGTCAGCATTTGTTAAGCTTGAATATGTTAATGACATTGAAAATATGACGTTTGATCATTATAATGAAGATCCTAAGATTCTTCAAGTTATACCAACTAATAATTCATCGGTAGAATTTAAATGGAAGTCATCTGTACTTCGCTCTAATTGTAGAGTAACCAATCAACCCGACTGGGGTGATGTTTTTATTTCTATTAAAGGCGATAATACAATTACTTCAGAATCTTTACTCCAATACTTAGTATCTATGCGTAAAGAAAATCACTTTCACGAAGAAATTTGTGAATGCATTTATAAGAGATTATATGATCTACTTAATCCAGAAGAGTTGTTTGTAGCTTGTCTTTATACACGTAGAGGCGGTATAGATATTAATCCAGCTCGCGCTACTAATAAAGAGGTAGTTATGAAACATGCTTCTATGCTTTATAATTCATCAATTAATAATATTAAAACTTTGAGGCAATAATGACAAAAGCTAGTAAGAGTAATATGTTTGAAAAGAGTGCAGCAGAAGAGCCGTTTTTAGCTACTATGGGTTCAACAGAACCGTTCGGTGCAGTAGGATCTTCTATTAGTGTAGATAATGTTAGCTTTACAATGCAAGAACCTGCTTATATATCTACTCAGTACGACGTCAATCAAGAAACAGTAGATCATCCAGATCATTATGGTGGTGCTGATAATCCTTATGAAGCAATTAAGGTTATTCGCGCTTGGGACCTTGGATTTAGTCTAGGTAATACAGTAAAATATATTTCACGTGCAGGTAAGAAAGATCCTAATAAGCGTCTTGAAGACTTGCAAAAAGCACTTTGGTATTTAGAAGAAGAGATTCAGTATGAATTTGCAAAAAGCCTTGGACCACGTTCCGGATACTAAACATAATGTTGTATCAGTTCTCTCCGGAGGGCTCGACTCTACTATTATGACTTATATTCTTGTACGTAAGTATGGTGCAAATAGAGTCTTTGCACTTTCATATAACTACGGACAGAAGCAAAAAGTAGAACTTGAAATGGCAGCTAAGACATGTGAGTATCTTGGCGTAGCACATAAGGTTCTTGATCTAAGCATCCTAGGTGATATTGTTAAGAACGTCTCTGCTAACATTGGTGGTAGTGATGTTAATATGCCTACTATTAAGGATGTGCTTGGAGATCCTCAACCTAAGACATACGTACCCTTCCGTAATATGATTCTTAATTCGTTAGCATTCTCGTTTGCAGAAGCTAATAAAGCAAGTCATGTATTTACTGGATTACAAGTACATGATGAATATGGTTATTGGGATACTACTCAGAAGTTTGTAGATAGTATGAATGCAGTAGCAGATCAAAATCGTACTCATAAAGTTAAACTAGAAGCGCCTTTTAGTCTTCTTTCTAAGTATGATGAACTTATGATAGCTAAAGAACTTGGTAATGTTCGTTTAGAATATACTCTTACCTGCTATGATCCAGATGAACAAGGTCGTTCATGCGGTATTTGCCCATCATGCTCTGAACGTCTTCAAAATTTTATTAAAGCAAATATGAGAGACCCTATTCAATACCAACCAGGTAGAACTGTTGATTGGGATAGGTTTCTTATTAACGGTGGTGTAAGCTATTAATGTGCAGTATATTTGGCAGTTTTAGTACTGAAAAGTTAAAAGAGTTAGCTGAGCTTAATTTATATAGAGGTCAGCACTCTTATTCTTTTTCATACTATGATATCCTTAAAAGACAAATCACCTTTATGCAGAAAGATTTAGGTGAATTGCCTATTAATGACATTAATATACCTGAAGGGCATTATGCAATAGCACATATGCAAGCTCCCACTACAGGTAATAAAAGAGCTAACACTATACACCCGGCTACTATAGGCGTGCATAGTCTTTGGCATAATGGTATTATTAAAGATCATTGTGTAAAAAATATGTCACGTAATACCGTTTTTATTGAAAATGGTGATTTAGATTATCTTTCTTGGGATACTTATTTAATTCTCCATCAGTATGTTTATCAAGGCAATATAAATAATATAGATGGTACATTTTCATGCGTATACTATAGTGAGCGTGATGGATTGAGATTGTTTCGTAATGAGATATCACCGCTTTTTATTGATAAAGAGCACAACATATCCTCAACTAAATTTAACGATTCAGAATCGCTAATGCCTAATATTATCTGGCAATTTTTGCCAGGTGAAGGTATAATGTCAATTGATACCTTTAAAACAGTAGAAAACCCTTATTATTTTGGAATATAATTCATGATGATTCATATTGCATCTAAAGAGACTGGATCTTCTCTTACTAATTTAGTTGAAGCAGATATTCAACCTAATGCTGTAGATCTTAGAGTGAGTAAAATTTTCTCTATTAATCAAAATACTTTTGTTATCGGTGAAGATGATGATGGCAAAGAGACAAAAATTCATCGAGGTTCTACTGAAGTATATCCAGATGAGTACGGCTATTATACTCTTGACCCTGGCTCATATGAAGTAATTATGGAAAATATTATTTCAGTGGGAGCTGATGAAGCGGGGTGGGTTATTACTCGTTCTACTCTTAATCGTAATGGTGTATATATTACTAGCGGGTTATATGATTCAGGTTATAATGGTGTCATGGCTGGCGCACTTCATGTAACTAGAGGTACTGCCCGTATTAAGAAGGGTACTCGAGTAGGGCAATTCCTATTATTTAAGTCTCAATCTCTTAAGAAATATGATGGAGATTACGGTATCGGTAAGGCGCATGATCAAAAATATAATTGATTATCTTAAGTGGTCAAACCTATTAATAACATTTACTCTAAATCCATATAGATGGAAAATTCACTTTAATTATTTTCCTCCTAATGATTTAGGACCAAAGATGCATCATTTAATTATTAGAATATTAATGTTAAGAATAGAACTCATCATTGATGATGGTTCGTGGTAATAAGGAAATAAAAAATGGAAATTAAAATTGAACTTGAAGAGCTAAGAAAGAAAAAGCTCTTTATTGCTACCCCGATGTATGGTGGTGCTTGTACAGGTATGTACACTCGCTCTATGTGTGATTTGACATCGATGCTAGTAAAGTATGGTATTGAAATGCGATCATACTTCCTATTTAACGAATCACTTATTACTCGTGCACGTAACTATTGCGTGGATGAATTCTTGCGTTCTGACTTTACACATCTTATGTTTATTGACTCAGATATTGGATTTAATCCTCAAGACGTAATTGCACTTCTTGCATTACAGGACGATGATTCACCGTATGATGTTATCGGTGGACCTTATCCTAAAAAGTGTATTACATGGGAAAAGGTAAAGCAAGCTGTCGATAAGGGTGTTGCTGATAAAGATCCTAACGTGCTTGAAGATTTTGTAGGCGACTTCGTATTCAATCCAGTTATTGAGAATGGTGCTAAGTCTAAGGAAATTCGTCTTGATGAACCTGCAGAGGTTCTTGAGATTGGTACTGGATTTATGATGATTCGTAAGAAGACGTTTGATCAGTATGCGGCAGCTTATCCAGAAATTATGTATAAGCCTGATCATGTTCGTACTGCTGCGTTTGATGGGTCGCGTGAGATTGGAATGTATTTCCAAGCAGAGATTGATCCTGCATCTAAGCGCTATCTATCAGAAGATTATCTCTTCTGTCAAAACGTACGTAAGATGGGCGGTAAGGTATGGATTTGTCCGTGGATGCATATGGCGCATTCAGGCTTCTATACATTCAATGGTAAGCTTCCCGCTCTTGCTTCTATTGGTGCATCAGCTACTGCTGATCCAGCGCTATTAAAGAATAAGAAGTAATTAAAGGATATTTGTTATGAAACTTAGTGAACAGACTATTAATATTTTAAAGAACTTTTCAGTTATTAATAATAACTTGCTTGTTAACCCAGGTAATATTCTTACTACTGTTGCCCCGCAATCACGTTCCGTGTACGCTAAAGCAAACGTAGAAGAAACTTTTCCAAAGCAATTTGCTATCTATGAATTGAATAAGTTTCTTGGTGTAGTATCTCTCTTCAAGGAACCAGAGCTTGAGTTTGGTGATATGTCAGTTAAGATTGTCTCAGGTAGACAATCAGTAAGCTATACATATGCAGACCCATCTATGGTTATTGCACCAGATCCTAATAAGGATATTAATTTTCCGACAGCAGATATTGAGTTCTCCATTTCTCAAGAAGAACTTCAGCGCGTCGTAAGGGCTGCAGGTGTTCTTCAGTTGCCGGAAATTGCAGTGACTGGTGATGGTGCGAACATTACCGTCACTGCTACTAATTCAAAGAATCCAACTACTGATGTATTCAGTATTGAGGTAGGTGAGACTAATCATACTTTTAATATGTTAATTAAAGCAGAAAATATTATTAAGTTAATTTCTGCTAACTATGAAGTAAAGATTACATCGCGCGGACTAGCACAATTTAAGTCTAATAATGTAATCTATTATATTGCAACAGAAGCTAATAGCACATTTAATAAGGATGAAAATTAATGAACGTATATATTCTACTTGACAGATCAGGTTCTATGTCAAGTCTTTGGAATGAAGCAATTGGCGCTATTAATGCATACGTAAAAAAGCTTGACAAAAAGACCAAGATCTTTTTATCAACTTTTGATAATGAAAGCTATGATGTTCTTCGTAACTCTAGTGTAAAAGAGTGGAAGGATATTGGTGAGAAAGAATCGCATCCTAGAGGTATGACTCCTCTTTATGATTCTTGTGCACGTATTATGAATCGTGCAATTGAAGATAATAGCGATAAAACTATTCTTGTCGTAATGACAGATGGTTTTGAGAATTGCTCAAGAGAGCATACTCGTGAACAGATTAAAGCTAAGATTAAAGACTTTGAAAAGAAAAACTGGGAAGTTGTTTTTCTCGGAGCAAACTTTGATAAGGTAGATTCAGTTGCATCTGATCTCGGGCTAGCGTATAATAAGTTTACAAATATTACTACAAATAACCTTAGATCGTATATGATGGGTAGTCTAGCTGACGCTACTGTAGCATATACTACTGCAGGTACTGCAGTAAATATTACTGACAAAGATAAGATGTCTGCTACTAAAGCATCAGTCTAATCTTTTATTTTATATTATGAAAATGGTGAAAAAATGGTACGTGATGAATTCTTGTGGGTCGAAAAGTATCGTCCCAAGACTATAGATGATTGTGTGTTGCCGGACAGCTTAAAGCAAACTTTTAAGCAGTTTATTGCTGGCGGTGAAATTCCTAATCTACTTCTTACAGGCGGGCCCGGCGTTGGTAAAACGACCGTGGCTCGCGCTATGTTGGAACAGATTGGGTGTGATTATATTGTTATTAACGGGAGTATGAATGGCAACATCGACACGCTTAGAAATGAAATTCAGCAGTTTGCCTCAAGTATCTCTTTTAGTGGGGGACGAAAATACGTCATCCTTGACGAAGCAGATTACCTTAATGCAAATTCAACCCAACCCGCACTTAGAAATTTCATGGAAGAATATTCCAAAAATTGCGGATTCATCCTTACATGCAACTTTAAAAATCGAATTATTGAACCGCTACATTCTAGGTGCTCTGTCGTAGAGTTTAAGATTGCTAAAACAGATTTACCTAAACTTGCTATGCAGTTTTTCAAGCGCGTAGTAGGTATTCTTGATAAAGAAAATATAAGTTATGATAAATCAGTAGTTGCTGAACTAATTAATAAACATGTACCTGATTGGCGTCGAGTTCTTAATGAGCTTCAACGTTATTCTGCTACAGGTAGCATTGATTCTGGTATCTTTATTAATCTTAGTGAAGAGAATTTTAAAAGTCTTATATCAATGCTTAAAGCTAAAAACTTTGCAGAGATGCGTAAATGGGTAGGTGAGAATAGTGATTCAGATTCTACATCTGTATTTCGCAAGTTTTATGATCAAGCCTATCAGTATATTAAACCTAGTTCTATTCCTGAACTAGTTGTACTTATTAGTAAGTATCAATATCAAGCTGCATTTGTAGCTGATCATGAAATTAACTTAACTGCATTCTTAACTGAGTGTATGATTACTGTTGAGTTTATCTAATGAATCCGTTTGATTTTGTTAACGCTATTAATGGCAAAAAGCAAGACATCATTAGAGCATCTGACAACCCTGATCTTGCTGAGAAGCAATATATACCTTTTATTATTAATAAAGCATTCTCATATCATATCGATACAGTGCTTTACTCAAATGAGATGAATAAAGCAGCTCATATTGATTCTAAACTCCAAAACGACTATTACCTAAATAGTATACGCACTGGAAAGCGTTTCTCTAAGTGGCATAAGCGCCAGGAAAACTTAGATATAGACGTTATTCAGGAATATTTTAAAGTAAACTATTTAAGAGCTACTGAGATAGCAAAATTGCTATCAAGGGAACAGCTCGACCTTATAAGAATAAGAATAACAAAAGGTGGTAATAATGAGCTTCGATCTAAGTCAGCTAGTTGAAGTGAGATTAAAGAATGCTGAAGATTTTCTCAAAGTTCGCGAAACTTTATCTCGAATCGGCTTAGCGTCAAAAAAAGACAACACTCTTTATCAGTCATGCCATATTCTACATAAACAAGGCAAATATTATATTGTGCATTTTAAAGAGTTGTTTATGCTTGACGGTAAAGAAGCAACCTTCTCAGAAGGTGATATTGCTAGACGTAACAGAATTGTTACGCTTCTAGACGAATGGGAATTAATAGAAGTTGTTGATAACAGTAAAATATTAAATCCTATTGCACCCCTTAATCAGATTAAAATTATTCCTTTCAAAGAAAAGAATAGCTGGAATCTTATTACTAAATATACTATAGGTGGAAGATAACTATATAAAGTTTTTGTTATGTATAATTATGATGATGTTAGAGTAGTTCATTTAGAAATTACTCAAAAGTGTCAAGCTTCCTGTCCGATGTGTGACAGAAATCAAAATGGGGGCTTAATCAACCCCCATCTTTCTTTAGCTGAACTCTCCTTAGAAAATTGTAAGCAAATATTTGAGCCTGCTTTTATTAAGCAGCTTAACTACATGTATATGTGTGGTAATTTAGGTGATCCTATTATTGCTAATGATACTCTAGAAGTATTTGATTACTTTCGCACACATAACCCTAACATGAAACTAAGCATGAATACCAATGCAGGTGCTAGAAATCAGCAATGGTGGCGAGATCTTGCTAAAGTATTAGGCCCGAAGGGGATGGTAAGATTCTCTATAGATGGATTAGAAGATACTAATCATATCTACAGAAGAGGTGTTCAATGGGATAATGTAATGAGCTCTCTTACCAGTTTTATTGATGCTGGAGGTAACGCTATATGGGATTATTTAATATTTGATCATAATGCACATCAAGTAGAAGAAGCAAAAAAATTATCAGTTAATCTAGGTGTAAAAACTTTTGTAGAAAAGAAAACATCTAGATTCTATAGTACAGCAAAAACATCTCTTAAAGATACTCATACTGTAAAAGATCGTAAAGGTAACGATCAATATGATCTAAAACCAGTAGATACACCTCTTAATAATAAAATTAATAATACTATAGATAAGCATGGTAGTCTATCTAACTATTATGATACAACAGAAATAGTTTGTAAAGTAAAAGAACAAAAAAGTATTTTTATTACTGCTGAAGGTCTAGCAATGCCTTGTTGCTGGACTGCTTCCCGTATGTATAAGTGGTGGCATAAAGATCCTAAAGTAGAACAGGTGTGGCAATTTATTAAAGATACAGATAGAATAAACGTTCTTAAACACGGTATTAAAGATGTGCTTAATAATGGTGTATTTCAAGATATAGAAGTAAGCTGGGGGCTTCGATCAGTAGCAGAAGGTAAACTGAAAGTATGCTCTGAGAAATGTGGTAAAGAGTTTGATCCGTTTAAGGAACAATTTGTTAATGCAAAATAAAATATCATCTACATTCTGCGCTTTACCTTGGGTACATTTAAGCACAAGACCAGACGGTTCAATGCGTGTGTGTTGCACAGCTAATGCATCAGGAGTACAAGATCCTGATAGTAGTAAGCGTGTTAATGGTGGTAATGCAGGTATAGTTAAGAATCAAAATAATATGCCAGCAAATCTCAACCACACATCACTTAATGATGCGTGGAATAATGAGTACATGTGCAACGTGCGTAAAACAATGCTTAAAGGTGAAAAGCCAACTTCTTGTCTCAAATGTTATAAAGAAGAAGAAGCAGGTGTTATCAGTAAACGTCAATGGGAAACTGATTACTGGGGTAAGATATTTGATCTTAATGAGATAGTATCGGAGACTAAAGAAGATGGTTCTATTCCAGCAAAAATTAGATATTTAGATCTTAGACTAGGTTCTAAATGTCAGCTTGCATGTGTTATGTGTTCACCGCATGATAGTTCAGGTTGGGTAAAAGAATGGAATGAAATTTATCCTAAGATTGAAAATGAAAATTTAAAACGTAATAGTAATTGGCATATGAAGGGCCAAGTAGGTGGTGCTAGCTATAACTGGCATCTTAATAATCCTACATTCTGGGAAGAGCTTTATGAGCAGATTCCTCATATGTATCAACTATACTTTGCTGGTGGTGAAAGCACTATCATTAAAGAACATTATCTTCTTCTGGAAGAGTGTATCAAAAGAGGATATGCAAGCCAAATTGAACTTAGATATAACTCTAACGGGCTTGAATTGCCTGAAAAGCTTTTCGAGCTTTGGTCGCATTTTAGGTTAGTTAAATTTCATTTTTCTATAGATGCATTAGGCAAGCAGAACGAATATATTCGTTATCCTACTGATTGGAAGACTATAGAAAATAACTTACACATTCTTGATAATACCCCTGATAATGTAGAAGTAACAATAGCTTGTACCTTGATGGCATTAAACATATACTATTTTCCAGATTTTATAAAGTGGAAACTTACTCAAGGCTTTAAAAAGATCAATAAATATCCATACGGTGCTGGAACTATTAATACCCATTTTGCGTATTACCCTCCTCAGCTTAACGTTAAAGTCCTGCCTAAAGAGTTTAAACAAAAAGTCGTTGACAAATACGAAAACGATTTCTTTCCTTGGTTAGAAGAAAACTGGAAACTTGCAACAGGCATACCTGACACTGTAAGTAAAGAAAAGTGGTTTAGTGAGAATTATAGTATTAAAAGATATAAAAGTATTCTAAACTTTATGAATAAAGAAGACTGGAGTCAAAGATTACCAGAGACTGCAGAATGGATTAAACGTATAGATGATACCCGTGGTTTGAACTTCTATGAAATATTTCCTGATTTTGATTGGTTAAAAAATTATGAGTAAGACGTTTTGTCCTATGCCTTGGAATTCAGTTAACCTGCGCAATAATGGTGATATGCGCATTTGCTGTAACGCCAATTCATATACTAAAAATAGAGGTATTCTTAGAAAAGAGGACGGTACTGCATTTAATATCGGTAGAGATGATATTAATGAAGCTAGAAACTCTTCTACACTAAAAGAAGTAAGAGCTACTATGCTTAAGGGTGAATGGCATTCTGAGTGTGAGCGCTGCCGACAAGAAGAAGTAAATGGTATTAGAAGTAGAAGAGAGTATGAATCAGAACTCTGGAATACTGTAGAGGAAAATATTAAAGATAAAACGTTAGAAGACGGTACTATTAATGCAGAAGAGATTCCTATAGATTATTTTGATATTAGATACGGTAATTTTTGTAATTTAAAATGTCGTATGTGTGCTCCTACTGAATCACATACATGGTTTAGTGATTATGTAGAATTATACAAAACTAACAAGTATAAAGATACTCATGATACAATAGTACTTACTAAAAATAAAAAAGGTAGATGGGTAACAGATCAATACGATTGGTTTAAAAACTCTAATCATTACTGGCATCAATTTGAAAAATATACAAAAAATGCTAAAAAGTTTTATATAGTAGGAGGTGAACCTCTTATTATTGAAGAACATATTGATTCTTTAGAGCGTTTAATTTATAATGGTAATTCTAAAGAGGTAGTTATAGAGTATAATACTAATTTAACAAACGTTACACCACGTATTCTTGAATTATGGAAAAACTTTAAGCAGATTAGAATTGGTGCATCAATTGACGGGTTTGGTGATGTGTTTGAATATCAGAGAACCCCAGCAAATTGGGATAGTGTCTATGAAAATTTGCTTAAGTTGGATACTAATACGGATATTAATTTAGTAGGCTGGTTTGCATTTACTGTAACACCTATTAATATATTTCATTTACCAGAATTTATGAAATGGAAATTAACAGATAGTAAGCTTAATAGATTTAATACTATAAGAGGTGTACGTAAAGTAATATCTCACCATATGTGTCACGCACCTAGACATTATAATGTTAAGTGTCTTCCAGACGAGATAAAACAACAAGTAGATGTACATTTTGCAGAGTATAAAGAATGGGCTAAGTGTCAACCAGAAGATGTATATAAAGATTTCTGTAAACTATTGAATGGTGTTTCTCGTTTTATGAACTCTGAAAGATACTACGATCCTCATTTTACTGATTTTATTGATATAACCGCTAAACTGGATAAAATTAGAAACCAAGATGTGAGAAAAATTGTCCCTCAATTTACAAAATACTTTGATGCATATTACGAACGAAAATCCTGATTGTTGTATAGTTACTTTATTTTTACATAACGTTTGTAATTATAAATGTTCTTACTGCAACGATTATCACAGAGATGGGTCATATAGGTGGCCAGATGACTGGGAAGCATATACCAAACTTATTAGTAAAGTGAAAGAAAATAATAAAAACGTATATGTTGAAGTATTAGGAGGTGAACCTACTCTGTGGCCCAGATTTCAAGAGTTTGTAGATTATATTAGCAGTGATGATGTATTTGTAGAGTATGCTACTAATGCATCGCGCACTCTTAATTATTGGAGCAAATTTAAAACACAAAATGCTTTTGTATTTCTATCTTGGCATCATGAGTTTGCTGATGATGATCATTTTGTAAAAGTTGCAGAGATAATGCAACACAAAGCTTCAGTATCAGTTCCTTTAATGGTAGTGCCTGATAATTTTGAACGTGCTAAAGCGCTGTATGAGAGACTCAAACCGTTAAACATAGAAGTAACTCCTAAATTTACTCGTACATCTATTAACGGACATTCATACTTTAATTATACAGACGAACAAAAAGAATGGATTCAAAATAATAGTTTTAATAAAATGAAACCATTTGGTATTAACTGGAAAATACCTCAAACATTACATTTTAATGGTGAACCTATTAGGTTTATGTCTGTACTAGATAGACAGATGCATAAATTTAAAGGTTATACATGTACTGCAGGCATAAAAAGACTTATGGTAGATCCTAACGGTGATATTAAAAGATGTACTAAAAAGGTAGGTGGTATTATAGGCAACATATTTAAAGAATATAAACTGCCAGATACACCAATAGTGTGTACTTATGAAGCTTGCCCTTGTAAACTAGATGCGGTTGTTGAAAAATGGAGTTAAATCTTCTTGACACTTACAATTTAAAAGATCCTGTTTGTATGTACAAATTAGGATGGAGTACTGTAAGACTGTACAACAGTGTTAGTCAGAGTTGTCATAGAGTTGTATCAAACGATATTATAACACCAGAGACTTTTGATAGTTTTCATAATACTCCTTCAAAAATTAAAGCTAGGGAGTCTATGTTCAATGGTCAGTGGCCAGAAGAAACTGAGCATGTAGGATGCAATTATTGTAAAAAAATAGAAGATGCAGGAGGCCTTAGCGATAGACATATTATTAATAGATCTTATAATTCTCAATATGTCACAGAAGAAACAAAAAGCAATCCTCGTTCTAGCATAACCACCCCCACAATGTTAGAGGTTTATTTTACAAATTTATGTAATATGAGTTGCATATATTGTAATAGTCTATTTAGTAGTAAATGGGAAGCAGAAGATTTAAAACATAATTTTGATAAAAATAAATTTAGACTAGAAAAATTAAGAGAAGGAAGAAAGACTTATTCAGCAATGAAAGTTGCTTTCTGGAAATGGTTTGAAAAAAATGTTTCTAAACTAAAATCGTATAATATATTAGGAGGAGAACCTTTTTATCAGCAAGAGTTAGTAGAAAATATAGAATTCTTTAACAATAACGAATGTCCAGATTTAGAAATAAATATATTTTCTAATTTAAAAGTGGAACCAGAAAAATTTAAAGATATTTTAAATAGTTTTTCTAATCTTATTAAATTAAAAAAGATAAAATCTCTTACACTTTTTTGTAGTTTTGATTGTTGGGGGCCTCAAATTGAATACATTAGATATGGGTTAAATTTAAATAAGTGGGAAGAAAACTTTAATATTTTAATAAATGATTATCCAGAAATTAAAATAGTCTTGCACAGCACTCTTACGTCTCTTACGTTTGATACGTTTCCTCAACTATGTGAAAAAGTAAAAAAATGGCAGACTATCCGACAATTACGTCATAGTATTTCTATTGCAGGCGGCAATCATTGGCATCCTGGTATTTTCTCGAAAGATTTTTTTACAGAAAAAATTAATGAAGCTATATCGTTTAGTAATGACAAAGATTTTATTGTTAAATTAGACGGGTTTAATAAATCATTTAATGCTCATAATGAAAATAAACATGAAATTAGAATACTTAAACAAGAGTTAGATAGATTGGATAAAATTAGAAATACTAACTGGAAATTATTATGGCCTTGGTTAGACAAATATGAAGTATGATGACCTTACATTTGATATATTAGGTACAAAACGTCAAAGACCTATGTATCTTTCTTGTTTTACCAGAGCAAGATGTAATATGGATATGAAAAATTATCCTAAAGATCCTCATGAATATACAAAATACTTTATATCATATGTAGATAAATGGATAAAAGAACATAAACAAGTTAAGTATAATAATTTAGATTCTTTTAATCGAAAAGATGTTATACTAGGAACTACACATCAATTAGACGAATTACATCTATTATATGGTAAAAGAATTGCAGTTTTTAAAGGTGAATACAAATATCACCGCAGGCTTACCAACTCAAACGTAAAGCAAATTACATCTTATAAAGAACTTTTAGAAGGGGATGTATTAGTTGTATCATACCCTTCTTGTATTACAACTAATATTATAAAAGATTTTGATGAAACTTTAGATTATTGTTTAAAAAATAATATACAAGTACATATAGACGGCGCATGGTTCGGTCAATGTAGAAATTTTAATTTTGATGTAAGTCACCCTGCAATATTATCTGTAAGTGTATCACTTTCTAAAGCATATGGAATGGGAAGTCAGCGTATCGGTATTAGATATTCAAGAAATATTACTACAGGTCCTATATCTATTATGAACGACTATGGTTATGTAAACGTAAGTGATATGTGGATAGGGGTAGAAATGATTAATAAATTTGGCCCAGACTATTGGTGGAATAATTATTCTGATTTATACTCAAAAGTATGTAAAGATTTTAATTTAAAAGAATCTAACAGCATACATGTTGGTTGGCACAACGGGTCTCAATTAGGTATTAGAACACCACTCAGACTTCTTATAGAAGGTGTTTATGATGAGAGAGGGTCAGATAAAGGTCTAAACACAATAGAAAGAACAGAAGCGTGATTGCAGAAGGGTGGATTACTGAAATAGAGATAGAACTTGTATCAAAGTATATGAACAAAGATTCTGGTTCTATTTTAGAAGTAGGTGCAGCAAACGGTAGAATGTTTTCTTATCTTTACAATTTACATCCTAACTGGAAGTATTATGCTGTAGATCCTTGGGAACAAGAGCAAGTAAGACTGCAAATAGACTGGAATAAAGATTATTTTGAAAAAGATAATCTTAAAGAGATAATTACTAAAGAAATGTTTGTTAAAAATTGTCCTTATGCAGAAACGTATGAAATGTATTTTGAAAATTTTTATTCAGAGCAAAAATTTGATATAATCAGTTTAGGATTAATAAGTAAAAATATTGACTGGACTGCAGTTTATGATAAAGCATATAATATGCTATCTACAAGTGGTGTAATAGTAGGAAGAAATTTTAACCATAAAAAATATGGCGATGATATTAAAAAGGCTGTTTCTAGTTTTAAAGTAATCGATCAATGTAAAGGTTCTTTTGTTATTAGGAAATAAAATGTATAAATTTGGTAAATACAATTTTAATCATAATTTAAATTATCATATTAATAAATCTGAAGAAGTTTTATCTCACGAAGATGTTAAAACTACAGGAAGTAAGAACTTTAACTTATTTTTTCCTATAAAAAACGATATTAAAAAACAATTAGAGTCATATCTTAATAACAATATTAAAGCAAACCTTAATTGGAATTTTGAATATTTTCAATCAGGTGAACCTGCCGGTCTTCATACTGACTTTGAATTAACTCCGTGGAATAAAGATATAGATTGTAGACTTGATGTAGGAGTTATAATCCCGCTTAAATGGAATTGCAAACAACCCTATACAATTTTTTACGATAGAGTTGAAAGCGTGCCTCGTAAGCTTATATACCGTAAAGGTGAAATGAGATATAAAGATACTAATGAAGTGATTAATTACAGAGATAGCTGGGTATATGATGAAGAAGTATTGAAATATAACCCTAAAGGTACACAATATTATAGAGAATATGCAGATTTAAAAATAAAATCTTTATACGAGTGGGAAGTAGGCTCTATGTGTGTTTTTGATACTAGAAGATGGCATTCTTCTTCCTGGTTTTTATCAACAGATAATTTACCAGATATATCAACTGAATTTAAAAGATCGATAATAGGGTTTGGTTCTGTAGATGTTCCGCGCAATTAAGCAAGAAAATAGCGACTCTTTTAGTGTAGTTTGGGATTTAGGTAGAAGGTGTACCTTTACATGTTCTTATTGTGGACCTCATCATAGAAATAATTGGTCGCCAAACGCAGATTTACAAACACTTAAAAATACACTTGATGGTGTTGCTCGTTATACAAGTTTGTTAAATAAGTATCGCAAAATTCCCAAAAGAACTTCTCTTGCTTTCACTGGAGGAGAACCAACAGTAAATCCTCATTTTTTTGATTTTATAGAATATGCTAAGCAAAAATATAAATCTATAGCTACTAACATTACTACTAATGGATGTTATAGCGAGAGAAAATGCAAATTAATTATAGACAATGTAAGTAGTTGCACTATAAGTTATCACGCAGAAATGACTGAACAAGAAAAAATATTAGTTCATAATAACATAGAATTAATGCATAAAAATAATTATAACTTTAGAGTGAATCTAATGTTTCATAAAGATTATTTTGATGACTGTATTTCAGTAGCTAACTGGTTTGATAGTTTAGGTGTTAGGTATACACCAAGAGTTATAGGTGATTCAAATAACATAGAAGATGTTAAGGATGGAACTGCACACGTTTATAGTGATACGCAGCTTCAATGGTTTAAAGATTACTGGCGCAATAAAAATCAAATTGTAAACATCGAAGCAAAATCTTGTGAAGTAGCCACAAAAATTGGAAGACCTTGCTGTGCTAATAAAAAATTAAATTTGCTTATTGATAATGAATGGCAACCAGGGTCATTTGTTCCAGACAATAATTTTTATGGTTGGAATTGTATGATTAACTGGTATTTCCTTTTTATTAATAGTGAAATAGACGGTGTGTGGCATCACCAAACATGTCAGGTAAATTTAGACGGGCAAGTAGGTCCTATAGGAAAAGCTAGCGATTTTGAATCTATAATTAAAAATTTAGAAGATAAACTATCTAATAATACTTTTAATGTTATTAAATGCCCTAAAACATATTGCGGGTGTGGTTTATGCGCTTCAAAAGCTGCAGACGAGCATGTTGCTAGTGAAATTTTTAAATCTAGCATAAATAATTTAGAACCAATTTTTCAAAAAGATGTTCAAAAGCTTGACAAAGCTAATTCAATAATTAATATTTTAAAACAGCGTGATATTTTAAATGAATGATTCTTTTTGTGTGTTGCCTTGGACGCATGTTTGTATTTCTACCACGCAGCAAATAATTCCCTGCTGTAGATTTCAGTCTCCTAAACCTAATATAAGTTTAGCTTCTTTAAATAAAAATGGAATAGAAGCACTTAATATTCAAGAATATAGTAAAATTAGAGAAGATATGTTGCTCGGTAAAAAAATAGAGCAATGTAAAAAGTGTTATTTTGAAGAAGACAACAATATAAGTTCTTATAGAAATTATGCTAAACATTTCTTTTTAAAAGAGGGTGATGAATTTAAAGATAATAAATTTAAAGAAATGAGATATTTAGAACTTTCTTTAGATAATATTTGTAATCTTCAATGTAGAATGTGCAGTAGCAATTTTAGTACAAAGTTAATCTTGAGAGATCAAGAGCTATCAAAATATTCATGGAATAAAAACGATTATAGAGCCTATAAAAAACTAGAAATAGATTTTTCTTTTTTGGATAAAATTGATATAACTAAATTACAAGAAATAAAATTGTTAGGAGGAGAGCCGTTTATGTCTCCTAACTTTAATAAATTTATTGATTATATTATTAGCAAAATAGCCCCTGAAAATATCACTCTTTTTATTGCTACTAACGGTACTCATAAATTATCTAATGAATTGATTGACAAGTTAAGTAAGTTTAAACTTCTTAAACTTAGAGTTAGTTTTGATACATATTCAAAAGCTAATGATTACCAGAGATTTGGTAGCTCATATTTAGAGGTTTGGAATAATCTTCTTAAATATATTGAAGTGTGGCCAAATGCTGAGATTGGTGTGCATTCAGTTATATCTACTTACAATGCAAATAAATTAGGAATTTCGTTAGAACAATATAAAAAATATAATGTTGATTATCGATTAGATTTTGTTCGAAATCAAGAAATGTCTCTCTCTTTTATCCCAGTTGATCTAGCAGAATGGTTAAGAGATAAAAATAGCGAAGATGAAGTAGCCAGTAAATATATAAACAACATATTAGACGAAAGAGAGTATGCTCCTGATAAATGGGAAATGTTTTTAAAAAATACAAAAATATTAGATAACTTCTATAACATCTCTTTAAAAGATTATAACCCTGAACTTTATGAGGTTTTAAATAAAAAATATGGATATAGTTAAAAAATTACCTGAAGGTAAGCATAACATAGTTGTTAAGTTAAGCGGGGGTGCTGATTCTTCTCTTATTTATTATGTTTTATGTAAAGAGTATGCAAATAATAAAGATGTAAATTTAATAGTTGTTACTCTTAATACAGATAAAAAACCGTACTATATTCCTTTTGCGCAAAAAATAATTAAACGCGTTTATGATTTAACTGGTAAAGTTCCTATAGATCATATGACTATTAGTATTAAACATGATCCTGATGATTACGTTTCTTATCAAGATGAGCTTGTTGATCAAGCTATTAAAAAATATAACCCTGCGCTTATGTATTCAGGGCTAACTATGAACCCCCCGGCAGAAGAGATGAAGCAATTTTTTATAGACAACTATAAAAAAATTAATATAGACTTGTTGGAAGTATTAAAGAGTATTGATTCTAGAGATAAAGTAAGAGATTATACTCAGTACAGATCTAATAATTTTAATATTTTACCTTTTGGTCAATCAAATAAAAAAGCAGTAGCTGCTGCATACCGACAGCATGATGCAATGGAAAGATTGTATCCATATACAAGAAGTTGTGAAGCATTTTCAGATAAAGAAGAGCATTGCGGAAATTGTTTTTTTTGCGCTGAGCGTTGGTGGGGATTTGGACGGTTAGTATGAGTAAAATTGTTGAAGCTTATAACGCAAACAGATATAAAAATAATTTTAATTTTTTTAATATAGATGGATTACCTATTCCATTTTTAAAAGATAGTAAGCGTATTCTCATTTGGATGTCAGGAGGAGCAGATTCTGCTCTTCTATCTTATCTTCTATGTGAATATATTACTGAAAACAATCTAGATGTAGAAGTGCATGTCTTACAATTTATAAGAAAGTGGGAAAAAGCACCTTGGCAGCAAACAATAGGTAAAGGTGTGTATAACTATTTTGTAACTAAATTTAATAATATTAATTTTACTAGACATGAAGCTCTTATTCCAACGTTAGTAGAGCATGTAGTATTTGTAGATAAAAATGACGCATATGCTAAAAAAGAAATAATAGATTTTACAGGTGGAGATGTTGTATTAACTAATGAAAATTGTTATTTTATAACTGCAAAATATAATATCGATATTAATTACAACGCTACTACCCGTAACCCTCCTATAAATTTTGATAACCGTGTTAGATCAAGAGATATAGATTGCGATGGTTCTGAAAAGTCGTCTTTTAAATTATTAGGAAAAGCTAACCCTCTTAATAGTTATAATTGTAATCCTTTTATTTACACTGACAAATCATGGGTTATTAAGCAATATAAAGATAGAAATCTTTTAGATCTTTTAAATATAACTCGCTCGTGCGAAGCATATATTAGCGGTATTGACTATTCTAATTGGGATAATAATGTTGATTTATTAGAAGATTGTAACACTGAATGTTATTGGTGTCAAGAAAGAAACTGGGCGTTAGAACAAAACGGGTTGTTAAAGTTTAAAAATAAATTTGGTAAAGTAAATGTACTTTAATGATGAACTTGTTACTAAAGTTTTAGGAAAAGTTAATTACGGTTATATAGATTGGATGCTAGGTAACGTATGCAATTATAGATGTTCTTATTGTTTTGACGGGGCTAATGAAGGTAATTTTAAATTTCCAATTTTCAATCAACAGCTTAAAGATAATTTAATATTTTTAAATTCTAAAATAAGTAATAACTCAGACAAATTTGTTATATGGCACTTAGCAGGAGGAGAGCCCACCTTATATAAAAATTTAGAAGAACTAATTACTTACATTAGAGCTTTTACAAACAATTTTATTTCAGTTGTTACAAATGGGAGTAGACCTATAAATTGGTGGAAAAATAATCAAAACCTGTTTGATAGTATTTCTATTTCATTTCACTCTGAATATAGTGATATTAATCATATTAAAGAGTTGTCTTTATTTTTAGATAAGATAAGTCTTGTTAATGTTATGATAGGTAAACATAACTACGACGAAGCTATAAAATACTTTTTAGAATTAAGTAATTATTTTACAGAGAATAAAATTTTTAATATAAAATTGTCTTTTCTAAAAATAAGAGATTCATTTAGACCTAATTCTATTTTTTTAGATTTTTCTAAAGAACAAATATTAGATATTTTAGAAATTCAAAAAGTGCATGAAACAAAGTATATTGTAAAACGAAATAAAAGTAATATACCAGTTAGTTTAAAACATTATTTAATTACTAAAAATAATAAAATAGAATTAAATAGAATAGAAGAATTTTCTTTAAACGGCACCTGGAAAGGTTATAAGTGTTTTGCTCCTAAAGAATTTATACAAATACACGCAGACGGAAATGTAGGCACAATGAGTTGTGGTCAAAAACTTTTTAATTCTAACATTTATAATTTAAATTTTACTAACGATTTTATATTTTTTGAAGATGGAATTGTATGTGAAAAAGGTATTTGCGGGTGTCATGGCTTACTAGAATCATCGAAAAAGTTTATTTATGAATAAAAGAAAAATATTACTTACGTTAGCTAGATCTGGATCTTCGTGGGTTCAACAATATATAACTGAGCATAACAAAAAATATTTTCAAATGAACTATCTTCAAGATCAATTTGGAGGGGTTGAATTTTTTAATAAAGAAAATATTAAGTTTGACAATCTTTCATTTATTTCATTAGAAGATAAAATAAATTTTCTAGAATCTGAAAGATTAGCAGGAAGAGAATACTCTATTAAAGTATTTTTAGATCAAATTGAAAATTACCATGATTGGTTTTTTAATTTTTATAAGGACTGGGAAATAATAAAACTAACTCGAAGAGAACTATTTAATCAGTTTATAAGCTATACATGCCATACACCAGAATTTCATGACTTATTTTTTAAAGAGCTTGTTACAGGACAAAAAGGTTTTATAAAAGATTTTCTAAAATGGCAAGATTTATTAAATCTTGTTCAAACTGATAGCCACCTAGTTTATGAGGATTTAACAGACGAATTTCTAAGTTCATATTTTAAAGTGAGCATAAATTACAATTTCATATCACATAAGTCGAACATTGATTACACAAAAAAATTTTTATTACATGATCATGCAAAAAAAATTTTTGATGAAATATTAGTTGATTTTATTATTCCTTAGTATACAATATACTTTTAAGGGCACACAATGACTGATTTGAAATGGAGCGATTACGACTTTACAAAAATCCCGTTTGATGATATTGTAAGTCACGGTCAAAGAACTCTTTTATATAGAGATATGTTTACAGTAAGCTGGTTGCTAGGACGTTTTTGTAATTACAAATGCTCCTACTGCTGGCCTTATGCTCGTTCAGATAAAAAAGATCATAGACCGACCGAGCTCTGTTTAAGGACAATAGATGAAATTAAAAAGCAAGCAAGAGTGAATGGATTCAATAGCTTTCATTTTAGCTTTAGTGGTGGTGAGCCTACTTTTCATCCAGGATATAATGATATTCTTAGCCATCTGGCTGCTGATATCAGCAATACTAATTACACTTCTATTCACATGACATCTAACTGTTCAAGGAAACTTGAATGGTTTAAAGAGTACTGTAATATTGCTTCTAAGTTTCATAGAGCTAGTATTACTGCTAGTCTACATCTTGAGCATGTTAACACACCACAAAAGATGCAAGATTTTGCTGATAAGTTAATTCTATGTCAAGAGCATGACGTACAAGTAACTATTAATATGGTTATGGTACCAGAGTGGTTTGATAAGTGTTGGGATAATGCTCTATTCTTTCACAATCAAGGTATTAATGTTACTCTTAAACCACAAAGCGATCCTACAGCAAGTAAAGTAGTAGACGGTTATACTCCTGATATGCTTAAAGCTCTTCATAATGGTATGCCACAAAGAGCTTATACAGATGTTAAGAATAAATATGTAGCAAGACCTAAACCTAATTATAAATTACCTCAAGGTCAACTTCCAGAAGATAAAGATATACCACAGCGTTTTCAAGTAGAACTTGTTGACAGTAAAGGCAAGAAGTGGTATATGGATCAAGCAGAGAGATTTAACGCTTTTAATTTTAATAAATTTAAAGGTTGGTCTTGTAATGCTGGCTATCAAGGTATAATTATTAGAGAGCCTGATGGAAGTATTAAACGTAGTTATAGCTGTAAAGATGAACCTTTAGGTAATATTGAAACTGGGTTTAAGTTGTTTAGTAAACCTATGCCTTGTATTAGTCCTAGCTGTGTTAGTTCAGCTGATAGTAAGATACCAAAGAGAAGATAATGCACGTAAAAGAGATTGATTTAGATATAGACTATGATATGCTTCTTGAAGCGTTTAATAATTTTAGAGTAACATACAGTACAGAATACTCTATGAATAGTTTACTAGAAAAACATGCTAGACAAATTGCAGTTCAGTGCCGTCAAGAAGCAGATGGTATTAGACAGATTACAGAATCTTGTAATAGTTTAATATATGATTGGGATAATTTTGATTCTAAAATTCATAGTGAGCCTCCTAAGAGAGATGTAGTTTTAAGTGAAAAATTATTTGATGTAACTTGTGATATATTTAAGGGCAACTATATTGGGCATGTTGTAGAAAAAGTAAAACAACAATATGGGGCTTATAGAGGTAGGTTTATGATGATGAAATATAAAACCTGTCTATCAATGCATGTAGATGAGACACCTAGACTTCATATACCTATTATAACTAACCCTGATAGCTTTATGGTTATTGACGATCAAATATATCGCTTTCCTTTTGGTAAAGCTTATATTGCTAACACATTATTACCTCATACAGCAGTTAATGCAGGCAAGAAAGATAGAACTCACTTAGTATTCTGTGTAGATAAATGATTGAAATTATTGATGAATTAAATATTATACCTTTTTGGCAGCAATTGTGGCCAGGAAGACAAATACCTCTTATGAGCTCTATGCTATTTCCTAAAGGGTATGATATATCAATCTATAAAAAATATAAACCTACTTATTTTGGGTATAGTATAGATGGTAACATTATAGGAGTCAATAGCGGCCATAAAACAAGCGATACTGATTATAGATCAAGAGGTCTTTTTGTATTACCTGAATTTAGAAACAGAGGTGTTGCAGTTAAACTTTTAGAAGCTACTATTAACCAAGCAAAAGAAGAAGATTGCTCTATTGTATGGACAGTTCCTAGAGACACTTCTTTATATGCATACTATAAAGCAGGCTTTGATAGAGCAAGTGATTTTTTCGAAACAGAAACTAGTGCAAAAAATTGTTATGCAATTTATAAAATAGATGGCTGATGTAGTAATTTTTACGGAATGCAACGGTAGTATAGGTTGGGGCAGAGATGCAGGAGCTTATACTGTTGCATCTAGACTTAGAGAAGTTGGATATAATGTTAAGGTGATTGATTTTTTCAGTCACTTTAATTTTAGTATGTTTAAAGCCGCTATTGATAATTTTGTAACTAAAGATACTTTATTTTTAGGGTTTAGTTCAACTCATTTTAGCACTCTAAAGCCAGATGAGTGGGAACAACATTGGCAGTCTGATAGTAGAACACGTAAAAATAATATGTGGAATGTTTATTTTCCATTTACTCCAGAAGAATTAAACGAATGGTTTAGTTATGCTAAACAAAAATATAATAATCTTAAAATAATTGTCGGTGGACAGAAGGTAGCACAAAAACAATCACTACAGAAGAAGTATCCTTTTGTAGATATATGGGTAGGCGGAATGGCTGATAAAGCTGTAGTAAGTATTGCTAACTCATTAAAAAATAAAGAGATTTTACCTAATAGAATTAAATCAGAACTAGATTATGGAAATATAGAAGAGAATGTTTTTAACACTAGCAAAATACATTGGGCAGTCGACGACAATATTTTTGCAGGAGAAGCCCTGCCGCTTGAAATTTCAAGAGGATGCCCGTTCGAATGCGCGTTCTGTGATTACACTAAAAAGAAAACTAATACTTGGACTGTTAAAGCTGACAACTTAAGACAGCAGTTACTTTATAACTACTATATGTTTGATGTTACTCATTATATGCTTACCGATTTTCAAATTAATGAAAATATGGATAAGTTAAAGATGATTCATAAAGTGTTTACAAATTTACCTTTTAAGATTACGTGGTCTGGATTTGGAAGATTAGACCTTATTAAAGCAAAACCTGAGATGGTAGATCTCATTTATGAAAGTGGATGTAGATCTATACAATGGGGTATTGAAACTGTTAATGATAGTGTGGGTCCTCTTATTGGTAAAGTAACTAAAAGAGATATTATTGAAAAATCATTAGACTTATGTAAGTCTAAATGGAAAGATGATGTAGTAATGGGTAGCGGATTCATACTTGGATTACCAGGCGAATCATTACAGTCATGTAAAGAACTTGTTAATTGGACAGAAACACAGCCATGGCTTAATGCATGGGAGATAACTCCTTTATATATTGGTACTTACAATAAGGAAAAAGAATATACTATTGACTATAGTAAGATTCAAAAGAATCCAGAGAAGTATGGATATAAGATTTCTATGGAACTAAATAATAATGGAGTGTATATTGAAGATTGGTCTAACAATGATATGACTAAATCTGCTTTAATTGAGATGATAGAAGAAACACAAAAAAGTGATGCTTGGCAAAGGCGTATTATGACTTCATATCTCGGGTATAGCCGTTGTAGTAATTTAGGATTCAATCATAGAGAGTTATTGTCTGCTAATAAAAATAACAAGACATGGATTAAACAACATGCAGACAACTATAAAAGTTTAGCCAACATTTATTTACAAAAGAATGGTTTAGTATGAGCCGAATAATTATTTTAAGTGATATCTATGATGTGCGTGGTACAGGAGGTACAAAATTTCGCTCTCACTTTCTAGAAGAGGAAGAGAGAGAAGATATGATTAACCATGCAAAATTAGATAAACTGTTAGATGTAGTATATAACCCTAAATCAAACAGTAATTACGCTACAGGTAAATACGTAGGCTCAAGTAAATATAATTTTTGGACTCGTTATATGGGCCCCTATACTATTGCATCAAATATTCGTGAAAAATGTCCTGATTGGGATGTAGTAGTATTAGATTATTTTACTAAATTAGATAATTTTTTTGAAGTATTTGAGCAGCTAGTTACACCAGATACTAAGTATGTTGCTCTAAGTATCACATTCTTAAATAATCCATTTAATCCTAAACAAAAAGATTTTAATTTATGGCATTTTAGCCATCAAGAATGTTTAGATTGGTTTGCTAAAATAAAAAATATAGCTCCTAACGCAGAGATTATTATTGGTGGAGCATTAGTAGATACTTTTTATAAACAACATATCACTCAAAAGAAAAAATTTGATCTTCCAGAAGCTATGCGTAGGTATGTAAGCTACGCGTTTCATGGTTATGGTGAAAAAACTATTGTTAATTTTTTAAATAATACTTTAGATGAAAAACAAGTATTTGAAAAACAAGGTGTAAAGTTTATTAATGAGCCTGCCTTAGCAGGTAAAGGCGCTTTAATTAATAGTACTAGATGGACAAGAAACGATGCTATTCAGCCAGGTGAATGGCTTCCGCTAGAAATTTCTAAAGGTTGTCGTTTTGGTTGTAAGTTTTGTTTCTATGATCATAGCGGCACAGTTATTAAAGATCCAAAAATTCTTAGAGAAGAACTTATCTATAATTATGAAAATTTTGGTACTACAGGCTACCAGCTAACTGATGACACTGTGAATGATAGTCCTGCAAAAATTAATATGATGCATGATGTTATTAAGAGTCTACCATTTAATATAGAATGGATAGCTTATACTCGCCCTGATATGTTTTACAAGTATCCGTGGATGCTAGAAAAAATGCTTGACATGGGCTGTAGAGGTATGTTCTTGGGTGTGGAGACATTTAATCATACAGCAGCTAAAATTGCCGGTAAAGGATTACACCCAGATAAAATTAAAGATATTATTAGATGGTTAAGAGAAACATGTAAAGATGATGTTTTTATTTTAGCTAGCTTCATTATTGGGCTTGTAGGTGAAACAGAAGAATCATTAATGGATACTGCACGTTGGCTTAAAGAACAAAAATATCTCGACAAAGCACAATATGAAATACTTTTTGTAAGTGATGAAGGGGGTCGCACATCTAATGAGTTTTCAGAAAACTCTAGCAAGTTTGGAATTAGAGAAGTAAGATGGAACCCTGATTATTATTGGAGACATGATACATTAGATCTACCTCAATGTAAGGAGATTGCATTGAAGTGGGAAGATATGATGTCAGAACATTCAATAACTCAGTTTGAAAGACATAGCGACTATAATGTTAGTTTTTGGGCTTATCCAAGATTAAGAAGTTTTGGACTGTCACATAAAAATGCTAAAAATGTTCTTAAGTCGCAGGTTGTTCCGGGCGAGGTTTATAGAAGAAATATCGAGTGGGTCGCTAAATACCATTCAGATATAGTTAACAATAACGGGCTGTCTATATGTCCGCAGAGTAATAAAGAGTGGGCATTTCCGCCTGATAAGAGTATGCGAAACTCATGGTCTAAAATTAAGTTTGATCAAATAAATGTCTAAGCAAATACTAAGCTATACCAATCATTATAAATTTAATACCCCTGTAGAATTTAAAAAAGGGTATGGTGATATAATAGTAGATAGTGAAGGTAAATCTTATTTCGATGCAACTAGTGGATTATGGAATGTAAATTATGGTTATTGCAACAAAGAAATTCAAGATGCAGTCGTCGAACAAATGGAGAAGTTACACTTCTACCCTAACCATTTTTGGTCCTATGCTGACGTTACCGAAAAAGCAGCTGATGAAATAACCAAGCTGTTTGGCTATAGTAAAGTTTATTTTGGTAATAGCGGTTCAGATGCTATAGATACAGCTAGTTATATTGCAAGGTTTTGTTTTAATGGTAGAAAAACTAATTTAGTTACTTTAACTAATAGCTATCACGGTGCTACAAAGCTTAATTTCGTTAATAATAAATTAAATCTTGGTGATATAGATCATAATACAGCTCTTTTAGTTATAGAGCCTCTTAAAGTTAATTCAGGTGTGCATGAAACTAGCTGGGAGACTATTAATTATGCATTTGAATTAAAACGTAAGTATGGATTTTTAATTGCTTATGATGAGACAGTTACTGCATTAGGACGAGGAGGTGATCTTGCTTATGCTTTAAGAAACTTTAAACCAGATATTCTTATTGCTAGCAAAGGTCTTACTAATGGTATGTTTCCGTTATCAGCTACAATGGTTAGTGAAGAAGTAGCAGATCAAATCTATAAAACTAATGAGGTGTTTAATTATGGCTATACAACTTCAGGACATCCGCTGGCATGCGCTGCACTTTTAAAGGTTTTAGAGTTATATAAAAAATACCCTGTTAGCAAGACTGCTAAAGGGTTTGACAAATACTTAAAAGTTAATACTAGACAATACGGACTAGCTATTGGTATTGATGTTAAGGATGGTCCAGAAGCTCGTAAAGAAGCAAAAAAGCTTAACTATCTAGTACGTAACTATATTAATACAATTATTGTATGCCCTATGTTTACTAGTACAGCTTCTAACTATGCTTCTCTTTTTGAATATTTAAATAGTGTCTCAGTATCTCACTACTAACTTTAAAATTATATTTACTTGGAAGATCATATATAAGCCAATCTAAACCAGTAACAACTTCTCTACAATTAGGTGAACCGCACCCACATTTATTTAATATCACATAATTATGATTAATGAAAGATGAGTAGTCTACTGTTAGATGCTCATCTTTTTTTATGTCCTTTATTGCTCTAATTGTATTATCTTCTAAATAACAATTAGGCTCACAACTATGATTATGTGAACCGTTTAAATCAGGAGATAGCCCCCCTTGAAAAAAATATAGCTTGTCTATTAAATGGAAATAATCTTCTTTAAACTCTTGACGTTCATCATGAGATAACCAAATTCCTCCTATACGATAAACAGCTTCATCTTGATGTATATCCTCTAAAGCAAATCTTCCATGACCTATATTTTTATCAACTATTCTTAGTTCAGTTTTTGTACTAGCAATACCTAATGATATTTTATTATTGTTAATAAACTTTATTAAATCAATTTTGTTCATAATTTAATTCTCTAAGAAGAGGAACATCAAACTTTTTAATATAATCTGTAAATTCTGTCATCTTTACTCTATTAGAATATGAAGCAATTTTATCTCTATATTCTTTATCAAGATCGGAATATAATTCAAATCCTGTTAATTTAGGTCTAGGCTCTAAATCAAACTCTTCCATAGCTAATTGACATTTAACTTTATTAATATTAAGATATCTTTGTTTTTTAGCAGTCTCTACCCATCTATAAACCGACTCACGCTGTAAAAACGAAAGCATTAACTCTGGTGTATATTGAAAAAATGAAGGAATAATTTCTTTTTCTTTATTTTGAAAATATAATGCAAGTCTAGTTTCTTTTTCTTGTTCTATATCATATACTTGCAAACTATATTTTGTTTCACCTTCATATTTTCTAGAAAGAAAATTCTCCCCCATTCCTAACACAGGTATACTATTAATTTTTTCTATACAATAAGCAAGAAGATTAAGTTGAGGGCTATTACATTTAGTCCTATATGCCATCTCTACAACTGAATTTTTAAAAAACATCTCTACGTTTATATCAAATATATCAGGAGATATTCCATACTTTGCGCATAGCCTTAATGCATAGTTAATATCGTGCATGTTAAGATTGCGCTCATATCTTATTATAGTAACTCTAGGAGTAATGCCAGCAGCTATAAAACTAAGCAACATTATTTCAGAATCAATTCCTCCACTTAAAAGCAGATCTAATTTGTTTCCGTGCTTATCGTAAAGCTCTTTAGCTACATTTATACATTCTTGTCTAAATGTTTTATGTGATTTAACCTTACCAAATTCAACCTTAAACTCATCTTCGTGATAAATTTTAAGATGATTATTTTTTGTATATTCAAAAATGTTTTTTTGCATATTCTAAAGCCAGTCCATTTGCTTGTTGACGAGCAGATGTATAATTAACATCGCTTAGGTTCATTTTCATAACTTCACTCATTGGTTTTTGATATGTAGCACTTAGTTCACCTAATAACCAGCCTCCTACACAACAATGAGGATCACACCATTCATTAGCTTGTAAAGCAGCTATCCTTATATGTTCGTGCCACAGATTTTTATATTCCCAATTAATCATATTATTAGGTCTAAATTTAATATTATATGTATTATAGTTTCTATCAAACTCGCTCTGATATAGTTTCCCTGAAACAGGATTAACATAAAGAGCCCACCATTTCCATCTATACATTTTATTATCTATGAGCCACTGCATATCTTTTTCAAGCTCACTATACGTCCATCCAGGTATACCTAATATTAAACCTAAATGCCAATTAATTTTATTATCCCATCTCTCTCTGAGTTTAGGGAGAAAATCTTTTGCATGTGTACCTGACCAACTTTTACCTACTAGTTTAGCACTGTATGGATTAAATGTTTCTATACCAAAAAACGCGGATCTTAATCCACTTTCTTCTAACATATCTATAGTATGTGGTTTAGCCCATAAAAGATCAGCTCTTAAAAATCCTAACCACTCAAGCTCAAACGGAACAGAGTTACGAAGTTTTACTAAATCTTTAAGTTTTTCCTCATCATCATTAATAGTATCATCTGTATAATAATATTTTGTAACACCCCATCGCTCATAGTTATACATAACTTCATCACGAAGATTTTCAAACGTTCTTGTATATGTACCTTTTTTCTTACCTATGTAAGGATAACTACAAAATTTACATTTAAATACACAACCTCTTCCAAGCTCTAATGTAAGAACTTCATGAGGATTAATATAATCGTTTTCTGTATACGTGCGTACAAAATTTTTAATATCGAACGAAGGTCTAACTATCTTAGCTCCAGACTTCTCATCAAAATATTTTAAAATATTATTTTCTGCATAATCTGGCATTCTTAGCCATTTTAGATTACTATAAACTGAATTAGCATTTGCTCCTCCTAAAATCCATTCTATATTAGGATACTTGCTTTCTACCTTCTTTCTTGCTATACTCACCCATTCAGGAACTGGAATCACTACTTTCTTTACACCGTCTTGTATTTCTGTATCTAAATTCCAGAAAGTAGCACTACACCCAATTGCATAAGTATCTCTAGTAATATACCTTTCGGTTAATTCCGCTATAATATCTGGTGATAAGTTATAACCGAAATCAATGACCTGTACAGTATATCCGTACTGTCGTAACCAGCTAGCAACCTGGTATGGTCCACCTGTTCTTAGTATAGAATGCACAATATCTGTGCCAGACCATATGATAAAATTAGCCATATCAGAAAAAACTCAATGATTTCAAATAGTTATAAATTACAAAAAACAGTTGCTTTTTTAACGAAAACATACTATAAATAGAGTATGATGAAGAAGAAACCTAAACAACGCAACTTTGTTGCAATGTCACTCGCTGATAGAAAGTATCATCAGCGTACTGTTAAATCTCGTAAGGGTAAAGGCTCTTACGACCGCAAACGCATGGAGAAACGATGCGAAAACTTCTAGCAGTAATCGCCGCTGCGTCTATTATTTATAGTACCTCGGCACAAGCAGACCAACGCCATATTAATGGATATGGCCATGGAAACTCTCACCACCATCATCACTATAATAATAACAATAACTGGGTATTCCCTCTTATTGGCGGTCTTATTATAGGCGGGGCTATTGCAAATGGCAACGGTTATTATCAAGAGCGCCCCTATTACACCCGTCCTGTTCGCTGCTATCGCGAATTTACAGGTGAATACTGGAATGGTTGGGAATGGGTACAGACCTATCGCAAGGTTTGCTACTAAAAAAAGTAGTTGCTTTAATTATAAAAGCAGCTATTATAATAGAGTAATGTGCAATTGAAATGGAGAAAGTGAAATGGCACACGAAGTTGAGACGATGGCTTACGCTGGAGAGACTCCCTGGCATGGCCTTGGTACTAAGGTTATCAATGATCTGACGCCTGCTCAGATGCTTGATAAGGCAGGACTTAACTGGACTGTCGAAAAGATTCCTACGTTCTGTGAAATCGATGGCAAGAAGATTCCTACTCAGGATTCTGCTCTTGTACGTTCTTCTGATAAGAAGATTCTGTCGGTTGTTTCAGGTGATTGGAACCCTGTGCAGAACGAAACTGCTTTTGAGTTCTTTAACGATTTTGTGATGGCAGGTGACATGGAAATGCATACTGCTGGATCTCTTCGTGAAGGCAAGAATGTATGGGCACTTGCTAAGGTCAAGGACTCTTTTGAGATTCTTGGCGGGGATAAGGTTGAGTCTTATCTTCTGTTTTCTAACCCGCATGAGTACGGTAAGTGTATTGACATTCGCTTTACTCCTATTCGAGTTGTATGTAACAATACTTTGACTCTTTCGCTTGCTGGTAAGTCTGATCTTATGGTCCGTCTTAACCATCGCCGTCAGTTTGATGCTGAAATGGTTAAGCAGACTCTGGGAGTTGCTCATACTAAGATGGCAACTTATAAGGAAGTTGCTGAGCATCTTTCTACTAAGCGTTATACTTCTGACTCGCTTACTGAATATCTTCAGTCTGTGTTTCCTGCTATGGTTAAGGAAAAGAATGCTAAGGTCCTTTCTCGTCCTGCTAACCAGGCTCTTGAAGTCATGGAAACGCAGCCCGGGGCTGACTTTGGTCGTGGTTCTTGGTGGCAGGCTTTCAATGCAGTGACCTATACTACAGATCATTTGCTTGGGCATTCCAACGATACCCGTTTGCAGTCTGCGTGGTTCGGTCAGAACCGTCAGCGTAAAGTGCAAGCACTTGAAAAGGCGATTGAGTTCGCTGACGCTGCTTAATAAAGCCAGAGCAGGCAGGGGAGCTGGGAACAGCTCCCCTTTTTCGTAATAATATTCATTTGGTGTAAAATGGAATATAAACCTGACTCATGGGTCATTATAAAGATTAAAAAAGATAATGATATTTTTTTTAAAGTGCTTGCAGGATGGGCAAGCTCCTACTTGTATGGATCAAGTTGGAAATTAAACAGTGGCATTAAAAATGTAGAGAGCGATAATAATGTTTATAGGTTCATAGGTGAATCAGGATCTGTATACGTATGCTCGAAACATTCATACGGACTTAAGATGGCTACTGCAGGAGTGTGGGATCAACTTCAAAAGCGTTATCCAGACAATGTAGAGCTTATGGAAGATTGTGACTGGTCAAGAATGGTATGGACTGAATGACTAAGTATGTTGTAGTAACAGCTATCTCATCGTATCGTATGCGTTACGCTATTCCAGTTGATGAACTTCAGCGAATGAATCCAGACGTATCTATCGAAGGCCGTGAGATTGAATGGGCCAATGATAGTGTAACCTGTGAAGAAGTGAAAGAGTTTTCACAAAAGCATATTGGCGAACAGATTGTAGATACTAAAGTTATTTCAGAAGATGAGATGCTTGATCTGTTCGATAAAGATAATGACTACCTTAAAGATTGGTCTACAGAAAAGAAAATTGATTATGTAAAGAAATGGAGACTCAACTATGAGTACTAATGTAAGTCGTGATGCTCTTAAGGCCTATATCGATCGTATCGAAAGGCTTGAAGAAGAGAAAAAAGGTGTTGCAAACGATATCAAGGACATTTATACTGAAGCTAAAGCTACAGGATACGATACAAAGATTATTCGTAAGATTGTGTCTCTTCGCCGTAAGTCTAAGGAAGAGCGTCAAGAAGAAGAAGCACTTCTTGAATTGTATATGCAGACATTGGAGATGGAATAATGAATAATATTAAAACTATTGAAATGACTTATGAGCAGATTGACTCCATTGTAGTTCAAGAACTTAAGAGCTGGTATGAATCGCTTGTATGTGACTATAATAATAATGTAAAAGTTTACGATGACGTTGAAGACCTAATTAAGACCATTAAAGCAGTAAAACGTACCCTATCATATTGTATGATTCATGAAGAATATAAACATTATATTAAGAATACTGTCAAGAGGAAGAAAAAGAAATGATTATTGGCGAGAACGGACAGGTTACTTCTGGACATTCAGAAGAAGAAATTGCAGAGCGTCGTAAAGAGCGTAATTCATATTTGAGACAGCGTAGTGTTGATTATGCATTAGATCATGTTAAGATTGCTTACGGTGTAAATCCGTGTACTATTGAAAACGTACTTGATACCGCAGAAAAGTTTTATCAGTTTCTTATAAAAGAATAATGGACAATCTAGCAGTATTTCTAGTACTATTGTTTATTATATCAGCTATTATAGCTGGATTTACCATTATAGCTCTTTTAATAAAAATTGCAATAAATAACTATGCAGTAATACTAAAAATTAATTTGTATTTCTGGATTTTTCTTATTGCATTTTTTATAGTCCTGGCTATAATTAATAAATAGAATAACGCCCCCATAAACCAACAGGTAGAGTTAGGAGACTTAAAATCTCTGTAGTGTCAGTTCGAATCTGACTGGGGGCACCATTTACTATGATAGGAGTTACAAATGCCTCATCCGCACAAGAATCGCCCTAGCAAGGGTCGTCGTAAGATTGGATCTAAAAGGCGTAAGGCAAGGGCTAAGAATCGTAAAAATTAAAGTTACGGGCCTGTAGCTCAATGGTTAGAGCCAGCCGCTCATAACGGCTTGGTTGCAGGTTCGAGTCCTGCCGGGCCCACCATTTTAAAGGTATATTATGACTATTTTTGTAATTTCTGGCTTTGGGTATGTTGGTCAGGCTACTAATAAAACTTTGCTTCATGCAGGTATCAGTGCTGATAACATCTTTATTAATGACCCCCCTAAGAACTTAATTGTAGATAAAGATGTATGGAGTAAGGCAGGGTGGCATCTAGTGTGTGTGCCTACTCCTTCTTCTGATCAGTCTTCTGTTTCTCAGTATGATAGTTCGATAGTTGATAGCGCAATAGATCTAGCTCGATCTAACTGGTTTAGGGGTGATACAGTTATTCGAAGCACACTTGAACCGCAAACAATTCAAAATTATTTAGATAAAGATCCTTTCATCACTGTATGGCCAGAACTTCTTCGTAAAGCTTCATGGGAAGAAGATGCTGTTAATCCTGTTTTTAGTATTGCAGGAGGAGCAAATTCTATTAATTTAAATCTTGAGTTTAACGATAAGTTTAAAATTAAAAACGTTCTTTTCAGCCCTGTTGAAGCATGTATTGTTAAACTTGCTATCAATTCTTTGCTTGCCGCTAGAACTATTCAAGCCTACAATCTTAAAAAGTATGTGGATGCTCTTGGATGTGACTACAACAATGTAGCTGATATGCTTTCTAAGGAACCTAGACTAGGTTACAGTCATTGGATGCAGCCTGGGCCTGATGGAGAGTATGGTTATGGTGGGTCTTGTTTTCCAAAAGATACATCTGCAATGGCACAATCGATGATTAACGCAGATGTCCATAATAGTTATGCAGAGTGGGCTCATATCGTTAATAAATTAGTAAGAGGTTAACATATGCGTAATTCTCTCTATAAAGTGCAAGTTATGAGAGGAAGAAAACTAGTCGAGCGTAACTGCTTTGATAAAGAAAAAGACGCAGAAAGACACTTTGCTTTTCTAGAACATAGATATTTCATTGAAAAAGAAGATTTTAACGTAAAGATTTCAATGGTTTATAACAAACAATATTTGAAAATAATTTAAAAAAACAGTTGATTTTTTATTCGAGATAGCCTATATTAATAATATAAGGGAATATGGAGAGTGAAATGTCAGTATATCCAGGCCAGTATAAGTATGTTGTTGAGTTTGAAAAGTACTTTAACAAGGGTAACCTTAAAGGTCTAACTATCAAAGACCGTTTGCATTTCGTCTCTGAGAGTGATGCAAAAGACTGGATCAAGGCAGTATCTCGACTTAATCGAGATGGAATGTTTTTTAACTTCGAGGTTAAGTCAGTAGCGTAATTAGAACCCCGGTTTCCCCGGGGTTCTTTTTTATTACTTGCTCATATAAGCATTTGCACCAAAGAAGGTAGCTACTACACCTGCTTGTGCAATATAGAACATGCTTAGAAGATTATCTAAAGCAGCTAATCTTTCTACAGACACGAATGATGTGAAAGCTACAGCAGTAAATACTACCATGCTTCCCATAGCAACCCATGCCATCATTCTTAGCTGATCTTCTTTCTTATCTTTATTCTCTATATCAATTAGAGCTTGAGCCTTTGTCAATTCATCATCAGAAACTATTCCATCACCATCACTATCAAACTGGTTATATCTAGAACCCTTTTCTAATGTTTTTGGTGACATTATTGAGCATCCTTACCAGTTGTATCGCTATTACCATAAAAGAATCCTATGATAGTAGCAACTGCAGTACCTAGCAAGAATCCTAAAATAATATTAGCAAAATCGCGTCCACCTTCAGGAAGAGGTAGGAATGTTACGCAAAAGAAGTAGATTGTTGAACTGATAGCCCAGAACCAGCTGTACCAGTACACAAAGTTGATTGCAAAAGTATTACCAGCTTTAACCTGATCAGCATGAAGAGCTCTAGCTTCTGCTACATCTTTTGCGGCATTTTCGTCAAGTTTAACCATATTGTTTCCTTTCTTACATATTCACCTCATCATTTTGTAAATTTCCAGTAGTTATTATGATAAATAATAATGTAATCACTGGAGATATTTATGTTTAGACTGTTTTTGTTAGCTGGAATTGTGTGTTTAACATCATTCCAAGCTCACGCTTCAGAATTAGTGCATGAGTTTAGCAGCCCTTCCTTTTCAGGTCAGGGGTGGTCTCAACATGTTCTTACAATTGAGAACATAGAAAATACCCGCAGATTAAAGCTAGCGGAAGATAAAAAAGCAGCAGCAGCTCAAGCGGCAGCTGATGCTAAGAATACTAACTTAGCTAAGTTTTTAAACAACTTAGAATCAAGAATTTATGCTACTCTTTCTCAAAAAATTGCTGAAGAGCTTTTTAAGGAAGGAGGAGCATCTAGTGGTGAATTTGACGTAGCTGGTAATCATATTGAGTGGTCGTCTTTAGGAAACGAAATAACATTAAGAATTACAGATCCAGGTGGTGTAGTGACTGAGATAGTAGTTCCTGTAGGAAGTTTAGCATGGTAAAATATATTACAATAGCTCTACTAGGATTAGTTTTAGCAGGGTGTACAGCAACTAATAAAGAATTTGGAAAGCCGGTCTCAGAACCAGCAGAAAAAATGCTTCCAGTTGCTACTAAAAAAAGATATAATGAATTAATCTATTTAAAAGAACCAGCAGGGCCACCTGTTCCTATAGCTGTATATAAATTTTCCGATCTTACAGGTCAGAGAAAATCAGCAGAATATGCTAGTTTAAGTACAGCGGTTACTCAAGGATCAGAAGTATTTTTAATTAAAGCTTTACAAGATGCTGGTGGTGGCAAATGGTTTAAAGTAGTTGAAAGAGTTGGTATCGATAACTTAGTTAAAGAGAGACAACTAATAAGAAGCCAGCGAGAGACCTACGAAGGAGAAGATGCGCAAAAGCTTCCTCCTTTAGTAGTAGCTGGTGTAATGATTGAGGGCGGTATAGTCGGTTATGATAGTAATATCACAACTGGGGGTATAGGTGCTAGAGTTTTAGGTATTGGCGCCGACAAGATGTATAGAAGAGATGAGGTCACAGTTATATTAAGACTGATTTCTATTAGTACAGGCGAAGTATTACTTTCATCAGGTGTAACTAAATCAGTAGTTAGCACATCCGCAGATGGAAACATGTTAAAGTTTGTTGATCAAGGCACTGTGTCAGTAGAATTTGAAGCAGGTTATAGCATCAATGAACCTACTACATATGCAGTTCGTATTGCAATTGAACAAGCAGTTGCAGAGATGGTTAAAGATGGTGTAAAGAGAGATCTATGGCAGTATAAAGAAAAATCAACTGTGAGCCCCTCAACTCTTCCTAATGTAAAAAAGGTAAATTAACGAGGGAAAAATGAAACTCCTAGCAAGACTGGCAACCTTTTTGTCATTCTTGATTATGGTAAACGTTGCTAATGCAGCAGGAAATAGTATCTATATAGACCAAATTGGCGACACTTCAACTATTTCTATTACTCAGACAGGTAACAGCAACGAAATTGGAAGTGCAAATAGTAGAGCCATCATAGATGGTAATAGTAATTTAATAACAATAGATCAAATTGGTAACTCAAATATTCTTGATATGAATATTGAAGGTGATGGTAATGAAGTAACTCAAACAATTACTGGAGACAGTAACGACTTGAGCTTACTCTGCGCTACTTGTTCCATGGTAGTCATAACTGATACCATTACAGGAAGCGGTAACGAGTTATCAAGAATAATTGACTCTGCTAGTGGAACATCAACTGTTGATATCCAGTCAGATAACAATACAGTAAGTATTAACAATGATTCTTCAGCTATTTCTGGAGCATCAAGTGACATTTCTATTTCCGGTGGTAATGGAAATAACATTACGTTAAATCAAACTGGGGCAGCAGGACCTAATGGTCATAACGTTATTCTTAATGTAGTAGGTGCTACAAATACTGCTGTTATTGAACAGGGGGGAAATGTAGACAGCTATGTTAATGCGACTATTACTGGTTCTGATAACAATATTAATATCAACAGTAACTACTAACGCTTCATCTGTAGGAACAATAACAGAACAATCTGGTCCTACAGAGATTAAAAGAAATAAAGAAGTAGTTCCTTCAGCTATTAATTCAGCAGTAGAGATGGATGACACCATCACTACTGCTAATGCTGTTGCTGGAATTACATTTGAAGATCAGACACAAGTGCATATAACTGAGCAATCTAAACTAGTTATTGATACGTTTGTTTATGATCCTAATAAAAATACTGGTAAATTAGCTATTAAGATCGCTTTAGGTACTGTAAAGTATACTTCCGGACAAATAGCTAAACATAACCCGCAACAAGTAGCAGTTGAAACACCTACTGCTACTATTGGTGTAAGAGGAACTGATTTTTCTTCTACTGTTGACGAATTAGGAAGATCAACTATCGTTCTTCTTCCTTCTTGTCCTGCAGGTTGGAAAAATTTAGACAAAGACTGTACTGTAGGGAGTATTGTAGTATCTACAGATGCTGGAGAAATTTGGCTTACTAAACCATTTGAGTCCACTTCGGTAGAATCGAGAGAAGCTAATCCTAGCAAATCTGCAATTCTTGATTTGAGTTTAAATCAAATTAACAATATGTTAATTGTATCACCTCCTAAAGGTTTGAAAAAAGTAGAAGTTACTAAGGAAGATTCAAAGACTGCTTTAGATACAGATCTTCTGTCAATAGATTTTTTAGAGTATAAAGAATTAGAAACTGACTATTTAGTAACCGATAGATTAAGTATTAATTTTCTTGACGTTAATGTATTTGAAGATGCATTATCTATTCAAACCAGTCAATTTCTTCAAAGTGAATTAGTAGAATATAATTCACTTTTACCTAAATATGATAAGAATACTGGTCTAAATTATATTGTTGAAAATGATAGCGTAATGTTGTACAGACAAAATGTAAATCATTATGCAGAAATAAATGTTTCTACTACTTCAAGTTTAACATATGAATTGACTCAAGATAATATTAATATAAAACAAATAATAAACAGCCCTGGTACAACTACAATATACATTAACCAATCATTATAGGTCTAAAATGTTCAAGTATATTATAGCATTATTGCTTTTATCAACACCTTGCTATGCTGGAAGTGCAATTTTAGATGTATCCGGATATAATAATGTTATGTCTTTTACGCAGTTAGGAAACAGTAACTTAAATTTTACTGCTAACAATTCTACTAATAACAATAATACATATACAGTAGTACAATCCGGAGGTAATCACTATCTAGATTTTGATTTAAATGGTGAATTTAAAGACTATGAAATTTCTATATTTCAAGTAAGTCCTCTTGATCAATTCCTATCTGTATCACAAACCTGCACCCTTTCATCTTGCTCTCCTGAGCCTTTCTCGGTTTATCAGTATTAATCATGAAAAATTTTATAATAGCAGTCGCACTTTTATTATCTCTAATAACTGTTAAAGTTTGGAATCCATACCCTCTACAAGTATTAGAGCTAAAGTTTATAGATTTTATTTTAAACACAAAAGAAAAACAAGAAGTAACTGAAATTGTTGTAGTTGAAATTTCAGATAAAACTTTAGATAAACTAGGTCAATGGCCTCTTCCTAGACAAGAACTAGCTAGATTTGTAGAGCTGTTAAGATACTGGCAAGCAGGCGCTATAGTATTCCCAGTTTTATTTTCTGAACCAGATAGATCAGGAGGCGATAAAGAGTTTGCTGATAAATTAGCTTCAGGGGGTACAGTAATAGCTCAAGTCCCTTCTAATAAAGCAGATAAACCAGACGCAGTTAGAAGAGGCTTTTCAGCTGTAGGACAAGACCCTCTTCCTTGGGCATATATGTGGCCTGGTGCTGTTAGTCCACTACCTATATTAGCTAATAAAGCTTCTGGTGTAGGTGTCATAGCTTCTACACCAGAAGTTGATGGTGTTGTTCGTAGAATGCCTATGGTTGTTAATATAGATGGTAAATTATATCCTTCTTTACCTTTAGAAATTATAAGAGTATTAACTAATGACCCGTCGTTCCAAATTAAAACTGGAGAGTCTGGTATTGAAGCTGTACGTATCCCACAGTTTAATACAATTACTACTGATGCTAACGGTCGCGTCTGGATTGACTCTTCTACTGTTTTTAAACATATAGATTTTTTAGATGTTAAACAAGAAGATGTGCAAGACAAACTAGTTATTGTAGGTGTATCTGCTTCAGGGGTTGCGTCAGTGTTAGCTACTCCTAATGGTGAAAAATTCTCTCATGAAGTTCAAGCACAAACACTTTATACTATATTCTCAGGATCTTCACCTATTCGTTATTCATTTGCTAATATGATAGAAATAGCTTCTCTATTAGTAATTGGTTTAATAATAATTCTAACTGTTCCTAAGCTTCCAGTTAAATTAACAGTACCTGTGTTTGTTGCTTTAGTAGGCGGAATAAGTTATGCACCATTTTATATTTTTGATATAAGAAACGAGCTATGGGATAGTTCATTTATAGTAATATCATCAACTCTTATATATGGACTAATAATATCAAATAGCCTTGTTAGAGAATACCTACAGAAGCTTCAAATTAAGAAACAATTTGGTACATATCTATCTCCTGACATGGTAGAGAAGCTACAGAAGAACCCTGATTTGCTTAAGCTTGGAGGGGAGTCAAGAGAGCTTTCTATTATGTTTACTGACGTTAGAGGGTTTACAGCAATATCAGAACACTACGGTAAAGATGTACAAGGTCTTACTAAGATAATGAATAGATATATGACTGCAATGACTCAATCTATTCTAGAAGAAAAAGGAACGCTGGACAAATATATTGGTGATGCCCAGATGGCTTTTTGGAATGCACCTCTTGATGATCCGGATCATGCTAAACATGCAGTTACCGCTGCAGTTAAAATGCTGGATAAGTTAGATGAATTTAATAAAGAGGTTGCTCAAGAAGGTGTTCCGCCCTTTGGTATGGGTCTCGGAATTAATACAGGAACCGTCGTTGTTGGTAATATGGGTTCTTCTCAGCGTTTTGATTATACATGTTTGGGCGATAGTGTTAACCTCGCATCCAGACTGGAAGGACAATCTAAAAACTATGGTGTACAGATCATACTTGGACCTGATACAGCTGAACAAGTAAGAAAACATTATAGAGTTATTGAGTTAGATTGTATTGCAGTTAAAGGTAAAAAAGAAGGCGTTAAAATCTTTACAATTATTAACTCTGTTGATTGGGCTAATAGTCACCTAGTAATACATAAAAGATTTTTAGAAAATTATTATAAAGGTAACTGGGCTGCTGCTCGTAAAGATATAGCCGATTTAAAACTTTGTTTCAATAAAAAACTCGAGCACTATTATGACATGATGCTCGAGCGAATTGAATCTAATCCTCCAAAAGATTTTGATGGAGTTTATAGAGCTACATCAAAGTAATTATTCAGCCTGTTTTATTTTAAGGTCTTTTAATTCTTTTGTATCTATTTTATCAGAAATAACACCAGTATGTAATTCTGTTGGTGCATTATTTTCTTCTCCTGAATTATTATCAGATGAATCAGCAGGAGTGTCAGAATCAGCAGGTGTATCAGCAGGATTATCAGATGAATCAGCAGGTGTATCAGCAGGATTATCTGAGTCTTCAAAAGCAGGGGGCTCTTTTAGTTCTTGACATGCGAACGCTAGTGATGGAAACATTAAAGTAATAGCCATTAAAATAATTCTAATCATTTTGTAACCTCATCAAATGTGTTTACTCGTTTAACTTCTATCTTTGGTTCTACTTTTTTAATTACAGGGTGCTCTGAAATTTCTATATCTTTTATTTCTAAAGCAACATGCAATTTTTGTTTTAGTCTAATCATATCGTTATCAAGCATTCTAATTCTATCTATTAATGCTATCAACGTTCTATTTGCTTCACTTAAGATAGGGTCAATTTCTTCAGTTGCCCATCTCCAAATAAAGAAAATAAAATACCCCATACCGCTTGCAGCGATTATAGGAAACCCATACTTATTAATTAGTTCCGCTATGTTGAGTTCTTCCATCGCCTCTAACTTTTCTTAATAAAATTCGTTTATCTCTACCTATTTCTACTACAAATTTATCTCCATCTTTAACTTGAAGAGAGGACGGAGATAGTTCTGGATCTAATAGAATTGATTGATCAGCTGTCAATGAAAACAAATAATCTACGAATAACATTTAGTCTCTCCTTGCATCATTTTTACCATCTGCTCTAGCTATCCTATCTAGATCTGGTCTTAATCCTAGAGCATTAGACATTAAAGTATCAATACGAATAATATCATGGTTCATAGTCTTTACTCTATTATCTAACGCCATGATAATTCCCATTAGACCTTTTACTGACCCTATAACACCATCAAGAATAAATCTCATCATCAAAAATACAAAATAGCCAGCACCTAACGCGCCGGCTATCGGAAACCCAACGTCTGCTACAAGTTGTAGAAAATTCATATTAGCCTCGGTTAAATGCTAAAACTTTTACCGCAGCCGCAAGATGACACTTCGTTTGGATTTTTAATAACTAAAGAGCTGCTGCCTAATTTATGTTCATAATCAAGCACAGTCCCAATAACATACATTAGACTTGTATTATCTAGCACGAATTCGTGCGTTTCATCTAATGGAACTGAAATATCTAGTGGATCTTTTTCTATAGCAAAGCTATAATTATAACTGAAACCTGCACATCCTCCGCCAACTACCTCTAAGCGAATAGCTGATTTATTTTCAGTTTTACAAGCACCCAGTAAATACTGTTTTGCGCTTTCTGTAAGTGTAATTACATCCATATTATATCCTTAGGTTTATATTCTTATTTATATTATCTATAAAGATTAAAAAAATGTCAAGTAAAGCAATAAAAATATATCAAATTTACGAACATACAAATGTTGTAATAAAACCAGGCGTTCGTAACAGAGTTTGGATGGATAATACTAAAGATAATCATGCATATAGGTGTTTACCTCTTACAATAGCTAATCAGCACGGATGGTCTGTACATCTTAAAGATAGAGCATCTTTTATATGGAAAGGAGGCCCCTATATTGAAGATGTTATAGTAAAGAGCTCTAATAATAAAAATTGTGCTTCTGTTTTCGGTCATGGTATAATCACGTTTCATTTAGAGCATCTTATTAAGACTCCTGAGAATTATAATTTATACATTACAGGAGCACCTAATTATCCTAAAGAGGGTATCACACCTTTAACAGGTATATACGAATCCGATTGGGCTCCTTATTCATTTACTATGAACTGGCAAATTACAGAACCTAATAGAGAAATTATATTTGAGCAAGATGAGCCGTTTTGTTTCTTTTTTCCTATCGAAAGAGGAAGTATAGACACCTTTTATATAGAACATGAAATGTTACAATCTAATTTAGAGTATAAAAACTATCACGATTTATTCTCTGCTAGTAGAGCAGAATTTAATGAAGGAAAACGCAATAAAACTATTGATGGAAGTGTTTGGCAAAAGCATTATTTTCAAGGTAAATATCCTGACGGAGCTAAATGTCCTATTCATAATCACCAAACCAAAATACAAATAGCAGACATTGAGAAATAATATAGGTCTCCCTTGCAATCTTAATGTTTAGCATTATATATAATAATGTCACAGCCATAATGGTGTGATTTATACAAATAACCTTGCTTAATAGGAGGTCACATATGACTATCGATTTTAATAAACTTTTTGATATGCCTGTTGATAAGTTCTTCGTTGGATATGAGCCTATGCTCAAGAAGTTCCAAGAAGCACACGATACACTAGCTAAATCTATTCCTAATTACCCACCCTACAACATTGTAAAAGTAGACGATAACAAGTATGTTATCGAGCTTGCTGTTGCTGGTTTCGGTAAGCATAATCTTGACATTACTACTGCCAACGGCACTCTTACTATTACAGGTAGCACTCAAGTAAGTGATTTAGTAGAAGAAGGCCTAAAGAATACTTACATTTATAAGGGTATTGCTGACCGTGCATTTACTCGTAAGTTCTCAGTAGCTGATACTGTAGAAGTTAAGAACGCAGAGCTTCTTAACGGTATGCTCAAGATCTGGCTTGAAAATATTATTCCTGATTCAAAGAAGCCAAAGAAGGTAGACATTAACGACCCTGCTTCAACAGATAAAGTGACCACAAAGCAACTTTTGACTGAAGATAAGGGAAAGTAAATGTTACATAAAATTAATAAGTTAATGGCTAAGTGGAGCGACCACGTAGCCAAGAAAAAAACTATTGGAGAGTTACATAGACTTTCTGATAGAGAGTTGTCTGATATTGGTATTGCAAGATGTGATATCTATCGTGCAGTTTATCAACCCAAAAGAGCTGCGTGATGATAGGCTTATTTGACTATCCTTTATGGATCCAATATGCTAAAAAGACTTTCACTAATGAAGTAGTGAAAGATCCTGTAGTTAATGGTGCTTGTATTAAGTTCTTAGACGCTCAACAAGACTTCTATAAAGTGCTTGTAGAGAATACAACTACTCTTACTAAACACTTTGTAGAAACACAAACTAAATTTTGGTTTCCTACAGGAGAAAAGTAATGTGGCCTTATACAGATGAAGAAGCAGACTTTCTTTCTACAGGAGCTAGTAAATGAAGTTTATTAAGTCTCTTTTAAAAAAGCTAGCACCAAGATCATACGAAGAACGTATGAACGATTATCTAGGTCAAGCAACTAGTCGTGAGCACTTTGAACATCTCGAAAGAGAATGGTTTAAACAACATCACATACATTACAACCCGTACTATTTACTAGTTACAGGTGTTACTAGAACAAAACATTAAAAGAGGGGGAATTCCCCCTCTTCTCTTTTATAAATACTAGTATGAAAACATATAAAGAATTTATTAAAGAGAACTTTAAAGACGGTCGTAACCCTCAAGATAAGGGCGACAGTAAACGTCACGGTGTTCCTACAAAAGCTTCTGTAAGCACTCTTAGGAAAATAGCTAAGCAAGGTGGGCGTAAGGGTCAATTAGCTCATTGGATGGCTAATATGAAAGCTGGTAAAGCTAAAGCTAAAAACAAATAATCTATTGATTTTATTCTAAATATACCCTACAATACAACAATATAATATAGTATGGATTTTTGAATGAGTAAGTTTTACACGAACGTCTCACTGTATCGTGGTGATATTCTTCTTAGAGGGTATGAGAATGGTGAGCGTATTCAGCTCAATATTCCTTGCAAGCCCTATCTGTTTATTCACTCTAAGAAGAGTGATGGAGTCTACCGTAACCTTAAAGGCAAGCTTGTAGATAGGATTGATTTCGATTCTCCATCTGAAGCACGAGACTTTATTAAGCGTTATAACGAAGTTGAAGGCTTTGAGATATATGGCTTTAACAACTTTGTATATCCTTTTATCAACGATTACTACAAAGGTGAGATCGATTATGATCCTAAGCTGGTATCGAAAGTAAATATCGATATCGAAGTGGCAGCCGATCAAGGCTTCCCTGACATTCAAACAGCTGATAAAGAGATTACAGCTATCACTATGAAGAAGAATGATATGTATATCGTTCTAGGCTGTGGTGAGTTTGTTACTGATAACCCTAAAGTAAAATATATTAAATGTAAGAACGAAGAAGAGCTTCTTACTAAGTTTCTTGATGTTTGGTGTTCTAAGTGGTTCTCTCCTGATATTGTTACGGGATGGAACATTGAGTTCTTCGATATTCCTTATATTGTTAACCGTATTAAGCGCATACTAGGTGATAGTATGGCTAAGAAGCTTTCACCCTGGGGTATACTAGAAGAGCGTACAGTTACTATTGCTGGACGTGATAATCAAGTATACGTTCCTACTGGTATATCTCTTCTAGACTATATGCAGATGTATCGTAAGTTTACCTTTACTATGCAAGAGTCGTATCGTCTCGATCATATCGCTAACATTGAGCTTGGTGAACGCAAGCTCGATTACTCTGAGTACGAGAGTTTGTTTGATCTTTATAAGAAGAACTACCAACTCTTTATTGAGTATAACATTAAGGACGTTGATCTAGTAGACCGTCTAGATGATAAGCTTAAGCTAATTGATCAGGTATTTGCTATCGCGTATGACGGTAAGGTTAACTATCAAGATACTTTTACATCAGTGCGTATGTGGGATGTGATTATTCATAACTATCTACTTAGTCAGAACATCGTGGTACCTCAGCTTAAAATAACTGAGAAAGAGCGTCAGATTATCGGTGCTTATGTTAAAGACCCTCAAGTGGGTATGCATAAATGGGTTGTATCATTCGACTTGAACTCTCTATACCCTCATCTCATTATGCAGTATAACATCTCACCTGAGACATATGTAGGACATATCTCATCTATTAACGGAGATGAGGGTGTAAAGAAAATACTTGACGGTTATCTAAACGAACCTTCAGTGCGTAATCAGCTTACTAGTCAGAACGTTACGTGTGCTGCATCTGGATGTATGTTTGATAAAGATTATCAAGGCTTCTTACCTAAGCTTATGCAGAAGATGTATGATGATCGAGTAGTATATAAGAAGCGAATGATTGAAGCAAAGCAATCTCACGAAAAGAATCCTACTCCTGAGACTGAGAAGGCTATCGCGCAAAACCATAATATGCAGTTAGCAAAAAAAATCCAACTTAACTCAGCATATGGTGCTTTGTCTAATGCTTATTTCCGTTGGTTTGATAATAAACTTGCAGAGTCTATTACTCTATCAGGTCAGCTCTCTATTAAATGGATTGAAAGAGAGATGAATAAATATTTGAATAAGCTATTTAAAACGAAAGATATAGACTATGTCATTGCATGTGATACTGACTCTATGTACATTACGCTTGAGCGTCTGGTCGACCAATGCTTTAGTGAGAGCGATGAAATTGGAAAGGTGGTCAAAGTCTTGGACCACGCATGTGAACATCGCTTGGAACCTTTTATTGAGTCGTGTTACGGACAGCTTAGCGAATATGTTAATGCGTATCAACAAAAGATGAAGATGAAGCGAGAAGCTATCGCTAATAAAGGTATATGGACTGCTAAGAAGCGATACATTCTTAACGTATGGAATAACGAGGGTGTTCAATATAATGAACCTAAGCTTAAGATGATGGGTATCGAAGCAGTTCGTTCATCTACACCAGCATCTTGCCGTGATAACATTAAGAAGTGTATTAAGATTATTATGAATGAGACTGAAGAAGAAACTATCAAGTTTATTGAGAGGTTTCGTGGTGAGTTTAAACAGCTTCCGTTTGAAGAGGTTGCGTTTCCTAGAGGTTGCAAAGGTTTGAGTGACTATTCAGATCTAAATACTATCTATAAGAAGGCTACCCCTATTCACGTTAGAGGTGCTTTGCTTTATAACTGGGTACTTAAGCAGAAAAAGCTTAATACACGTTTTCAGTCTATTCAAGAAGGCGATAAGATTAAATTTTGTTATATGAAATTGCCTAATCCTACACGTGAAAATGTATTTGCTTGTCCAGGCACACTACCTAGACAATTAGGTATGGATCAATATATTGATTATGATACTCAATATGAGAAAGCATTCGTTGAACCAATTAAAACTATCCTTGATGCTATCGGCTGGCAGGTTGAGAAAAAAGCATCACTTGATAGTTTCTTTTCATAGAAAGAGAACAAATGGTAGATAAAAAAGTAATACCTATCGATGTTGATATGGATTTTGACTTTGGTTTTGGCTTTACAGATGATTTAACTGAAGCAGTTTCAGAAAAAGAAAACCAAGCAATAGTCGCACAAAATAAAGCTGTCACGATGTATAAGATGATTATGCCTCTGCTTAATAATTTAAAAAAAAATCCTGATAAACCGAATATAGTATGGCCTGATAGAGAAAATAAAATAAATGACTTTATCAAAAAACTAGATTCAGTTTTAAATCAATGATAGAAAAAAGAACAAAACATTATAAATCAATTTTTGTTTCAGATATTCATCTAGGATCTAGAATGAGTCAGGCTGAGGCGTTTTTAGATTTTATTAAATATGTTGAATGTGAAAAGCTTTATTTAGTAGGTGATATTATAGATGGATGGGCACTTCATAGATCATTTTATTGGCCTCAACAACATAATGATGTAATCCAAAAATTGATGAGAAAGGCTCGTAAAGACACTGAAGTAATTTATCTTCCAGGTAACCATGATGAGTTTCTTAGATCGTTTGGTGAGCATGAATTCGGTAATATTAAACTTCAGGATAAAGTTATTCATAAAGGTTTAGATGGTAAAACATACATTGTAATGCATGGTGATCAGTTTGATGCAGTTGTCAATAATATAAGATGGTTAGCTTATCTAGGTTCATGGGCTTACGATTTTTCTATGATGTTAAATTTAATAGTAACTAAAATAAGAAACATTTTTAACTTACCATACTGGTCGTTAAGTGCTTGGGCCAAATATAAAGTTAAAGAAGCTGTAAATTTTATAACAGATTATGAAGATAATTTAGCTGGATATGCACAATCAAAACAAGTAGATGGTGTAATATGTGGGCATATTCACCATCCAAATATACGTAAAATGAATAATGGCATTATGTATATGAATAGCGGTGATTGGGTAGAAAGTTGCTCAGCATTAGTAGAGAACGATGATGGTTCATGGGAGATTATAAAATGGACTTTAAAAGAATCGTTATAATAACTGATGCTTGGGAACCTCAAGTAAGCGGTGTAGTTACTACGCTTAAAAAAATGGTTGAGCTATCTAGACTCAACGGTTATCAAGTAGAGGTTATTCATCCCGGCTTATTTAAATATAATTTAAAAGTTAAAGCATATCCAGAGATCCCTCTATCTATTCCACTTGGATTAAATAAACTTTTAAAACACAAAGATAATACTGTATATCATATTGCTACAGAGGGTCCTTTAGGTCTAGCTGCTTCTTTTATATTAACATTTCGAAATAAAAGATATACAACATCATATCATACTGACTGGTCTAAATTTATGAAAGATATAGCTGGTGTCCCTAGTTGGATTACTAAAGCTTATATTAAATGGTTTCATTATAAAAGAAAAGTGTTTTGTCCTACAAAAACAATAGAAGACTATCTAAGAAGTAATGGAATAGGAAGAAGACATATAATTTGGTCAAGAGGAGCAGATGAAAATATATTTCAGCCTCGTACATCTAAGTTTAAAAATATACCACTTTTAGTATCTGTAGGAAGAATATCTAAAGAAAAAAATTTAGATGTATTTTGTAGTCTTCCAGACAAGTATATAAAAGTAGTTGTAGGAGACGGGCCTTATAAAAATGAACTTCAGCGCAAATACCCTAAAGTAATTTTCCCCGGGTATAAGTTTGGAGAAGAACTAGCGCAATTTTATCAAACTGCAGACTGTTTGGTATTTACTAGTAAATCAGATACATTTGGAGTAGTTTTACTTGAATCAATGTTTTGTGGCACTCCTGTTGCTGCATACCCGGTTCAGGGTCCTATAGATGTAATAGATGAAGGTATTACAGGTTGTATGGATAATAATATAGAGCATGCTATAGAAAAAAGTATGTTGCTTTCAAGAGAAAAATGTAGTACAATAGCGTTAAATAAATGGTCATGGCACCAGTCATGGGTTACATTTATAAGCAATTTAGAAAAAGATAAGTGATTGAAAGGTATAATATGTCGCTCATTGCACGTTTGATTAAGAATTCTACCATTGAAGATACGTCTGTGCTTACAGACTCTAAAGTATATGGTAAGAAAGATATGATTATTACTAACGTTCCTATGGTGAACGTAGCACTATCAGGTACTGTAGATGGTGGATTGACTCCAGGGCTTACTGTTCTTGCGGGTCCATCTAAGCATTTTAAATCTGCTTTCTCTCTTTTAATGGCTAGTGCTTATATGAAGCAATATCCTGATAGTGTACTTCTATTTTACGATTCTGAATTTGGTACTCCTCAAGGATATTTTAAGTCGTTTGGTATTGATATGGAGCGTGTCATTCATACTCCTATTACTGATATCGAGCAGCTTAAGTTTGATATTATGAAGCAGCTTGCTGAGATTGGTCGTGATGATAAGGTTGTTATAGTTATTGACTCTGTTGGTAACCTAGCATCTAAGAAGGAAGTTGAAGATACTCTCAATGAGAAGTCTGTTGCGGATATGTCTCGTGCTAAGTCTCTTAAGTCTCTTTTCCGTATGGTTACACCTCATTTGACACTTAAGGACATTCCTCTTATTGTAGTCAATCATACCTATATGGAAATTGGTATGTACCCGAAGGCTATTGTAGGCGGAGGTACGGGTATCTATTACTCAGCTGATACTATTTGGATTCTCGGTCGCCAACAAGATAAGGATGGCGGTGAAATTAATGGTTATCACTTTATCATTAACGTTGAGAAGTCTCGTTATGTTAAAGAGAAGTCAAAGATTCCTATCACAGTATCATATGAAGGCGGTATTAAGAAGTGGTCAGGTCTTCTCGACTTAGCTATTGAAGGTGGGTATGTTATTAAGCCATCTAATGGATGGTATAGTGTTATCGATAAAGAGACTGGTGAAGTTGGTCCTAAGATGCGCGCAGCTGATATCGAAGACAATAAAGAAGTTTGGAAGCAGCTATTTTCAACAACTGACTTTGCTAAATGGATTGCTAATAAGTATTCACTTGTAACTGGACAGCTAGTATCAAACGAAGATGATGTATGATATAGACGAACTTGACCCAGTAGTTCGTAATTGTGACGGGTGTACAAAGTGCTGTGAAGGTTATCTATATGGGCAATCATATGGTAAGCAGTTTATGCATGGAAGACCCTGTCACTTTGCTTTACTAGGCAAAGGATGCTCTATCTATGAAGATAGGCCTCATTCACCTTGCCAGACATTTAAATGTGTTTGGGTAATAGATACTAAAAGAGATTTTCCAGAATGGATGAAGCCTTCTCTATCAAATGTTATTATTGTTCCTAGACATATAAACGATATTCTTTATATTGATGTGGTTGAAGCTGGTGCTAAGATAGATTCTACAGTTCTTAATTGGCTATTTCTTTATACGCTAGAAAAGAAAGTTAATATGAGAGTGCAAATTGGAGGAGGCCATCATAACTATGGCACAAAAGAATTTCAACATGCAATGAAACAGCTACACGATGCTCAAACTAAGGTTATTGAAAATAGTACCGATAGTGTTGAAACTAGCTCATAATGTTTTTAGAGGTACAGCTTTATATAAAACAGAAACTCTAGTATTCATTTGGCATCCTAGAGATAGATTTTTTGTTTGGAAAGAGTTAAACTATACTGGAGTTACAGTTTATTATGAATTTAAAATTGGACCTTTTGTATTATGGACGAAATTAAAATAGCAGATAGAGATTTTTACAAGATTATTGTTAGCGATAACTTTGCTACAGGTGAAGGTCGTACAGTTTATATTCTTATTACTAGAGCGTATCCTCATACAACAGATTATGATGAGGATTTTAAAGTAAAATCTTCTTCTACTCCAGAATTTAGAGCTATGAGAGAGTTTATAGATAAGCATGGAGCCTGGGTGGCGACTATAGCTAATTTTATCACAAAAGAAGATCTTCTCAAAAGATATAAGCATTACTTGCCTGAATATGCAATAAAGCTTATTATGGATGATAGTATTGATGGGCCAGGTAATTTTAATTACAGCGCATCATTTCACGTTAATTATTCTTGAGGCATTATGATTGAGCATACCATTCTATCACATCTTATATTCAATGAAGCATTTTGTAGGAAGGTTACTCCATTCCTTAAGGATGAATACTTCCAGAATCTATCTGAGAAGACTGTCTATAAGGTTATTAGCGATTACATTTTAAAGTATAACAACCCTCCTACGAGAGAGGTGCTTCAGATTGAATTGAAGAACCGAGAGGGTCTTAGTGAGAATACCTATAAAGAAGCTAAGCGTATTATTGAAGACTTGCAGATAGATAATACTGAGATGCAATGGTTGTTAGATTCAACCGAGAAGTTCTGCCAAGAGAAAGCAATTTACAATGCGATTATGGCATCGATTAAGATCCTCGACGATAAGTCCGGAGCTGCCAGCACTGGTTCAATCCCCAATCTTCTCAGCGATGCTTTGGGGGTTAGCTTTGATATTTCTATCGGTCATGACTACTTTCTTAATAGCGATGATCGATTTGATTTCTATCATCGCAAAGAAGAACATATTCCCTTCGACCTGGAATTCTTTAATAAGATTACGAAAGGCGGTTTGGTCCGTAAGACTCTTAATATCGCTCTGGCCGGCACTGGTGTTGGTAAGTCTCTGTTCATGTGTCATTGTGCTTCTTACAATCTGACACAGGGCAAGAATGTACTCTATATCACTATGGAAATGTCTGAAGAGAAGATCGCTGAGCGTATCGATGCTAATCTCCTTAACGTTACCACAGATGAGCTTACAGTATTACCTAAAGAAGCATATGATAAGAAAATTAATCGTGTAAAAGAGAAGACTGTAGGTAAGCTGGTTATTAAGGAATATCCAACTGCTTCAGCTGGCTCTGCACATTTTAGGCATTTGATCAATGAACTTAGAATTAAGCGCAATTTTACTCCTGATATCATCTATATCGACTATCTTAACATTTGTTGTAGTTCTCGTATTAGGGCTGGTGCAAACGTCAATTCTTATCAATATGTCAAGGCGATCGCAGAAGAGCTCAGAGGATTGGCCGTGGAATTCAACGTCCCAGTCGTATCAGCAACCCAAACAACCAGATCTGGCTACGGTAATTCTGACGTCGAACTCACAGATACATCAGAATCGTTCGGTCTCCCAGCAACAGCAGACTTAATGTTTGCTCTTATCTCATCAGAAGAGTTAGAGGATCTCAATCAGATTATGGTTAAGCAATTAAAGAACCGCTATAATGATCCGACACTCTATAAGCGATTCGTTGTAGGTATTGATAGAGCTAAAATGAGACTTTATAATGTTGAGGAATCAGCCCAGGATAACATTATGCCGGATGAGAAGGTAATACAATTGAACTCTAATTCTGAACAGAAGAAGTCTAAGTTTAAGGACTTGCTTGTATGACAGAAGAAGAGTATAAGAAAGAACTAGATGCATATATGAAAGAGCAATACAGTACTTTCAAGCCTAAACCTTCTGGAATGTTCGGGCATTGGGCATGGTATGCAGTAACAAAGCGAGAGTTCAATAAGATGCTTAGTCGACAAGGCATTAAAATTATTAAGTCTAAGTAGCTATTATATAAGGAGTGTATACAATGAGTGAACGTGATTACAACAATATTGATGGTGATGGTAAATTCTGGCTTTATATCTGGCAGACAGTAGCAGCTACAGTAGTATCAGTCCTTTTAATGGCATTTGTCTGGCATCATTATGATAATGAGAGACGAATGGTAGGATGGATAGAATGCGTAAAAGCAAACGGACAGCCATTAGATGTCCAGAACTACGGAGCGAATGGTACAACATTCACCTGTATTAAAAAGTAAGAGAGCGCCGTTAAGGCGCTCTTCCCATATCTATTACTGATTCTAAGTATATATTATATAAATACTCCTATAGTTATTCTAACTAGGTATCATACGAAAACATAGGAGTTCTGTGGGTGTTTTACATATTAAAAATAAAGCTCGACAATGAGAAATACTATCTCGATATAAGAGAAGACAAAGTACCAAATAACTCCGAGATACTCTTTAAGACAAAGAATCGCGATGATATCAGAGGTATGGCCGAAGCTATCCATAGAAACACGCTGCAAGATCCTAATCGCGTATTCGATCCTCAAAAGAAACCAGAGCGAAAAAGTTTTAAGCATACTAAAGAAGCTAGAGAGAAGATACGCGAATATCGCCTAGGAAAAACCTGGAATAAAGAAACGAAGGATAAGATCTCTAATACTATTAAAGATCAATACAGATCCGGTAAGAGAAAAGCAACAAAATCTAATCTATATCAGACATTCTCAAAAGAAACGCGTGCTAAAATGCAGGAAGCGCATAAGAAAAGAGAGCTTCTTACATGCTCTCATTGTGGAGAAGCCATGGCGATTAACATGTATAAGCGCTGGCATGGAGACAATTGTAAGTTCAATTGGTAGGCTTATTCAATATGATCTGTTGAATACTGGCAGACCTCACTAGAGGCCATACAGTCTTGCCATTGTTAGTCGGACGAATGATATAGGTCCTAGCCTCTGGCAGCCTTAGCCATTCCTCTCTAGAAAGCTTCTTAGGCTTCTTCTTAAAAAGATCTATGATGTTCACTTAAGCACATCCTCAATGAGCTCATCCATAGTATTGTACTTGTCTTGCTTGGAATGGCTAGCTACAGTCTGATATCTGTTAAACTTAACGTAGCCTTCACTAGCTAGCATTACACCTACGATAAGACCTAGCATGAATGCAGTTAGCGATACAAGAGTAAGCAAAATCTTAATAAAGTTATCCATTGTAGGCTTCCTCGGCAAGCGTCCAGAGAACACGGCGCGGCTCAGTATCTGCAGCGCCAAATTCCTTATACTGCATTAGGACCTTCTCCATAGCAGCTACAAACTGCTGGCGACCTAAACGGCATTCGTTAAAGTAAAACTTGACGTCTTTGTTGATCTTATCAGCAACAGCTTCAATCTCCTCGCGAGGGAAAGAGTTTGTATAGAGCTCCCATTGGCTCGCAGAGAGATTGCACTCAACGTGCTTAACCATCTCAACCCTAAAGTTGTTCATTAGATCTTCACCTTCACATACATATCATACTCTTCTTCAGTATAGCTAAACATTACCATTTCATTCTGTTCAACAATACCATAAAACTCTTCTACATACTCAGCAGTATCTTCAATCTCTTCTTCACTAGCATCTTCATTTACCAGCATCTCAAAACATTCCTTCTCAGAAGGAATAGCAACACATTCCATATCCAGAGGACCAATATACTCAATCTCATCCAGATAGCCGCGAGAACCAGACATCACTCTCCAAATGCCACTCTTATTAATCTCAGAGAGAGACTCCTTATCATAACCCGTCACCTTAGATACCATATCCATATCCAAAACAGGGAGATAAGAGACATTCAGTTCGCTAGATCCAGTCATTTCCATTTCCTCTTTGTTTCAGCTTATATCTTATCTTAGGCTACTTTTATTAAAAAAGCAACTACTTATTCCCATCCAGCATGGAACTTTTCCAGTACCTCATGCACGTAGCCTTTATCAGCGATCATGTAAGTGTTCACATAAGCAAACACCTCATCTTCAGAGGAGAAGCCGCGCTCCAGAGCTTCATAGACCATGTTTTCCATCTCGATCAACCAGTCCTTAACCTTAGCCATCATCCCATCTCCTCATCTTATATCTTATATTAGGCTGCTTTTGTAATAAAAGCAACTGTTTTTTTCCTTAAAGATTACAATGAGTTAGCGGCACGCTTAGATAGAGAATACTCACGAATTGCATCGATATCACCCCAGCAATGGCCAGGAGCTCGCATATAAATCCAGGCTGCAATATCGCGAAGACACTGAGAATTATCATGATCCGCTCTGCTAATAGCACCCATCAGATCATTAGTGAGAACTGATATGAGAAAATCGCCAGGCATGATGCCATGAATGATGTAACGCTCTAGAGCACCGCGAGTGTGTTCAGGGATGTTATAACCAGAGAAGTTAAGACTTCCGTTTAGACGATAGACGTTTTCCATTATGCTTGTGCCTTCAGCTTAGCAGCTTCGTTCAACTGCTTCCAGTACTTAGCGATGCGAGGAGTACCGCGGACATCAGTCTTAAGCCACTGTGCGACCTGCCAATCGTGAAGCATCTTGTGCTTGATGAAGAACTTAGCGGTGATAGAGCCCTGACGAGCATCAGCCTGTGTGAACCCACGATAGTTGGTCGTGGTGGTCGTGTTAGCCTGCTTCTCATCTTCGAGCTGGCGATTGAACAGCACCAAGCAAGCACGGCCTACAATATGCATACGCTTTACTTCGTCTGCAGTGTTGATCATCTCAACCAAGGACTCTTTCGTGATCATCGCTATCTCTCCATTGCTCATATTATAAATATAGCGGTTTTTGGAAAAAAGTGCAACTGTTAAGCTGCCTCTTTTTCCAACTTTTTTTCCAGCTCTTTGCAGGCCTGGTTGAAGACATAGCTCTTATCATAAGCCAAGCCCATCGTGTAGCACACCCATTCGCCACCATAGCGCAGGTCCATCTCAGACGGGTTCAGCGACTCCACTACCCAGCGGATAGCCTCCTGCTCACTACGAGCACCAAACCGCAGGTTCTGCTTGACCTGCTCCTGGAAGCTATCCCAAGCCTTTGCCTTCTCGGCATTATCTTCCTCGATCTGCCGGTCCAGGCACTTGACCAGATAGTCCCACTCAGCCTGGCGCTCTTCGTCAGTGGTGGCGGCATCATAGAACCAGTGACCGCGCGGACGGAAGCCGTAGACATCCTTATGAAGATCAGAGAACAGTTCAGTAGAGAAGGTGTACATCTTAGATGCTCCAGTTAATTTGCATGCCAACGTTGCACTCTGCGTTACGCTTAGCCGATTCGAAGTCTACGAAAGGACCAGCAGAAGTAAAGTCGTCGTCCAGGCGGCCTTCAGGAGTAAACACCATATACTGGCCACCATACACTTTTGAGATACGAACCGATTTGATGCTATTAGTAGCAATGAAGTGGTCTTTGTTGATCGTCTCGAAGGTCATCATCTCATCCATCTCCTCATCTTATACCTTAGAATAGCCTATTCTGAATAAGATGGCAACTGTTTTTTTCCTAAAAACGCACTTTTTTTCTTTAATGTTTTCAATAGGTTAGCAGAACGGAATTCGCCAACACTCCCTTCAAGGCTCAGCCGAATCATCTATTATAATAGCTGCTTTCGTAAAAAAAGCAACTGTTATTTTTCCAGGATTCTCTTAATCCAATTGAGCAGCGCTCGAACGGTTCTCAGCTCATCTGCTGTCATCTCGCCCATATGGAGCAATAGATCTTGATTTGAAGCTTTGCAAAGCTTCATGACTTCTTCAAGTTTCTCTTTGTCTGTCATTTTGTTAGCAATTCGAAAGAATATCACGAGCCTTTTCCAGGCCGATGATTTCAGCGAGATCATCGAGGATGCCATCCCAAGAGAAGTAGCCCTTCCCGGAGTGATGTTTTTCGACGATAGTATGCACCACGACTGCATTCAGCTCTTGATCCTTATCATTATCAAGAATGCAGTTGGTGAAAGTCAGAACAAAGTTTTCCATAATCTTACCTCACGAACGTCATAGTCACACCACCATCAGGGTGAATGTGCTGAGATTTAAGCTTCCAGCCAGCCTTAACCAGCTCATCAGCGCGCTTAATGCGATAGTGCCTAGACTTGCTAGTCACAACACGCTTATCAAGATACGCATCTTGCATCTTAAAATAGTCCTCTGAGAGCATCAAAACCATATTATCCTCAATCAAAGTAAACGGTAAGAGCGCGATCCTGACCATACGAAAGGTTCATATAGACACCTTCACAGATATCGTCTTTCGAAGGGCTATAGGACTCCCACTTCTTCAGAAAGCGCTTGACACGCTTTTCGAACTTAGGTTCGCCAGGGTAGGTATACTCACCTGCGCAACCACAACGGCAGATGCGATCGCGTCCCAGATAGATCTTAGTGATCTTTTCCATATTAAGCAGCCCTCTTCTGAGTCATCATTTCCGAGAGAATATACTTCGCAACGTTCAGTTGCTTGCGCACTTCTTCAGCACGCGGATTCAAACCACCAGCACCACCCAAACCGATCAGCTCCTGGCAATCCGAGAGAATCGACATCACAACCATCTCTTGTCCAGAGAGCTTTGCAGTGATCGAGTTCATATACTCTTCTTTGATCGTATCCACCGACATGCCATACACCTGAGCTTCACGTTCGTTCATCACATCATCTCCATTCATCATATTATTAATATCGGCTCAGATTGTAATTAAATCAACTGTTTTTTTCCTAAAAAATTGTGCAATAATTACAAGGAGTTAGTAACACATTCCATGCATTACATCTTCCTTACTCTCTACAATATCCTCAATCATTCCCTCAATCATCTTCAATTCTTCCTTTTTCTCTTCATTATAATTCTCTAAGTTAGAATTTTGGATTAACTCCTTGATAAGATTGAGTTGTTCCACAGAGATGATAATTTCGCGAACTTCCATAGGTTTTCTCCTGTTGATTCCTAATCGTATGCTATTTCTGTAATAAAAGCAAGCAAAAAGAAAATCCAATGATTTCAAGGTGTTAGTGCTAACCTATTGATATCATTGATGTAATTTTTTAGTTGCATTTATTACGGAATGTCGTTATTATCATAAAATAATGAAACGGAGATATCCAATGGCTAAGTTGTTTGTAGTGTTCGCGATTCTGACTGCGATCGGTGCATACTTCATGAATGAGCAGTACAAGGATGCTATGGCCAAGTGCCAGATAGAGCATTCATATGATACGTGCTTTTACTCGCTAAACCGTTGATTTTGTTACTGTAAAAAAACAGTTGCACAAATTACGGAAATGGACTAAATTGTAACAGTAAGTTGGAGATAAGAAATGGCATTCTTGCGTACTTTCATGGTTGATCTTTTGAGTGAGTCTTACAACGCTCTTATTCTTGCGTTGTTCTTGATCGCTTCTATTCAACAGTGAAAATAACAGTTGCACTTTTTCTGAAACCGACTATAATCACACTGTAACGACAAATAAATGGAGATTTTGATATGTCGAATGTGAATCGTGTTATGGACCTTATCGTGGCTAATCCTAACCTCGCTAAGGCAGACCTTATCAATAAGATTGTAGAGATGCTCAACGTCTCTAAGTCTAATGCTCAGGTCTATGTGTATAATGCTAAGAAGAAGCTTGACAAGGGCGATATGCCTAAGGAACGTAATGTCAAGGTGATCTCTGCTAAGGTCGCTAAGGAGCGTGCCAAGGTAGAGGTTCGCGAGAAGAATGACGCTGACCTTGAGAAGATCAAGGCTGACCGTCTTGTTATCATGAAGAAGGTCAACGCTAAGATGAAGCGTGAGAAGGAAGAAGCTGAAGCAATTGCTGCTGACATGGCTGCTTTCTCTGGTGAGGGTGAAGAGTATACCAACTCACTTTCTCCTGAATTTCTCCGTCGTGAACTCGGCATTGAGTGATTCGGAAGCTATATATAATATACAACTCAACAGAGAGTAAAATGAGCCACTTACAGTTTACACATTGCCAGAAAGCCTATAATCCAGGACAAAGTCTCCCGGTTGATGGCTCATGGGCAATTGAAACAGGAGCTGGCTTGATGTAACCAAATTGTACAGCGTTACGGTTATATCAAGCGGCTCTCAGGGAAACCTAGAGCCGCTTTTTTATTATCGTGTCTTTCTTTAAAGAGATCAACCCGTTCTTTTTAAATAAACACACGGTTTCGACGAGGATGCTACTCCCTCGGCATAAGAGTAGCCTCTGACTGGTACGTGGATCCGAATGGACGTACAAGTGGTTTCCAGCAGAGAACACCGAAAGGTGAAAATAACAGTTGCAATTAATCTCTATAGACACTATATTGATTAAGTAATGGGGCGTCAGTGCTCTAATACATGTAACTAGTTAACATGGAGAATGTGAATGACTACTTCTAACACTCAGCGCGTTTATGAAGCTCTTGCCAGTGGCGAAGCTCTTACCGCAAAGCAGATTACTGCTCGTTATGGCCTTGCCAATCCTCGTGCAGCTATCTCAGCCCTCCGTATGGAAGGTTATCCGATTTACTTGAATAGCCGCAAGGACACTAAGGGTCGTACTACTAAGTGGTACCGTATGGGTACCCCGACTCGCCGTGTTATTGCGGCAGGCTACAAGGCTCTCGCAATGGGCATCGTAGTCTAATAGACTAGACTCCAACCTCGGATGTACAGGGGGGTCTAGTCGGCTCCCCTGTTTTTTTGTCTCTAGATGAATACACCAATGGCATTGTAGCTACTGCCTTGCTAGGAAGGGCCGCGCCCCGTATGGAGCGTTGAAGGTTTACGGTTCGATTCCGTACTGGTGTATTCTTCTAGACACAAGTTCGGTTGATGGGTTGTAGGTGACCTGAGTGCGCAAGGGAACCTTCACTTATTTCATGGACCCATAGCTCAATGGTTAGAGTACCGGTCTTTTAAACCGTAGGTTCTGGGTTCGAGTCCCAGTGGGTCCTCCATTTTATAGGTGTATCGTGCATAGCTTTAACTTCATAGGTCCTAAGTTCGATCCTAGTGTAGACAATAAGTTATTCCTAGACGATGATACACTTATTCCTATTTTGGATCAAGACAAGACATTAGCACATCTCCTTGCACGTATTGGCAAGTTCAAATCTGTGGGAGATGCGAAACGAAACGGTTGGGATAAGCCTATTCCATCCGGATGGGTAGAGTTTACTGTCGGCAAGGGTATGAATAGAATTGATGTGTTCATATGGAACCCACAACATACCCTTGCCGAGTCAATAGAGGAATTTCCAGATTGTTAGAGTGTCTTATTCTAGGTGATTCAATTGCAGTCGGTGTTGGTTATAACAGACCTGAATGCGTTGTAGAGGCAAAAGTAGGTATCAATTCACAAGACTATGTTAATGGATTGTTCAGACACTTTGAACTCGTAGAAGCAAAAAAGACTATTATCAGTCTCGGGTCTAATGATTTTTATGTAGAGTCCTATGGTCCAATGCTAGCTCTACGTGAACTTATCAAAGGCGATGTAATATGGATTCTCAGTTCAAATAACGAAGAGTCAAGATATGCTGCATTAGCAATTGCTAAACACTATAATGATAGTGTTATAGATACGAAGTCTTATCCTATGAGTACAGATGGTGTTCATCCTACCGGTAAGGGATATAAGATGATTTCAGATAATACGCGCCAGTAGCTCAGTGGTAGAGTAGCGGTCTCTTAAACCGAATGTTGTGAGTTCGATTCTCACCTGGCACACCAAGATTACTCAGCGTTCTAGATAAGCTGGGGAGACGTCGCGAGAGTAACAAGAGGGAATGCTCGCTAATACAGGATTGCTGACTCAGTTCGCGAAAGGGCTTAACCTGTAACGTGTACGGAATATGCTGCATTAGCTCAATGGTAGAGCGCTGGTCTGTGGAACCAGTTACAGTAGTTCGATTCTACTATGCAGTACCAAAGAATCTCGACTGCTCCGTTCGTCTATCGATTAGGATACCTGGTTCTCAGCCAGATGAGATGGGTTTGACTCCCATACGGAGTACCAGTTTCGGGGAGCCCCCTGCGGGGGCTCGAATAGGATAAAAAAATATTGGGAGATCGTCTAATGGTAGGATAGATGACTTTGACTCATTTGATCGTGGTTCGAGTCCACGTCTCCCAGCCAAGTTTAGAGTGAGTTCAGCAAACAATCATTGATTGGTTCAATTCCAATATTTCCTCCTTAGGAAGTCTAGGGCACGGTGCCCATCACTCTGTAAGTTTTAGGATCCCTACAGCAATTACAGCCGTAGAGGCACTTTTTTAGGGAAAAAGCAAAAAGTGGATCCTGTTCGTTTTAGGATTGTTACAGCAAATAAAATGCATTTGACTTGTAATCAAAAGAAGCAAAAAGCAATCCTGTTCTATTTGGGGCGTTCGTCTATCGGCTAGGATACATCCCTTTCAAGGATACGAGACGGGTTCGACTCCCGTACGCCCTACCAAACACACGGAGACTATACTATGAAGATTCTTATTATGGGGTTGCCTGGTTCAGGTAAGACTACACTAGCAGTAGAACTAGCAAAGCTTTTAAAAGCAGTGCATTGGAATGCTGATAGCGTTAGACAAAATATTAATACTCATTTAGGGTTTTCAGAAGAAGATAGAATTGAACAAGCCCGTAGAATGGGATGGCTCTGCGATCAAGTCGTAAATAGTGGTCATGCCGCTATTGCTGACTTTGTTTGTCCTACATTGAAAACACGTGTTGCATTTGGTCCTAGTGATTATATAATCTGGATGGATACTATTCAAGAAAGCCGTTTTGATGATACAAATAAACTGTTCGTTAAACCTGCTAAATATAGTTTTCGCGTAGATTCTTTAAATGCCAGTTATTGGTCATATGATATCTACGATCAGATTATGAAAAGGCAGCAATATGTGGAACAATAAACATCCTACTGTGCAAATGCTAGGTAGATGGCAGCCATGGCATGAAGGACACTTTCAACTGTTCTTACGTGCTTATCAAAAAACAGGTCAAGTTTGTATCATGGTGAGAGATACACAAGGTACAGATAGTAGTAACCCTTTTGACTTTGAAACAGTACGTAATAGAATAGTCAAAGAATTAGGAAAAAAAGGGTTTAATAATAACGAACACTTTATTGTAAAGCTCGTTCCTAACATCGTAAATATTACATACGGTAGAGATGTAGGATACGTAATTGAACAAGAAACGTTTAGTAGTGAGATACATGATATATCCGCTACTCAGATACGTAAAGAAATGGGATTATAAGTCTGTGTAGTCCAACTGGTAGAGACACTAGCTTGAGGTGCTAGGCGTTGGAGGTTCGAATCCTCTCATAGACACCAGAATACAGTTGCCTTTTATTACAGAAGGTACTATAAATATAAAATAAAGTCATTTCACGGTAGCTCAGTTGGTAGTAGCATCTGACTGTTAATCAGAGGGTCCCTGGTTCGAGCTCAGGCCGTGGAGCCAATTTGGAAGTGTGGGAGAGTGGTTTAATCCGTCGGTCTTGAAAACCGAAGAACCTGCGAGGGTTCCGTGAGTTCGAATCTCACCGCTTCCGCCATTTAGGAATATATTATGAGCCCCGAAAAGAAAGCGATTCGTGACCTTTGGCTGACTTATAAACTGTACGGTGAATGCCAGAAAGTATATAAGAAAGATCTCGATACCAGTAAATATGCTTCCGAGTGTACTGATGGGTTTCTTGAGTATCTAGCCGAGTGTTGTAAGAGTTATCCTAAGTGGAAAGATAATATCGAAGGTGTTATTCGTAACCAGATCCGTATCTATATGGGGTTTGTTGAGACGTATAATAAACCTATCGTAAAAGATAAAGTAACGCAGAAGACTCGTTGGTCTCTGTAATATCTGCCTGTAGCGCAGTCTGGTAGCGCATCTGGTTTGGGACCAGAGGGTCGGGAGTTCGAATCTCTCTAGGCAGACCAATT
>Ga0129336_10000002_pt1 | contig 190832 bp, 210 predicted proteins | sample CPB6_02_DNA_FD_96878 | JGI IMG/M metagenome (GOLD analysis project Ga0129336, IMG submission 96878) | Freshwater to marine salinity gradient microbial communities from Chesapeake Bay, USA - CPBay_Sum_0.6_0.2_DNA | ecosystem: Environmental > Aquatic > Marine > Coastal | place: USA: Chesapeake...
AGTGACAATAGATGCCACGGATGGTGCCAGAGGGGAGTCGGATGCCGATGAGTGAACGAGTTGCCATGATTTAGTATACCTCACCAGGTGATGGATTTCACGAAGAAAATCCTCCGTGAACTTCGATGATAGCTGCGACCAGCGAAACCGGTGTGTATGGATACACCGTTTCCGTCCAACGACCAGGCGTCTCGGCATATTCGAACAGCATCGGTTCCGGGTTTGAAGGGTATCCCACCTCAACCTCCTCCCATGGCCCGACGTCGTTGCGCGGCGAGCAGTAGCAGAAAGAAGAGGCTTGGACGGACATCTTGAATCCGTCTGCGCAAGTGATGCCTGGGAGTGGGTAACCCGGCCTGCGTGGTGACGAGAGGTGACGTTGAAGAAGTTCTGTGTAGTTTACCATCGTTCCTTCTCGATGTATGCTGCCAGGGCTCGGAGGTGTGCTGGGTTGGTTGCGGGTTTTCACGAGTCAGGTTGCAGGTTTTCGTAGTCGAGGACGGGCTTACTGAGAGCCCTCATCATCAGCTCCATGTCGTGTCGAAGCTCTTCGAGGGTGTCCTCCCCGAAGGGAGCCACCGGATCCTCGGTGCACGAAATGGGCTTGCCGTCCTCGTAGAAGACCTCGTGGATGGCGAAGTTGCCCTCGCGGCGGAGGACGCGGTAGTTCCAAGTCTCGAAGTTGCCCTCGCCGCGGAGGACGCGGTAGTTCCAGGTCTTCATCACCACCGCTCTTTCTCGATGTAGTCGGCCAGCATCCGGAGGTGGACGGGATTGGTGAGGTCGTAGATGCGAGCCGTGGTGTAGTCGTCCGGGTGTTCGTGGGGCTGCATGTAGGCGGTGGCGGCCTCACCGTAGACGCGGACCTCGGCTCGCCGCAAGGGGACGAGATCGGCGACCTTGCAGCCGTCAGTGCTGTTCGCAGGGTTTCGGGGGAAGACGAAGATTGTGGAGAGGACGTCGGTCATGGTATTATCCTGTTCAGGCGTTGGGGAGCGAACCACCGTCGAGCCAGTTGTCGATGTCGGTCTGGGCGACGTTGGCGAAGGTTTCGGCGTCACAGCCGTTGCAGATTCCGAACGTCGGTTCGCCGTCCTTGAACGTGAGGGCGACGACGCCCGGGCGAGAGCAGCAGTCACAGACGTCGGTGGTGATCTTCGTCGTGTAAGCGTTCATGGTGTCAGTATATCCTTTCAGGTCGTTGATTTCACGTGGCGATTGAAGAAAGTTTCAGACGGAAAGTGGGATGAACTTCATGGTGTTGCTCGGTGCGTGGAGCCAACCTCCGGGGGTGAAGACGTAGAACCATTCAAAGGCGTGGTCGTTCGGGCGACCGACGGTATCCAACGAGGAGTAGAAGATGGGCTCTTCCATGCTTTCCCCACGATCTCGGTGGTAGGCGCTCGTCTTCTTGGTTGTGGTGTCCAGGTACGACAAGTCACCCAAGGCGAGCAGGTCGCGGACGTCGTCGGGGGTGGCGTAGTGCTTGTTGAGGAGGCTTCCTACGCCCGTAGGGTAGCCGTCGCTGTGGCAGTAGACGCCGGTGACGGTGGCGTCGGGATTGAGGATTCCGATGAATGAACGGGTCGACATGAGGTTTCCTTAGTGCAACTAGTTATAAATGTCAGTGGTTGGTGTTGGGCTGGATGAGCCATTCGCTGACCCAGCAGATGGTGAGTGCAAAGAAGAGGAAGGTGGTCATCATTGGCTTTCGATGGCCTCGAGTTGAGCGAGGCGTTGGAGGCCGAGGAAGGTGAGGCTGTACTGGCCACGGGCGGAGCGATACCAGTAGGTGGGACGTTTGAAGGTTCGCCACCCCGCATAACCGATGCCCACGGCGGGCATTTCCAGGGTGTTGCTGGTGGAGTGGATGTTGCGGCCGATGAAGCCGTAGCCGTGGCCCGTCGTACTGGTGTTGAAGAGGTAGACGAAGCGGAAGGGGCGCCATTGTCGGAGCTTTTCGAGGATCTTTGCTCGGCTGGCCACGCCACCAAGGCTGGCGATGATGAGGACGGTGGCGTCGGCGTTGTTGACGCGACCCTTGGCCAGGTTGGTGGAAGGGGAGTGAGCAAGCGAGGCCCAGTTCTTTGTGGCGATCGGCATGATCCTATCCTATCCTTCCTGGATTGACTTTTCACTGGATTGTGAAAAGTTTTTTCTCGTGGTCCAGTCCTCTCATTTAAATGGGTAAGACCCCAGCCTATAGGCCAGGGTCCCCCTACGAAGGGAGGTGAATGTCAGACCCGGTTCTCGTCGAACCAGGCGGGATCCTCGTCGTCCGCGAAGTTGGCGAACCACTTCCGGGCGAGAGCCTCATCGGCGAAGGATGCATGACAGAACGGATTGCCGCCGCCGGGCCCGACAGCCTGCACCACCACGAGGCGGTCAGGGACGATGCCGCGGTATTCCACGAGCCCCGCGTGGTCGGTGATGTCGGCCCCGTCGACGAGGCAGCCCTCGTGGCCGTCGAAGGTGTCGTAGTTGAGGTCGACTGCGATGGTGACGGTCATGGGATGCCTTTCGTGGGAAGGGTGGAGGACGTTCATACCGGCGGAGTTGGCAGCGTCGTTGTCCATGGTTTAACTCTATCCTTTCGGGGTGAACTTTTCACCCGGTGCGTGGTGATTTTTTCAACGGCCGTTCTTGGCGGCCTTTCGGGCGGCGGCGAGGCGCCCCCAGCGATCGTAAGCGCGCCGAAGGGCGCCACGAGAGGAGAAGCGCGAGGAGTTGAAGGCGGCGAGTTTCTTCATGGTTTAACTCTACCCTTTCCTGATGAACATTTCACCAGGTGTGTGGTGATTTTTCCGGTGGTCAGTGGCGGACGCCGAGGAGCTCGCGGATGGAATAGTCGAGGTCGACGATGTCGTCCTCAGAGTAGCCGAGCTCTTCCTGGAGGGTTGCGACCTCCTTGACGATGGCGTCGTCACCAAGCCCCTCCAGGACCACGAGAGTGTTGATGGACTCCTCGATGAGTTTCCATCCATCCTTGGTTCCTCCGGGGGTGATCCAACCCTTCATCCCGAGGTGGAGGTTGACGCGGGCTTCGTCTCGCTTGAGGTCGTTGTCCATGGTTTAACTCTATCCTTTCGGGGTGAACTTTTCACCGATGAGGAGGATTTTTTTCCAAAGGGCGCAACTAGTTATAAACTTTCCGGCCCTCTCATTTAAATGGGTAAAACCCCAGTCTTTCGACCAGGGTCCCCCTCGATGGAAGTGAGGGTCAGACCTTGACGGCCGTGGCCGTGTGATTGCGCTCGGCCCGACGAGTGGCGAGCTTATCCCAGTGGCCGTTGTGGGTCCGGCGGGCGGAGGCGGTTTTCATGCCTTTGACCGGGGTGTTGGCGCGAACCCACTCGATGAGGGCGTCCTTGTCCGTCGATTTGGCGTAGGTGTAGGTGAAGTTTTGGAGGTAGATTTCGGCCATCCACATGGTGGTGGTGTCGGACTTGGGCCACATGCGGCCGAGGAATTTCTCGCCCGAGCGGGGGCTGTAACCGTAAATGGCGAAGAGGGCGGGCTTGCGAGCGGAGTTGGCAGCGTCGTTCTTCATGGTTTAACTCTATCCTTTCAGGGGGAACTTTTCACTGGATTGCGAAAAGTTTTTTTTGCGTTTTGGTCTTCTCAATTAAATTGGTAAGACCCCGGTCTTTCGACCAGGGTCCCCCTTGAAGGGTGGTAGAAGTCAGGCGATGGTGGCGCCGTCGAGGAAGAGGCCAGCCTCGGGCTCGAGGAAGGCAGCGACGAGCTCGGGGTGGTGGGAATCGTCGGGCATGAAGACGAGCATGCCTTCGAAGTCGTCACGCTCGATGACGCCTTGCATGGTCTTTCCCTTGAGGACGCTGGGGTGGCTGAAGGTCACGCGGTCACCGGCTTTGGGATTGGTCGTCGTCTTCATGGTTTAACTCTATCCTTTCGATTTGAACTTTTCACCAGGCGGGCGATTTTTTTTCAGGCCGCGGAAATCACCACGGGTTTGAGGGCGAGGGGGCGAAGGACCGGCTTCATTTGCGTCGTCGTCGTCGGCATGGTTAGAATATAACATCCCCATGGGCGCAATTCACGTGAAAGTAACTTTCAATGGTGATTTTGAGTGTGAACGTTTGGTTACAGTCCTGCGAACTCTGGTTTACAGTTGAAAGTCACTTTCAAAGTCCCCTGGAACCCTCCAGAATGGGCCGGATCCTGGGGATGGGTTGACCTATGGACCGGGCGGTGGAAACCCTCCAGAGGGTCACCAGAACCCCAGGGGAAAGAACCCCGGGCTTCTCTCGAGCATCCCCCGGCGGGCTTGTTGAAAGTGACTTTCAGTGTGAACTGGTGGTTACAGTGAAAAATTGCTATTGAAAGTCATTTTCATGTGAAAAGCCGGGAGAGGGTTGTTATACTAATTGCATGGATGCCGTGCCCTACAACCTCCTCCGCAACCTCGCCACTCGCCTCGTCGAGGTCGGCGTGGACAACGACACCGCTTGGCTCGCCGCCGGCCGCTACCTCAATTGCGTCCCTGGGTGGAGCAACGCGCTCATGGACGCCCGCCGCGATGGGCTCCTCACCTCGGCCACGGTGATGGCCGCCTCGCGCATCCTCAACAGCTGGGTGATTGCCCGCTGATCTCCTCGGGTTGAGGAAAATCACCTCGACCCAGTGAAAAGTTCACCACGAAAGGATAGATTAGAACCATGCCGACCTCCCCGCTCCCTCCTCCCCTCGGGCCTGTGACCATCACCACCAAGCCTTCGTTGGCCGACCTTTTGGCCGACATGGCGGACGACACCGACGACACCTCGATGACCGTCGACCGGTGTCCGGATTGTGGGGTGGACCATGACCAACCTCACCGTTGGGGCTGCAATCTCCACGGTTCCCAGCAATCCCTCGTCCGTCGCTGATCACCAAACGGTGGTCCAGCACCACCAGAAAAAATCACCACAGACCTGGTGAATTGTTCGTAATGAAAGGATATACTAGGACCATGACCAAGACCGAAGCCCTCAAGCTCTTCCGCGAGATCGACAACTCCCCCAAGGGCGACGTGGTGTGGCGCCGGGAGGCGTGGAATAACTTCACGGACGCCCTGTGCAAGAACCGACAGATCACCCCTCGCCAGTACGACACCTGGACCAACCCGTTCTGAAAAAGTTCGTCCCGGCGGTGCAAAGTTCCTCCTCGAAAGGATAAGGTTGAGTGCATGGAATACATCGTACAATACACCGACGGTAACGGTAACTGGGTCACCATTGCTCCCATCAAGCGCGGCCGAAGCTGCCGGCCCTACCGGTTCTCCACCAGAGACCTCGCAGAAGACTTTCTGCGAAAGATCTACTCGAGGTCCTTCGAGCTCGGCAAGGCACGAGCAATCCGAACACTCTGAAGGAGTCGCATATGTCATCAACACCGGCATTCATCGGTAAGCTCCTCTCAAACGGCACGGTCTCCGGCGTCTACTGTCACTATGAAGGGCAGCACGTGGGAGCGCTGCTCCGGACCCACTACTCGGCGGCGCGCAAGGTCAACAAGCTGCTTAAGCAGGGAGACCTCGCCCGCCTCGGCACGACCACGGAGAACTCGGTGCGGTGGGAACGCCTCTTGGCTGGGCGGCCGCGGAAGGAGCCGATCGACTACGCGTCTCTCGAGCGCATGGCGAAAGGCGCCAGCCCGATCACCTACAACCCTCGGCTGGCTCACGGCGACTACCGCTTCGAGTTCTTCTACGTATTTGATGGCAAGGGGTGGCTCACCCTGGAGCCTTGGCGAGGGCGGTGGCTGACGGAAGCTGAGCTGGCCGCAATCTGAGGGCCACAAGGCCGGGCGGTGGTCTAGCACCACCAGAAAAAATCACCACTGACCTGGTGAATTGTTCGCCAAGGAAGGATAGAGTAGAACCATGGCAACGCTCAAGGTCACCCCTGCCCCTTCCAAGCTCTCCCAGCTCCGCCAGCAACTCGATGGCACCTTCTTCAGGTACGTGCGGGGATACACCATCCATGAGGATGGCACCATCACCCTCAACGGGGCCTTCATGGGGACCCTCCGCGACGTCGCCCGAGTCCTCGAGGCAAAGGGCCTCATCTCAGGATAAAGTTTGCCCACCTTCGTGAAAAGTCCGCCAAGGAAGGATAGAGTTAGACCATGCCGATCACGACGAAGCGATGGACAGACAACCCTGCCAGAACCACCACGACGGTCGAGCACGTCGGCCGCGTGCTGCGGGTCGAGCGGCGTGAGGAGTCTCGCAATCACAGCGAGACCCTCGACTTCAGCGATTGGCAGGTCACCACCTGCACCTACGCCACGGTGTGGCTCGGCGAGCACGGCATCCCGGGTGGACGGGGCTGGGGCGATCCCCGCGAGCTCGACATCCACGAGCAAATCGCCGTCGTCGACTGCACCAACCTCTTTGGTTGGATGGACGCATCCACCGTGAAGGCTGAGGTCGACACCGATGTCGACCCCCGAGCCGAGGTGGCCCTCCTCACCTGGGAAGCCTTCGAAAAGGCCCGTAAGGAAGCCGAGGTCCTCCGCATCGCGGAGGAAACCAAGAAGGCCGCGGCTGCCAAGGCCGCGAAGGAAGCCAAGAAGCAGGCCAAGCTCACCGCCACCGCCGTGGCAGCCGAGGTGGAGCTGGCCAAGGTGCAACCCCTCAAGGGCAAGGCCGTCGTCCTCAAATCGGGATACGAGGGCACCCTCTTCTGGGTGGGCGTCAAGGCCTACCGAGGCGTCAATTCCTGCCGCATCGGCGTACGCAACTCCAAGGGAGATGTCGAGTGGGCCACCCCTGCCGACATCAAGGTGGTCAAGTGACCGACCTCGTTGCCCCAGTGCTCGTCACCTACACAACTCCAAAGGGACGCAAGGGTTCCAAAGTGGTCGCTTCGCTAGACCTGACGAAGACCATGCGTTCCCTAAGGGCCCGAAGGTACACCAACATCAAAGTCGGTAAATACCTCGGTAAGTAAAAAAAATCCTGGTCCTAGTGAAATCCTCCCCGCTGGGGGATATACTGTACTCCTCCCCGCTCCTGAAAGGAACATCCCCATGGCCGGTATGAATCTCACCGTTGGTATCAAGGGTCTCAAGCGTGGCACCACCATCAGCGAGCTCACCGTTCCCGACGCCTTGCGCGACCGCAAGAAGACCGGGCTCGCCTTCTTCGACGACGCCCTCGGCGGTGAGGGCTTCGTGCCCTCGAGCGTGATGATGTTGACCGGCACGCCTGGTGCTGGCAAGTCGACCCTCCTCCTCCAACTGGCCAACGCCATCACGGGCAGCGGCCACATCGCCCTCTTCAACACCGGCGAGGAGTCGTTGTACCAGGTCAAAATGGTCGCCGAGCGCCTCAAGCTCAAGAACGGCTTCGTCGTCGGGCAGGACCTCATGGTCGACGACCTCCTCGGCCATGCCGACCACCTGCGCAAGAAGAACCCTGGCAAGCAGGTGTTCATCCTCCAGGACTCGCTCCAAACGCTCGACGACGGCAAGTACACCGGTGGCACCAACAGCATGACGCCCGTGCGGTGCACCGAGATGTTGACCAATTGGGCAAAGTCGACGTATGGCATCGCCTGCTTCATTGGTCAGGTGACCAAGGGTGGTGACTTCGCCGGCAAGCAGACCATCCTCCACGCGGTGGACGTACGTGGTCAGCTTTACATCGACGAGGAGAAGAAGAGCGAGACCTACGGTGAGCGCATCTTCGAGGTGACGAAGAACCGCTTTGGTTGTGCCGGCAAGAGCTACATCCTGGGTCTCGACCGGACTGGCCTCTACGAGCGTGGTTCGTTCCAGGCGACCTGAAAACGTCTGGTGAAAACATCGTCACGAAAGGATAGTGTGATGCTATGAATGACACCCGTTCGACCGCACGCAAAGTGACCAACAAGCTCCTCGAGATGATTGAGGAAGGTGTTCTCGACCGGGACGCCCTCATCCTCGGTTGCCTCCACTACATGTCGGAAGACGACGTCGCCGACATGGCCCACCACGAGGGTTTCTTTGAAGAAGAGGAAGAGGACGAAGAAGCTGACGAGGACGACGAAGATCAAAGCTGAAAATACTCCAAGAAAACTTCTCGAGCTTAGGATATACTGAGAGCATCAACCGGGCATGAGCCCAAACCCCAACGGAAACGGAAGAGGAATTACCACCATGCAAACCCAGAACATCGATACGACGAACAGCGATTCCAAGGCCTCCAAGCTCTCGGCTCTCGACCGCGCCCTCGAACTCGCCAAGGCACGAGCTGCGGCTCGAGCTTCCGCCCAAGGCGACGAGGCTCCTGCCAAGGTCAAGGCTCCGAAGCCCAAGGCTGAAAAGCAGCCCAAGGAACCCAAGGCGGTCAAGGTCGTCGACCTCGCTGCTCAATCGGCCAAGGATGCCGAGCGTGCCGAGCGTAAGGCACAGCTCGAGGCGCAGCGTGCTGAGAGGAAGGCAACGGCGGAAGCAAAGCGTGCGGCGGCCAAGGCCGAGCGGGAGTCGAAGCAGCAGGGTCGTGGACCGGCCCACATGAAGAAGGTCGACAAGGCTGCAGCTCGGCTTCCGGTCCTCAGCTCGGCTGCTCAGACCAAGCTCAACGAGCTCCGGCTCGAGCTCAGCAACATCGACATGACGGTGCTGGCTCTCCACATGCAACACATCGTCCGCGTGGCAGCCACGGCTGCAGCTCACGGTCGCAAGTTCACCAACGGTCAACAGGTACGCTTCACGGGTGGTGACCCTCGGTACATCGGTCAGGTGGGCACCATCGACCAGGCTCGGAACATCCGATGCTTCGTCAACGTCACCGGTGTCAAGAAGCCCGTGTACGTTTTCACGTCGGACATCGAGCCCTTTACCGAGGAGGGCTGATGTCTCCTGGGGGTCGATGACCTCGACCCCACCAATGCCTTCGTAGCACAGCTGGATAGTGCAATCGCTTCCTAAGCGATGGGTCGCAGGTTCGAATCCTGCCGAAGGCGCCAAACAGAAAGAATCCCAAGCGAATCAAGTTAGTGTAAACCCAACCCTGAGAGGATAGAGTAGACAACATGAGCAATACCAACAACGTCAAGCGAGCTCCCGGCAAGACCTACACCGCGTACATCGTGCGTGACTCCAATCGTCGAACCTTCCTGAATCAAAAGGTGTACACGGGCCGGAGGCCTGGCATCTGGGGCAAGCTCAACGACGCTCAGATCTTCTACACGACAGCGCAGGCACAGTCATGCGCCAGCAACATCAACAACCGTCGACCAGATCGCTACTCAGCATACATGGCCGAGGTGGTGCCGGTGCTGATGCAGGGTCGGGGCAAGCGTATCGACTGACGCATAGTTAGAGAGGTTAGAACATAGGGGTACGGAGAGGTGCCCCGCATTCCAGCTTAGCTCAGTTGGTAGAGCAGGCGGCTGTTAACCGCCGGGTCGCAAGGTTCGAGTCCTGCAGCTGGAGCCGAGTCCTAACGCTAGAGAAATTCTAGGACATGGACTCGAGGGGAACGAGCGGGTATTGTTCCCTTTTGCCCCGGTGGCGAAATCGGCATCCGCGACCGATTTAAAATCGGTTGACCAAAAGGTCTTACGGGTTCAAGTCCCGTCTGGGGCACGAATGCCTGGGTAGCCCAACGGCAGAGGCAGCGGTTTCAAACTCCGCGAAGTGTGAGTTCGAATCTCACCCTAGGCACCATCCACTCTAACAACCTGTACAACAATCAAAGAGCATAGTAACATGGCAATCAGTCTAATCGGTAAGATTTTTTGGGGTATGTTTGCTGCGTTGGGCATCGTTGAAGCGATCAACGCGAACAAAAGTGGAGGAAGTGGATGTGCAGTGATTGCTCTGTTCTTGGTGTTGGGATTGGTTATCCTCTTGGCCATTCCAGTCATGTGGGCAATCGTCTTGTTCGTGTTCTGAGTGGCGTTATCGAAGGTGGGCAACTATGAGAATCAATTCGTTCGGAAGGTTAGTCGTCGGTGTCAGCATCCCGTTGTTCGGTGGCAGACGTTCGTATAGAAGCTCGGGTGGTGGCGGTGGATGTCTGGGGTGTACGCTCGTGATGCTTGGAATCATCGCTGTGCCAGTCGGTTTCCTGGCAACGCTGCTGTTCTGAGAGATTATGCCCTCGTAGCTCAGTGGATTAGAGCAAGGAGCTTCTACCTCCAAGGTCGGGTGTTCGAATCACTCCGAGGGTGCCATACTTAACTTAATTGCAACTTAGCTTACGTTTGTTTCATGCGGTGGTAGCTCAATGGTAGAGTCCCAGTTTTCCAAACTGGTAGTTGTGGGTTCAAATCCCATCCGCCGCTCCCGGAATGTTATTAGCATCTCTTCCTAATACATAAGGAGCATGCACGACGTGTTCACTCTAACAGACGAAACTTTCGAATCATTCATCACGCGTTCATCCGTCCCAGTCCTTGTCGACTTCTGGGCATCTTGGTGTGCTCCTTGTCGCCTCCTCGCCCCGTTGGTGGAGAACCTGTCCAACGAGCATGGTGAGAAGCTTGCCGTTTGTAAGGTTGATGTTGATACGTCTCCCAAGGTAGCAGCCCAGCTCGGCATCACCGCCCTCCCTACCCTCATCCTCTTCAAGGATGGCGTCCCAGTAGCTCGTCACGTCGGTACAGCCACAATGACCAAGCTGCGTTCTTTCGTCTCAGAGCACGTCTAGAATAATCGAAGAAAATAGGATACAGTTTCAGCTGTCTGAATATAGTAAGATTGTTTAGACGGCAAATTTGCCACTCTGGCTGATTGATTAGGCACCTCACTTGTAATGAGGATTAGACGGGTTTGATTCCCGTGGGTGGCTCCAGTGAAATCCCTATCTGGGGATGATATACTGTAGCCATGAAGGGAAAAGCGACTTTCAAAGAGTACAAAGAGTACATCTTGGTCGATAGCGGGGAAGTGGTATATGCTTCTTCCCTGCGAGAAGCCCGGGAAAAGCTGAGCCGTTTCAAATACACCTGGGCCGAGCTCCAGACAGTGGTCGACCGCGAGGACTATGAAAATGGAAATTACGTGACCTGCTTCTGCGATGCCTGCGAGCGTGGCCGGCGCGCGCGGCTGAGGACTATGAAAATGGAAAGTACGTGACCGGTCGGGTGTAGAACGGTGGAATAGACCACCCAGAAAAAATCACCACGAACCTAGTGAATTGCTCCCCACCGGAGGATAAGATAGAACCATGAAGAAGCAATGCTGGGTCTACGTAGACAGTGGAGAGTGCGTCGATGCGGTCACCGTGGAAGATGCCATTGCAATCCTTCGACCTCGCTACTGTGGCCATGAGCTCACGCCAGACAACGTCCTTCCGGAGGCCATGGCTGTGGCCCTCATCCGTGCCGAAGCGGAGATGAACCACAACGGTCGGTTCTGGGCGTAGAACGGTGGAATAGACCACCCAGAAAAAATCACCACGGACTTCGTGAAAAGCTCCCCCCGAAAGGATATACTGTATCCATGAACGCCGCCTACGCGATCCACACCGTCAGCCTCGACAAGCTTCCTCCGGCCGCTCCCACCCTATACTGGGGGCGCGGAAAGTGGGGAGGCCTGAAGGACGCGAATGAGTACAAAACCGTCACGTCCGCGCTGCGGACCATCCGCCGGATGGTGGAAGCCGGCCTGTGGACCCCCACGACGGTGTCCGTTCGACAGGTCCGCTGAGCCTCGGTGCAAAGTTCAACGAAGAAAGGGTATACTAGGACTATGGAATACAGGAACATCCGAATCCGCCAGAAGCTCAAGCTCCGCGGAGCCCTCCATGGCGCTTACGATGCCGTGGTGGTGCAGGTCGACCCTCGCCGCCTCCCGTTCGGCGACCCCATCCAGGTCAAAGTAACCCTCTACCCCGGTGAGGAACCCAGTCTGTTGTGGGTCAACCCGGACCGTCTGATGGAGTCCGATCGCTGACCGTGCAAAGTAACCCCCAACGAGGTAAGGTAAAACCATGAAGATCGGCAAGTATGAAGCAGCCCTCATGACCCTCATCCCATCCAACCCCAAGGAGTGGCAGGGGACACACATCGAACTCCTCACCGCCACGAACACCATCGACAGCCTCACGGACACCATCGCGCGCGACGCCGCCGCGATGGGAAAGAAGTTCACAGCCTTCTCGGAAGAGATGCTCACCCGAGGGGACGGCTGGTCCCCCATGGGCTACTCCACCCTCCGGGACCTCGAGGTCAACATCGCCAAGCTCGAGGTCCACAAGACCTACCTCATCAACCTCCTCCGTGCATTCCTCGGAAAGGACGGCGTCAAAGCCTTCCGCGATGCCCTCTCGCGTGAAAACCCTGAAGCGATGTGATAAGGTAAACACATGGACGACAACACCATTGCCGAGCTCCACACCTCCGCCACCGACCTCCTCGCCGCCGGCTACATCAAGGCGATCACCGCCGAAGCCCTCGCCGAATACTGGCTCGAGGCGCAGTTCGCCGCCCTCGACGCCGACGAACCCGGCGGCGCCGACAGCTGGTCGGCCGAAGAATGCACCGCCCTCTACGAAAACACCAAGGCTGCCCTCAAGGCGCGCGGCCTCCCGTGAAGTCGTCACTTTACACAACCCTCGTGAATTGTTCCCGCTGAAAGGATATACTGTAGTCATGGAACACTTCTATACCAAGAAGCTTCGACTCCTCACCGAGATGCAGGGCAAGGCGCAGGAGCTTCAAACCCTGTTGTCCCTGCTCTCCGAGCACGAGGAGACATCACCTGCTGGCGACTGCTCCGAATTCTACAACCTCGGCATTTCACTCGACGAGACCCAGACGCTCATCAACGCCCTCACCGACGCTGTCCTTCCACTCACCCCAAGGAGGTAACGTGATGCTCAGGGAATGCATCCACTGCGATGTGAAGTTCAATCCCAACTCTCCTCAGAAGCAAAGGGCCGGCGGGCGCATCAACGAATGCCCCGACTGTTCCACCGAGACCACGGTCAAGTACCTGGGCCTCATGGCTGGCGATGGCAAGCAAGCCGGCGTCACCGTCCTCAAGTTCAACTCGGAAGCCGACCGAGCTCGCTACGCCGACTTCTGGCGCAACAACAGCGGCATGCATAAGGGTAAGAGCTGCCAGCTGGGTACGCACCTGTCGACCATGCCAGGTGTTTCGTATCAGACGGTGACGCAGGCGGGAGCGACCAACCACAAGGGTCGGTTGTGAAAACATTGTAGCAACTAGGTTATAGTATAACCATCATGGTCAAACCTCGTCGTAAGAAGATCGCCTGGTCGGTGGAAGAGGTTGCTCGGCGTTCGACGCCAAAGCTTCATCGCATGCCGTACGTCGAGGAGACAGACAATTCGACGGAAGACGACCGTGAACACCTCGAAGTTGGTTCCTTGTGGTATATCACTCGTGAGCTGACACAAGACGACTCGTATTCTTCTTCGAGGTACGAACAACATCCATATCCGTACCTCACCCTGGCTCGGGGTTGGATGTGGCGCTCGCCCAACATTCGATATGAAAATGTTGGCATGCCTGGTACCTCGGCCATATACCTCGGAACGGTGCGCGTCGAAGAGGTCGACCCACGTACAACACGCCTCCTTTCCATTCCACGCCATTCCTTCATGGTCGGTGGCATGAGGTGGCTCACCCGCACCCTCGACTATTTCACATGGAAACTTCCTGTTGAAAGTCAAATTCAACCGTGAACTCCAGTTCGCTACGGCTGTAGCCCAGAGTTCGCAGTTGAAAGTCACTTTCAACAACCCCCAGAAGCCCCTAGAACTAACCCGGAATGCCGGACGGGGGTAACTATAGGCCGGAGGCCGGAAACCCCTCCAGAGGGACCCTGGAGGCACCGGGAAACGACAAGGGAAAGCCCGGGGAGGGACCAGAAGGGGCCAACCGAAGGTGAAAACCACTTTCAACAAGGAAAGTGACTATTGAAAGTGACTTTCAGTGAAAAGTTCACCCAGGGAGGATAAGATCTAACCATGCCACCCCGCCACAGCCTGCCACCCCGGGCGCATACCGTCCACTTTCCTGGGCTCACCGAACCCAAGGTGGTGATGGCCCGCACCTGGTCGAGCGCGCTCGTCGAAGCCGCCGGTCGCCTCACCCCCTCCGAGAAGGCTGCCTTCATCGTCGCCCGAGAGGCGCTCCTCCCGTGCGACCAGCTTCGTTGGCGAAGCCAACTCGGTTTCTGACCATCACCGGTGAATTCCTACGATCGAAAGGATATACTATAGTCATGGATCACGCCGCTGCCCTCCAGAACTTCCTCACCCTCGCCCAGGCCATGCTCGACGCACACGCTCAAAGCCATGGCTTTCCCCGCAAGGTGCTCGCCGTCGAGCGAGGCCGCCGCTACACCAAGGTGGTCGTTTCCTCGGAGACGTGCCCGACCTCGGCGTACTGCTTCATCGACGCCAACGGCGATGTCCTCAAGCCCGCCGGTTGGAGCGCCCCTGCCAAGCACGCCCGAGGAAACATCCACGATTCCAACCCCATCGCGGCGTGCGGGCCCTACGGCGTCGCCTATCTCCGCTGATTTCCACCAAAAAAATTCACCATTGAACTGGTGAATTGTTCCCCACCGGAGGATATACTGTAGTCATGGAAACGCTACGCGATGTCGCCGGGGAAATGCTTCCCCTCGTCGTGATCATCTTCGTCATCGTTCCCGGCATGGACGCCGCATGGACCAAGCTCAAGGAGAAATTGTGATGGACGTCTTTCAACTCACTCAGGCCGACATCGACCGCTCCTCCACGCTCGACGCCGAGGACGTCGGCACCTGGTGCTTCATCATCAATGGCTGCTTCTTCGGCTTCTTCCCCACTCGTGAAGCCGCTGAGCGTCTTGCCGCCCAGGTCAAAGCTCACTAAATTTTCATAGTTGAATCCTCCCGGTGAAATGTCGCCGGGCAGGTGATAGATTGAAACAGTCCCCGACAACCAAACAGGAGTTCCCATGACGACCATGTCCGTGAAGACCTTCATCGCTTGCGCTTCCGCCCTCCCCGGCACCACCTCCATCCTCCTCCGCGGTCCCCACGGCATCGGCAAGTCCCAGGTCGTCCGCCAGGTCGCCAAGGGCTTTGGCCTCGACGTCATCGATAGGCGCCTTTCCCAGATGACCGAGGGCGACATGATCGGCCTGCCCAGCACCGACGGTGACGTCACGCGGTTCAACCCACCCGAGTGGTACGCCGACGCCTGCCGTCGCCCCGTCGCCCTCTTCCTCGACGAGCTCAACCGCGCGACGCCGGAAGTCATGCAGGCGGCCTTCCAGGTCGTCCTGGACCGTGAGCTCAACGGCTGGAAGCTACACCCCGAGACGCGGGTCTACGCGGCGGTCAACGCGTCGGCCGCGTATACCGTCAATGAGATGGACCCGGCCCTGCTCGATCGATTCTGGACCATCGACCTGACGCCCACCGTGGCCGACTGGGTGTCCTGGGCCGAGGAGGCCGGTACCATCCACGACAACGTCGTGTCCTTCATCAAACAAAACGAGAAGTGGCTCGACACCCCCAAAGGCGCCGAACCCAGCGCCGTCTCGCCCTCTCGTCGTTCGTGGGAGCGCCTCAGCGCCGCCCTCGTCAAGGCCGAAGTGGTCGACCAACCCGATGGTCCCCTCTTCTATCCCCTGTGCCTCGGCTTCGTCGGCACCGAGGCCACCATCGCCTTCCACGGCTTCGTCAAGACCATCGACCGGCAAGTGAGCGGCGAGGAGATCGTCAACAAGTACCCACAAGTCAAGGGCAAGATCGCCCGCCTCGGCCAGGAGAAGCTCAACGTCGCCATCGACAAGGTGACGGAATACCTCCACGGACAGAACATCAACACCCTCACCGACGACCAGGGTCGCAACCTCCAGGCCTTCTTCAAGGACCTCCCTGGTGAGCTCCGCACCTCGGCCTGGTCGAAGCTCTCGGCCAAGGGCGTCGAGAAGCTCGAGCTCGCCAAGTCCATCCACAAGTGGTGCATCGACTCCATCCTCGAGACCTTCGGCGTCACCCGCCCCAACGCTCCTGCTGCTGCCTCCCCCGAGGATGCACCGGATGTGGGGGCTCGGTCCAAGGCCTCACGACGCAAGAAGTGACCTAACCCCCACCGTCGGAGGGACCATGGACAGCAACTTCGATCGTGACAAGTGGCGGCAACAAGCCTGGCGTCGCTTCCAGAGAGCATCACAACGGACGTGCAAGAAGCCTCCGGCTCGTGGTGCCGAAGCACAATGGCACCGCGACATGCTCTACATCGAAAAGCTCTCCACCCTCATCGACTGGTGCACGGCACGGCGGCTCACCGTTCGATTCGCCAAGCGAGAAGCTGGCGTCTTCGAGCCTGACACACGCACCGTCACGGTGAGCTGCCGTGCCGCGCCGGAACGCCAACTCCACTACCTCCTCCACGAGGTCGGTCACTTCCTCATCGGCCACGTCGCCGACGACCCTCGCTTCGGCAAAGGCTACCCCCAGGTCTACAACAAGGAACTCAACCGCAAATACATCCACAAACTCACCTGCCTCGAGGAGGAGTTCGAAGCCTGGCACCGTGGCTGGAAACTCTCCACACGCCTCCACCTCCAAATCGACCGTAACGAATTCGACCTCACTCGACTCGCTTGCCTCAAGTCATACATCGGCTGGACCTCCACCACAGGAAAGTAACCATGGACCTCGACAACATCGCCACACAGCTCGAAGGCTTCGTCGCCGACCTCCGACCCCACCCCACCGACGACATCGCCCCCGGTCCCATCCTCGAAGTCGAGCTACTCGACCGTTGGTTCCTCGTCGACTCCAAGACGTGGGGCTCGTGGACCGGCCGCCGTCGACGAGACGGGGAAGACTTCCATGGGGAAATCTTCTACCTGGGCTCGGACCGCCCCTACGACGGCGCCCGCTCCTGCTCCTGCTCAAAGTGCCAATCGTCCGTCAAACCGCAGCATAGAAAAAATTGACCACGAACTGGTGAATTGTTCGCTTCCAATGGATACAATAGAACCATGGAAGCCAACGAGACCTCCTCGCTCCTCGCTCCCTGCTACCAGCCCGACCCCGACGAGCTCAACGAGCACGCCCAGGACGTCTACTGGTCCAGCGAGTACGTCCCCGACGACGACGAACCTCGCGAGGCTTCACCCTTCACCGAATGGCTGTGCCAACTCCTCCAAGGACGCTGACCATGGACGCCTTCTGTGTCGGCGACATCATCGCCCCCCACTACTCGCTGCGTCTCTTCCACACGCAGGGAGGCTCCGACCTGGTCCTCCCCACCGACGTCATCGTCGTACTGGGGGTCGAAGACCGAGGATGGAACGTCACCCTGCTGCTCCACGGCGGCCACGTCAGGAACTACGCGGTGCTCGACCCATCGCCGTGGGAAATCGCCCCCGCCCAGTGAAAAGTTCAAATCGAAAGGATATACTCTAATCATGTTCAAGCCCTGCGACACCGAGTACAACCTGGACCGTCACATCATCAAGTTCTTGCAAGACAACACCTTCTTCGCCTTGATGGCGCGCTACATCCGCAAGGCTCCCACCACCGACATCCCCACCGCCGCCGTCGCCTACGACCCGGAGTTCGACGACATCACCCTCTTCTGGAACCCCGACTTCCTCTCACCCATGACCGATGCCGAGGTCCGCGGCCTCCTCTGCCACGAGTTCTATCACCTCGTCTTCGACCACCTCACCGTGAGGCGCAAGACCCCTCCCAAGATGTGGAACGTCGCCACCGACCTCGCCATCAACTCCATCATCACCGACCACGCCGTCGGCAACAACGGCATCGCCCTCCCCCAAGGCGGCCTCGTCCCCGGCGTCTTCCCCATGCCTGCGTCGGCCAATGGCCGCCAACCCACCGAGGAGGAGAAGGCTGCCGCCCCCATCGCCAACCTCATCTCTCAACTCCCGAAGAACCAAGCCTCGGAATGGTACTTCGAAAAGATCCGCCAAAAGGCCGAGGAGGAGAAGAAGAAGGGCAACCCCCAACCCGGCGACGGCGACCTCTTCGGCGACCTCGACTCCATGGACGACCACTCCACCTGGGACCAAATCCCCGACGACATCAAGGAACTCGTCAAGGGCAAGGTCAAGGCCATCGTCGAACGCGCCACCAAGGCCGCCGACTCTCAAGCCAACGGCTGGGGCAACATCCCCGCCGAACTCCGCGAACAGATCCGGATCTCCGTGAGCCCCACCGTCAACTGGCGCAACGTCCTCCGCCAATTCGTCGGCTCACTCGCCCGCGGCGAACGCTCCACCACCGTCAAACGCATCAACAAACGCTTCCCCTACATCCACCCCGGCGTGAAGCGCGGCTACGTCGCCAAGCTCCTCATCGCCATCGACCAGTCCGGCTCCGTCGACGACACCCAACTCGCCACCTTCTTCTCGGAACTTTCCGCCCTCACCAAGAAGGTGTCCGTCACCATCCTCCCCTTCGACTGCTCCGCCGACCTCAAGGACTCCTTCGAGTGGCGCAAAGGCACCAAGGTCGAAGCCAAGCGCGTCCGCGGCGGCGGCACCGACTTCAACGCTCCCACCCGCATCCTCAACGATCCCAAGAACCGTGGTCGCTGGGATGGCATGCTCATCCTCACCGACGGTGAATGCAACAAGCCCATCCCCTCCAGGGTGAAGCGCGGCTGGGTCCTCTCCCCGGGCCACAAGCTCCTCTTCACCACCGACGAAACCACCATCCACATCGACAACAAACCCACCACCGACGGACCCTGGCGCTGAACCGCCGCAGGCAAAGGACAACCCACCATGAACAACGACACCATCTCCTTCGACGAGCACGACGCCGGCACGCTCTTCTTGACCATCACCCAATACATCAAAAACAACCGCTGGGACCCCTCCCTCGAAGAGGATTGGCTCCTCCTCAAACAACTCAAGGACCTCGAAGCCCGCCTCGCCTCCTTCCTCGATGGCCTCCCGCCGGCTTCCTAACCACCTCCCACAAGGCCGTCGGTCTCCTCCGACGGCCTTCGCTCTTTCCCCCACGTCCCTCCAGAATAAATCGAATTAATCGGTCCGCAGTTTCCCGTCGGACATTAATTCCGAATATTCCTGGTGACACCAGGCTTCATCTAGGATCCGCCGGGCCCGGCCGGGCCTTCTACCCCCCACCGATTCCTACCCCCGCCTAGCCCCCCTCCCCCTACCTCCTTTCCTATACCAATATACCCCCAGGGGGCCCCCTCAAAAAGGCCAATGATTGCCTATATTTAGGCCTGGGGGCCCCGGGCTAAAATTGCCAACTGTGTAGGGTATTTAGGGGTGCCGCGGGCTAAGGCCACTCACAAAAATTTCCAGAAGAATTCTGGAGCCTGTTTGGCCTGCCTGGTGGCATTGGTGGAAAAAATTCCGGAAGAATTTTTGGCGTCTGGCGGGGGTTGGTGTAGAATCGTTTGGAACGAAAGAGTGTGGTGTTATGGTGGTCGACGAGAGAGGCAGCAAGGTGACGATGGGGACGTTGGTGCGGCCGTGGGGTGACCTGCACATCGGAGGTACCCTGAAGGTGTGGGGCATGCCGCACGGAGAAGAATACTTCAATGTTGATAGTTTGGACGTTGGGGTCGTCGTCGGTGCCGTGTTGTGGTGTGGCACCCAGTACTACCAGGTGGTGTGGAGGTGCGGGGTGGGTTGGGTGCACGGAGGAATGCTGGAGGCGCTCGACGAAAAAAAGCATGGTGAGGGAGATATATAGGAATATGAAGATTACGGTGGTGAAGCTCCGTCAGATAATCAAGGAAGAGCTGGGTCGCATGGCGTACCTTGGGCCGTCGATATCGGCGGGGTCGGTGTACCAGAACCGGAAGGACGGCGTTGAGATCGAGGTAGAGGACGTCGACCAAGAGGGTGGGTATGCGACGTACGTGGTGCGGTACGGCGATGGTACGGAGGAGCGGTTTGAGGACGACGACCTGGATGCCCTAGAGAAGACCCTGTTGGGCGGTTTCTTTCCGGTTACGGGGCGTGGATACTGAGCGGGGTGCTGGGCCGGAGGAACGGTCGTCGTGGGTTGATTGTGGAAAATATGGTGTGTCGGGGGCCTGCGGCCCAATATATAATGCAGTGATGCCCTCGCGAGGGTGAAAGGAAACAAAGATCATGAAGATATCGCTGAATCAGTTGAGAAGAATCATCAGGGAAGAAGTTTCGAGGGCTGCCGGGGTGCTCGGTGAGGCTCCGGTCGCTGGTAAAGGTGGGTATGTGCAGGACTTCGAAGGTCCGCCAGGCATGGCCACGACGTACGAATCGTACGTTATGTTCGGCAAGGGTGGGACGCCTCCTGGCGACGAGGTGGAGTTCCGTGTGGTGCACTTCAACTACGATGAGGGCGAAGGTTTCAACGAGATGGGCACCTTCCCGACGAAGCAGAAGGCGGTGAACGCCATGAAGTCGATGTTGTCGAAGTACACCGCGAACGACCAGTTCCAGGTGTTCCAGGTGACCCCCGACGGCGAAGTCACCCGGGTGCACCCGCCGCTGCCGAGGTACCTCGGACAAACCATGGTGCGTGCCGTGCCGGGTGCCAGACCTGCTCCCCGAGAGGAGAGCAAGCCGTTCGACCCCAAGAGCAAAGAAGATTGGGAAAAGGCCTCACGATATTGGTGAAAAAAAGCGCGCCTCGTCGTCGCCGGATGCCCCAAAAATTAGAAGAACCCTTTGACAAAAGAGGAAGGAACGGCGATAGATATATCGCATGAAGATGGCGATATCTACGTTGCGACGATTGATCAGGGAAGAGCTGGATAGGATTGTGTTGGTCGAGGGATGGAAAGATCCGGCGGAAGAAGAGGCTGCGTATTTGAAGGCCGACCTCGAGGCTGGTGGGGCTGAATTGTTGGAAAAGATCGTCCCTGGCGCTGAGTTCAAGCGTCCTCGGTCGGAGTACAGGGTGAAGATCGTTGCTGTCAAGGGTGATGGAACAGTCGACTACGACTTGTTGTATTTTGATCATGGAGAAATGGATGACGTTGCCCTGCGCAATCGGATGCCCATAAAGGAGTTGGGATTGTACGAGGAGTTAGGAGACTATGTGCCTGGTCCATCGGTGGACAAGTTTGAGCTGGCGCAGCAGCTGTACGACTTTACCAATCCACAAGTGTATGGTGGCTTGCCGGGTCAGAGGTTTCGCGAGTGATTTTTGTTTGAACAACTTGGCTTATAAGTGGTATACTAACCTTATGTCGAGAGACATAAGGGCTTATAACTCAGCTGGCAGAGTAACCCACATGCGCTCGTAGCACAATTGATAGTGCAGTAGACTTTTAATCTAACGGTTGGTGGTTTGAGTCCACCCGGGCGCACAAAACAATCAATTTGTTGTAGGTTCGAATACCTATATATGATTTGTGAAAATTGTTTAAATACGCACGATGGTTCTTATGCAACGGGTAGATTTTGTTCAAAATTGTGTTCAAAATCTTTTTCAACAAAGGCAAAAAGAAAAGAAATAAACGAAAAAATCAGCAAAAAATTCAAAGGGATTGACAACAAGACTGGATTGCCTTCAGTTTCTTATGTAGAACACAAAAAGATTTGTGTAGGATGTGGCACTGAATTCCTTACAAAACGCAAGGAACAAAAATATCATAACAAGAAATGTTCCGCGACATCCACAAACGCCAGACCTGATGTTCAAGAAAAGCTTAGACTTGCAAGATACAAGTCAATGGATGATGGTTCGTCTGGGGGTATGGGAATAAGATCTTATTACGATGATATAAGATGTGATTCCGCTTTAGAGTATGCTTTCATCAAGTGGTATAAGCAAAAACATCCTAATGCGGTTATCAAAAGATTCAAGGGATTTTTGGAAGGAAATGGAATTAAATATCAGCCAGATTTCATCATCAACGATTCAATCATTGTTGAAGTTAAACACACGAGTCAAAAAATTGGTCAAACATATCTAAAAAAGTGGAGCACATATCAAACAACGCAAGAGGCAAAAATTGCCTTATTGCAATCTCATGATTACATGTGGATTACTGAAAAAGATATCGGTAAAAAGTTTTATCTTCAATGTATCGATGAATTGAAGCCCAAATTAGGGTCTGCTTAGCCAGGAGCAGTTGTGGGTTCGACTCCCTCTAGGCCCACCGGGTATCGCAATAGTCTTGATACCTGGCAAGATCAACGAGACGATGAAACTTTGATCTTGTATTTGTTTGCGTCCGATGGACCCCATCGTGGGTAGGACACGCTATATTGTATATAGCTTATGTAGGTGAAAGCGGTCGTCCATCCGACCGTCAGTAACCTTTTTTTATTTCTACAATATATTTTGGTGTTTGATTTATCGGAGGGTTGTGTCGACCCTTCTGGAGGCAAAGAAGATGAAGAGTGAGGCACCCAAGTCGAGCAAAGATAGGGAGATGATTCTTCGCAATTCTGCACGTTGTGCTTTGTGCGACGAGGAGATCGAGAGCGAGGGTGTGTACGATTTTAAGTGGTGTGGGTGTGGGGAGATTTTTGTGGATGGCGGGAGGTCGTACCTGCGGAGGGGTGCGCGCGACGTGCGCAATTTCATCGATACGTCGATGGTTGTGGAGAAGGCGCCGTGACCCGCGTGGAGTTGGCTGAGATCGAGCATCGGATGCACATGGTGGGTCGGGATTATGATTGGAGTCCTGAGTTTGCCTGGGAGGTGCATGGGGATGTGATGAAGTTGCTCGCGGAGGTGCGGCGATTGCGGGAGGTGCTTTATGGAGAATTTGACGAGGAGATTGTGCATCACATTTGAGGGTCGTAATACATATTGCATATGGCCTACGTAGGAAACCCTGGTTCTAACAAGATCATAACCACTGATGCTGGCGGGAAGCTGACCCCTGGGACTGTCGGAAATGGTTTGTCCCTGTCGGGAGGGCAGTTGACAGGCGGCTGGCAAACCACTTATGAGGTGGACTTCACCACTCTTGCGCCCGTGGTAAGCTACAGCAACGGCACCGCGACCATTGACGGCAAAACGTGGACGTTTGCGGGTCTTGGTGCAACCTCGTCGGCATCGCTAAGCGTGGCCAATGGATTGGAATTGGTCGTAAATTCTGGCGCATCCGCCGTGCCAGTAGCATCTGTTAACCTGTCGTCTCTGGGAGCCGCGCCTCTCCCATATGAAGTCATGACGTGGGCAAGAATGACGAGTGTCATACCGTCAAATGCTAATGGATTAACGGATAACATCATTGGGAAAAGCACAACTGGAACCACATACACATTTATCCATCGTTTATGGTATCGAGTAAGCAGCAGTGGTGGCTCACCATCAAACGCTGCTTTTTTTGCGCCATCGGCAGAGCTAGATAGTCAACTTTATCCAAGTTTTGCCGGTGTAAATTCGCAATACAGCACCACAAACGTGAATCACGATGTTCGTGTGATCCATTTTGTGTCATCAAACATGGCACTTTTTTACACTGGAACTTGGTCAGCAGGTTGGCCAGCTCTATCAAGTCTTCAGTTTCGCGGAATGATAAACTTCAACATTACCGCATATTCTTCCAGCTCCAATGCGTTGCTAAATCCCAGTGATTTCCTGTGGTTTATGCAGGCTTTTCACGAGTCTGGTAGCTCCACCAACACGGTCGCAAACCTGCTCAACTTTCGCACGCAGGTGAAGTGATATTGGATAACAAGTTTTTCAACTTATCCAAATACATATAGATCATGTCGTACGTAGGAAACCCTGGTTCGAATAAGATCATAACCACAGATGCTGGTGGGCGGTTGATACCTACAACAGCCGGCTCAGGATTAAACTTAAGCGGAGCGACATTAAGCACTTCAGGCGGTCCTTTGCCCTCTACAGGTGATTACACTTGGATACTATCTGGCGCCGGACCTTATGCAAATCAAGGATCTGCTGGAACTGCACAGGCCGTTGGTCCTGCAATAGCTTCACCTTCTTCGACCGGTCTTTGGCCAAGCGGTAGAACTGGGCTTCGTGTATATGGAGGGAATGCAAACCAAGCGTCCTTTTCTGCATCCCAGACCTTTACGGCTGCATGGCAAAGTACATCATTTACGATTGAAGCATACTTTCAAGTAGACTATCAAACAAATTTAGGCACCGGTGCTTCTTATTTGCTCGTTTTTAACGATTTTGGTGTAGGATCTAATGCGATTTATTTGGATACCTCTACGCAAGGTTCCACTGTCGGATACAATTTGTTACTTTTTCGTGCTGGTGGCTTGGTTACAAATAATTCTATCCCTGCAGGCTTATTAAATAATCGCCCAATTCACCTCGCGTATGTTTTTGATAGAACTTCTCCATCTGCTGTTACTTCTAAATTGTATATAGACGGGCTTATAATTGCTTCAAACAATCATGGGTCTTTAGGGAATTTTACTACTTCATTCAATCAATTTGAATTGATGCTTGGTGGTACAAATTCCAGCGGAATCATTGGGTGGGCCAATTTAACAGCTAGTGCAAAAAACGCCACGCAAATTCGCGAGAATACACTCTTGCTAAAAGCGGCATGAACAGTAGTGTTAGCATCCAAATACATATAGGATAACATGTCGTACGTAGGAAACCCTGGTTCAAACAAGATCATAACCACTGATGCAAGTGGGGGGTTATTGCCGAGTACGACAGGGTCTGGAGTTTCTCTAAGTGGAGGAGTTCTTTCCTTGGGGGGAAACCTACCGACGGTAGGAGATTACACTTGGGTGCCGGCTGGAAGTGGACCGTGGTCAAATCAAGGTACAGCAGGGGCGGCCGTCGCAACAGCTGGAACAATTACCTCTGCGGACAGCGCTGGCTTGTGGCCAAGTGGAAGGAAGGGCATACGAGGATATGCGACGAACAGCCAGTCGGATGCGGTATTCAACGCGTCGAACACCTTCACGGCCGCGTGGCAGAGCTCGTCGTTTACAATCGAAGCGTACATGCAGATCGATTATAATTTGGGAGTAATTGGAGGTGAAGCTTATCCGCTTGTCTTTAACGATTTTGGGCTTGGACTCAACGCGATTTACTTAAAGTGTGGCACCGCAAGTCAGACAGGATTCACATTTGAAGTGCGAAGAGCAGCTGGATCCACGACTGGAAGCATTATTACTGGGATAGCTAACAACAGACCAATTCATCTCGCTGTGGTGTTAGATAGAACGAATGTTTCTGCCGTGACTGCAACAGCTTATGTGGATGGATTAGCAATTTCAACAATCTCCCTCGGAGCGTTTGCGGCGTTTAGCAACCCATTCACTCAATTTCAATTATTGCTAGGTGGGGCAGGAGTCGTAGGCTGGGCGAGTTTGACCAATAGTGCTAAAACAGCAGCGCAAATTCGCGCAAACACGCTTTTGTTGAAAGCGGCTTGATTATGAAACTGTATGAATCCATTTTAAAGCGAATCCTGCAAGAAGCTGCTGTGCAACCTGGTGCGGCAGCCCAGCAAGGGATCGCCTTGTATACATTCGGCTCAGGAATGCTGACGACGTACGTCCTCTACAAGACACGGGAAGGTCTGTTCGAGGAACTGCTGGATTATTCCAAGTACATGCGTTTTGGAGAGAAAAGTGGTGGAGAAATCTACCTACCGGCGACGACGAGATCCATTGTCGGGACGATGCAGGTATATCCAGGTGGCCGTGGACAACCGGCTACCATCAACGGCGTGAAGGCCGAAAGTGGTTACGGACCTCTGCTGCACGACATCGCAATGGTCTACAACAGAGAACTGGAACAAGATGAAGTCAACTCACCCGCTGAGCTACGCCTGTGGGACTACTATAGGGATAAACGTCGCGACGTGAACTACCACCAGCCCAGCGATCCATCTGCTAGGCCAAGAATCTCCTTGAAGAACAAAGATGCATTGTTTGGCCAGATGAAACTCTTGAAGCAAGTCCATGAATCATTCGAACGTCGTGTGGAATCCCACAAGCAACAGGAGCTTCAGAGGAGCGGGCCACGTGCTGTTGTGATCAATTGGGATGCTTTTGTCTCCGCGTTGGAGGGGGCAGCCAACGATGCGGTCGTAACGTTGCACATGTGATGTATTGTGTGTTAGAGTGAGAAAATGACGAAGAAGGAAATCGATTTGATAGAGTACCGTATGAGGGTCGTCGAACGAGATCGCCTTCAGCATCCGGAACATTGTTGGCGTATCATCAAAGAAGATGCTGGTGATCTGCTTGGAGAGGTGCGACGGCTACGCGAGGTGTTGTACGGAGAGTACAACGAAGAGATCAACCATATTTAGAATCGGAGATGTACTGTGGGAAGAAAAAACGCTTTTGAAGATTCCGACTTTGGATCCCCAATGGGCACATCCATCCCACCGTCCCGTCCATCGTTGACTTCCGTAAGTATGGAAGAGTATTCTATGTTGAGGGATGAAGCCATTAGCAGGTTGGAAACCAAGTTGTTAGAAGCTTCCGAAATCATCGACGAGTTGTGCCGTATCGAGGGTGGGGGCGTTGGACTTTCAGATCGCCATGAGATGGAAGATTTGATTGATTGCTTATGCAGGTTGCAACATGCGATGAGAGCGTTGAAGGAAGTAAAATGAGTTCCAACACCATGGGCACGATTCCGACAATAGGTCTATTGTTGTTCCTATCGATGTGGCTCTTGTGGTGGACGTCAAACAAGACTCCCTTCGACTGAAGAAGGAAAATTTGCAATGGACGACGACACGGAAAAAAATAAAAAGTCTACATCAATCATCTCATTTGAAGAGATGTGTGAGGTTTGCAAAAGATACCGAGAAACCGTCGAGGAACGTCGTCGCGAAGAAAAACAGATGTGGATGTTCGAAGTATCTTATTTTTTGATTGTTTTTGGTTCGTTGTTCTTGGTAACGATGTGCTCTCGCTAAATTATTGTTGTTGACCTTTCATCGATTTAGAGATGCTGGCGCGCCGGTGCATCAAATAATCGTCGGTATCATCCACCTTACCGTCATTGTTGACGTCTTCGTCTTCATCATCGACAGGATCCAATTTTTCGCTTAAAGATTCATTTTTGGGTACGCAATTTGGAACTCTACGGCCATTCTTTGTTTTAAAACCAACGGCTTGATATCCCTTCCAACAAGCTTTCTTGAGACCTTTCCCACGTTTTTTGCGGGCTTCTTGTAAAGTTTCATCGACAATTTCTTGAATAATTTCTTTCAATAAAGATAATTTCATTTGTATTTCTCCAAAACAAAACTTCGCGCAGCACTTACCTTCACGGTAATTCTAAAAGTATCCACTCTTCTGGACCTACAAAATCATATCCTACGATTGCTTTGATGCCGGCAGACAATAATTCTTTTGCGTCTTCTAAAGAAATTCTGCTGCTGGTTCCACGCAATTTTGGATCGCGTAAATCCAATACTTTAGTCCCTGCGGGTATTTTTAATTCTATTTTATTTTCACCGTATCTTGGGACATCATTTTCTATGCCATAAGTGTATAGTCCGACCATTGGACTGGAACCTCGTTTGCTTTGGCGAGTTTTTCTTATTGCCATTGGATCAAGGTCGGTCACTGTAAGATCTGGATTGGTTGTTCTGTGTACAACCAATTTTGGAGAATCTAAAACAAATATTTTACCTTTTGAGATCAAGCTATTTTCTAATAAAAGCCTAAAATATTCTTTTAGTAATATTTTCATATTTTTACCTTAAGGTGTTGTTTTTAACCCCATTTGTTTTGCCCATTTGTCAATCGTTGCTTTGATGTCGTTTGGCACCATGACACTAGGTTTCAAATAACTTGGGTCATCCAAAAGTTCAGTATCGTAATCTTCTTCAGGATGTGAACCACCAAAGTGGTATTTTTTCCTTTCTTCCGTTACGACCTCTTTTATGAACGCTTTTAAAGTTTTTGACATTTAGCCGTTATTCTCCAAACACGTTGGTACTTCGCCATCGATGAGTATACCACCTTCGCCGCCTAGATTTTCTTCGTTGATATTTCCTCCAAAGCCACCAGAACCATCGGAAGAAGCAGGTTGTGGAGGAGGGAGCGGTTCGTGTTCTTCTTCACACGCTCCGACGATAATGGCGGCGAATACAAAGCATGAGGCAGATGTCTTGACCTTCAAAAAGTTCATCATTTACCCTTGAGGATCTTTGAAACTGGTTTTTTGCTCCACATTCTGCAACTCCAGTAAGCTGCCTTGGTCCTGTCGGAAGCCCTATTCGTTCCACAACCGTGGCGAGCTCGGAAGCTCTTGCGTGCCTTGGGGTTGTCACGACGTATCTGCATGTTTGGGTCCCCGAAGTTCACCTTCTTGACGTTTCCGGTTTTCTTGTCCTTGACGTATACCTTGTATTTCTTGACATCACCCTTCATGGGTTTTCCGAGCGTTACTTTACGGCCCCGATATTCGGCTTCGTGGAGACCACCATTTGGAATCAAGATGTTCAATATTATTTTTTCAATATCTTCTTTGGTTCTATGTTCAGGGTCGATATCGACGTAGCCTTCGGCTGCAGCCTTGGCGATCTCACGCGCCGATTGTTCCGCCATACCAGGCATGGCAGGGAACTCACCCATGCTTTCGACGTATCCTTCCACGTAATCTTCGAGCGAAATTGTTTCGCTTGATTCATTGAGGTTTATTTCGTATTCGTCGAGAACACCAGCTTCGTCCAGCATTATTCCTTCTGAAATGATTAATTTTAGTTGCGAAATAGTGACAAGCATCAACGTCCGCCTTTCAAATCTTCGACGACCAATTTTTTGATTAACGACCTTAGTTCGTTTATGTCCAACGTCTTTGGGTAACCTTTTTCGCCTGGACGACGAGGACGTTTACCGGCTTTGCGACGTTTGTGGATGTTGTGCCAAAGCCCCTTTCCGCCTTTTTTCTTTCCTTCTTCCATGCCCAAAGACGTTTCCAACGAAGAAGATTGGTCCATGTGATGTTGAGCTTCAATATAGTTGTAGGCATCTCCAATATCACTAAAGGCTCGTGAGATCTTGTATTGGATCCACCCCTGGAGCTCATCGTTTTCGCCGATCATTTCCAACAATTCACCAGCCATTTCGGCAATGCGATGGAGCTGTGCGACAGCCATTTCGCCTTCATGATCCGGATGACCTTCGTTCCAATCTTTACCCTGTTGTTCCATGTCGTGCATGTTGTTAAAACTTTCTCGATGGTTACCGAATATGTATCGACAAGCGCATGAAAATAACGTTGAAACAATTGCGAATATTGATTAGGGAAGTCATTGACCAGGAGACGGATTTCCCGGGTAGGTACCGTGGAGATGGTGAATATAGCAAAGAAGATCCTGAAAGATTGGCTTACCAGGGTTTTCTAGACCTGGACGAGGAGGACGACCCCGGTGCGAATACGAATCAGTGAGCTTCGTAAGATTATCCGGCAGGTCTTGTCGGAAAGCGGACTGACAGCTACGGCGATTGATCCAACGAATTTAGATACAAGCCCAAAGGGTTTTTATCCATACGATCTAGAACGCGGGGTCGACATCCAGGGTAGGTGGTACAAATCTCCTGGGGCATCCCCTGGAAGCGAAGGGGATCCTGGTCGACCCGCGGATCCTGACGAGTACATCGGGATCAAACCAAAACAAACGTCAGAACCACAAGATTCTACTGGAACCAGCGAATAATAAAAATTTATTTGTACAAATAAATGTGGTGGCTGTATGTTAAAAGCCAATGGTATTCCCCGAAAACTATAAGGATAGAGAAAATTTTGTTTTTGAGCAGGTTTTAGCTGGGAATTTTGAGGCTGAATGGACTCCCTTGGAGTACACAATCGAAGGCAAGCTGGTAAAGCTGAATGTAATGAAGGATGCTTTGAAAATTGATGGCATTCGAGTTAATGTTTCGGCGCAATTTCAGCAAAAGCTTGCGGATGTCTTTGACGCATCTCTTCTCACGGCACAGGTGGTCGATCTGATGTACATCCATGCATCTAAGAGAATTGATCCACAGCCAATGCCTATTGCTTCAACAGTTGCAGCAATGGTAAAGCACAGCCAAAATGTTGATCGTGCTATTGGATCTGCAACTGTCAACGGTTTGGTTGCCCCTGTGGGGAAACATTGGATTCTAGATAAGAAATTGGAATCCATGCCAAATCGTGCATGTACTTATGGTTGGCATTTCGTCGGAACAACCATGAAAGGAATTAAAGGTTATTCCGTTGCTTCTCAGTACAATCAAAATTTTCCAAAAGCGCAGAGCAACAGTGTAATCCAACAAAACACATGCGGCCACGACATGTGGCATTTGGATTATTCTCAAACGTGTCAGCTTGTTTCCCAAACTTGTTGGGTTGATGGCGCGGAAAAAAGATTTTCTGATTTGTTGCAGGATCCCATCCTAAACAATTTGGTTACCCACGCGGGGGCGCTTAATATCATCAGACAACCAGGGACAACCCCATTCGTCGGAACGAACGTCCTTTTTCCCGTAAAAATCATTGTTGATTCAACAAACGGTGCAACATGACTTACGAATATCACTGTAAATTTTGCGGACACGAATTTGAAACCGTACAATCTATCAAAGATAATCCTTTGGAAAAATGCCCTAGGTGCAACAGCAATACCTTGCAAAGGTTGATCAGCGTTTCAACTTTCGTCCTCAAAGGAGAAGGCTGGGCGGCTGACAATTATTCAAAAAAGAATTAAGGCCGTGAATACTGCTCTTACCATTGATACTATGGATCTGTGGCTCACGACAAACGGATGCTCACCTTGGCAGCAAAGGTTGCAAACGAAAGAGGAAACAAGAATCGCTCTTTTTTGCTCGGTGCTGTCGGAATTCGCAACGATGGTGTCATCGTCATGTCGCGGAATATTTCCGCGACAGATCATGCCCCTCGACACCATGCCGAAGCTAGACTATCCAGAAAATTGACACCAAAATCCGTTGTTTGGGTAGCAAGAGTGTCTCGGAAGGACGGCGGATGGGCAATGGCCAGACCATGTCAGGGTTGTCAAATGCGTATGAAAATGGTTGGAGTGGAAAAAGTAATCTACACCATCGCACCAGACGAGTGGGGTGTGTTGGAACTATGAAAAGGATCAAAAATGGAAAAAATCGTCGACCTTAGAGAACGTCTCGAGGTGTGGAAGGGCGTTTTTTCGTCGGATGCGGATGTCCTGCATGTTTCCGTGTCAAACCACGGAAGGGTTTCTTTGCTGACTCGGCGGGACAAAATCATCCTGGATGTTGTTTCATCATCAAATTTGATTTCATCCATCCAAAATGGAATCGATTCGCTGTGCTTCTCCAAGAGTAGTGATTAATAAAAAGGAAAAAACAAAAATGTCAAAGAAGAACTTCGAGTATGATCGTCGTCAACCAAACCATGCACCTCCTGTCTTCAACATGGATGATTTGGGATACTCATCCGATGATGAGCTGTTCTCTCTTGCCGCGAGGCTTGAAGCGGAAAGATCCCAGCTTTTGAGCAAAGGTTTTGATACATACAACTGGGAAATTGAAATTTCATATGTGAGGAGGGAGCAACAGCTTCGAAAGCTGCGTTCCGAACGTCATTCTGATTGGCTAGCTGCAATGTCACAGGGTGGCAGATTTGATGATGCGGACCAAACTGGTGCAAGCGAAGATCAACGTCGACAAAGCATCAACTGAAATGAACATCGAAAAACAACTGAGCAATTCTTCTATTTCAAACTATTTGAAAACTCTTCAATCGTACCCACAGCTGAATCACGAACAGCTTGTGGAACTATTCAAGAGCTATGAAAAGGGTGGCAATGAATCAAAAATTGCAAGAAAAAAGTTGGCAGAGTCCAACCTAAGGCTCGTTGTTTACGTTGCAAAGAAGCATAAAGGCCATAATATCCCAATTGAAGATTTGATTCAGGAAGGGAACCTTGGCCTTTTGAAGGCGATCGAAAGATTCGATTGGTCTAAAGGCTTTCGTTTTTCGACATACGCCATGTGGTGGATCAAACAAGCTATCAGTCAATACGTTCTAAAACGTAAGAAAATTATTCGGTTACCGGCATACGTTGCTTCAGCACAAAAGAAGATGATCGAAGCCGTCGATAGTTTTCGAGAATCTACAGGTCATGAGCCTACCATCGAAGAACTTTCTTCGATGGTGGATGTTTCCGAATCTGTCGTCAAAGCAACGATGCAATCGGGACGAAATGTAATTTCGTTGCAACAATCCATCGACGATTCCAAGGAAAATTCAAGCACTTTGGAAGACCGTCTGGAAGATACAAACGTCGACAACAATCCATTCGATTGTTTGGCAAAAAAGGAAATGATCAACATTGTTAGAAACGTTATGTGTCGCTTGACCGCCAAAGAAGCAGCAATCCTACGACTTCGATTTGGATTATTTGATGATGTTGAATCTGAAAAATACGTCGTTGATGAAGGGGTAGCCCAACAAATTTCGATGGGGCAAGGAATTCAAAAATGATTTTTGATTACCTGATTTTGTTCATCACTTTCGTGAATTTCATCACAATGATGTATAATTTCTGGAACATCAAATTGGCGATTGCTTCCATTGATAGGGCGATCAATACCTACAAGGAAAAAACAGCGAGTAATCCACCAGATTCTGGTACTGAGATCCACTCTGATCTTGGTAGACGATTGTTGGAGATTCAGCGGGAACGATATTCTAAGCCTCGAGGAAGGATTTGATATATGTCGTTGAAAAAAGGTTCAAAATTCAGCAATGGTTATGCCACAGTCATGGAGGACGAAGGGGTAAACTATCGTGAAATTGCCGACATCATGACCAACCTTGGTTTTACGATGAATCATTCGTCTGCCAGGAACCATGTGCTGCGTGTCATGAAAAAGTTTGCAGATGCTTTTGATCAAGAATGGAATTTGAAGTTGGACGACAAAAAACTCAAAGACATTTCAAGTTCGCCGGTGTTCCAAAGCGTCATCTCGGACCTTCTCCACAGTGTGGAAAAACTTCCAAAGCCATAATTAAGGTATGGCGAGATATAAAATAAAAGGTTTGCCTCCGATCAAGCTGATCGACTTGCTCAAGAAGAGAAGGATCACCCTACAAAAATTCATCAAAGATTCAGGGATGAATTCCTATCAAACTTTGCTGTCGAAGTGCGAAAAGATGGGTGTTTCTGCCCCAGGTGAAGCTGAATTCAGGGAAGCAGTTGGAGGAATATTTTCCTCTCCGCAAGAAGGAGTAATCGTCTTGGAACCCCCAGATCTTACTAAAGATTCCGGAGAAAAGGTAAAGGTCGATTGCTTCATCGACCACGAAATTCAAGAGGTCGTTGAAGAACCTACTATTGTAGAATTGCCTACGACTTCTTCAAAGTCTTACAAAAGATCAAAAAAGTCTTCAATGATAACCGCCGAGGTAGTTGATGTAACTTTTCCAGTAGAGCTTGAATTGAAATAACTTCAAAGTAGAAAAATTGATACCCGGGTTCGTTAAAAGCGATGCCCGGGTATGTTACTTTAAAAACATGCCGTCAGTCATCGACATCCTGGAGCTACTAGAGTCAGACAACTCACGCCTCTTCAAGGAGGATGTATTGGAATCCAACAACGACAACGAACTCCTCCGACGTATCTTCCAAATCGTTGGAGATCCATACACCAATTTTTATGTCTCAAAATTTCGCGTTCCCAAGGAACACAGCCACCACGAAGAAGACGATTTTGTCGTGGAATCCTTCCTCAAGATGTTGACGGAGGAACTGGCAACCCGAGCGATTACTGGCAACTCCGCAAAGGGAGCCGTCGAGCAGTTCTTCCTAACTCTCGACGCCCGACAGACAAAGTGGTGTACCAGGATCCTCCTCAAGAATCTACGCTGTGGAGTGCAGGCTGCCACTGTCAACAAAGTGTGGCCCGGCACCATCGTCGGATTTTCGGTGCAGTTGGCTGAGACCCTAAAGACCCAGCACGATCCGCAGGTCGGCATTGTCATCAAAGATCGTATCAAGTATCCAGTCCGTGTGGAACCCAAGCTCGATGGTCTACGTTGCGTCGCTGTCAAACACAACGGTGAAGTATCGTTGTTCACACGCAGCGGATCCGTCATCGACACCCTGCCACGGATCAAGGAACTTCTTGAGGCAGCGCCATGGGACGACTTTGTCCTTGATGGTGAAGTAATGGGGAAAGATTGGAACGAGTCAGCTTCGGTCGTCATGTCCCGTAAGAGCAACAAGGATGATTCCAATATGATCTTTCATGTGTTCGACGCGATGCCGTTCGTCGACTGGCGCGACCAGGACAGCAACATTCCGTTGGAACAGCGAGTAGAATTGTTAGAGGAACTCGTGGGAATGATCGACCAGCCTTTTGGGGGCGTCGTGACAGTTAGAGGGGTCATCGTAAATGACCAGCTGGAACTATTGGAACATTATTCTCGGTTTAACGATGAGGGATATGAGGGTGCCATGGTGAAGGATATGGCATCACCGTACGTCTTCAAAAGGACGGAGGCGGTGCGGAAGCTTAAGCCGATCGCCACGTATGAGGGCGTCGTCGTTGGTAACTATCTAGGAACACGTGGCTCCCGTCGGGAGGACCTGTGGGGTGGTTTCCTGGTGTTACTTCCCAACGGGGTGGTGACTCGGGTTGGTGGTGGATTCAACGACAAGCTAAAGGCAGAAATCAACATGGACCCAAAGTCCTGGGTTAGCAGGGTGGTCGAGGTAGAAGGACAACCGGACCCTGCAACTTCCGACGGATTGACGAAGGATGGCAAGATTCGTTTTCCCGTGTTCATTCGAGAAAGGGACCCAAGGGACGTGGATCCACGTGTTTTGGCTGCCTATCGTAAATTCAATGGGGTGGCATAAAAATGCCGTACATTTTTCTTGCGGCAATCTTGGGTATGATCGCCATCAATTTCCCCAGATTGATGGACATGATCGTTTACCTTTTGATCGCCCCATTCCTTGGGTTCTGTTTCGGAGGATTCATGTGGGGAATTGCAATTCTTTTCTTCCCCTCTTTCATGTCTTTCTCCGGCTTTGGAACCTTCGTGATTTTAGGGACAGTGATGTGGATTATCGGTTTACTTGCGATCAGAAATAGCTGATTACGCAGGATTAACGATGAAATAAGCCACGGTGTCAGCGTCGGAATTTTCTGAAGAAGTAATGGTGAAGGAACCACCAGACTTGGCCGATATTCCGACGACTCCGGCGGGTGTTCCAAACGTCTGCTTCGTCAGCATGATGATGGAATTGCTTGTGACGAGTGCATTGCTGACGACGACGGAACCAGGTGTTCCACCATCGAGGACAGCGGTGCCAAATGGAAAATCTGTTCCTATCGGTGAATTGAAGGAACCACTGAGGATGAATGATCCTGTTACTTCGACCGAGCTTTGGTTGATTCTAAATATATCGTTGCGGTCGGCATCAGGGTCGTCTGTACCATTTCCGACGACGAACAAAGAGAAATCGTTTCCCCTCTTGTTATATTTTCCAACGGTATACTGATTAGAACCCGAAGCAATAGTTGCTAAACCCGCCGCATGGGATTGATCTCCCAGTGCTTCTGTTAGATTTCCTTCAGCGTGAGAATAAGCCGCAATTGCTTTGCCTGAACCTTCCGCGTGTGAAGACGGACCGATCGCTGTACTTTCTCCTTCCGCGTGAGACGAGTTACCTAGGCTCGTTGAATTACCTTCAGCATAACTATTCGATGTAGGTTCTATAGCGTTTAACTCGTTTGGTTTCGAGATATCGTATGCATAAACCGTAACACCTGGTGCCGATGTGCGAGTAGAAGTTGTGGTGATTGTTGTAGAGTTGGTACCGGCGTTGTATGAGACACCCGTTATTTCATCCAGACCGCCGTTCCACCAATTTGCTTCCTTTATGTTGATAAAGCTTCCGCTTGTGAAAGAAGCTGTGCAGTCCCCTGGCTGGAGGAGGTTATCGAGTATTATTACCCCATTTGTTATTCCGCTTGCATCGGCGACAAACCATCGTGCTCCGGCCGTTGAGGATCCAAAAGCCGTGCCAGTATTTCCTCTTGTCATGGCGCCGTTGCCTTGTTCAAAAGAACCAGAAAGTCTTAGAGTTGAATCGGCCGTTGCTCCCGATGTTACAAATGTAAAATTAGCGTCTCCGGCAAATGCTCCACCAAAATTGTATTGAACGTGGTTGGAGGAACCTCCGGGAGGAGTTGTACCCACCGAAGCTGTTATCAATATTGAACCATTAGATTGTGAAACGATGGAAATGTTGGAACCTGCGACTAGGTAGGATGTGCCGTCCACTAAACGGGTTAGAGATCCGCTGATGCCAAGGTTGTGTTTTGTGGCGCCTGTGAATGTTGAACCAGAAATTGTGGCTACGACTGAGTTGTCGATGCCAAGCCTATACTGAAATCCAGCGCCTAAATCGGTTCCTGCGAGACCAGGTTGCGGCGAAAACACCCTTTCGTTGTTCAACGTTGTGGATGTTGCAAGGGTCAAGTACTGAGCATTGACGTCTCCTCCGCCACCACCGCCAGAGATAACGGCCCCTGCCGAATCTGTTGCGGGCACCTCGATCTTTAGCGTCGCGGCGGCATTCTCTTGATATTCCTGGACTATTCCTTTGTCGGTTATTCTGGTGATGATGGCCATAAGACACTTAAATATGACTTAAATGCAATAACTTCAAACTATGATCCATTCATCTGGATCGTTGATCTTTATGACAGAAACAGCAGTGTAGTTGACTGATGCCATCGTGTAGGTTGACGATCCGTCTATTGCGCCCAGCGAACAGCTAAGCATCTGACCACCGGCCGTCGACGCTGCACCGGTTCCATCCTTGAAGATTAGCTTCCTTCCGATTGGTGCCGCTGATGGAAGAGTCGCTGTCACCACGTTGTTGCTAAACACGATGACGTGGTCCCAGGTACCGACCGTGTAGTTTGGTGCCGTCGTTCCACTGACAACATTGTGGATGTAGGCACCGCTGACGATGAGCGATCCTGACACCTGCACGCTGTCCGTGTTCACCCTGAATATGTCGCTACGATCGTCATCAATGTCGCTCGTGCCATTTCCAACGACCAACAAAGAGAAGTCGTTGTTACGTTTGTTGTAATTTCCACCAACATGTTGGTGGGAACCGCTGGCAATTGTTCCTTGTCCTTCTGCATGGGAATAAGCTCCCACTGCGATCGTAGATTCTCCTTCTGCGTGAGAAGCATTACCCATCGAAATTGCATTCAGTCCTTCGGCATGGGAATGATTTCCTTGAGCAAGGGTGTTTTGGCCTTCGGCGTGTGCTGCCGTTCCGGAAGCAATTGCACCTTCGCCTTCGGCGTGAGAAGCATAACCAGAAGCTGTTATACCAGTCCCGCCTTCTGCGTGAGAATAATCTCCAGAGGCTGTCGTAGCACGTCCTTCAGAGTGAGAATCTATTCCGGAAGCAGTAGTTTGAAAACCTTGAGAAAAAGAGCCTGTAAGAAATACTGACGAACCATTATAAGTGAAATTTGAACTTCCAGCGAACGAACCGCCGCTGTTATATTGAATCTCTGTATCGCTTCCGCCTGGTGAAGTTGCTGTGGCATCGATCGTCACCGATCCATTGGAAGCTGAAGTGATGGTAATGTTTGTCCCGGCGATCAAATAAGATGTACCATCTACCAGGGTAGTGAGTGAACCGCTGAAGCCTTGGGTTGCTGAAATCGTGCCCGTGACTTCAAGCGTATCACCTTCTAGCAGAATAGTTCCGCTAACGACTAAATCTCCGCCAAATGCTGCGACATCTGACCCAATGGATCCGCTGACATAGAAGAATACATCTGAGCCTATAGAACTGGGCGATGATCCGACTTGATTACCCATGAAGCCTATAGTACTAGATCCGCTGTTCGACTGTACTATCGAACCTGTTATTTGAACGCTGTCTGTGTTGACGCGTAGAATGTCACTTCTTAGAGAGTCATCGTCACCTGTTCCGTTGCCGACGACGTAAAGTGAGTAATCGTTGTTGCGAAGATTGTAATTTCCTCCAACATGTTGATATGAACCTGAGGCTATGGTTCCTCGGCCTTCAGCATGAGAATAATCTCCAAGTGCAATCGTATTTTGACCTTCTGTGTGAGAATATTGTCCTATTGCTGTAGTCCCTCCTCCTTCGGCGTGAGAAGATACGCCTGATGCTGTCGTGTTGTAGCCTTCTGCGTGAGAATAATCTCCTGAGGCAACCAACAGTCCTCCGCCACCGCTTCCGCCTTCGGCGTGTGAATATTCTCCGCTTGCGACAGTCGCATCACCTTCGGCGTGTGAATATTGCCCGCTTGAAATTGTAGATAATCCTTCAGCGTGTGAGTAGTATCCGATCGTAAGAGTTCCGCCACCTTCTGCGTGGGAAGCTTGTCCCATTATTTGATCAGCGCCGCTTGGCGTTGGAATTCCAACAACTCCTATGACTGCCGTCGTTGTATTCGGTATCGTTACCACACCAGTAAAGTCGAGTACAGTGTTTGTACCGTTCCAGCTCACACCGTTGACGTAGGCCGTCAAGTACTTTATTGAATCATCATACAAAGAATCATGGATAATTGCCGTTTGTCCGCCAGAAAAAGATGCAACAACATTACCGTAAGATGCGTCTAAATAGATCTTATCTTGTTCAGAAAGGCTGATATCGTTCGACAGATAACCCAAGAAACCAGCAGTTGTTCCGCTACCTTCTGAATGCGATTCATTTCCAACCGCAAGTGTGGTATTACCCTCGGCGTGCGAATTAATTCCTAGCGTCAAAGAATTACTTCCTTGTGAAAAAGAACCTGTTAGACAGGCGTTAGTTCCATCAAAGGTAAAGTTAATGCTTCCCGTGAAGACTCCGCTACCGTTGTATTGAATTTCATTTATTGACCCACCGGGAGAACCGCCAGTGGAATCAATCGTTACCGATCCGTTGGAAGCCGAAGTGATGGTGACGTTGGTACCAGCGACGAGGTACGACGATCCGTCGTTTGTTTTTGTTATTGAACCGCTAAGTGCGCCGATCTTCATTGGGAATTCCTCTCTTCTGAGTTAAGCCTTTACTGTCACCTTCCACGTGCCCGCGATTGTTCCAAAGCTAATTAGGTCAATCGTCGATATTGTTGAAGAAGTTGCCGTCACATCATCCGGTATGATCTGTTTGTTGGTGTTGTCGTACACCGTCACTATTGAATATTGAGAATTTAAGCTGTGGTTTACCGTCAATACCCCAGCGACCAGAGTAGCATTGGTGAATGTTGTCGTGTAAGTCTTGTTGTAACCACCAACAACTGTCGTCGTCCATGTGCCAGCTATCGAACCAAAGCTGTTCAAATCTATAGATATTGAGTTGACTCCGCTGGCCTCTACCTCGTCGGGTATCACTTGCTTATTGGTATTGTCGAATACCGAAACCGTCGGATATTGAAAGTTGAGGTTGTGGTTTACTGTCAGGACGCCTGCCGATAAAGAACTATTGGTGAACGTGGTTGTATATGTATCATTGACTCCGCTTATCGTCACCGCGCCGTTAGACGCTGAAGTGATCGAGATGTTAGTGCCGGCGATGAGGTATGAAGTTCCATCCTCCAATTTAGTTAACGATCCACTAAGGCCTTGCCGAGCCCTCAAGGAACCCGAGACCACGACGTCTCCACTGAATACGCTTTTTTTATTTCCGCCAATCGTCCCGCTGACGAAGAAGAATATATCGGAACCAAGGTTCGAAGGATAGTCAGATCCAATTGAAACTGGATCGGCTGTCTTCAGTTGGGTATCCACCCCCAAAGAACCGGTAGTAAGCCAATTATTTCCGCGATCGAATAAGACCCAGTTCTGCGAGTCACCAGGAGTCAAGTTCCTTGTTGTCATTATCCATTTGGAACCATAATTGTTTGTGCCACCTTCGACGTACGTCGTAGCACCGCAGGTCAATGTAACACCGGGGTCTGCATCATCAGAACGATTCCATGCCCCTCCGGCGGCATTAACGACGTATATTCCGTTTTCCGAACCATTTGTCTGGTCCTTTAATAAGATTCTATCTTCATCCTGCAACGTGTTTGCCGTTCCGTCTATGCCTTGCAGGACATTTCCAGCATTTCGTGGTAAAATAACACTACCCGTTGTTGCAAATTTAACGGATTCTTTCCAGTCTAGTTTTAACACCGCTGCATCGCTTTCTGCCGTGACGACTTCGAGGGAAACACGATCTGGTATACGCTGGACAAATCCGTAGACTTTCCTAGCGCGCTGCCTATCGTTGATAATCTTTTTGACAGCCATGATCTATAAACTTTCGTGTGCATTTACTATCAACTTTGACACGTCCTCGTTCTAAATATCTGTAAGGTCGTTCTTGGAACAAACATTCGTCATTTGCCCAACAATACAATTTGCTCTTCATGAGATATACTTAAGACACCTTCAAAATGAAGGTAAATTTGGAGAAAAAAATGAATCGTCTATTTTTTGGAATGTTTGTTCTTTCGATCGTAGGTTGTGGTTCACATGTTGATGTAAAGAAGGAAGATGCTGATGCTGGTGCCGGTGGTGCTGCCGCCACAGCTTCGGCCGTTGTTTCTGCCGCTCCTGTTGCTTCAGCCGCTGATACCGCTGCTCCTGCCACCACTGTTTCGGCTTCTGCCGCTCCAGCCGCCTCAGCAGCTCCCGCAGCTTCTACCACAGTCAAGTGATTCAAAGGCAGCGGAAGCTGCCACATGGCCCCATCGTCTAGCGGTGAGGACACGAGATTTTCACTCTCGTTACCGGGGTTCAATTCCCCGTGGGGTCGCAACTTGATTCCGTCACGTCTTTGTGACACAACATGCCCCTCCTGAGGAGGGGCAAGGAGAAACAATCATGGGATTCATCGTTTCGGCGATGTTGTGGTTTAATTCGCTTTTTGGCGGACCACAGCCGAGCCTCAAGGGAGATATTTTCTCCCCATGTCCCACCTCCTATCATGTTCACGCTGTCACAAAGCAGAACATCCATAGGAAGGTGGCTACACCTCTTTCCCAAGAACAACTTGTCATCGTTCTTGAAGCATCACACGTCCGAGTCTTTGGTACAGCACCAAAGGCAACTAAGTTGGCCATGGGATGGGCCCAGGTTTCACTAGAAAACGGTCGTGGAAAATACATCTATAATAACAACATCGGAAATATTGGACCCTCCAAGAAGTCACAGCAGGACTTCTATCACCACCTAGGACATAGAGGGTATCCATATCGATCATTCAAAACCATCGAGGAAGGTGCTGATGCCTATTGGCGAACCATAAAAAAGTGTCGCGTTGCCGTACAAGCGTTCGACGTAGGAGATCCTTGGCAAGCAGCGAAAGCATTGAAGTCCTGCAACTACTACATGGCACCTTTAGAAAGCTATAACAAAAATCTTTCTTTATTATACCATGAAGGGCATGGAAAGGTCGTCCCAAGAGCAAAAAACAATCGATAGGTTTACCAAGGAAGCTGGTTACGAATTCTTGTCCAACTTTCACCCATCGACGGTCAGATTTGATGGCGTGCTTTACCCAACGGTGGAGCACGCCTATCAAGCTTCTAAGAGCTTGGATCCTAAAGTTAGAGATTTGATAAGGCGCGCGAGGACGCCAGCCGATGCCAAGAAGCTTGGACAAGGGGTATCTGTACGTCCAGATTGGTCAGAGATTAAGTTACAAATAATGAGAGGGTTGATACGTGAGAAATTTGAAAACCCTTTTTTACGACCACTTCTATTGTCAACAGAAAATTCGTTGTTGATACTTAATAACAGGTGGAATGATCGATTTTGGGGTGTGTGTCGAGGAGATGGAGAAAACTGGTTAGGCAAGATCTTGATGGAAGAAAGAGAAAGGATAAGGTGCGAAGAAAAACAAGAACATAGCCCCTAAAGATGATCATAATTCCACTTTGACAACGACACAAAAGAAGTGGGTGACGTTATGAAAGAAATAAAGCAAGTGATAGTTGTGCGTAGAGACCTTAACCTCCGCAAAAGCGAACTGGCTGCACAGGTCGCCACGGCTTCAATGGGATTCCTGCTGGACAACAACGAGTCCAAAAGGGCCGATGAGATCAACGTCAAACTTTCAAACGAAGAAGCCCAATGGATCAACGAATGTTTTCCGCGGGTCGTCGTCGGAGTGGACTCAGAAGACGCCTTGCAAGATTTGATTTTTAGAGCAGAGATCGAAGGTGTCGGTTTTTATCCCGTTGTCAGTTCGACGTCGAGAGGAAGTTCGACCGTGTGTGTGGCGTTTGGTCCGGATCAGTCTTCTATTGTTGATCAGGTGACCGGTCACCTAAAGGTGCTGTGATAAATTTATGCGACGCAAAATCAAAATTCGAATTTTGTGTTAGCATCATGGATAATCACACGTTATGAAAAAGATTAGGATAATTGTAAAGAAGGGCGTGACCGGTAAAAAAATACCAATTTTCAATTCTCCGGAATCTCTTTATGTTTGGACCAACGACCCAGAGCTCAAGGCACAAAGCGACCTAGACCCATCGCTTGGAATGACGGTTCACCTCCGAGAAGGCGAGGTCATGGAGGTCGAATGGCGTGGGTTTGAATCGATATACGAAAAAAATGCCCTCATTCTGTGTGCAAATTTTGTTAGGCTTGGAAAGGATATCAGGACCAGCTTCAAGGTTTCAAAACCAATTGTTGGAGTCCACGAAGGATGGGTAAGTGATGAAATATTTTCGTTCAAGTCCAAAAGCGACAAGGAAACCCGCACCACCCTTTTGAATCAAAATTCAAAACACAAGTTTGATCTAGAAGAACTATTCGAAGAACACTACGACGACATTGAAGATTTAAGCGACGTTGTGGTGGAAAAATCCAACAAAAAGCCCCCAGTCATCAACTAAGATACAACCTCGAAGGTCGCGACGATTTCACCTGGGGAGTTATTGACGTTCGCGGGGATATCGACCTGAATCGATATCTTGTCACCGGCACTTACCACCTCTCGTGAGGAAGTGTTGGAAACGACATCCGTAGATGTGACGTCGATGTCGACAGTGATTGCGGTCGCCGTACCGTTGACCAAAACGGTGTACGTCAGGTTCGCAGAACCGCTAGATGTTGCACCGGCAACGTTTTGCATCACACGCAAATTTCTTATCGTGCCACCAGTCGGCGTGGGTTGGCGACGTTCATCTGTTGTTCCAGCTGGGCTGCTTATGCCTCCAGGGTTTAGGAAATCAGTGTGCGTACCTCCGCCGGAACGCACTGAACTACAACCAAAGAGCATTATTCCCTTGGAGGAAGTTGAAAGGATGGACCACTCCGCCCCATTCCAAATTAGATTGATGAATCCGTACTTGGTATTTATCGTCTGTGAGTAAGAACCTTCTATTGTTTGTGTCCGATCACCAGCGTTGACGGTTATTGAAACCACTGCAGCATTCCCCGAATAGTCTTTCACGGAAACAATTTGCCCTTGACGCGGTGTGGGTGGAAGGTAAACGATGACGTTTCCTGTGGAACCGTTGGGGTCGACCATGAGGTACGACGTGTTCATGTCCATGAAGTGTTCGTTGTTTTCTAACAACTTTACGACCTTGATGCTGAAGCTTGTCGATCCAAATATCTGTAGGTCGTTTGGTGCGGCTGGCAATCCCACCTGCAAGCCGCTGACGACGGCGATTCTTTCCACTTTGTTGGTTACAACGTTCTTTGCATACACCATGCCGTTCTGCGTCGACTCATTTATGCTTGGTGCCATTGCCATATTGCCATCACCCTATTGTAAGATTTTTGAATGCGTCGGGACCCAACCCAAGCTTGACGTTGTTACCGATGAGCGACTCCTGAGGTTCCAATCTATTCCTTGAAATTCCATCGAAAAACGGAAGCGAGGACGTGACAAATGGACTTAGATTTGAAGAGTAAGTGAGCTCCGGTTTCTTTTCAAAGAACTCTATTTTCTTTTCTGTGGAATCATAGGTCTTACCGACGAACTTTACCTTCACGGTGTATTCACTTACATCGTTGACGGGTCTGGCATTGTCCAAAGTGTATGGTGGAATGGCCGGTGTTTCGACGGAACCCAGGTACCTAAAAGGAGAATATTCGTAATCAACTATTGAAACTGGGGTTTCTCGTTGCTCCAGCATATCCCTAAACTGACCAAATCTATTTCTTCTGAATACAGCACTGGTGTATTTGGGATTACCACTAGATAAGCCATATTTCCAACCACGGATTATTGGACCGATTGTAACCCCTGGAGAAATTTGTTGTCTCCACGTTGGCAAATCAACAGACAAATACTCTGTTTTATCCATGATATCGTATTTGTTAGTTTTTAGATCGCCAAATCCAAATAAAATTTTTGAATAATCTTCGGGAGCCAACGTGTAATAACCCCTGATTATTCCAGTATTAAACAATATTATCAATGATCTTAGTTGCTTTGGAGGAATAGCATTGAGAGAGAGGTCCTTTTTAGCAGTAAAAGTACTCAATATTTTTTTCATTCTTTGAACGTTGTTAAATTTCGGCTCAAATGGAAAAGATTCACAAAAACCATTGACAAATTCTGGCGCAGCACTTTTTCTTCCAATCCTAAGTTGAATAGATGTTCCAGTTGCTTGATTCCACAAAAAATTGCCATTTAAGTTTGAAACAATGTCTTCTATCTTTGGGGGGCAAGAATCATAATATCTTTCCGCATCTGAAAAAATTCTATAAATCTTTACTCCTCCTGCCCTTTCGCGCCATGGCTGGATTGCATAACTGGTTTTTAAGAAATCAGTTATTGGAAGACCAGGTATTTGATTTTTACCAGTGCCAAGTTTGCTAAATGCTAGACCTCTGTTGCCTTGTACAACTGTTGTTTTTGGCGAACCCAATGCTTTGTTTATTGTAAACATCGAGCCAGTGACGTAGTTGTCTTGTATTGATCCTGACATCAATGAAGGATACAAAACATCAAATTGGTCGACTACGGGATAATTCCCTATCACTTCAAAGACACACTCGCTGTTGTATTTCATGGATTGTATCCTCGACCTTCCCTAACGTAGCTTCCGTACAGCGTTACCTCGATAGAACCAGTGTTCAACAGGACAGTGTTGTGGCTGCCGGTTAAGTGGTGGTGTTGATAAAAGTTAGCGTATCTTCCCGATGTTACTGGGACTTCAAACCTATCGGCATCTCCGGTGTATCGCATTCGATGAGCGACAGGCCTTGTTTTTGAAATTGCAAAAGTAAGTTTATCTCCTGGCATCAGCAAATAAGGCGAAACCCTCGAATCGACCGTCGAATACTGCATCACCGCATCAAAACAAAAATTCGAATCGGCGGCCATGATGGCGGCGTAGGACGACGGTAGGTTGGCTCCCACAAACAAAGGGTTCTTAACGATTGCTTCGTTGTTTGTATAGGCTATCGTCCCTCCTAAGATTGAATTTCCACAAAATTCAAACTTGGAAGTTCCCCTTGAAATTGGGCTCACATTTTGCACATGGATTCTTGAGGACCTTTGCTCGTAATTCGAATACGTGGTATTATCGTAATCATTGTTGTTGTAATCATCGCCTGCCGTATCCAAGAATTCTGAAGTAAGCAACTCGGTCGCTTTTTGGACATTGCCGGTGACGTAGTTTGTTGAACCACTAAACAACGAGCGGTCGTTCCTAAGATAGGAAATACCACCGGCGATAGAGGCTGCAATTTCAAGCTTCACGTTTCCATCGTACTTGTACACACCGTTGGAGAGTGTTGCGCTGAGGACTGTAGTTGGATTAGAGAAACTTCTAAAGCCAACTGGGCGGAGCGAGTGGTATGACATACCATCTTCCCTGCCGAGGAAAACTTCCGACTTGTCATCAAATTCGTGAGTTATCGTGCCCGACGCGATTAGGTCGAGGTAAGAAACACCAGGTGCTTTCCTTGGACAAAAAACGGCGAACGTCAACGCCGGCCCACCGAAGTCCATGGAACCAGAGGCGGTCCTCCTTGCAGGACCAATGTCACCAAATGGTCTTATACACGTGGTCCTATCTTCAAACCATTCGTCTTCTGCATACAACGGTATAGATGCAACTATCTTTTCGACTAAGAACGGTTCTTCAATGTTGACTTCCATCTGTTGGGTCGCCTTGGGGAAGAACCGTGGATTGTCCGTCACGGAATTTCCGTACTGCTTGCTCAAAGCTTGTGCAAATTCATTTTTATTTTTTGCGGTTCTTTTGTTGTATGTCAAACCGATGACGTCGTCAGTCTGATAGGAGACGACGCCCGTAGTGGATGTAACTATGTTATAATCTACCTGTCGTGACCCAGACACAATCTTACGGCCGACCGCATCGAAGCCACGTGAGGTTTCCATCACCCTGTTGTAATAAATGTTGTCGTGAGCATCATACGGGCTTGAAATTCCCTGGAATACAACAGATGCTTCCGGCGGACGATATCCGGTTGGATCGACGAGGACCCATCTATTCAATCCTTTGTCGTAGTAGTTGAAAGATGATGTGAGAGGTGAAAGTGTTGTTTGACGATTCACTGGCAGTGAAAAACGAATTTGGGTTTTTGACTTTAGCGGGCCGTCAAAACCAGGACCGAACAGGTCCATCGAAGAACCTGTCAAATAAAATTCTGTTTCATCAGAAATGGTGTTGTAATTGTACTGCGATTCATTGAAGGATTGGTCAACCGAGTGGTCGTTTCCTTCATAGATTTCCAATTGTTCTAAAGCATTTTCTATTACATTTTTGTTAATTGAGCCTGAGGTTATTATTATCCCCTTTTCAGGTTGCGCAAACAAAAGTTGTCTAATAGAAACATTTGTATCACCCGTGTCCCCCAAAAGTCTTGAAGGAAGAGTTGACGGCATGTGAACAGGCACTTGCGTGACGATTGGTGGGTATATGTATTTGCCCAAAAATGTAGAAAAAACCTTTTTTCGTTCTTGAAAAACCATGGTTTTTCTGTCGTCAAACAGACCGCCATCCTTTACTAAAGTCTTGATGTTGGATTTTTCTTTTGCGGTGACCTTAGGGAGAAATTTCACCATGTTGACGGGTGGAGAAAGAGTTATCACCGCACCTTTCACAGGCCAGTAAAAAGAAGTTACTTGACTTGCGTAAGGGTTACTCAAACCTCCATCGGAGAAACCTGGATCATATGTTGCTCCGCCCAGCGGGGAAAGAATTCTTTCGTTTTTTCTGTAATCTAACAAGGGCGAAAGGTCACGAAATTTATTCGCTCCAATTGAGTTTCCAGAAAAAACTCCAATCGTTGCCAAGGCTTCAATCGCGGATAGCGATGCTTTTTCGAAAAAAGAAAGTGGCCAATATCTCAGCTCTATTGTTCCATTTTCAAACAACGCAATTTCAAATTTAAATCTTTTTTCGTAATTTCCTCTTTGTGCTGTGGTCCAGCGAACCAAGAGGGTTCTACCCTTGTCAGCATCGTAACTATTTGCAAATCTAACACCATAATCAAAATTGTCATATGGCCAATTTCTAGTATCGGCTCCCGATTTGATATCTTTTATTTGATCCACCGTCAACATATAGCCGACGGTTGTAGCCAATTCGTCAACGGTTTTTTTAACGAAAGTTGTTACGTTGTCGTACCACGGTGCTATGAGTAAGTGGTTGTAATCAAAAGTTGATTTAATGAATTCGTTGTTTGTCAAAGATAAGGTGAGATCGCTCCAAGGGGAGTCCGTTCCTGAATAATCCCTCTCTGGATCTTTCAGGAACATCCAGCCGTGGTGGTAATAATAAAATTCAGAGTAATTGATATTGTCAATGTTTACACTAAAACCAATTGGCTTGGACAGCAGTCTAGCACCAACACTTGTACTTGAACCTCCAAAATTTGATTCCAAAAATTGGTCATCTGGTATAGAAACCGGAACATTTCCGTTCAAATTTTTGATAGAAACAGTGTAATTTTCCATCAAGTGCGGGGGAGATGTGCGAAGAGACTTGGGAGTTGCCATCAGTAAGTCATTCCTCCAAAAGCAATTGAATCTGTTCCAGCGTATCCGTTGTTGTCAAACACGAAACCGGTGGTGGCCGATTTTTTTCCTGGAGGTATATAATTTTCCGTTGAGCCCGTCAACGATAGCAAGAAAAGCGCCAAATCGTTGCCCTGCTTTTCAGCAGATATACCAAGCTCCTTTAGGTAAACCTTCGTATCATCAAACGATACCAGGGTGTTTAGTTTGGTATCGAAGTAAGCGTTGGTTTGTCTGGGTGAAACGCTGGACGTGGACATCTGCATCGTTTCAAATGCATCCAAATACCAATCTTCATTCAAGAAAACTTTATATGGAGGATAGGACGCTGCGGAACCCGATATCACTGAACCGGACATGAACGCGGGAGGGCGTGCCATCCTTTTAGGGTAGTAGTCTACCGTAAGTATTTGGTCGCTTGAACCGTAGAGGACGTCCGTGTTGCCACCCATGAGTGTTCCTCTTACGGCGTGAGATTCAAAAGGAAATTCTATGGAAAAGAATGAGGCGACGGCGCGGATGGTAAGCGGTTCAATGATGCCATTCATCAAATAGTTTTCGGCGTGGTTGGTGTCGCCCGTGACGATTGGAAAAGTGTAGTAATCTTCTGGGAATCCGGAAGATTGGTTCATCACGTCCAGGTAGGTGACGGGGTCGAATGTATTTAGTTCTTTGAAGTTATCGGTGGGGATAAGATCGATGTTTGAGACGCCAAAACTCAAAGGTTGAACGACGTGGCCTGGTGTGCCAGCTGAAATTTTTACCATACCAAGCGTGTGCTTGTTCTGTGTGAGTTCGACACCTTGGCGAAACTGGTCTATGTCCGTCGTTGATATGCTGGACGAATTAACTCCAATGATGTTGTTACCGACGACCTTTTGCCCCATCCTTGCGACAGGACCGACCTCGTCCGGACCTTCGTTGAAGGTCTTCCAGAGCTCCTCTTTGTAGAGGGAGACCGAGGCATAGAAGTTTTTTTGAAAAATGCTCATAGGGTTCTTACCTAGAATTTAGAAATCTTTCCAGATATCTGCTGGACGAGCAGGTTATCCCTTATCCTGCTTCTGTTTGAATCTCCCAGATAAATTTCACTTGAATGGTACTCGATCTTGTGCCTTTCCAGCATATGTGATTCTATAACAAAATTTGTGCCCTTGAACTTTGTCTTCCTGGGTACCAGTTGCTGTATGAAAGTCCCAACGGAAACGTCGAACCATCTGTAGAATTCAAAGAAATTTCTAAAGCTGATTTTTTCCTTCACCCTGTTGAAGTATACGTCCCTGAGGGTTTCCAGCCCAGGATAATCTGGAGAAAACATAAGCTCCGGTGAGCCTATCGCATTGCCCATCAGGTCCAGGTTGGAGAATATCGTCACAATGTCCCTGTTGAGGGTGTCAACCAAAGAAAACTCTATGGACAACCTGGGGTCATCTTGCGGAGTTTCATCGGGAGCTATTTCATACGCCGGGCCAAGTATAGAGTTGGGAGAATCTTTTAGAAGTTCTTCGTTTAGTAAACCTCTGATCCTCACCTTTTCACTCGTCGAGTATTCATCAAAGTAGGGGGATATGGTGCTGTAACCAACGATGTCACCGTAATAAACGTTGGTCGAGGCGGGGAAGTTTTCACCAACGGAAGAAAATCCATTTTCACTCACGTCGTTGAACAGGATTTTACCGCCCGCGTCGGCTGTTCTTGTCTCTTGCTTTTCCACTATACTTAAACGTAGCTTTTCAAAAGAACCACTTTTGGCTGTCACGTAGTTGTAGTTGGTGCTTGCGTCGTCGACTCCGACAGATTTGTGGTTTCTTATGTGCTCTCTAGCCTCAAGCTCGTTTATGGCCTTTGACCAAAAGCGTAGGTTGCTGACCTGTCCCGTAAAGCTGTACGCCCTTGCAAGATCCTCAACGTCGACTGTGTTGTTGAGGAAGTTATAACCGACGGTACCTTCCGGTATGTTGGCATCGTTGCCAATCGATATCCTTGAACCCGACGCATTGTTGTTGACATCAAGGAGCCTAAAAGCGTTTCCTTCGCTCGCAAATTGTTCTTTGAAGTACGACGATGTTGCGTAAAATGCCGTTATTTCTCCAGCGTTTTGTGTTCCAGCACGAAGGAAGTAAGAGGAAGAAACAGCGCTTCCGATGGAATCGTTTCTTTCACAACCAAAGGAAACATACCATTTATTTCCATCCGTCACGTTGACAGGAAGAGACATCTTTAGGAGTGGGGATGATGAACCCATGCCGGAGCGCAGGAACGCGTATAGAGAACCACTTGAAACCAAGTTGAATACAAGTCCAGGTTGTGCTGTGGTAGCTGAACCAGTAACTTCTAGGCGGGCCAACGAATTTATCTTTTCAGGATTTCTTAGGTTGTTTTTTGGACCAAACTTGTAAAGTCCTTCCAGCGTCCACGATCCCGATGTCAAGAGCCTATCGCTGGGGTACGTTGAAATTCCATTGACGAAGGGTCCAACAGCATTGGGGTATCCAGGCTCCACCCTTGAGGCTGTCAAGAATGGGGTTCGTACGATTGATGAGGAGTGGAAATCTGCAAAGCCCAAAATTTCGCTTCTAAACTCTCTGCAGGTGCCGAGCTGGCGTTTGGAAGGTCCACCAAATTCCCTTATCCTCATGGAGTTATCTGGGTCGATACCGACTGATCGGAGGAAGGATTTGATGCTATGTTGCGTACCCTTTGAACGCAGAACGTCGGGCATATTCACCAACACACGACGTAGTATCTGCGATTGTACGTACTTCAACGAAACGTCGTTGACGTTTATACCGTTTATGTCTTCGCCGTCGGAGTATTGATCGAAGTTGCTGCTATTGAAGAACGGTGGTAAGTACATGCCGTACGCACGTATAAAATCATTTAAAAAATTATCTGGTACGGATTCTTCAAGGTTGTAGTTGACCGTTCGCAAGGTCTTAAAGGCATCAACGTACATCTTGATTTCATCAAAAAACTTTGACCAGATGTACAAAAAGGTAAGCATAACCTGGGTTGAACCAACGACACCTTGACCTGGTATACCTTTGCCGCTATAATCGTCGGTTATGGTTCCACCTATCTTGGTCCTGCTTTTTCCTTCCAGTTCGGCTCCCTCACGAAGATAGTGACGTGGTATCAACTTGGTGATTATGTTTGGATTTGCATCGTCGTACAAACTGGCCGACGTCAAGAGCCGTTGGTTTAGGGAGATCACGTCAGGGTGAGCCGGGAAGAGTATCACTTTGAACTCTGGGCGTTCATTGATCATTGGGCTAAGTGGATCTTCTGCCGTCGATCTCCTCAGAGATTTATCGAAATTGGCTACAAGGGCATGCAGTGAATTCCCTGAGCTGTCCAGCACTATTGAGTTGACAGAATCCGACGGTTCTGGGGATAGCGAAGATGAAGGTTCATTGAACCTAAAGTAAAGTTTGAGGTCTTCGGACGCGTATAGTCCCTTGGAGGCGTACAGCTTCTGTTGATTTATGGAACGATTCGCGTGAAAAACCCTAAACTCATCCAGTGTTCCACTGAAAGTTTGCGTCGGTGTCAGCAGGGTACCGTTGTTGTAGAAGGAGGAACCGGACCCGATATAAAGGTCTGATTTGTCATTGAAAGCTTCTATCTGCTTTTCCCTCCTGCTCTCACCCGCCAGTTTTTCATCCACGTAAAACTGTAAAATGTTTCTGCCCGCCTCCCTGTTCATCGAGACGCAGATATGATTGAAAGAACCCTTTTTCAGGAGGGCAGAAACCGAGTTCTGGACAGTTCCTGAAATTACGCTAAAGGAACCTGTGACTTCATTTTCCGACGTTAAAGAGGGCTCTATATGCAGGGTGTATGCCTGCAACCTATCGCTTGATGACTTTTGCAGTATGACTTGACGATCGTTGGCTTGGTTGGGCAGAAAAACCTGCGATTCTATCGTGAAAGATGAATTGGGCGGAGGGTTTAGGTATGACTTCCCGCTTTGATTCTTGGAAATGTCGGGGTAAAGCCAGCCCGCCACGTCCTTCACCACTATGTGTGTCCCGAGTGCTTCGGGGAATCCATTGGATGGATTTTCGCCGACCTTCGTCCCAGAAAAGTGGAGCTGTCCACCGAACTTCGGAAATTGGTTGAATACCCAGTTTTCAAAACCACCAATCTTTTCGAAAAACCTTTCGACTTCAGCCTTGGATCCATCGAAAGGGTATCCGTTGATAAGCTGGTCAAATGCAATGTTTACTTTTACTTCAGCAGAAGAAAAGAATGTGTGATTTTCGAATTTTTCCCAATCAACGTTGAGCTGTTGAGTATTCTTCAACGGAGAATCCAACGTGTCGTACTTGAAAGACGACGTGCTGGTGATATTCGTGTCGATGATGTCCTTAAACGTAAGCGTCAAAGGGCGGGAATCTGATAGAGCCGCCTTTAGAAACGAAGGAATGAATGGGTTTTTATTTTTGGTCGCCATTAGAGCTTCCTTATTCTAAAGACTGGGGATGCATCTAGGTATTTGTGTTGCATTCCATCGATTACAAGCATGATGTCTACAACGTATTCTCGTTGTGATGTCAAGGCGGATGTACTGAAATTGAAGTACATACCATCGGAATCGCTGGAAAGCCTGGTTGAGTTGTAAGACGTATCGAAGGGTATGACGTACTCGCCGGTTGCGTTATCCCTGACGGCAAAATGTGAGTTTCTTATTACCAAGCCTGGTAACTCCACTGGTAATCTTTGTGCTTTGATTATTGGGTTGTTGTCGTCGAACACGTTTACACGGAGCGCCACGTTTTCATTTTCCAAATATTCATTTGTAATACCCAAAACACCGACGGTGTACCTTCTCGGGCTAAGCCTCTTTGATAGTCTATCGGGTCCGCGGGCGGTGAGCTTGCTACCTGTAACGTACGCCAACGTACCGTCGAACGATTGCCATATGGGTGTGAACCTTACCGAACCAGAAGCATTGTAGTAAGCTTTTATATTGGTATCATTCAATGGGACGTTGGCGGTGGCGTAATAAACCCCAGATAGGAAATTCTTTCCTTTTTTGTACTGGGAACCTGTGAAATATAATGAATAATTGCCGACTCCCGAAACGTTGGTCTTGAGTTCTAATATCAAACTGTTCGTTCCAGTTATTGCTGTGCTCGACGAGAGCAAGTTCTGGAGTTCTCCGTTCACATAGTTGTACAAAAACAAATTAGAGTTATTGTCGAGCGTGAAATTTGCGGTATCGTCGGCTATTGAATCATCAAACCTGACCAGCAGCTTTGGGCGTTTTGATTCATCATACGTTTGCCGACTCCCAAACCTCTTCACGAAGTACGACAGCTGATCTACCTCATTAGATTCATCAAAAGAAATACGAAAACCCTGGTCCGGTATTTCGGACGTAAGCGTTGCCGAGACGATGTTGGTCACATCGACAAGAAGGTCTTCCGTACCCTTTGGAAAGTATTGAGTTGTTTTTGTGCTTGCCAACGAAGGGGTGCTTGTTATGTAATCAACGAGGGAGGTGGAAGCCCCAGCCAAACCGCAACCAGAAACAAACCATTTGACGCCAGAAGAGGCAGACAAAAAGTTTGCTTTGTCCTTATCAGAATAATATACGACGTCTTTCCCAAGCCCTTCGTCGAACGACGCAGATAGTGGGAAGATAGCGACGGTGAACTTGGATGGCGTTGTCTGTCCACCATAAACGTCCTTGAGGTTCAAATGGCATTTGAAGCTGGCATCATCGAGATCAACCTTGCCCGCCGCGACCAATTCCCTGAGCGGGTCCAAGTCAAAGTGAACAAGCATCCGCGAAAGTTCGGTAACTGGTTGCCTATTCGTTCCACTCCCCAACAACGTCATTCCGTAAAGCTTGAATAGGTCGAGCGATCCAGCTATCCCAACGTTTCCGCTGACAGCAGAGGTGGAATTGATGTACCTATTGGTGATGTAGGTATCTTTGTCGGCTTTCAGCGTTCTAAACATCAGGAGACCACCTTTGCTATAATATCGATGTCTGGGTATCTTATTTCAAAAATTCCGCCGGGTGGTGGGAATATCAACTGTCGTTTTGTGTGCGACTTGATGTCGTGTGTGACGTCGCTGTACTGTTTGTTGTTGAAGAAACCGGCGACGTTGACGAATTCCACCTTGTCCACGGAGATGACACCCGATATGGTGAAAATCGTGTTGATGACATCAGATATGATGATCGGTTGATCGATGTAAAGCTTTCTGCTGCTAAACTTGTTTTGTAGAGCCACAAGTATCGACGACAACACCGAAGTCCTATTCAACGAAGGATCCAAAACGACGGTAAACTTAAGCTGAAGGTTGATCACCCTCGCGTCGAGGATGTCGATAGAATCTGATATCATTCTATAGGAATTTAGATACCTTCGCAGGTTCAACTTCAAGCTGTCCGGAGACGTCGTCAACCGCTGGTTTGCGTCCCTCGATATGATATAAAGTTGCGTTGCCAAAGGATTCATGGGGTTGGAAACTATGGCTGCCCGATACACACGCCCTAGGTTGGACGGCATTGTATAGACGCGGGCCAGCATGTCTTCCTTTGTCACAATTCTTTCTTGCGAATTTTTTACTGTTGGTATCAATTCAACAAGCTCTTCGGTAGTCAACGCGTCTTCACCACCAACAGCGGCCTCCTGGTTCGATACCTCCAGAGTGTTCCTCACGTTCATGGCTGCAAAATTCGGTGGATTCTTTGGAAATTCTATATTGATGGATACAACGCTGTTGATTGTCCCGGCCGCGATGTTGTGCTGTAGCCCACCGCCATAGCGATAGACGACGGTGAGGATCGTATCGGCCGCGGCGACGCCGAGTGTGTTGGTCTTCAACAACTTTTCTGGGTTCACCGGTACCCTGGATATCACCTTCGAGTACGGGAAACTTATGGCAAATTCCGAAGGGTCGGGAATGACGTCGTCCTCGAGGGTATTTGCATTGCCTCCACCGAAAGTCAACGTCGTTGATCTTGTCGCCAGATCCACCGATTTCGTAAACCGGTATGGTGCAGGTATGACTCTCAAACCATCCTTGACAAGTTCACTATCCGTTGAGCTGTTCAGCACGTTCCTATAGACTACGTCGTGGGACAAGGCTCCAACCTCGTAGTACGTGTTACCGTAGTTGTCGTACACCTTTACTATTTCTGTAACGTTGGAACGAGTCAGGTTGAGCTGCCTGAAGGGTACGAATGTTCCTATGTTGAAAGTATCAGTTTGTTCCAATCCAGATATGCAAAGTCCGGCCAGAGAAATGATGTAAGTTGTCGGCTTTCCATCGGCGTTTATCCTGCCTATCCTCTTTTCGACGGTCGGATTCAAAACGTAGTTGCCGTCATCGTTCTTGCTGTAAGCAAAGGCAATATCCTCTATCAACGTGAACACAGTTCCATTTGTGGAGACGAAAGTTGTTCCTTCCTTGATCACTGGAAGGTAGTCGACATTTGGTACTTCATCGCCCACGGTTTTCACAGGTACTTCTAGGTAAACGGTGACACGTACTGAGGCTGGGGATGCTCCATTGATCGGTATGCCGGCATTGACGATCGCACGTTCTATGTTGGATGGTTCAACGGCAGTCTCGTAGTTCAGTTCTCCATAGAGGTGGTCAAGGTAAAAAGAAAGGTTGTCGCCGACGTAAGAGGCCATGTCGAGGAACAAACCACCGACGGATGCATCAGAAAAGTCCTGAATTTGGTTGGGGTAGTACTGCCTCGCGTACTCTAACAACAAGGACCTGAAAGAATCGAAGTCCCTTCCCAGGTACCTCCTCTGCCTAACGTCGACAATGTTCTTTTTGGAATCTACGGCCATTTTGGACCCCTATCGTCACAATACGTATAAGACCACCTGAATAACTCGATTGTTTTGCTGTAACGTCGGGACGTTGTAAGAGATTGTCAACGTTATCGTCGCCATTCCCTTGTTGTAGTTGTTTGTTCGATCTATCTCCGAAGCAAATTCCTCCAACTCAATGTACGGCATCCAGGTCGTCACGGCGTTTTTGATACGGACTATGGCCTCGTTGTCGAAGTTGGTTTGGTTAGTGAATTCCGTCGTCAACGGCCTAAGGTTCGCACCAAAGTAATATAAACCCAAACGCTCGCCCCAGTTGGTCAGCAATAAATTACGTAGGTTGTCGGCCAGTTGGTCTCCAACATCGTAATGCATAGCCAACAAATTGCCATTTTCATCCCCGAGCCTAAGAGGAGTCTTTATCCCAATGGGGGGTTGAGTGGTTTCCGGCGTCGTTTCGACAACCTGTTGTTGCGTTTGTCCGACGCTTTTGAAGCTTATCTTGGCCATTTCGAGCTAAATATAGCACATCATATTTTAAAAGACCTGGGCTTCATCAGCAATCGTTAGCTTGTCGATGTCCAACCAACCGGCGAGAAAAGCATCTTTTCTGTTGCCAAAAATGTCGGGTTCACCCTTCACGATAATTTTTGCTCCTCCACCGACCGGCACGATAACCGGTCTATTGACGTATGATGCCTTTTGTTCCCCAGAGGCCACGGCACCTTGGCCGGCGTCCGCGGTCAACCAGTACACAGGATTTTTTGGATCTTCGGGCGTGTATGTTCCGACGAGGTCAAAAAATATACCGACGTGTCGAGCATCTGTATCCCAGGGTTCACTTCCTTGTTCTCTGAGTTTATCTGGTTTTGCTGAGTTGTTGAACAGATGGCTTCCCATGCTAAGCAAGAATATGTCTCCCTCCTTAGGGAGTCCGACACTTGGGTCCCATGTCCTATCAGGACCAGACATCGCATCGACCCAGCAACCTTTTAGCCTGGCCGCCTGGCGCATTGTATCCAAACCACCCAAAAGTTGGTATTGAACACCGTTTTGCTCAAAAACGTATTCACTTTGTTTGATGCCAAGCTTTCTCATTATGAATATCGGAAAGGCGTTGCAGGTTGTTGCTATTGGCTTTCCCTTCGCCTTGGCCATCAAGTCTCCAATTTGTTGGTTTTTTTCATTTATTTTTTGTTGTATGTCTTCGGCCGCCTGTTTTTCTTCGGGCGTCAGCTGTTCGACCGGTTTGGAAGTGAATGGCTTTATCTGTTCATCCAGCAAAGTTTTTTTCTTTTTTTCTTCCAAGGCTGCTCCAATTTCTCCTGGTACCTCCCAATTTGTCAATTCCTTGAATTTTTCTTTGTTTTGTAAATTGGAAACAAAGGAATTTGGGGGTTTGCCAAGCCAATTTTCAATAAGCTGCAACACCTTATACCTACGAGATGACAATGGATCTTTGAAAAGCGTTGCCGCTGGTTCCGGTTCCTCTGGTTCCCTTATTATTTCAAATCCCCCTTGGTCGAACGGGGTCGCTGACATGGCATCGACGATGGTACCGTGCCCTATGTTCTGTGCCACCATGGTCGCTGCCGTGTACTTGGCCCGGTGTTCTTCGAAGGTTGAATTGACAGCTATTTCAAAAGTACTTGTTTCCATCGAAGGGGGAGCAAACTTGATGTTTTGCTTGCCGACAGCTTCCACTATCTTACCCGGAAGATCCGGAGGACTTGTTATTCCACCTAAAATGGCACCGGCCAAATCAGCCGCTCCGATGGCGGGGTTGGTCAATAGTGGGTATGCCAAAGTTGGCGACAAGGCTGAATTTACTTCGTTAGTGTATTGTTCCGTGTAACCAAGCTCCAGTATCTTTACGTCGGGAACCTGAGGTATGGGCGGAACGGGGGGAACAGCCAACGCTTCCACCATTTTTGCAATACTGGAAGCCTTTTTTTCCTCCAGGGCCAAAGCATATTCTTGGTCAGTCATCTCGGGAAGCTTAGGAACCTCCGTCAAACCTGGATCGCCCAAATCAACAATAAAAGTAGGGGGAAGTAATTTGGGAGCCTGGGCCGGCGTCATTGCCATCAAAGCATCCGGTAACTTCATGGGTGGAGCTTGGGCCCCGAGCGTTTTTGCCATTGCCGTTGGGTCGAACAGCGGAGCACCAGTTGTTTGTGAAAGTTGGTAAGCTCCTTCGGCATCGATTCCTTTCACCATGGTCTCGTATCTGGGTCGCCATACTTCGTGAAAATCTGAAAACAAGCTTTTGTTTTTTAGGTCAAGCTGTTGCGCCCCTGGGGTCGGTTCTATCTTTGGACCGAGCTGGACCCCAGGTATCGTGCTGCCACCTTTTGAAAGTTTTTTGATGACATCGGAGACGAAACCATTCCAAATTTCATCGGTGACAGTTCCATCCGGATTAAGCACCCCTTGCTTTTCGAATATCCCCATGAGACCTCACTTAATCAAAACCTTGGTGGAAAACGTCCCAAGGTCGGGTTTTTTTATTTTGTTAACGGCATCCGAGTCGACATTTTGACCGCCATTCGTACCAACGAATCCACCCGCCGTGGTTGCAATTGGCAGTGCTGTCACTTGCCCACCGCTAAAATTTGCTGGCAGCTCCGTACACAGAATGGCGCTTGTCGCATCGTCGCCACCCAATTTTACGTATCCGCTCGTTGATGGTGTAAACACGATGTCTCCATTAGCCTTTATGGTTATGGACGCCCAGTTGTTGCTATCGACATCTTCAACTTTATATTCCGACCTGCCATCCTCAGCTGCAATGGGGACGAAGCTTGTAACGATGAACGAAATGTCCGACCTCGCTATTATCCTGACCTTGTCCGATTTTATGACGACAGATGCATCTCCATTTTCGCTATCCGCCACTCCGATGGATTCAAGCGCCGGAGACAGAGAAAAGTTTTTGTCTGTCATTGTCCTTTGAGAAACCAGCACGCGGCTTCTGTCGAGGAAAAGGTCGGGATCTCCTTCGAATGGCGAAGTTTCTTCCTGAACCTTTGTTATCTCCTTTTTTAGTTCTTGGCCGTCGACGATCCTCGTCGTTGAAACAGGGTAACCGCCTGTTTCAACCGACATCCCTCTACCCGCGACTATATCAATTGAGCCAGCAAAGCCCTGCATATCGCTGGAAGGTATTGTTGTTTTCAAGCCAGGGCTGTCGGAATAGCCAGCAATTGGTCCTTTTCTGTCGGTTCCAAGCACAACAAGTGTGTTGTTGCTTCCCTCGATGGCCACATCTCCGGGCCTCTTTTTGAACCTCGGAACAGATTCATGCTGTATCATTGGAGATACATCGTTCTGCGTAACAATATTTTCAAAGATCTCCTCGTTGTCAGAGTCTATGGTTTCAGACCCTTGTTGGGTGTACCTGACTCCATCACTCTGAGTAATGACCTTTCCGTTCCTCAACTCGTAGTAAGGTGACAGTCCTTGTGCCTTTTGTATGGTGCCCTGTACGAATGTGGTATCCAATTGCCTTGGATGATGGGTATGATTGACGTCGTCGACAAAGTGAGGTTCCGCTATGCGACAAAACCAAAAGGCGATCTCCTTCACTTTTGCATTTGGATCTTCGAACATGGTCCAAACCATCTCACCCGGCTTGCACGGCATGGCAAGGTGGGACGGAAAGAATGGAAAAACAATCATCGGTCGACTTATTTCACCGATTCCCGTTTTGATCCTCTGACCGATTATTGAATTTCTAGGGGCACTTTTGGCGAGGAGGATGTTAGAAACTCCAACGACGTTATTCCAGTAGTCCAGCTTGTTTTCGTCGATCAACGTTGGGTCCGGTACGACCTCGAGTATGATCATCCTAGAAAATGTGGGTGCTGGATCACGTGCCAGTTGATTGATCTGGGCTATGTTGTAGTTCAAAGATCCATCAACTAAAGAGTGAATATAGTTGGGATTGAATAAGGCCATCTAGGTTACCCGCTTATCTTTTTGAACATCTCTTCAGAATCTATTTCGTTGCTGATGTTTTCAGCCTTCGACACGAGTTCGGCCAGCTTGATCAACTGATCGTTTGCTTTGCTCATTTTTTCTATGTACGAAGACAGGGATTTACCATGCACCGCGTGTTCGGTGCTTTTGTCTTCAACAATTTGAACGAGTTTAACGAAAAGCATGTAGGCGTTCTGCCTATCATATATCGCATTTTCGTATATCTCTTTCCAAAGCTTTTTTTTCTTGTCAGAAAGACCTTCGATTTGGTCGAGGAGCTGAGAAAAATCCTTGACCTTTTCTTCTATATCCAACTCCGTCAAACCCATCGTTACCTCTGTGCTCATCTCAATCTTCCAAAGATTCTTGTTTCAATTTTTTGTATTGCTTTTTAATCGACTGCATCGCGGTCGTCAACTGTTTGGGACTGAACCCTGAAAGCTCTCTTATGTATAGGAGGATGGCGTTTTTGTTCAATAGGTCAACCGAATCGATGTTTTCAAATATCGTGATGATTGAGTTGATGCACAGCAATTCGTTCTCGGTCTTTATCTTTTCCCTGATCTCGTAAAGAAGTTGGAGCGTTTCCTCGGACGAACGCATGCCTTCGAGCAAGGTATCCTGCGATGGTATCAGCTGAAAATCTTCAACAATTTCTTTTTCGTACGCCGTCAAAGAATTTGGGTCATCTAGGCTAAAACTCTTCTTGGTTTTCAAGATTTTCTGCTTCGTCTTGATTATCAGCCAGTTCTTTGCAACGACGTTGAAGTAAGAGAACGCGTTGGTTCCCCTGTCAGCGTCAAACTTGTGTATTGTTTCAAAAAGAAAATTGACGCAATCAATCTTGAGTTCTTCGTACGTGTCGTAGTGACCGGTGAACTTGTGGATGTTGATGAGATTCTCCACTAGCTTCTGGAAGGCCGGTAAAATTTCCACAATATAAAGCCTCTCCCTCTCTTTTCTATCGTTTTCCTTTTGATAGGCGACGATGGCTTTCTGGGTATCGGCGTTGAAGTAAAGCTTTATTGCGGCGGGAGGCAACGGCTGATTGTCTTGTTCTTTTTTCTTGGGCATCATTTTTCTCTCTGTTCTTCGGATTCTTCATCGATCAAGACAGAGAATTTTTCAGCGATTTTTCTGATCGCTTTTTTCGTTCCCTTAATGTCTTCCATCAGCTCTCTGGTAACGGGCTCATCAAGAAACAATTCCATCTTGGACTTCCTATCGATTTTGCCGTAGTAATATTCGAGCTCACGTAACGATTCTTCCACCGAATCCGCTGAAATTTCAGCAAGTTCCAAATACTGCAGGTTTCTTCGGACGCTGTAGAAAAGCGCCGTCGAAAGTCCCAGACACAAACAAAATAAAACAAAAGCAAGGATTGTCATAGGATGCCGCTCAAAGTTGCATCATAGTAAGCGTTGATCGCCGAAGGAGAATACTTTTCCTTCAATACCTTTGATAGTTCCAGAGCCCAGCTAAGTGGCGTAGAAGGCGATTCCCTAAACTTTTTTACCTTCTTTTTGAAGTCTTCTTCTTTTACTTCGGCCCACTTCGAGTTTGGCACGAATATAGAACCATCAATCCTGGACGCGTGAACGTTTGAAAGTTGGTAATCTAGATTTATATACTTTCCATGGTTTAGGAAATCCGTGTGTCCAGACCAACCAGTGGCAATAATCGGTAAACCAGAAGCCGCAGCCTCCAGGATCGGCAAACCATAACCTTCACCCCTCGTCGCGGTGACAAGTGCCTTCACCTGTGGGTGACGATACAACGCTGCAACTTCCTTGTTATTTAATTCTCCATGTAGAACATGAATCTTTGGAAAGGCAGAACCCTTTCGACATTCGTTCTTAATGGCGTTGATGATATCGTGTGTCCGCCTCTTGTCTATCATGGTGTTCCTACCGACGTTGGTCTTCAAAATAATTCCAACATCTGGGTCATCCTTGAAGCTTTCAAAAAGCCACTTTAGAGTAAAGAACAGGTTTTTTCTATCGTTGAACGGATTGTCACCTGTGAACTGCCCAAAAACTAAAAAGTTGAATTTTGTATTCAGGGTGGGCAGCGCGCAGACGTCTTCTTGACCAACTTCCAAAATTTCACCACAAAAAGATTCGGGTACAATGTGAAGTGGCTTGCTAAGCTGACCGGACGCCCTGAGACAATTCGCAGTGTGGTTGGATGGAACAATGACCATATCCATCTTGTTGCAAGCATGGATCCAGTCTGGATGGCACACGTCCGTTTCGACGCCAGCCGTCAAACCAACGTTGAAGTTACCCAAGTTTTTGTCCCACTCGTTGGGAAGCTGCAGCTGCAGTGTGACGTCGTACCCCGTTCTTTGACCAGAGGACACGTCTACGGTGTTTTCCATTATTTTTCCGATGAGACCGTCGCCGAAATTAGTGTCCAATATCCAGGGCGTATCTCCCCAGGAGAGTGCCTGAAACTTGACGTCCAATTCCTTTTTGGAAAGGAGCCAAGAAGCAACTTGACGGCAATGAACTCCGTAACCTGACTGCGTGAGGGCTGGGCCTCTCAAAAGTACTTTTTTCATTTCATACCTCCTGGGTTAGGGTCCACGTCTTTCGGTTGTTTTTCCAGCCGTCGATTGTTCTCTCCAGCGATTCATCCCATACCTTTACTATTTCTTCCAAATTGTAATCTTTCAATGCGTGTTCCCTGGCCCGAGCTCCGAGCCGTTCCCGTTCCTCCGGACCCTTTTCGTACATGTTGAGGAAGGCGTTCGCTAAAGTTTCATGTGAAACAAAGTCCTCATAGATGTAGGGAACCATTTGGTTGCCCACCAGCGACCTTACCTCGGGTTCCATTGCAACTCCATATTGTTCACCGGTCTCATGATCGACGACCTGCCTCGTCAAACCTCCGGTTTTGATCGATATGATGGGTTTACCGCACATCATTGCCTCCAGCGTACCAAGACCAAAACCTTCGTTGCAGCTGCGATTGACAATCGTGTCAAAAGAGTTGTAGAGGCTGTTCATTTCATTGAAGTTGATTCTTTTGTTTGAGAAGAATACGCTGTTTTTGACGCCAAGCATGTCAATCACCTGGATTAGATTGGGACCTTCCGGATCTTTTGGATCCGTGTGCATCACCAACGTAGCCTTTTCATGTCCATGCTTTTTCTTAAGCTCATTTAGAAACAATTTCCAAGAAAGGATTATGTCACTCGGCATCTTACGTCGAGCATTTCTCGAGACAAATCCAACGACGAAGTGATCTTCCCTGGTGGGACCCAGCAAATTTCTCCTGAACTTCAAGGCCTCGCTCTTGGGCATCGGGAAGTAAAGATCGCTGGGTACACCGTGAGGTACGTAGTTTATTTCACGACCTTCAATGTTGTTCTTCACCATCTCGTAGGTCGGATAGTTGATGCAGTTGATTAGGTCGGTGCTTTCATACAAAACCCTATTGAATTCGGGCCAAGGCGGATTATCCCAAAGGTGCCAGTAAGTGATGGGACAGATCTGTCTAATTTCATCCGCCATTTCCCAGACCCAAATAAAAAATCTTGGGTCTGTAAACAACATCAAGGCATCTGGCTTGAGCTGTGCTAAGGTCTTTCTAAGAAGGTTCCTGTCGCCAAATCCATCGGTTGGTTTGATGATAAAGTCTGGATTAACGACGTTGAGCTCGTAATTTTCGTGCTTTATCGCTCCCCCAAAGCAACGAAAGCTATATTTACCGGTCCCTATTAGGCCATTGATGAGCCACCTACTTTGTGTCCCAACTCCGGAAGTACTCACAAATTTTGTTTGTTGGACTATATCATCACCAAGATATTTGGTGCTGGGCGCTATCGGATCATCACCATTTCTTTTTAGAATTAGGTTGACCGTAGTCTCTGAACCTTCTCCAAGGTTTCCCTACAGGAGCTTGGCTGCTGATTATCGTAAGGTTTCAACTTTTCGAACGTTCGCGTTTGCCGTTTCCAACTACGCTGTAGTGTTGATTCCACGACTTTCCAGCAATTCACCCAGTTTTACATCCGCTGAGCTGTAGTTGTTCACGGATGATCTGAAAGCATTAATATTGTCTTTTTTTTATCCTGCATTTAATTCCACCCATTTGCTAAGAGTATCTTTCCAGGAGTCATTTTTGAACTCTTCTTCCCAGATGATCAGTATTCTATAACCAAAAGATGAAATTGTTTCTAGTCTTTTTTTGTCTTCACTCCATATATCGGTAGCACTTTTTTTCTTTACTTGATGGAAAAAATTTTCAGAATATTTTTTTGGATTGCAATGCCAATAATCTCCATAGAATTCTATTATTAGCTTCGCGTCGAACGATACAATGTCGGCGTAATATTCTTTTTCGTTTTCATACACTCTTTTTTCAATTTCAAAATTTAAATTTTGAAATTGATTTTTAAGATAATCGAATATCGCCAATTGCGGTTTGGATTTCGTTCTTTTTTTAGCTAAAGCAAAAGCATTTTTTACTCCTGGGTGATTTGACTGCAAAGTTTGCTTTTGCTTTATCAAACTATCTTCTGCGTGTTTTTTTCCAAAAAATGGATTTTTTTCTTTTTGATATTTTTGGCTAAAATAGTTTTTTTCGCATTCAAAAGAACATAATTTTCCTAATCCTCTTTCGATAAAACGTGGTTCAAGATAAACTTCGTTTTCACAAGATGGATTAATACACTTTTGATAAGCACCTCTTAAAGGTTGTTTTCTTAAACGCCAATTATCAAAAACACCATTTTTGATATGGTCTTTTGATGCGCAGGAACGACCGCAATAGTGACGCTCCCCCCTGCCAACCCTAAAATGATACTCAAAATTTTTTCCGCAAGTTTTACAAACAGCAAGTTTTCTTGAATTTGAGCGACTTTTTTCGTAACGCTTTTTTTCTTTCAAGTAACCTTGCTTTTGTCTACATTCAGCAGAACAAAGTTTTTGATAAGAAAATTTTGTTAAGAATTCTTTTTCGCACATGATGCAAATTTTTATTCCGCTTGGTTTATCCATGCGGAATACATATGCGGTGTTGGCACAAAATACAAGGACCAAATTTTCATGTGCAATGTTCTGTGTTTTTGAACTCGCACCAAGTACACGCGTCCCTGTTCTTCACAAAGATACCTCTCTTTACTGACGTCAACATGTTGTTGACAACTTTGAGAGATTTTTGAATGGGTACTTCACCCAAGGAAACAGAGAATAGCTCGCAATGTTCACCGGGTTTTGCAGACTTCTTGAGCAAGACGAAACCGCATCTTACATTTTTGAAAGGAACATCGGGATTCTTTTGACACCAATAGTTCTTGTAAAGCGCCAGCTGCGCTTTCACCATATCGTCGGACCTCTTGTCCTTGAACCATCCACGGGCAGTGGTTTTGTGGTCGAGAATCCAATAAACAGTTTCTCCACGCTTTCCTTTGGCTTTGATTACTCCATCGATGAAACCTTTGAACGCGTGAGGTTGACCCTCAATGCTTTCGTAGAGTTGATGCTCGGCGTCGACAGTTTCCCACTCTGGGAACTCTCTATCGAAGAAAGACGGTACCTCACGAAGTATTGAACCAGACTCATTCTTTGCCCTCTCTAGGGTTGTTGGAGTAAAGTCGGGCATACCTTCATGCTTTTTCCAAGCCTTTTCTAGGGCATCGTGGGCCACGCCTACATTCATGCTACGAGAAAGCAGATACTTTTCGATCGCAGCGTGGACGGCGGTTCCAAATTCAAGAACGGGCGATGGCTTAGAAAGGTCGATCTTTTTGACGTGCACCAAGTGATGCCGGTAAGAACACTCCTTCCAAAGTTTTACTTCCGAAAAAGAAACGTGTTGCTTCCCGCTTGGAAGCACCTCAAAAGAGGTCATTTTTTCTTGCATTGCAAGATAGTATCACAGAACAAGTTTTAGTTCACGGCAAAAGAAATGTAATGTTTTGCTAGGTTTAAGAATTTTTCACGTGTTGACTTTGGCTGCAGTGGTATGCACGTGAACAAGAGGGAGGCTGAAATTCCAGCGATGATTTTTTCGTCCACTCTACAAAATTCTACGAATTTATCTCTCAAAAGTTGCAACCTTTTTTCCGGTATCGACAAATCTCTTATCACAAAATCATATCCAATCAAAGATTGGTAAACCTTTGCGTAATCGTAATTGGCATCGCCTGTCAAGGTCAATGTGTCTCCCTGCATCCCTCTCATGTCGAACAACCTAACCCTGTTGTTCTTATCAACAATTGCGTTGGTGAAGACTGGGTCTCCGTGGATGTTGCACCTTTTCGGTAGCATTGATGATTCGTAGAACACCAAAAATTCCTTTATCTCTTCGTATAGAATTTTTGTTTGTTTATCCTTGACGTCGAACGCGAAGTAACGCTTATCCAATTTTTTCGAGTAATTTTGCTTTATGTCTACATCGAGATTTTCCACCTTGGTCAAGTGTATCGATTCGAGACAGCCACAGAGCTCTTTGATGTGATGTTCGTTTAGGGAATCGATGACCAGCATCTTGGAAAGTGTTGGTCCGTTGATTTTTTCAAGCTCTATCGTCAGAGTACCATCTTTTTCATTATGATTCAACAGCTTTGGTAAGAGGTGTTTTATTTCTGTCGGGGCATTTAGATACCAGAAAAGTTCTCCTTTTATTGAATCACGAGACGAAGATTTGATGACAACGTCTTCTTTGTCGGTGACGGTGTTGTGAGCACGGGAAATCAAGTTGTTTTGATATAAGCCTGTCGATTTTTCGATATTGCTATAAGAGTCTATCGCTTTGCTATCAACATAAAGGTCAGCGTGCGGCTTACCAAAATAGATTTCGTCAAATGGAATCTCAAACTTTTCTAAAGTTTCAAAAGTAATTTTTCCAACGTCTGCCGTGGACTTTCCAACGTTACCAGAGTTGTTTTTCATTTTTCTTGCCGTCTGCAAGATGATGATGTGCCCATCGTTCTTTAGGAACCTAAGAAATTCTATGTTTTTTTCTATGGGTTCAACCGACGAATAATCATCCGGTATCTTTGGTTTTGAAACCAAGGTGTCGTCTATGTCGAAACAAACCCTGAGTTTTTTGTTTGGATTGAAACCCTGAAGTTGGGGTGGGGTTCCGAGACAGTGGAACTCATCTACCTGGATGGCTTCGACAAAGGCACCATCGTCGACCATGGCTTGGATTACACTGGACATGTAGTACTCACCGCGCACTCTGACGTTTGAGCTGATTATTTTTTCACAATATCTAAGTGCGGCATAACCAGTTTCGAAACAGTATGTCCCTACCGACGCATAGTTGGAGATTCTTGTTTTTTCCGCTATTTCAGTTATCCTGTTACCTTCAATTCCAAGGTAAGAAAAAATCGGCGTCACGCCAGAATCAACAAAGTAAAAAACTGCATTTTTGGCAGTCTGCAATTTTTCAATGTGTGAACTGGAATAAAAAGTATCAGAATCGCAGACCGCCACTGATTTGGAAAGGTCCAACAGCCCAGATTGCAGCGCCAGCTGTACTGTGTGGGCTGCACCTTCTGTGTTACCGTCGAGCATCAAAAGGCTAATAGAATCATGATAATTTGATTTTATTCTTTCGGACAGCCTTTCGGCTTCTGCATCTTTTCTACAGACGAGCAGAATATTGTTTTCATTATGATTCAAACAATCAATCAACCAAAAAAGAATTTCTTTTCCATATGCACGTGTCATTGGCTTAGAGGACAAGTAACCTGCATCCTTAAAACGCTGACCTTGTCCCATCATGGGAATGATGATGTTCATGACATTGACCGTGTGGTTGATTCTTTTTGAAGGTACTGACCGAGACTATCTTTACTAAATTCCGTAACTTTTATTTATGTAAGCATCCACCGTGTCGTAAAAGACCTTTGAAATATTTGAACCTTTGAATTGCCATCTTTGAGAAAGCTTTTGATGTGCGAGGAATGGAACACCGTTTATTACACCTTCATCGCAAAGCCAGCCCGACTTTCCAGTTCCGTCGCCCCAAGGGAGGTCGGTTGGAATTCCTGAAAACATGATTGGAGGTAATGGGCTGTGTCTATTGATGTTTGTCATTGCAAAATGTGACAATTTGTTTTGCTTTAAGAAGCTGGGTATTCTCCAACCAACGTCTTTGGCAACATAAAATCCCTCTGGGATGTTATAAATACTAGTTTCAAGCTGAGAAATAGTACTTTCTTCATCCTTGGAATGAGTAAAATCCAAATTTTTCCACGCTGGGTTATTGTTCTTAAACATCATCCAAATGACCGAAGGCGTTTTTTGTGGTCTTATTGCGTTGTTTGGAGAAGCACCCAGTTTCAAAGCGCTTGATTCTTCGAATGGCAAGCCCAAAACGTCATGTGTTTTTAGCAGCTCCAAGCTTTCAATGTCCCAATTCTTCTTGACCATCGCAACATCTATGTCGCTTATCAAGACATTTGTCTCATTGCTCAAATTTGAAACAAAATGGTTGAGAGATTCTCCAAGGCCTGAAAGATGATTACCATCTATCACCTCGACATTTTTTGACCTAATCGCGTTAATTTGACGTTGATTGCAGGTGAATTCTTGTCTACCGCGAGCGGGGCCGGTCAAAACTTTGAAGTTTAATTCCACTTGACCGGAAGACATCTTTCTAAAGTTGTCCACAAAGTAGAAAAAGTATTCGTAGTTTACCGGATTTACCCCTGTGAGGATATCAATCTTTTCCATCTAATTTTCTTTCAACCCTTCTTAGAAACCGCTCGACCAACAAGTTTTTCCCAATCACGCTCTGGACGAACTTCAAGATTCTTTTTCCAAGCGCCATCCATCACTGGTGTGTCGATGCCGAGCTTGTCTGCAACGAATGTCATTGCGTTGATATCCTTAACAAAACAGCTTCCACCGAAACCAAAGTGTCCATCGGGACCTGGGACTGCCCAATGACTTTCGCCCAACCTAGGATCATACTTTGCGTATTCAACAACTTTGTCATAGTCTACGGAAAGACCGGACTTATCAAGTGCTTCACAAACCTGCGCAATTTCGTTTGCAAAAGCAACTTTTACTGTGAGGAAGTTGTTGGTAAGGTACTTGACCATTTCGGCAGTGGTGGAAGAAGTTTTGATAAGTGGAACCTTGGGGAAGGCAGTTTGAAAAATCTGCTTCACGGTATTAATCCAAGGTCTGGGGCCACCTAACACGATTCTGTTTTGGTTCCTCATATCGTCGAGAGCATTTGCCTCTGTAAGAAACTCAGGATTAAAAACAATACGTAGTCCCGTAGATTCATACTTTCTGTTCCAGCGTTCAGTTGAACCAGGTGGTACAGTAGACTTGACCACGGCAATACGCTCGCCTGGCACGGCGGCCAATTCATCAAGAGCACCCTCAACGATGCTCAAATCGGCGGAACCATCCTCAAACATTGGCGTTGGAAGGCAGACGAAATAAACGTTGGAAAACTCCGGTGTTCCTCCTCCTTCGTTATCTTCAATGAGCTCTCGTATGGAATTGGGATATCCCGCAACTGCATCGCCGTGACTTGGCAATGAACCTTTGGTGTATTTTCCAGCCTTGTCGTATGCGTATACATCAAATCCGCGTTCTGACATAACCGTTGTAAGAGAACCACCCACAAACCCCTGACCAATTACTGCGATAGAACCCTTTTTCATATTTGTGATTTCCTTGTTTAATCTTTCCAGGTTGCGCCCTTTTCTGTCCAGAAATGTCGACATTGCAGAGAAGGTTCAAATACAAAGTGATTACCCAATTCAATTTGATCGAAGGCCCAATGTCTGTCTTCCTTGCCCGCCAAGCTTTCGTCAAACGCTAATTTATTCCAATGTGAAATCTTTATAAAAGAAAACGCGTTGTGCAAAAAGTACCTTTTTTCGTCGAGCAACGTGTTTTCTTCTAGATTTATTACCGAATTTTCATGCTGAAAATTTGCCCAAATATAACGTGGCGTAATCCGTTTTCCGTGCCTCACCGGTATCTGCTTTCCCATGACGGCAAAGCACGCCTCATTGGAAAAATGAGATTGAAGTAGGTTGTAATCAAATTTGGTAATCTCGCAGTGAGACGAAAGAATGCCAGCAACATCACAACCTAATTCTTTTAGGTAAGAAATACCCTTGTTTAAAGACTTTCCAGGGGTGTACTCGTTTTCTTCCAAACCCAAAATGTGGACATTGAAAAACTTCTTTGGAAAGCTTTTTACTACTTTTAGAGTATCGTCGGTAGAGTCGTTGTCAATTACCACTACTGGTGTTTCGTTTCCAAAACAATCAAAAATTGATTGTAAAGAAAAACCTATATATTGCTCTTCATTGCGCGCTCGAACGACAAAACCCAACATGAAATACAATATACTTTGGAAGTATACCGATGTTTATGTTTTGTTGTCCCATCTACCCCTGTATTTTTCCCTCATTTCAAATTCATTTTGAAGGAAGTTGAGGCCATGGTATCTTAACATCTTTTGCCTCACTTCTATATGATCGGTAAGTTTTTTGAGGTCCGTTGGAAGAAGTGCGAACTTATTGTCTCTCCCTGGGAGGTCTCTATCTATGGTGAAGTGCTTTTCAATTACGGTTGCACCAAGCTCCGTGGCCACGAGCGCGTCCTCTATCCCAAAGTAATGTCCACTATAACCAACATCGTTGTGTAGTTTTTTTAGCTCTACAATTTTTTGCATGTTGCAATACTCGGCAGGAGTCGGATAGCTGGAAACGCAATGCAAAAGTGAAAAATTCACCTTTCCTTTTTTGAGAGTATCAACAGCGTTAGAAATTTCTTCCCAAGTGCATGTTCCGGTAGACGCGTAAACATGATGGTCGCTTTTGTTTGAATAATTTCTAATGATAGCTTGAATCAAATCGCTGTTTGTTAGTTCCGTGCTTGGTATCTTTATTTCATTTGAAATTTGAGAAATAAATTCCACATCTGCCGATGAAAAGCAAGATGTGAAAAAAACAACGTTATTTTTATTACAAGTCTCAAGCAGGAATCTATGCTTTTCTTCGCTCAATTCAGCCTTTTGGTAAATCTCTTTTCTTCCGTCGTTGTCCCATGGACCGTTCTTCAATCTTTTGGTTGACCAAGTTTGAAATTTTACGTGAGTTGCTCTGTTTGATGCGGCCGCCTCAATCATCCTTTGAGCCAGCTGCATGTCACCCATGTGATTCCAACCAATTTCTGCTATTATTTTCATTTTCATCCGGTGTTGTCGATCGTTGTTTGTTGCAATAATAACTCGAAAGCACGCTTATATGCAATTTTTTGTGCATCGCTTGAGCAACCACCGATGTGAGGCGTGATTGTTACTTTTGAACTATCCAACGAAAAAAGAGGGGAAGTTATTTGTGCTGCAAATTCTTTTTCCAAAACATCGCAAGCATAATGAGAAATTTTACCATCCCTCAGGGAATCAAAAACGGCGTTCTCGTCCACTATTTCACCCCTAGAGGTGTTTATCAAAACACAATTGGGTTTTGCACGGTCAATAATTTTTTGGTCGATCAGATGGTACGTCTTTGCGTTAACGTGGACATGCAGACTTACTGCATCACACACGTTAAAAATTTCATCTAAAGAATCGATCTGCGATACCCTGACATCCGAAACTTTTACGAATGGGTCATACACAAAAACTTTTGAACCAAACGAAAGAGCGTAGTTAGAAAACATGGTCCCAAGCCTTCCGTAACCAACTACGCCAACATTCAAATCTTTTACTTGCCTACCCAGGTAAGGTTGCCAGCTCCACGCACCTTTCTTTACCGATTCACACGCTGGTATGACGTGTCTGATTGAGGTCAACAATAGACAAAATGCCAACTCGGCCGTTGAAGTTATTGATTTCAATGTCTCCAACTCTTTGGTAATCGATATTACTTTTATCCCTTTTCTTTGACAATAGGTTGTATCAATGTGGTTGAGACCGGTTGATGCCGTACAAACATATGAAACATTTGTTCCAGACAGCAACGATTCATCGATGATAAAACCTTGTTGATTTGGGTTGGTGAATATCACTTCAAAATTAGACTCGAGCAAAAGAGACCTCAAATCCAACTTTGAAATATTTGGAAAATATTCAGTATTGTAATTTGCGTCTAATAAATTTTTGAAACCTTCAATTTGTTCAATCGGAGTTATGCAAATTAGCTTCATTTCTTTTTCCAATCAAAATTCTAGCCAATTCAAGGTCTATTTCCTCGTCGACGTTTATGGTTCTGCTTTCTGGCATCACATATGGCCTACAGATTCCGCATAGCCTTTTTTTCTCATTTATGAAGACTATTCTATCAAATGCATAAATGGAACCATTTCTAACGTAGGCTGGAGGGAACAGATCTTGTCTTCTGGATTCCGGTATCTCTGGGTATACGTCGATGAGTGTATCTTTTTCTATGAATTTTATTCTGCTTGGATGATGGTCCCAAACTCTCACGACACTGACAACAGAATCCGACTTGGTTTCAACAAGTTTGTTGATTACTCCATCGATATCTTCAACGGTCTTGAGGGGATTCGTGCACATTACCTCGACGATAATATCAAAATGAAATTTTTGATTTTGAATGGTTTCCAAAATAGCGTCTGCCGACGTCGAAGTATCCGAGGAATTTTCAATTGATCTTTTGTAAGATTTTACACCCAGTTTTGAAGCTAGGTCAACGACCTCTTCGTCATCCGATGAAATCACGTATTCATCTATATACCTGCTTTTCTTTACTTCGTCCACTGTGTATTGTAGTAAAGGCTTTCCACAAATATCAGCCAAATTTTTTCTTTTTACTCTTTTTGAACCGCCGCGGGCAAGGGTTATTGCTAAAATCTTTTTTTCATTCAACATTTTTTACCCACACCTGATCGTTTCTTCCAACACGCAAACTGTATTTAAAACCAAGTTTTTTTAGATTTTCTATAACCTTAGAATTCAATCCAAAATTATCTTGATGAATTAACTCAACTAAAATAGCCTGGGTTTCGCTGAAAAAATTAGCACATTCGAGAATGTAAGATTCGGAACCTTCTACGTCAAGTTTTACGATGTGCGGTCTTATTTGTTCTTCATCTGCGTTTTTAAAATCAACCTCAACGGAATCCAAATTGTCAAATATCCCAAATGTTCCGTTGTTTGCTCTGCCATCATTTTTCATTCCAATGGTAAATTTACCATTGGAATTGAAAAGACCGTATGGGTGTAATACAAATCTTGCATCATTAATCTTCAAAAGTTCCTGAATGTGTATTGGGTGGGGATCGTACCCGTGTACTGTTGAATTTGGATAATGATGTAAAAAGCTTTCTGAAAAATATCCAATATTCGCACCTATATCGGCGATCACTAAATGGGTGGTACTTGTTTTGAAATTTTGTTTAAAAAGCAAAATTTCGCTCAATGCACCTTTTTTGAAATTTTCTTTATTTTTGGTAGTAAATAATTCCACGATTCCCTTGAGGTAATTCAAATTCTTTTTAGAATCCAAATGAAATAAGAATCGTCGTTGTCGCTAGTTGATTCATGAAGTAATTCGTATTTTTGTAAGAATCTTGAATAATTATGAAAAAGTTTTGGATGTTTTGGAGACTCAAATTCCTTCTTAACTTCCCTGATCATTAAGAATTTTGGATTCCAAAGCTCTAAAATATTAGTGATGATGTTTTCCGCTTTTTCATACTGAAGATGCATGAAATGATCTGATACTAAAAACAAATCGACTGGATGGGCGTGGTTTTTTGTTACTTCCTCGGAGTCACCTTCAATAAAATTAACTTTGTCTTTTATCGATGGGTGCATGTTATCAAACGAGGCATGTCTAAAAAGATCGTTACACGAAAGAGAAACTGAATTGTTTTCGTTCCAAATATAGAAAAGATTTCTTCCGCCTCCGGCGCCCATCTCAAAAATCTTCATATCATCTTTAAGGATATTTTTTTCTTTCAAAATCCTTACCAGTTCCATGGAATTTTTGTGCAAAATTTCTCTTGCATTTATTCCAACCCTGTTTTGATACTGTTCTGGGAATCTTTGCTTTCCAAAATCTCCAAAATTTGTCATTTTATCCTCAACTAAAATCAAAATGTTTGATTGGGCCGCGCGTGTAATCGTGCTCTATAAAATCATGAATCAAGGTATTTTTGTACAGATGTTTTATCGAATTTAAATTTTCAACATCTTTTTTCTTTTGCCACTCTCGATGAAATTTCCACTTTTCCATCCAGTGGTCCAAGTGGTGGGTCGGATGACAAAAATGGTAGTTGTCTCCTGCTTGGGCAGCACGGGCTGAGTTTTCCGGGATGCTATACCTTGTTTTCAAAGATTGATCGTGATATACATAAAAGTTTGCCAACGTGATGTTGTAAACGTTGTTCTTCAAAAATTGAAGCCCCAAGTCGTCACCCCAACAAAAATGATGGAAGTTACCATCTGGAATTACGTATTTTTGAAAGTTGCTGACATTTATCATTAGGTTCATGTCAACAACAGATTCTACAGCAACATTTTTCCCCCACACGTTCCAAGGCATTTCAAAGTCGTGGCTTCTATACCACCCAGCACCTGGGACCTTTGTCAAAACGGCACGACCCATGGCTCCACAATAACTTCCTTCTAGGTTATTTGCCCTAAAATCATCGATGGACATCGAGTACTTTTTCCAAACCGTGTTGAAACCAACACAACCAAATTGGTCTAACTTTCCATCGGATACTGTTTCATCCAACTTTTGAAAAAAGTTTTTCGTAATTGGATAACAATCATGTGTTAACCAAAATACAAACTTACACTTTGGGTTGTTGTCGGATACAAAGTCTACTGCTGTTTTTGCCGCCATGAACAACCCTCTACCACCGTTAGGAACGTATTTTATTCCGTACCTAGCACAAATCCTTTTGCCGAATTCCTGTTGCTCTTTACAAGAATCATCATCTACATTTACGAGCTCAATTCTGCTTAGGTCAACGTTCTTTAAAACCTCTCCCTCGAGCATTTCGTAATTGTTACGTGAGGAAATATAGGCAACTATGTTATCCATTGATGGTCTTTACCTCCAGTGTTTCAAGACCTACGTCGTAAAGGCATTGAAAAATTTTGCACTGTGCATCTTGCCCATGGTTTTCGGGATCAAGATATTGTGATATTCTAGCCATTGCCTGGTCGTTGGTCCTCAAATGACCGCATATCCTCAATCCAGTTTCGTAAAAAGAAACAAGTGACTGAGTTTCACCGACAACACACCCTGCGTTGATGAATGCAAATCTGGATCCATGAACCTTTATGGATTCTCTATCCTTGGCGCTTATCTTGGAAATCAGTTCGTCTAAAACGGGATAATGAACGTACTTTGGTAGATCAAACCTGGGCCAATCGTTGGCTTCGGTGCACCAAACAGATTTGAAATTTGGATAGTTTTGTAGGTAAGATTCCAAAACTTCATTTGGGTGGCGCAAAAACAAAACGTCGCCACAATCCATTGCCATGACGTACTTGGTCTTTATCAAGCCGCTCTTGATCGCTTCGAGAGTTTCATAGGCTTTTGCTTTTGAGGCCTCCCAGAAATCGTTGATGTGGCTGGGCCACGGCAACACCACGACTTCAACGCCAAATCTTCTACACGATTCTTCAAGATCTGTTACGATATTGTTGTATTTTCCACCCTTCCACGTGACTATTGTTAGGTCATCGCGTAACGGTTTCTTTTCCGGATTAGATTCTCTAAATTGTTTGATTATCTCTGGCCAAGAATCTGCGAAGGGTTTTCCAGCGACCTTGGATTTACCATTCGCGTGAATGACAATGGGACTTGACTTTGTTTCTTTATTGTAAACTTCGACGTATGTGTGTTTCATCGACAACCCACTATATGTTTTTCAGAATAAAATCATAGTACAACTTGTTGACGTTTTTGTTGTCGAGCGATGCGTAATTTATTTTCGTCTCCAAATCTTTTCTTTTTTCGAAGGCTTCCTTTATCACATCGCACACTTTTTCCACATTGGAAAACTCAATACCGTGATTCTTGCAAATTTCTCCTATCGCCCCTCCGTCACGATGGTAAACGACTGGCAACCCACAAGATGAGGCTTCTATATGGTGCATTCCGCAAGGTTCCCAACGAGATGCCGTTATGTATACATGATTTTTTCTGAGCTCATTGCCCAATTCCATTCCATACATCGGCGGAATTAGATTCGTATTTTTAGGAGTGTAACCTTTGTAGTACCTACCAATGTAGGTAAAAACTATGTCATTTCTTTTACTCAGCTGTTTATCAAGCTCTATGTAAGCGTCAAAACCTTTGTTGTAGTTATCTGACCAGTGATGGGTCACAACTTTGATAGGAGAGTCTTCTTTCAAAAAAGAAGAAGGATAATACCAATCATGATTACAACCATTTTTTATGATGACGCTATCCCTTGAAAAACCTCTTTCCTGGTAATGCTTTTGTAGCCACTCGCTGATAAAGATCGTGTGATCGGCGATGAGGTTGTTTGATTTGATGTTTAATTCAACAAGGAAATTTGTGTTACGCGACGCGTCGGCGTCGTTTATCCTGTGGAAAACCTTTACGTTATTTCCTTTTGAATGCAGGAAAGCCTTGTATTGAAAAAGCTGGTTTATGTCGCCAAAGCCATCGTCTGGTCTTGGATCGATCATCAATATTGCGTTTACATCATTTTCAAATTCATTTGTAACGCTGTGTCCACGTTCCAAAAGGTAGTCGGCAAATCCTGACAAGAAGTGAATCCCTCCACCCCAGGGATGTCTCCTAATTCTTCTGTTTACAAAAATTTTCATGTGGTCAACTCTTCCTCGAGGTAATCACTATAACGTTTTGTTGCATCAAAAGTTGTGGAACCTTCCAGAATATGTGGCAAGAATGACTCAAAGTAATCTGCATCTAATTTTTCAATGAGTTCAAAGTAACTGCGATCTAAATCGCATTTTCCTTTGTACGAAGAGAAAAGGCCGATAGGACCCAAACCTTTGAATATTATGGTCGGAATATTCAACTGTAACGCCTTGAATGCCATTGTCGAACCATAAGAAAGAACCAACTTTGAATTAGACAAAAAGTTCAATTCATTTTCTACGTGAGTTACGATTGAATAATCCAAACCTTTTGGTAGATAAGAAATCAGACTATCGACGTCTCTGTTGGTGTCTTCCGACATCCTATCCTTCAATTTAAAAACAACTGGAAGTTGTAGTTTTTTTTGTAGATCTACCAAACCTATATCTTCAACAACTGAACTATCAAACAATCTTTCAGATGGTTGTCCATCAACGACGACTCGGTTGACAATCACACTAATTTGCTTTGAATTTTTTTTGTAATTTTTTATTGAATCATTTTCTGGTATTCCACCTGGAATGTACTTGCCTTTGTGATAGGTGCTTTCAAATCTTTCTACCTCAAAACGACCAAAAACAAAAAGCTTATCATAAAAGGGGTTGCTAAGGCAAAAGGTCTTGTCCCACTCTAGCTCGTCAGTATTACCATGCGAGTTGGCAAAAAGCTTTATACTAGTTTTTTTGCAATACCACCCAAGCGCAAGATTCAAATCGTTGTCCCTTGAATCATCTAGCACAATGGCATCAATGTTGTGTCTCTCACAAATTTCGTCTACCAAAGACAACGATTCAAAACAATATTGTTTGCTTCTTACATCTCTTTTGTTTCGAATACCTTTTCCATCGTAAACGTTTATCCCAAACGGCAAGTTATCAAAGTTACTTAAGTACCTTTTGTTTTCTTGGTAATTTGTATTTCTGGAAGATTGTCCTAAGTTTAGGATTGTCGTTTTTCCATGCCTAACGTGGAAATCAAGAATTGCCGGTAACATTCTCTCCGACATTCTGTGGATGGTAGAGATGAACAAAAGGTTTTTCATATGTTGTCGTAGCTTTTATCTACCAACTTCTTTATGAAGTATGGAGTTTTTTCTATATCAAAATTTTCTTGCATGCACTTCCTGTATGCAATGGTTCTCTTTTGCAAGAGATTTTTATCTCTAAGGGTTTCATCGACAAGAAATTCAAGATCTTTTTCTGACATTTCTTTTGACACCAAAACCATTTGGTGTTTTGCCTCAGCTGGCATGTTGCTTGGTGCATCTCCCAATGGCAACGTCAAAGCTGCAGCGAACTCCAAATACTTTGCAACTAAGGAATCGTCGTCGCCAGTGCAAACAATCGAAAGGTAGGCATTTGATGCTAAATCTATGTATTTTTGTCCAAAAACCTGATGTGAGATGTTGTTGAGCCTGTATCCTGGGTGTGGCAGGTAGCCAATCCTATACTTGTCCTCTCTTTTGAAAAAGAAATTTGAAAGCTTATGTCTAAGCGGGTAAGACTTCTGTGATAGATGACCGCTTATGAAGACATCAAAATTTTTTTCAGCTTCATTCTTTCCAAAATTTGCAAAATCAAGTAAGTGTGGATACCGTATCGCTTTGATTCCATGCTTAGCCAAAAATTCCATGTTGTAATCTGTGCAGTAGGTAACCAACATGGCTTCCGCTCCCAACCTATCGTATATTTCCAGCTCTCTTTTGAAGAGTATCCTATCCGAGCTGCAGGAATCAATATTACGTAACGCCTTCCTACATTTGAGATTGGAAAAGGCGGATAACCTGTTCTCATCTCTCGACCCCACCCAGAGAATCACCAGATCCTCCTCTTTCACATCGTTAATTGTTGAGGCAAAGAACTTCTCTTGTTTTTCACAAACCACACCAGCTTTCACCAGTGCGTCGTAAGGCATGTCATGGACTGCCATTGAGTTGTGAAGCGTATCAGGGAAGGCGGCGTAAATTTTCATATGTTTTCAGGTGTGCCAATGTGGTATAGTAATCGGTGATGTTGGGTTTGAATATTTCTAGTTCAATTTTACTTTGTAGGAAGATTTCTCTATCCAAGTAATCCAAACCTCCCTGGCCGGAAACATAACAATGCGCGCCAACTTCCCGGCAAATGTTCAAAAGCTTTTCCGATTTTTTACCTCCAACTTTCAGGTCGGAAGAAAGAACCATGGGTGTAGAAATTCCAAGTCTATTCCTTACCCATTCGATGGAGTTTAGATTTATCTCGCTTAATTTTTGAGAGCTTTCGTAAACGTTAGACAAGTCCAACCCAAAATTTTGCTGAAGTTTGCTATTAATCTTTTTTTTCCATTTTTGATCTTGAGAAGAAACAACAACTTCATTTATCAATTGTGAATTTGCGTTTGGTGGAACGGGAACTGTGAACCACTCTTCAACGCCGTTTTTGTTCAAGAACCTGTTTCTATTTTGGAAATTGTTTTTGCTAAATTGTGTATCATCCAGAATTACAAAAAGATCGCAGGACTCCATCTTTTGGAAGAATCCAACATATGGAAAATGTTCTGGTTGGTGAATCGCTACTTTCATAACCACTTTGTGATCCTATAGATGTCGTAGTATTCGCTTTGATAAGAAACAAAATTTTCCAAAACGTAGGATTTCCCTATGTTCCAGTGGTCGTTAAAGTAATAACCTATCTTGGTGAAAGAATCGTCTTTTTTGATGTCGTATTTTTTGTACATCAAACATTTGGATTCATATTGCCCTTTTGAAAGGGGGATAAAATAATTGGGATCAAAATTTTTGCTTGATGGAGAATAAAACTCTATGAATCTTTCACAGTACTTATACATCCCTTTTGCTATCATAGAACAAGCAAGATGATCTGTGTGTAGATCGTTTTCTCCATGGACCAAGATGTCGAATTTTGAATCAAAATCAAGGTTGTTATAAAAAGATTCCTTGAGAGAATCTAATGTTGTATACAGGTATCGAGCCTTGTGTTTTAGGTTGTGGTAGTTTATTTTCTTTTCAACTAAAGAAGAGAAATAATCGACATTTTCCTTGGTTACTACATCTTTGTAGTCATGCCATGATGAAACAAAAAGATTTATCTCGTCATACTCTTTTGCATGCTTGAAGATAAAGCCCGGGCATGACAACTCAAAATCGTCAAGATGAGCACAAAGTATGACGAGCTTTTTCATTTACAATTGGATGAATTCTACTATATTTGTTTGCCTTGTTCGCTCGCCACAATTTCATTTTGAGAATATTTGGCTTGGTCTCCATCAGAAGATGTGGTTATTTTCCATTCCAACGGGCGAGCGGTATCCATGAAGCTCAATGGCCTTGTCGTTTGTTGCTGTGAAACAACAAAATCAAAATTTAACTGCTCATAGTATAGACCGCTAGGGTGCGGTGGATCCAAGTAATCGCCGTACCTCAAATCATTTCTAAAAAATGCATAACCCCCACGATGGTCGTTCCAAATGCCCAAAAAGGCTGGGACATGACAAGAGATGTTTATGTTGTGATGATGTTGCTTCACCAACTGATCATAGTAATCTTCGGATCTACCCCAAAACTGTTTTTCCTTTGGCCAATTTGTTGGGTATGGTCCCAACCGAGAAAAGGTTTCTTTTCTAAAGATTCCCATTGTTTGATAGTGTGGTTTGTCAGAAATCCAATATCGCAATCCACTTGCTGAAATAAAATTTTGGTTGTTGAAAAACTTTGAATTGTTGGTTGATCTTCTGACGCCATTGAATTCCAAGCATTGGAACTTAGACTCCAAAAAATCTTTACAAAGGGTAAGCAGGTATTTTTCGTCACCCACAAATTGCAAATCATCCTGCAAAAAGACGATAACTTCGTCATCACAATTGTCTATCACGATGTTTTTTGCAATGTATTCATCGTTTATCCAGTTTCTCTCTTGAGTCTTTCTCAGAAAAAGCTTGTTTATGTAACCATTTTCTTTTTGGAAAGTAAGAAAGTCGGATAGACCTTCCTCCCAGGAACCGTTGTCTACAACAACGACGTTGAATTTATTCCTATCTAAATTTTTGATAGAATTCAAAAGCGACTTTAGGTACTTCAGTCTATTGAAAGAGACAATTCCAATTGTTATCATGCTAGCTCCATGCTTTTGGATTCATAATTCCAACAAAAAATTTCTGTACTTTGAATAACCGTAAGGCAGCTTCCAGCGTTCAACGTTGGGGACCGTTGGTGTCGCCATATAAGCGTCATCATTTATTGCTGAATTTGGAAGAACTTGTTTTGCTATACCAACATTTCTTGAAACCACTTTTATGTCTAATAATCCACATTCGATCAACGATTGTGGTCCGCCTTCGCATCTAGAGGTAACTGGATACAAATCTAGTGTTTGGTATAACTCATTCAGTATTTGCTGTGGTGGTCTTTCAAGATAGGTGTAAGGTACTTTTTCCAATTCGAGTCTGTTGATCACATACTGACGACGCCACCCTGCCAAAAGTACGTGTGGTTTTCTTTCAAGATTACCATTTTTCCAATCGTTCCAAGCTTTTACAACGTATTCAACAAAAAGATCGGGTCCCTTCTCCAATTTGGGGACGTCCTGATTGCTTCCTTCGGAATCACGTTGGAATGAACCGATCACATAAGAATCTTTTGAAAGACTGTACTTTTCTCTAAGGTAAGATTTGTTACTTGTTTTTTTCCAAATTTTTTGATTGGCCCAATACTCAATAAGTTGAACTGGTTTGTTTGTCAAACTTTGAATCAACTTTTGAGTTTCACAATTGTAGACGTGATATGCGTCTACAAACTTATCTCTAAGCTCAAAATCACGGCGTCTATTGTCGTCGAATTTTTCTGGGACTATGTGATGTATTGTAGCGACGACTTTCTTGGAACTAAGTAAATGCAACGGCATGTGGGACCAACACCAGCTTGCCATGAGCCAAATTACATTCGCTTCGGTTGGATCTTTTGTGCTTATGTCAAAATTGTCTTCGTTCCATTCAGAAACAAAACGATCAACTATCCAGTCTTCTCTGGCTGGAAGCACAAAGATCTTTTTCATGCTCTTCTCTTAATCTCATAAACGAACGGTTCAGCGAACGGAGTTCCATTGAGCATTGTTGCCAAAAGCGCCACTTCCTTTGTTTCAATGTTTTTTACATTCGCTCTTTTTTCAAAGATATTTGGATTTAGCTCTTGGTTTCCGTTTATTTTCACGGCGTCATAGTACATCTGCGACAGCATGTTCATTGATTCATTTGAAATTTTTACGTTTGATTCGCTGAATACTCCGACAAAACATTCAAAAATGTCTTGATAAATCAAGGTACATGCTTCGTTATTGAGTGTGCTGTGCTTGTGCTTTTGCAGCCTCTTGACCAGCAGTCCACTTACAGCTTCATGAATATTTTTCATAATTTCTCCAAGGTCGAGATGTACCTCGACGCGACGTGGTTGATGTCTATGTTTGAATCAAAACTGTTTTTATAGGTTCTTGAGTAATCTAAAGCCGGAGGCGAGTAAAGTTCTAAAGGTTTGTAGTCCCATTCAACGTCTTCAACAATCGTTGCATCGATTCCAGCTATTTCTTTGGTTCCACCACTAGAAGATACAATTATGTTACACCCAGCTGCCCTTGCGTCGACTACGACGTTTGGGCAATGATCAAGAAAAGCCAGGTGTACAAAATACTTTGCGCGCTTGTAAAGAGAAATGCATACTTCCCAAGGCAGCTGTCCTGCAAATAAGATCCTGGGGTGTGATATGGCAAAGTCGGGATTTTCACCTGCTACGACCATACAGGCACGCTCTGGTGCGTTTTCTAAAAAATAACCTATGTTATCCCGCAATCTTTTGTGGGGCCGCCAGGAAGACGAACAGCACCATACTTCATCAAATCTATCTAGTACTTTGTTTTCTAGCTTTCGTATTTTGTTTATCGATTCCAGGCAAGTTCCGTTGCCTATCACCACACTTTGTTTTTCGCCAAAGTACTTTTCAGTCAATGATTTGTTGAAATTTGATTGGAATATAGCGATGTCAGCAACGGAGAAAGAACTTTTTATCGGTTCATTTAGCTTACGCCAATCTTGTTTGCTATTGAAATAGATGCCATCTAGCCTCAGCGCAAGCTTTGCCTTTTTTTTGCTTGTTGAAATAAAAGAAAGTTGAACATCAGGATCCAAAACGTCACAGGAAATTTCATGCCCAAGATTGCCGACGGCAACCAACAACTTTTTACCAAAAGAATTAGGTCCGGACGATGAATCAACGTTTACGTTATCCAATAGTATTTTCAACTGATGAAACCTCTCGCTCTAATCATCTCAGCAGACATTTTTTGATTCACGGCCCTTTGCGAGGTGAACAGGTTCTTGTTGCCAAGATCAATATTGTAATGATAAGCAACGACTGGTAGAAACTTCAACTCCATTCCTTCCTGAACGGACAAGTGCATCATTGGAAGAAAAACCGCTTGATCACACGCGATCATGATGTATTCACCTTCGTCTGTTTTGAAATTGGCCTCTGGGACCTTTCTGAGATGCTGACACCTAAACGTTTTTAGGTGACTTGATACCCAGGGGTGTTCGTAAACTGTTTGTCCTTTTGCAAGATTTAATGGGGCAGAGATGTTTTGAGTTGTATAGGACCAACGATGTGCCGTCCAGGCAACGGCTGTCTTTGGATTTGAGTACAAACTATTCATCATCCAAAGTAAATCGTTTTCTAACAACCAATCACCACCGTCCAACCTACACACTACATCTTGATCATCGATGGAATCTATCGACTTTAATGTGTTACGTACTTCTCCATGCTTTTCTGAGTTGCTAACAAGACTAAACTTACCCTTGTAATACGATGAGTTACAAACCTCTTTGACGAGGTCTGGCGTTTCATCTGTCGATAAATCGTCAATCAATATGGCCCGCCAATTATCATAACTTTGGGCCATCATCGAATATATCGTTTTGATGATGTCGTTACCAGAATTGAAGTACGGTATCACAAAAACAAAATTGTTCACTTTGTTTCCTCGAGCATCCACTTTGGTTGGCTTTTGTTTACCACGATATGGTGTGTCTTTTGCACGCCATCCCACTTAGAATGCCAAATCCAACCACCCAACTTTTGTGCTAGCTCAGTAGCACGTTCCTTGATCATTTGGTCCGTCACCTGGGACCAAGGAACATTGAACATCATATTCGACTCGGCAGTATCAACATACGTTTTTCCAGAAATAGATTCCCAGTGCTTGGTCCAATAGTTTTTGTAAAGCTTTATCTTGCGTTCAATATCGTACCAGCTGTAGTGAAAAACACCCGGCAAAGATTCAACAACATTGTTGAACCAATTTTGATACTGCACTAGTGCCTGCTCGTTTCCAACCACTGCTGCCCGCCGGGCGGCATCAACCTCCGATGTATAGAAGCTAATGTGTGGGATTCTTTCTCCTGAATTCTTATCGATCATATCACAACCATCGCCAGCAGCTGCGTAGACGTTTCCATCGTTGTCGAGCTTTCGAAGCTCCGCAGGAATTCCGTGGGTTATGTTTGGACTATTTCTACTGATTCTCCACTTCCACGGCATGATATCTGCTCGTACCTTGTCTGGACCTCCCCAGTATTCAACGACTGGCAAAGAAATGATATCGACTCCGTTTGGAAACTTACGACAAAGTTCAAATATCTTTTTTGAATCAGATTCATGAACAACTTCATCGCAATCCATCTGCCAACAGAATTCGCTGGTACACATCGCACGGGCTTCTGCTTTTTGCATTCCATCAAAAACTGCGAACCTCGGATGATTCCAATCCCTCGCTACCCGCTTAGACTTCACCCTTGGATCTGCCTGACAAAGTTCAAGCACGGTTTCCCAGGTTCCGTCGGTAGAACCTCCGTCGACCACACAAACTTCATCACAAAAATCAAGCATAGATTTTATGCTTTGAACGAATGGATATCCCTGCGACGATGCGTTGTAAACCGTAGTATACCCGCTGATCGTTGGCCTATACTCCATCATGTTTCTTGTGCCATTCCAGAAAAGTTCTGGGGCTCCATAAAGGTATTCCTCAATTTCTTCTAAGTTGTCCGTAGCAAACCACTCTTCATTTTTATGCTGTACGTTTTCGTTGAGCTGTAGCTTACATCCAAGAAGCTTTGCTTCAATCACCATACGTGGACACGTGTCCTTGCCCAAGGGCAAGTAAACGAATCCTTCGGCCGCGGCCAACTGTGCTAAGGCCTCCTTATATGGTACATTCCAAAGCTTCAAAATTTCTTTTTTGTTCTGAGTACACCACTCAACAGCGGCATCGGAGCCCTTAATCCAGGAATCAGAACCTAAAACAACCCATCCTTGCCTTTGCTCTCCTGAATCAGAGATTCCTTGACGCAATGCCTTAAGCAGTCCAAGGGTATCTTTATCAAAAACGCTAGAAAGAATTACATTGCTTTTTTCTGCCAAAAAGGGAAACAATGTGAGGTACTTTTGAAGTTGTCCCTCTGACATCCACCACATTCCTTGACTTCCAAAGTAAAAGGCAGAAACCAGCTTACCATTCAGCTGGTTGTGGCAATCACATGGTGTCTGTGTAATTGCCATGTGTTTTTCTGGGGAACGGTATTTACAGTACTTGTAATCATACTCAAGAATGGAGTACTTGAGGTTGCTAACAATACTGGGTATTAGTTGTGGATTGAGTCCAGCAAAATTTCCAAATATCCAGTACTTATCGACGCCTTTGTTTAGGGTGTCGAGTGTGACGTTGCTTGATCTGAGCTTAAAAACCTTGAAAGGGGATGCATCAATCAAAGCTTTGGTGGTCAGCTCAGCACCTCCTTCATAATCTTCTGCAAAAAGATCGGCAACAAAAATTACCTGTGCATCTTCCATAGAGAGAGTTGAGCTCCCAGAAAAAACTTCGTCCTTAAAATTTTCCATATTTCCTTGAACGAATCTATACACCAAAATTTTCCAATGAACAAGACAAAAATATTTGGAATTAGATTTGTACTATGGAAAGTTTACTGGTACTATAATTCTGTGCATTCTAAGATCTTTAACAGCGAAAAATTAAAATCTGTATTCAAATTGATCTTAGAACAGAAGATATCTCTTCTAAATGAAGTTGATTTCTTATACAAATCCGATTCATTGCAATCCTTATTTGAGGATGAAGTTCAAAAAAGAATATTCGATTTATTCGTGCTGAGCGCAACATCGGCAGAAGCCTGTGCTCCAGGTGGTTCTATTTTTTTCAAAAGGTACGTCCAAACCCCAACAGACTTAGAGTGTAAGATTCAATCTTTCAACAAAAAAGATTCAAATCAAGTTTTCCACACCATGGCAGCTGGTACAGAAATTGCCGACGTTTTTTCTCAACTTTCGAAAGTTTGTAGTCTAAAAACCAAACTTGTAATAAGTGATGTCGAATTTCAAAGAGAAAAAACTGTAGTGGAACTTTTGAAAGGCTTTACTTTTGAAAGCCTAACCCCAGCTTTTTCAATAAAAAATAGAGAATTCATCTCTCCAAGAGTCATCTGCATCGATGGGTTTGTAGAATCAGTGTCGGAAATCCATCACTTTCTGGAAGAAGTTAGTTCTTTGAAAGAAAACGCGTTCATTTTTGTGCGCGGCGCTTCTGATGAAGTAATTCATACGTTAAAAATTAACCACGATAGAAACACTTTGATTTGCATCCCAGTAATCGTAACGTACGACTTGGAAGGTGCGAATCTATTGAATGATATTGCTGCTGTTTGTAATGCTGATCTCATCTCATCGTTAAAGGGAGATTTGATTAGCTCCATTAGAGCAAAAGACTCCAGCAGGGTTGATTCAATCAATGTTTCCAATCCAGGCATAATCGTAAAAAATCAAAAAGCTAATCAAAACATCGATGAATATGTTCTCCGCCTGCAAAGGAAAGCTCAGGACACAAACAACGATTTTGTTTACGATTCATTGAAAAAAAGAATTCAACGGCTTGGTACTGAACAAGTAAACTTGTTTCTTTCCAGGCAACATCAAAAACAAAAGTTTTTGTTTGATCGCTGCATAAGATCTATCAAATCTTGTGCTGATCATGGAATTGTGTATTTAAAGGATGGCTGTTACCCTGCAGCTGCAGTAAAGGCTGGAGAATTTTTTGGTAAAAAATTCTTGGCATCTATCGAAGACCTAGGTTGCATAGTGACGTAGGTTTACTTTACCAAAATTTACGGAGGTTTATATTGAAATTATGAGTGCAATCAACAAGCTTTCCAAGGAAGTATTCAACATCGCAACCTTTTCAAAGGACGTACTAAAGACGAACATCACCAATTCAGCTTTGAAAGGAGAGTTGACTCTTAACCAAGAACAGCTTAAACAGCTTCTTCTTTTGGTTGAAAGCTCGGTCGATCAAGCAACACAAAAGGGATTGGTTCTCTTCGAAAAGAATGCAAAGATTGTCCTTGGCTCAGATGGGAAAGGACAAGTTACAAACAATGCCACCTTTCCAGCGGCAGCAAGGAAAAAGTGATATCTGGGCAAAAGCATTTGGTAAAGTGCAGATGTGTCTTGCAACAATACAAAAAATTGCAAGATCCACCTGTGCATCGTTTTATCGTTTTTTCAATCATAAAGGACGATAATGTCGTTACAAAGTTTGCGCAGTGCAACAACTGTGGAATAATCCATAAGGTTGTTGACATCTGCAAATCAGAAATTCAAGCAGGGAAGGAAAACATGAATTCAATAATCAAAATTGAAGACATAAAGCCTTCTTTGCACACAAACTTTTGCAACTTACTAGAAGCGAACAAATGTGATGTTGCCACCTGGGAAGCCGTTCAATTTATAGTTGAAAATAAAGAATGGGGATCGTTTGTTGTGTTATCAACAGACTCGCAAGGTGACGAGCTGCATGGCAAATACATGAGGATCCTCGGAGAAACCTTGTGCAAGGTTGAATCATTTTCTAGAAACAATGGAGTGATTTGATGGAGCTTTTTGGAAAAACAAAGGCCGACAGTCTTGCAGAAGAAAATACCGTTGCAAGAAAGATAGTTTCTGAAATTTCAAACTTCGGTGTGTCTGATAGACAACGTTATCTAATAATGTACTATCTTTGTCTGGAACTAGAAGACATAGAAAAGGTTCAAGAAATCTCTTCCTTTTTGAAGGAAGTACGACCAGATATCAACATGACTCATGTCTACGAAGGGAACTAAAAAATGGGAAGACCAGTAAATTCAGGGCATGCCGAAGTCCGTAGAAATTCTATGGATGAAATTGCAGCACTTTCCGGCGGAGCTCAAGGTTCTGAAGCTCGACTTGTTGTCCTTCATGGAGAAGTCAACGAACAATCAATTTACAACGTAATCGTTCAACTTTTGCTTCTGGCAAATCAAAACCATAAGCCAATCCACCTTGTTATTTCAACTTATGGTGGATCAGTCGACGAAATGTTTTCGTTGTATGATACGATAAAGTTTTTGCCATGCCCAGTTCATACAATTGCTTTGGGTAAAGTCATGTCAGCTGGCGTTCTATTGCTGGCTTCTGGCGTCAAGGGAAAGAGGATGATCGGACGTTCGGCTAGAATTATGGTGCACCCAATTTCGGGCGGCGTCGTAGGAAATGTTTTTGAAGCCATGAATGAAATCAAGGAGTTTGAACGGCTCCAGGATCTAATGGCCAACGCCTTGCTTGCTGAGACCAGCATGAAGAAAGATGAAATTAATTCATTAATGAAGGCTGGACATGATTGCTTCCTCACCCCAGAGCAAGCTATCAAAATGGGAATCGTTGATAAGATTATTGGCGATGTGTGAATGAATAGATGACGTCCGACGGTATACTGTAGTCCTCATGCCCAAGCATGACTATCTTCAGTTCTTTCCATTCTCAAAGATTAGGGATGAACAAAAGAAGGCAATTGAATTTGCGATAGATGCCTACGAGGGTGGGAAGAAGTATGTTGTTCTAGAACTTCCCACCGGTGTCGGTAAATCAGCCACTGGTTTAACGATCGCTAGGTACATGGATGCCTATGGGCAAAAAGTCGTAAACAACGATGGTGAACTGCAGACAGGGGCTTATGTAGTAACAACGCAAAAAATTCTGCAAGAGCAGTATCTACGTGACTTTGGACCAGCATGTGGTCGTAATCTTGTACGTTCTATTAAGTCATCGAACAACTTTCAATGTAGCTTTTATACCGACCAAACCTGTGCAGAATCAAAAAGAATTTTAAGTAAGCTCACAAAGCAATTGGCAGGAACTGAATTTCAAAAGACCTGTAAAACACAGTGTCCTTACTCAATTGAAAAGCAAAAGTTTATCGATTCATCAATCGCTGTCACAAATTTTCCATATATCTTGGCGGAATCAAATTACGCCGGCAAGCTGGAACCACGAGCGTTCTTGGTCGTAGATGAAGCTCACAACACTGAAGGTGAACTTGGAAAATTCATTGAAGTAACTTTTTCTGAAAAGTTTACTAAGGATGTTTTGAAATGTCGCCTGCCCAAAAACGAATCCCAGGAAGGCATCTACGAATGGATCAAAACGACGTATCTCAAATCCTTGAACAAGTATTTTAAGGAAGTTGAAAAGGCGTTGCTAAAGTTGAGCAACGACATTGAAGGATACGGAGTTTATTCAAAGCAATACGAGATGCTAGATAAGCATCTGTGTAAAGTCAATCGGTTTATCGAAGCGTATAAATCCGAAAATTGGGTAATGAATGTTTCCGTTCCGCCTTCCGACAACAAAAAGGCTGGAAAGAAATACGAATTTAAACCAATTGATGTTTCAATATACGCGTATGAAACATTTTTGCGATTAGGCTCAAAGGCGCTGTTCATGTCAGCGACCATCGTTGATCATCAAATTTTTTGTGATTCTTTGGGGATGAAAGGGGAGGACGTAGCATTCCTTTCCGTGGATTCTCCCTTCTCACCAGAAAATAGGCCAATTCATTATGTGCCTGCTGGAAGCATGTCTAAGTCGACCATAGACAAGACGCTCCCTGTCCTCGCAGAGGCCGTTAGAATGATTCTAGAAAATCACCCAAATGAAAAGGGCATTCTACACGCCGCTAATTATCGGGTCGCCAGATACCTGCAAGAGCACGTCTCTTCACCTCGTATTTTGATACACGACTCAAGCAATAGGGAAGAGGTGCTGAAGCTTCACTTGCAAAGTGAGGAACCAACAGTGTTGCTGTCTCCTTCAATGATGGAAGGCGTAGATTTATATGATGATTTTAGTAGGTTCCAGGTTATTTGTAAGGTACCGTTCCCGTACTTGGGTGATCTAGTGGTAAAAAGAAGAATGGAAAGAAACCCAAATTGGTACCCTTACATGACCGCCAAATCTATTATTCAATCTTTGGGACGTTCCATCAGAAACGAAAAAGATCACGCAACATCATATATACTTGACGCTGATTGGGAACGCTTCTATCGTAACAACAGAAGGATGTTTCCAAAAGATTTTGATGCATCAATGAAGTAAATTTTACCTACAATGCAAAAATCTTATATTTCTTTCGGAGATAAAAAATGAACAACATCATGTCACTTTGGGGAGAGCTCAAGACCTTGTTTGAGGCTGTAGAGCTGGATGTAGCCAAGAATGCTCGTGGTAATTCTTCGGCAGGTGTGAGGGCTCGTAAGGGTCTTAGAGAGCTTCAGAAGAAGGCCAAGGAATTGGTAAAGGTTACCGTGGAGGCAGAAAAGGCAACCAAGACTTCTAAGGAAGAGGAAGGTTGCTGAATGCCAGCGCCGAGAAGGGCAATCTTATCTGATATTTCGGATAAGAATTTAAACCCACGTCAAAGATTGGTTGTGGACAGGGATGGCCGCCTTCGTGAAGCAAAAGGCTTCACCACGGCCACATCACAACATTCTCAAGAGGTTGCAGCACCTACGCTCCAAACCCAGGAAGCTTTTGTTTCTTTGGAAGTCGTAGAAGAAGTATCCGATGTATCCGATACTGAAAAACTTCAACTTGAAACCAAGAACGTAATTACTCAGGTCGAAGAAGTTGTTGTACCAGTGACAGAAGATGCTGATACAAACAGCGTAGCTAAGCCTTCGGAAAAGCCGAAGGCTGCAAAGGGAAAATCAAGAAAAAAGGTTGTTCAGGATTCCTGAATTAATGTTTTAACCTTTTCGTATATGCCTTTTTCAATTTGGCATATCCTCATTCTAGTCAGGCCATAGATCTGTCCAATCTCTTGGAGGGTCTTTGGACCTGACTTTGAAGTTATTAAAACGCAATTGTTGCCAGCTTCATGGTGTATCCAATTTTCACATGCTTTCTTCAAACAATTTACGTTGTGCTTCTCGTGAAGCGAAAAGCACGTGTTCCCACTTACTAAATTTAGCTTTTTGTTTTTCATAATTTGCAGCCAAATTCAAGCTACAAATTAACCTTACATTTGTTTAATAGTAGTATCTAAATACGCATGAAAAAAACATACGTTTTAGATACCAACGTCTTACTTAGCGATCCAAATTCAATATTTTCTTTTGAGGAACATGACCTCATTGTACCGATGGCGGTACTTGAAGAATTGGATAGACATAAGAGTCGTTTGGATGAGGTTGGTAAAAACGCACGTCACGTTTCAAAATCTCTTGATGAATTGAGGCTCCATGGTAGCTTGACCGAAGGCGTAAAGCTACGTAATGGAGGTACGTTGAGGATAGTTTCCGTTGACGACAACGAATTCGCAAAAAAGCTTCCTCCTGAACTAAAGTCATCAAAGACCGACAACATAATCATCGCTTTGATGCTACACCTTTCTTCACCAAACTGCGTTTTGGTTTCAAAGGACATCAACGTTAGAATTAAGTGCGATTCTTTGGGGATAAAGTGCGAAGATTATCTCAAGATGCGCGTCGACGTTGATGAGAACCAATTTTATAGGGGTGTTGAGGTTCTTGAAATTCCACTCGACTATGTTGATAGGTTCTATGCTGAGGGCAGCGTATTCTTGGAGCCGGAGTTGCTTGGGAACAAAAAGCTTTATCCCAATCAAATAGTCGTGATCAAAACGGTTGGTCAGGATGGAAACACGATTAAGTCAGCGTTAGCCAAGAACATATCTTCTGATAAACCTCTTGTCTCTATCGCAAAGATTGAATCGGCTTTTGGGTTGAAACCCAGAAACAAGGAACAAACATTTTCTTTCGATCTTCTTTTTGATGACAGCATAAAGCTTCTCACTTTGACAGGTCCATCGGGCACGGGTAAGACCCTTCTAGCCATTGCTGCTGCCCTCGAACAATTAAATGGGCTTGGTTCTCAACAAAAATATGAAAAGCTTATCGTAACGCGCCCAGTGCAACCAGTCGGCAAGGATATCGGCTTCCTTCCAGGTACGTTACAGGAAAAGATGGAACCTTGGATCTCTCCCATCAGAGACAACATAAACTTTCTAATGGGTGGAAAGAAAGGTGCTAGAAAGAAGCCGATCGACCCTACGAAGCAAAGAGGCGATGGCTATTACCTTGATTTTCTACAAGATCGTGGTTTAATTGAGATTGAAGCAATCACGTTTATTAGGGGTCGTTCTATTCCAAACGCATTCATTATCATCGATGAGGCACAGAACCTTTCAATGCACGAGCTAAAGACCATCATCACCCGTGTGGGTGATGGTACAAAGCTTGTGTTGACTGGTGATATTGAACAGATTGATAACGTGCACGTGGATGTTTACACCAACGGTTTGACGTATGCGATAGAAAAATTCAAGGATTATCCCATCGCTGGCCATGTCAGTCTATTGAAGGGCGAACGTTCGGCATTGGCAACATTGGCTTCACAAATTCTGTGACTTTACAAGGTAGCAAATTTGAGCAAAGCAAATATTTGTTACTGAAGATATGAGCGGAATTCTAGACAACAAATCCAGAATCATTGATGCCGTCCTGACCTACGAGGGAAGACGGCAGATGGCTCAAAACACCTTTAAAATAAAGTATGCTTCTTTTACCGACCGTGGCGTAAACTATGTGTTGGACGCCACGGAAGGACATGTAGATCCAACCAAGAAAATATACCTAGAGTCTTTCAACGCACCCTACGATCAAATAACTTTTGAGGCCGACGATTCTGGAACGCTTATTGGCTTTAGACAACATGGAACGTTGAGCTACCAATCAGTCACGGGCAGTGTAACCAGCAGCGTAGGGTGGACATCGTTTGTTAACGGAAAGATAATTTCACGTTTACAAACTTTTTCACAGAGCTCCACCTTGACAGGAAGTTACACCGACTACCCAGTATCGGGTTCAACTTTCGCTTCTCAGCTCGAAGGTATTTTGACGTCGTCTTTCGACAACTTCAAAAGCCTCTGTGTTCTCGGCACGGCTGACCCTCTTTTTGAGGATCAAAATTTTGCTCTAAGCAGCAATGAGATAGCGTTCACGTTATCGAACAACAACACAAATTGGCAGATGATTCCGCCAACAAATATCAACACAATAGATTCTTTGTTCAACGATGAAAAGACAAGGAATGCCGAAAACTTCCTGTACCTTCCACCCATAATAAAAACAAATTCAAATATAGACAAAACCAACATCGAAGTTTTGTCGGCAGCCGGACTCCTTTTGGGAGATTACCCAGCGTGGGGACCAATTCAAAAACTTTCTTATTCCGACATCGTTAAAGAGCTCGAGCCATTTGAACAAGATTCTCGTACAATAACATTTGATCCCACTTCTCGTGACAACGAACTGACGGCACAGTTCTTCGAGGTAAACAACGATCAAGTTACAAAACTGGATGTAATTGACTACGGAAGGATAAGTGACAACACCAAGAATGCAGCGCTAGCCGATCATCACATCTTCTTTGTCGGAAAAGTTTTGATTGACGACGCTGGTTCAACTTGCTTTGTGCATCTTTTCACCCTAATGTTTGGTAGCGCCGCCGGAGAATAAAATGCCGCTGTTCAATATATCTTCAAGAAAAACTAGCACCAACACGTCAGTAGGCGGCTTTCTTGGGCATTTTGTGACCCTGGTCAATGTGACTCAAGACAGCTATTTCTTTGAAATCAACTTTTATGTAAAGTGGAAAGAAATACTGAAAAACCAACTGCTCAATTATTCCATAAAGGCCTACAACTTTGATTTACAGCAAGGTGAAAACCCTGGCACTTTCGTTGATTCAAAGTCGGCTAATTCTGTTAGACCGATTGGTTCAAATTCTGGTGGTGATACTATAAAATCTTGGATACTAAGTGCCAAAAATACGGCGGAGCAAGTTTCAATTTTTCAAAATGCAAAGATAAAAGATACCGGAATAATCCCTTTGTTTGCAGGGGAAGATGTTGACATTTACAAAAAAACGTTGGTTAACTACCAAAACTCAGGTGGTAAAATTGATTATGTTTCCAACACAGATTTTCAATACTTGGTGTTGGCCCCACAAAAAAATCCCGCCTCAAATCTAACTAACTTTTCCACAAACAATGAAAAAGTTACAAACTCCAAAATTAAGTCCAAAAATCTAGAATTGATTAGTAGGCATTTGACGGATCCTGCTGAGGTTTTTGATTTCAACTTTGCTCCCGGCGGCAATCAAAATCTAGAGTACAATTCCAAAATTTCTCTTTGCAAATCTATTTCAGAGTTTTATCTGAACACGTCTCCATATAATTTACCCAAAGAATCAACATATTTTGGATGTGATTATTCGCAAAGTGCAAAGATAAAAAACCACTTTATTTCAAAAGTGATAGAAATTAAGAAAGAATACGTAAAAAATTACTTTGAATTTGTTGTCACTTTGTACTACACCCCTACGGGTCCAAAACCAGCTTCAAATGGTAAAAACTATTATGGCAGTTTTGAGCTCCCTAAAAAGAACGTTGATATAGCAAAGCACCTTAGGTTTTACAATGCCATCACCAAAAACAAACCCGCGTTGATCTCCACAACAAAAGATCCTCTTGGTAACAAAGGCATTTCCGTACAGTCGAATGCACCATCTGCAAAATCCATCAAACTCTACACAAAGCAGATAAATTCATCTGGTTATTGTTTCAATTTTTCAACGCCAGTCTCCAAGGTCGTTGGCCCGTCGCCAATTACTGCGCCCACCTTTCAACAATCGGGAGACTTTCAAATTTATCGTGCTTTTGCTGAAAACACAAATCTAAACATCATATCACAAAAGTTTAACTCGACCGTCGTGGGCGATCCGGTCAAAAAGTTAGACACAACAATTTTGTTGTTTAGACAAAAGAATGGTTATCTAGAAATTGAAGTAAAAAACATACCAGATAACGTTACTGCTCTTTTTCTAGAAAGCAGTAAACAAACGGTGGGCGGCGGGTTTGAACATATTTCTACAGAAAAAATTACAATAAGCTCTATCTCATCTTACATCCATAAGCACTATGGTTTAGAAAATAAAAAGATTTACAAATACTCGGTGTCTTATCAGACAAACGATGGTACAATAAAGAAATCTGTTTCTTCCTACTACAAGTATTTCAACGCTTCGACAGAAACATCGATATCCACGCTTGTTACCAATGTAAGCGTAGGAATTGAAAACAACCAACCGGCTATCTCATTTGAGATAAATTCAACAAGCGATCAAAATGAATCTGATTCAATTGCAAATTTTTTGCAACAAACAAGTCTAGGTGTCAAATATTCCTCAGAGCTTTTGAAGCTCAAAGATAAGTTTGGGCATGTGTTGTCTCACATTGTTTATAGAACAAACTTAAACTCTGGGATTAGGGAAGTTTTTACACAGCTTGGTACAATCACCGCTGCCAACCAGGCCCAGGTCTTTTCTGATGATTATTCAACAAGAAAAAAAGCGAATGTCGTTGCCTATGATTTAAGTTCACCTTATCTTTATGAAATTTCTGTTCTAAAACACGATCCGACCGTCGTTCTCAGGGATTTTATCATAGATGAAAAAACAGAATTTAACAAAAAGTACCAATATAAGCCTTATCGTTGGAGGCAAGCGCGCACCCGCGAAGAAGGAACATTTTACGCCGAAGATCAAGCTGGTAACTTACTTGGGTTTAGCCAACTTGAGGCTGACGAAATTGGTATAACGCAAGTTGTTTCCGTTCCACCGGAGACAAAGCTTTTGGAAATAGGGCAACCATTTTTGGAAAGAATTGATAGCAGGAAAGTAAAAATATCTTGGAACTTGCAAGCCGACCCAAGATCGTACGACCATTTTGTCGTGATAAAAGAAGTAAATGGGAACAAAAAGGTACTTGGTTGCTTTATGAACAATGAATTAATTGATATCTTGAACGTAGAACAACCATCAACAGATACTAGCAAGTCCGACTTTGGAACGCTTTTGTATTATGTGACACCAGTTTTAAACGATTTTTCAGTTTTGCCCACGTTGAGAACAAATGCTATCATAGTTGACCCCGAGGAATTTAGGTACAAGAGTTTTCTTGTTTACTAACCAACGTAGGTATTTCAATCAGCAACAACAGCGATAAAAACGATTGTAGGTAAAGATGGGTAAAAAAGACATTGGAAATCCGGTTTCCCAATCAAAAAACAACTCAGCAAAGTTTGCTGAGTTTAATAAGTCCAAACCTCTGCCGGCGCCAATTGTCAACAAAGGTAAAGACTACTTTGATCTTTCCACCGTCCAACAAAACGTCCAACCGTTCGACATCAAATCCGGAATAAAAAGCGAAAGCCCAGAAATTGTTTTGTTCTCTGAATTTTCGCCAGCTTACGATGATTCCGGTAATTTGACATCACTCGGTGAGTTGATGGAGAACAAGCAAAACGCTATCTTGGTTTCGGCTAACTCCTCCGTTGATTCCATCATCAATTCCACAATTTATGAAGATATTGACTCAGAGCTGGAAAATAACAAAAAGAGTGTTTTTGATTTTTGCAGTAGATATTCATCAAAAATATTTGAACTTTTGGGGTTGATCAATGCAATAAAAAAGCAGTTTGACTGTCGATACCCAGTTGACGATTCATCACTTAAAAAGTTGGGAATAGGCGGGGTGAATGATTATGGATATCCGATGTCCATTGAGGAACTTTTGTCAGAAGACTCAAGTACGATCTCGAGATGGTCGTCTACAAAAACATGGATCCAATGCTGCTTGCAGCTGAAGGATTACCTAAAAAATGGTTCCATGGATGGTGTTCTTTCTGATTCAACACCTACTCATAACACATCGACTTCCAATGCCTATAAAAGCCCTTACAACTTCTTTTCTCCCAAGTCTGTCAACGTAAAAAGGTTTGGATTCAAAGTCAATCAGCCTTTGGTCGCCAGCGTTTTTTCCAACAACAATCAAATAACCAATAAGCAGGCCACAAAATCTTTGCAATATACGCCGGTAGACATAATGATTGAATCAATACAAAATGCCTACAAAAACGGTTTTTTAACTTCTGGAATAAACAATCAAAACGAATCTATACAGGATTCTATTGCCAAACTTGCATACCTCATTTCGAATGAGTATTCTTATTCGACAAATTTTAAGGATTTTACCAACTTTGGTTATACCGCCAAGAATGGTAAAAATTTTGAAATGTGGGATTACTTGATTGGTCAAGTTGGTGTTGATATGACCGACATCAATCCTACCCCATTGGGTCAAGGGAATTCTTTGATTAGCCTGGCACAATCGGTGGAAAATAACAACGTTGAGGTTTTAACGTTTGAAGATAGGTATATCGTTGACAATGTTGGCACGGCCAGAAACGCAATATTGACTCCTGGCACTTATTATTACCTTGAAAGCAGTATCAATACAGATACTGCAAATTTTGATTTTTCAAGATTGAATGTGCTTTTGCAGAAACTAAAAACTGTCGACAGTATGCTCAATTCCGTTACTGAATTGTTTGATTTTAGATCAACCGTTCCATATGGTAGTGTTTCTAAAAAACTTGGAATAGAAAAAGATGTAAAAAGAATTGGCGGTTTGGGCAAAGATGGAAAATTACCAATAATTCCATTGACAAAAAAGAAAGAAATTCCTGAGAAATCCTTAGATGCTTCCAAGGACGAAGATTATCTTTCCAATCCATTACTTTTGATTAGAGAAATAGAAAATAGAATTTTGTCAAATTCTCCACTTCTCGATAGAGAAGGACAAAAATTGTGGTCCACCACGATCGATATGTCTAATTCTCCCAGAGACATAAGCTGGTTATTGATCAACCTGTCTTTTGAAAACAAAAGTTTTAGATCTTTATTGTTTTGCTACGTAATGTCTCTCGACGTAATGGAACGAAAAAAATTAATCATTGAAAAAATGATTGCAATGATGCAGAAGATAATACCAGCTTACTCTGGACCAGACATCATACCAAACTATGACTCGCCTGACCCAGACGATCCATATGCTTCTTCTTCTGGAGAAGCTTCAGCCAACACAAAAGCAATATCTTTGCAAAGAATAAGACAAGCATTAACAGATAGTGATGAATTTTATGATGTTCAAATATTGAAAAATATTTCATCTTTTATAAAAGAAATCGACGCAAAAGGAACAGGCAATTCATCGGCACAAATATTCAACAAACCGCAAGAGGTTAGGAACAGCCAAGTAAAAAGCACTAGAGAAAGAAATTTTTTTGTTTCCGATGACTCTATTGGAAAACAAGAAGGTATCAATCTGGGAAACAAAACATCGTACACTCAATATTACGATAATAAGGTAACTTTTTATTCTGGTGTTCAAAGGACCACAATTTGCTTAGTAATATTTGAACTTTGTTGTTTGATGATTCAAAGCCTTGCGCCAGAAAAAGTTTTGTATGTTGCTCCATCCGAAGGAAACTACGGTAGTGATGACTTGGCCCCCGAAGGAGGTCTTTTTGATGACAGCATATACGATTATCAAACTCAAAATTTTGGAGTTGAATCTGGTGCAGTAACTTTTGAAAAAACAGGAAATTCAATTCTGCCTTACAAAAATCCAGATTATCCACAGTTAATTTTTTACAACTACGATCAAATGATAGTTGATGCTGAAAATCAGCTTTATTCGATAAGCAAGGCGATGGTTTCCAGGATCAACAGGATAAGAAGCTTTGTTTCAACTTTAAAAATATCTTTAGAAAATTTTAGGTCATTGTTGCAGAACAATGATTACGGTTCATTCATCAGAACGACAAATGAATTGCTGCAAGACCCAGCGATAACCAATTTGTTGATGACTCAGGAACAAATGGCACTAGTCAGCAGCAGGCTTTTCGATGTTGCTTCTCGATCTGCTCCAAATTACGAAACCCCAGTCAAAAAAATAGTTCCTTATTTTTCAAGCCAAAGCGACAATGCTAATATAGAAAAACTTCTTCCCATCGAAGATGTCGGTCTTGTTTCTTGGGATTTGTTTTTGAAAGAGTACCTAAAAGGAACTCAATTTCGTAAGAGCATAGGTTTCAACAAAAAGATAATCTCCGTCGGAATACCACAAAAGCTTTACCGTAGTTTGTTGATGGATGGATCCAACCTAGGATCTTCATCAATAAGAAACGGTATTTTTAGATTGAAACTTTACAGAATTGATTCTCTGAGACCTGATTTGATCCATCAACCATTGAACTTTCTATTTGATATAAGAAGGTTTGCGACGAGAACGTTGGGAAATTACCAAAACGCCGAAAGTCTATTGAATGGTTCGCTTCAATTTGATTTTTTCAAGGTTCCGTCGTTGATTGCTGGAAGTTCCTTCAACAACTTCAAGGTTTCGCAAGGTTTTTCTGACGCATTCGACGAAAACTACGATTTTCTTTCTTCTCAAGAAAAACTCCAAATTTACAACAATCATACGAACTCCTTTTTGATGGAGCAGTACTTCTCATTTTTGTCCGATACAAAGGTGGATGAAAATAGGTACACAAATTTCTCTTTATTGAAAAGAGGGATAGACATCCAATTTCAAAATTTCGTGGCCAAGATATCTTCACAAACTGGAAAACCCCCGCCCCCAACTCAGGCTTTCAACCCCTCAGCAAGCAACTTTTATCTGAGAGATACGTACTTGCTTCCTAACATCAATTCCTTCTTCAAGGAGTTGATATCTCCGAGAAAATTCGATAGGGTTTTTCATTTGGTGGTTGATCCGGATGATTTCATTATCGACACAAACTCAGAAGATGATTCTTTGGCGACTTCACCCACTGCCATCAATCGTTATAAAAATAAGATTGAACTCATCGACAAATCAAAACCCAATTCTGGTTACAAACGTGCCGGCACCGGCCTATTTGAAATAACGTTCGATAATTACTTTGCCGCTGTGGAATCTTATGATCATGACTCAAATGATTCAGTCTGAAGGTAGGAGTTAAATTCATGGGAATATCTCTTCCTTCCAATCCAGTTTTTTCTTTGAAGCTTCCAAGGGTTGAATTAAACCCCCCAAAGTTCGTTTACAATTTTTATGTAGCTGATGAAAGCGTCAACAGCAATTCTGGTATTCCAAGCTACTATCAGCAATTTGCTTCCACAGGAGTAAACTTATCCGGAACGGAGAATGCTGCTTTTTCTAGAAGGGTACCGCGTTTTGTAAAGATTAGCTGGACGCCGCCCTATGCCATTGAAAAAAGCCTAAACAATAATTCTCTCGCTATAGAAAAAAAGGGAAATTTACCAAACATAAAAGACAACCTTGGCAAAATAATCACGGAAGACAACTTTTTAGACTTTAAATTTGTTCCATACATCTTTTCTGGCGATGAAAAAATCGATTTGGCATCCCAGGACATAACCAACTTTACCAAGAATGATTCCACGAGTCAGGCCACCTACATCGACAACTATGCAAACAGCTTGCTTGAAAAATTTTCACCAAACATTGAGCAAGAAAATGTTGGTGCTTTGAAGGCAAAGATAGCCAACGTTGTCAAAAGCATAGAGAAGTTTGGGGATGACTCAAAAAGCAATCTGGGGTTATATTACCTTAACCTTCAAAAGGAGCAAGAGCTTAGCGTCTCCGGATTCGAAGCACTAAAATCACAGTCCGAAACAATTTCTTGTCAAGTAAATTCTCTTGTTCTTTCCGACATATTTGTTTCTTCATCTCTTCCACCGGAGCTTTTAGAAAAGTTTAACAAGTTCCAGACGAACGCAGCTCAAGGTCAACCCTTTTCAACGACCAATGTTGTCGTCGATCCAGTGGAAATATTTGATGAACTTGATTTTGTCGATTCCGATTCAATACCTGAAATAAGCGCAAATATAGTTGGTTACATTGTTGAAAAATACGAGAAGCTTCCGGATGGCTCTTGGATGACCCATACACCATACACTTTTGATGATATCAGTTGTGTCGGTTTCAATGATTTGCTGGTCAAGTATGGGGCGACATATTATTATGCCGTAAGATCGGTCGCAAGGGTGGTCGCCCCAATTGTGAACAACTCTTCTCCCATCCCAAAGATGCAGAGAATCTCTTATTACATTGCTTCACAGCCATCTTTTCAAAAAGTAGATTGTGTTGAGACCGTTCCCCCTCCGGCTCCGACAGAGATAGAATTTCTTTGGAATTATTCAACAAAAAAATTGACTATTTGTTGGCAAATGCCCAACAACCCTCAGAGGGACATCAAGCAAATCCAGGTTTTTAGAAGAAAATCTATTTTTGAACCATTTGAATTGATAGCACAAAAACACTTTGATTTTTCTTCGGTCAAGTACCAATCTGGGGAGGTTGTTGACGGAAATATAGAAAACATTTCTTCAACTTACTCGAGTTTGATTGAGAGAGACAAAAATGTAATTCTGCATCACGTTGATGAAGATTTCAAAATCGATCATGAAAACACGAGGGCAACAAAATACATTTACGCCTTGGGGTGCGTCGATGCCCATGGCTTTGTGTCAAACTACAGTAAGCAAGTGGAGATATCATTCGATTTTTACAAAAACCTGCTGACCCAAAGGTTGATCAGTTATTCCCAGGCTCCACGTCCTTACCCAAACCTGTATTTGGAATTGGATCTTTTCAAGGATACTATAAAGGTAAGTGGTGCTTCATCTACAAAGATGAAAGTTTATTTTGTACCAGAATATTTTACGATATCGAACAACGCAGGAAAGATTCAACGCATGGTATCTTCAACTCAAAACGGCGGATACTATAGGATGCAGTTTATAAACACGCAGAATCAAAAGTCAGAAGCTTTAACCATGCGGATAGATGATCCACATGGGCTTACAAATGGATGAGGCGATATCTATAGGCTAAGCCAATAGAAGGAAATTTTGGAGGAACAACGATGGGATGGCTAGATAACTCAACAAACAACATTATTCTCGATGCTGTCCTAACGGATTTTGGTCGTCGTCAGCTCGCCACCGCCGTTGATGGAAGCAGCACTTTCAAAATCTACAAGTTTGCCCTGGGTGATGACGAGGTGAATTACTCGATCATCAAAAAGTATGGAAGAACTGTTGGCAGAGAAAAGATAGAAAAGAACACCCCCATTTTTGAGGCGTTCACCAATCAAAATTTGAGTCAAAAGTACAAGCTGTTTAGTTGTCCTGTTCCCATTCTTTATGTTCCCAAGCTGGAGCTTGCCTCCAATGCGACCACAATTAGCTTGACGAACAGTTCGGTCAACAACGCACAGTTGAGCACATCGACCGAGGTTGTTGTTTACCAAAAGCCGCGAGGAAACGAATCGATACCTGTTGAGCTTTTCGATTCCACCTTTGAGATTAGGTACCCAAACTTGTTTTTGGCCATATCTCAGGGCAACATAATTGGCAGCCAAGTTTCCAACATAAACCAAGAGAATTCCGTCTCTTCAGTAAAGTTTCCGTCTTCTCCGGCCGTGCAGAACACACAGCGCAAGCTTACTTTCAACGTCCAAGTAAAGTACCTATCAAACGCCATATTCAATGTTTACGGAAATAACGCGACACCCAAGGTCATCAACACCAGCGTAACGGTCGTCGGAATCAACACTGGAATTAGCTTGACGATACCAGTTTCTATCTCACAGTGACACAAAGGTGAATAAATGAGCTTTTACGATTTGAACCTCTCCCAGGGTGGAGATATAAAGACCGCTCGTTCTTTTTTGAATCAGTTGATAGATGTGCTTCAAGAGGACATAAGCGGTTCCACGTCCCGCCGAAAGTATCAACACTTTGTCACCGGCGGAGTTGGGCCAGGGGTTACATCATCTTTGTTTCAGACCGTTTATGATCAAGATTTTACCCTACAGACAGCCAACGCCGTTTTTGACATCACATTTGGTCTTGCACCTCCCAACGTGATAACCAACGGAATAGCTAGTCAAACATCCACGGGGCAAGACGGCGCCGACGGCAAGTACCTGTATCCAAGCAGCTCGCTGATGATGAGGGAAAAGACTGACATTTACAGTCAATTTGCGCAGATCCTCCTTGGGGGAGCCGATCAAAAGTTTAAGATACCTTTGGATGGAACTCCATCGGAAGACATCGACGCCGCGATGTTCGTCGCTTTTAAGCGTCTGTTCTCACGCGATCAAATAAAGAGAGAAACATTCGCAATGCGTTTCTACCAAACGGCTTCCCACGTGAGGACGTCTGGCTTGGACGTAGATATGCCTCCCCCAGCTGGAACAACTCGTTCGACTGGAGTTACAAACCTTGATAACACATCAATTTCGGGTTCTTCTATCTACACCGATCTAAACTCTTCAACTTCGCAATTTGCAACCTTTGGAGGACAGTACGGAGAAATCGTGGATTCGGCCGCCACCGATCGCAAGGTGGGATTGATGTTCTATGATGCCGGCGTCGCCGTCTTCAATATGGAGAAGATTGTTTCTGGAAGTCAGTTTTTGTCGGGTGCAATCGACGCAATGAATCCTGCGGGCACGATAATGCTCGGCGGCGCCGGGACGCAGACGGAAAAAATTGCAAAGTTCATACCGGACTTTGTTACGTCTGGAAGCATCGACAACGTCGTCGATCACCTGTGCGTAACCAGGTTCCAATCTGGTTCTTTGACTGCGATCACTTTCCAAAACGTAACCAACATAAACTCGACCCTGATATTCTGCAGGGCCCGTGCAGACGATGCAAATTACTCTTCAAACCCAACCTTCGTGGATTCAAACGGTAGAATCGTCGTCATCGATCCGGGACAAGAGGCTACTCAGGAGCCTTTCACCTACGTCACTTCGATTGGGTTGTATGATGACTCTTCTCCGCCTCGCTTGCTCGCCGTGGCAAAGCTAAGCCGTCCAGTTGAGAAAAATTCAGAAAGAGATCTTACGTTCAGGGTACGCCTCGACTATTGATCTATCGATGCGAGAGCAATAATGGCGATCCTACCTGTTACACCAGAAGATGTAGAGTATTTTACTACGGTCATCAATCCGATACGTAAATTTTCTTCTTCTTCATCTGGTGTAACGGGCAGCATTGATCTCTTCCCAAGAGGATCAAAGATTGAAAAAGAACCTCGCCCACTTACCAGTTTTCAATCCTCTGTTTTCGATGACAACGACCTTGAGTCCCTACGTCTAAAAACAAAGCAGGCCGTAAAAAACGCCGTTGATTCTGGTGGTCAATCTGCCTATGGGCCGGTTGAAAGCTACTTGAACGCCGTCCACGAACAACCACGCTCGGCAAAAAAACTACAAAAGATACAGATAAAGAGGTTCACACCAAGCTTCAAGTTCACGTCCAACACAATCAGAAAGTTGAACGTTAAAGACATGTTGATGGTGCACTACAGGCCATCTTACCCTTCTGCGAATTGGGCCTACACAAATTACCACAGCCTAAATTTCTTCTCTGGCCCTACAGTTCCATCTTCATCCGTACTTTTGTACCCCAATGTCGGAGATTCCAGCCTTCCCGAACATCCTGGATATGTCTCTGGAACCTACGCGTTGTCCGGTGCATTTAGCTTCGACTTTTACGTAAACCCCAGATACCAAAGCGACGGCGGGATTACTTTGGGATTCAAAGCCGGCACGTTATTTCACCTGTCGTCTAGCTATGCTCTTTCACTCGTTACGGGGTCCAGAAAAGACGTCAACGGTTTGCCATACGGGTTTAGACTGCAGCTCCAGTTGAGCCACAGCGCTGACGTATCACCGTCTCTTGCGTCACCCGGTACCTACCCCAACGACCTGGTCTTTCTTTCTGAAGATAACAGTTTGGAATGGAACAAGTGGCACAGGGTTGTCGTCAGGTGGGGAACCAATATCGTAAATGATGGATCAGGTTCTTTCAACGTTGACGGAGTCGATAAGGGATATTTCCACATCCCATCGGCGACCATCATGCCAAAAATCTTTTCGACGAAAGATGATCCATCGATGTTGTGTGTCGGCAACTACTACGAAGGAACAAACCAAACCTTCAACAGCCAAGGGCACTTTTTCTCTGAGGTTCCTGCAATACGTGAAGGGTTACAGCAACTAATAAACAACGGAGGAACTCAAGATCAACCCAATCAATACGCGTTCAATCACCCGTTGAACGCCGAGGTTCATGATCTGGCTATCAGACGTTACTACATGACCGACGTCGACATATACAATACATACAATGTCGGCACGGGGTCAATAAGCAAACGTGGTACAGCATTTTTTGTTCCTCCATTTTTTATTGAAAAAACTCCGATCAGGCGTTTCACACCTTTCGCTTCCGGTTCCGACTACGGTGGTATTCTACAGACTCCATTCTTTGAAATCGATGGTTCGACGGACGATCCCTTCAACGTTGCGTTGTCGTTTGGGGTTGGAGGTCACTACATAAACCTTGAAAACTTTGTGAAAGATTTTGCTAATGATGTCTTTCCAAGGCTCCACCACCTTTCAGGCACAGCGATCGAATACACGACCGAAGCAAGATCTGCAAACGAATTTTTGTATGATGATCCGTATGTCAGGAAGAGGAACCTCACCATTCTTCCGTGCGATGATGGAGGCTTCAGGCCAGTTTACAACCTAATCGCCGATAAGATTTCCAACAAGAGCGTCGATGATTTGAATAGGCAAAACAAAAGCCTGATAAACCTAGACAACCTTTTGAATCAAGAATCTGTGTTGTTTAGCTCAACATTTGACGACGAAAAAGACTCCACCTTCGTCGATCAGCAAATCGGTTTTTCCCCTGAATTTCCCGGCAAAACGCCCGGTCCCGCCGTTATGAATGTTGCCAACCAAATAAGCGCAACAATTTCCTACAATACAGAAGATTATGGGCCTGGCGTACAAAAGGGAGTTCCATTGACGATCTTTCAAAGAACAAAGGACTCTTCCTCCAATCAGGTAGTCTTCTTCGACATAAGCAACTTGTACTACGGAAATAAAATCCTCCCAGGTTCCTTCGAACTCAAGGATCTATCCATGTCCGGTTCCGGTGGCAGGGTTGCAATGACGCTCAAGGACGATGGCAATGGAAACATCTACCGTGCCAACTCTCAATCGGGTGACGATTGTACTTGGAATTCTGTAGGAAACATATTTTACAGTGAAGGTGTCGTCGTCATAAAGAGCCCACACCTTTTCTTCTTTGGTAAAGATTCATATGAGATGTCGTTCAAAGGAGAATACAACCTGCATTCGACGAAGTACGAAATTCTGGCTCCATCCGGCATGCTAAATTCTTCTTCCAATCCGACGTTCTTTAGACCACCACGACTTCCCGCCATCTTCAACAAACAAAATCCCATATTGCCACCGGCGGAAGCGTTGGGCAAGGAGCTCCGTGCTTCGGGCGATCCACTCGATAACGAACTTTTCGTTTACATCTCTGGTATAAATTTTCATGATGAAAATTTGAACGTTGTCGCCAAGGCGACGCTGGCACAGCCTGTGTTGAAGAGGGAAGGCGAAAAGTTTTTGGTAAAGGTAGTGTTTGATTTTTGAAATCAACAAAAAGAAAAAAGAAGCGCCGCCGAGGCTATCATCGTGGACTTTATGTATCTTCCATCGCAGGCGAGTGCAAGTTTAGGTCGTCGTGGGAGGAAAAGTACATGCGCCACCTCGATTCAGACCCCAATGTATCAACGTGGTCTTATGAAAAGCTGATCATCGAATATCTTTCAAACAAAAAGACCGGAAAGATTAGGAAGTACTACCCAGATTTTTTGGTAGAACTCAAGGATGGAACAAGGTTGGTCATAGAGATAAAACAACATCGCAAGCTTGACAATGCGATTGTAAAGAAAAAAATAGCAGCGGCAGAGGAGTGGTGCTCGGCCCACTCTGCCACCTACAAGGTGCTCACAGAAATAGAGCTTAGGCAACTAGGCATCTTATAATCCGGACTTTACTACGGTGCATTCTGTGTCTAGAATGGCAGACAACATGGCACGTCTCATCCTAGGTTTGGACGTCTCGACATCGACGACGGGTGTCTGCGTTTTGGATCCATCCAAGGAGTTGGACGATTCAGGTTCTCACATTCTTTTTTTGGATCGTATAGAATATAAGAAGCATAAGACCCTTTGGGAAAAGGCGGACTTTACTTCAAGGTTTCTGGAAGACATAAGGAAAAAATTTGAAGGCGAGTTTGTCGTATCGCTCGAGGAACCTCTTCTAGGCTTTCGTACCGGAATGTCGTCGGCGGCGACGATTACGACGCTGATGAGGTTCAACGGAATTGTTTCCTATATTTCCAGGTCGATATTCAAAGTTGACCCAACGTACGTTTCCTCAGCGACTGCCAGAAAATCTTGTGGAATAAAGGTGCTGAGAACGTCGGTGGCCGGGATGAGCGGCAAGGAACAGGTCTTCAAGCATATGTCGGAAAACGATCTAAAGCATGTGATTTGGCCCATGAAGAAGAATGGCCAACCTGTGGACTGGAGCCGTGACGCAACTGACGCTTACGTCATTGCTAAATCTATTTTGAATTTGTCGAAGTAATTTGTTAGACCGACGTGTTACAGTAAATTTGTGCTGCAGTCTCTAACTGATCGCATCAAATTTTACGAAAATGTCTTTGGGGCCGGTCGGTTATCTACTAACGGCAAAAATTTCGATGTCAGGTGTCCGATCTGTGCTCCCACAGATCCGACAAAAAAGAAGCTATCGATTAGAACAACCGACGATGCCAACCACTGTTGGTCTTGTGGGTTTAAATCAAGAACATTGTTGCCGTTGTTGAGGAAACACGGTACCCAAGAACAACTAGACTTTTATAGAAAAGTTTTGGGTTTGCAAACCTCGATGGTCCTTATCGAGGAAAAGCAACAAAAGATTGAGCTACCAAAAGATTTCAAATTGCTGGCACAAGCTAATGAATCCGATCCCGACGTCAAAGCCATGTGGAGGTATGTGTATTCACGGGGCTTGTCGGATCGTGATGTATGGTATCATAAGTTTGGAATCTCTGACGAATATCGTTGGAAAAGACGCATCATCGTCCCGTCCTTCGACGCGCAAGGGGATCTAAATTACTTCGTTGCTCGTGCGATTGATAAAGACAAAAAGCCCAAGTACGATAACCCAGATGTCGATAAAAATCCGATAGTTTTCAACGAAATAAACATCGATTGGGGAAAGAAGATTGTCTTGGTTGAGGGAGCTTTCGATATGTTCAAATGCCCTACCAACACAATCCCATTGCTTGGTTCGGATCTTGATGAACGTCATGAAATTTTCAACAAAATCCTGTTACATGGATGCAATGTTGCATTGGCTCTCGACGGAGACATGTGGGATAGAAAGACACCAAAAATAGCAAAAAAACTTCAGGAGTACAATGTCGACGTTGTCCTGGTCGATATCAGGCCATGGGGAGATCCTGGTAACATGTCCAAATCTGAATTCGAACAAGCTTTATCCGAAGCAAGAACACCATCATGGAACGAAAACTTCCTAAGAAAGTTGAATAGGGCAGCGGAAACAACTTTTAGGCTTTGAATTACACCAAATTTTGGTTTTTGAACATAAAAGAAACAACGAATTACTATTGAATACAATGCGTATTGCACACACAGCCGACATTCACTGGCGTGGGTTGAGCCGACATGATGAGTACCGCAAGGTTTTTTCGGCTTTTGTGGAAAGTTGTCTTGCGAACAAGGTGGACCACATTTTTGTGGGTGGAGACATCTTTCACACCAAGACGATCGGAATTTCTCCCGAATTCATTGAACAAATTTCTTGGTGGTTCAAGTCTCTTTCGAGTGTTGCCCCCACCCACTTGATCCTGGGAAACCATGATGGGAATCTTGTCAATTTGTCGCGGCAGGATGCCATCTCTCCGATCGTCTCTGCGTTGAACAATTCTTCCATTCATTTGTACAAAAAGAGCGGCGTCTATCAGTTTGAACCTGGTTTTAACTGGTGCGTCTTTAGCCCATTTGATGAAGAGAATTGGAAAAATGTAAAGCCTGAACCCGGCATGGTTAACATCGCATGTTTCCACGGCCCAATTCAGGGTTCCTCGACAGAGGTTGGTTGGATGATCGACGAAGGTAGAAATGTCGAGTTTTTCGACGGCTTTGATTTTGCTATGCTTGGAGACATCCACAAGAAGCAGTTCCTAGCCTATAGGGATAGCAAACCATGGGTTGCATACCCAGGTACTCCCATCCAGCAAAACTATGCGGAGGATTTAAAGCACGGATATCTCCTATGGGACATCAAAGATCACGACAATTGGAGTGTAAAATTTGAAGAACTTCCCAACCCACAGCCGTTCGTTACTTTGACGTGGGAAGGAACTTTGGATTCCTTGGGGTTGGAAATCGGTACCTACCCAAAGGGCACCAGGTATAGGATCCGTTCGTCGGACCACCTTTCTCAGAAAGATGTTGTTAAGATCAACAACTATCTTTACGGTACGCACGGTGCTTCAGAGGTCACACACAAGTCGGAGTTTGTCTCCAATTATTCTCAGATCAAAACCGGCAATGTCTCCATGGAAAAAAAGGACTTGCGTTCCTCCAACGTTCTACTCTCCTTGGTGAAGGAGCACCACAAGAATTCTTCTTATTCAAAACAAACATGGAACGAAGTCGAAGAAGCCATTAAGCTTGTGCTGTCAGATTCATCGACGAGTGACGAAATAACGCGTAATTCCAAATGGTCACTTAGGCAGCTTCGTTTTGACAACATGTTTACATACGGAGAGAAAAACGTCATTAATTTTGACAACCTCAATGGCATTGTCGGAATTTTTGGTGCCAACAGGATCGGAAAATCTTCCATCGTTGGTACGATCATGTACTCACTTTTCAACACAACCGATCGTGGTCCCATCAAGAATCTTCACGTCTGTAACGTGAGGAAACCGTATTGTTCTTCTCGTGCCATCATCAATTACCAGGGTACCGATTATGTCATCGAAAGACAGACGACCAAGAGCGAAAACAAGAAAGGTGTCGTATCGGCCTCCACGGCTCTAAACCTTTACAAGTTTCAATCGCAAGACGAGCTCCAAGACCTAAGCGGAGAGCAAAGGAATGATACAGAAAAACAGATCCGCTCGCTGATTGGAAGCAGCGAAGATTTTCTAATGACGTCGCTCGCCGCACAAGGAGAAATTTCGCAATTCATCTCCCAGGGTGCGACCAAGAGGAGGTCGATACTTTCGAGGTTTTTGGATCTTGACGTCTTCGACAAGATGCACGACATCGTCGGCAAGGAGGCAAATGGACTCAAGTTCCAATTGCGAAATTTCCCCCAAAAAGATTGGGATTCGTTGATTTTTTCCACGACTGCCGAAATCTCTTTGAGCGATGAGGGTATCGTAAGACTTGAACAGGAAATCGCAGAAAAGCAAATTCATTTTGACGAGCTGCAACGACAGCTTCATCGGTTTCACGACGTCACGTCGACAACCCAGGACCAGGTAGATTCCTTCCGAACCAAGGTAGAAACAGCTGAATTTTTGTTGCAATCTCAATGTAGGAGGCTATCGTCTTTGTCCGACGAGGTTGCCGAAAACCAAAAGAAGATTGATTCAATAATTCAACTTCGTCAGGAAAACGACGTTGCTGCACTCCTCGAAAAGAGGAAGCTCTATCAAGATCTCACGTCAGAGTTGAACGAACTGAAGCATTCGCTGGAAAAGGATGAGGTGAAGCTCAAACAACACCAAAAATCCATCAAGATTTTGGATGACGTACCCTGCGGTGATCAGTACCCTACGTGCAAGTTCATCAAAGATGCTTATGAAAGCAAGGATAAGCTTCCTAGGCAATTGGCAATCGTCGACGCTTCCCGACAAAAAATCCAAAAATTACTTGACGAAACAAAATCAATCTCAGAGGAAGGTTGCGTCGAGCGCTTGGCCAAGCTGGAGAAGCTGCAGGAACTTTCTCAAAAGTTAGAGGTAGAAAATTCTCGTAAGGAAAACGAGCTTTACAAGCTGCGTTCTTCCTACGATGCTGGCAAGGATGAATTGGGGGCTCTAAAGGTGCGACTTTCAAACCTGGAAGAGGCTCTAAGAAACCAAGAAAATGTGGAAGCTGTTTCTATCAAATCTAATTTGGAAACCCTTGGAAGGGCAATCAAGGGGCTCTACCAGCGCAAGCTAGAATTGGCTACAAACAAGGGTAAATTGGTGGGAAGCCTGGAAAAGTTGCAAGAGGAAAAAACGGCAAGAGATTCCTTGCTAGAAAAGCTGAAGGTTCAGGAAATAATCCAATCGGCTTTTTCCAAGAAGGGTATCCCCATGTTGATCACCCGTTCGCAGATCCCAGCTATCAACGCTGAGATTGCAAGAATTCTTCATGGGATCGTTGACTTCTCCATCGAACTGGAAAACGAAGAAGATGCCGACTGTTCAGAGATCTACATCAACTACGGTGACTCCAAGCGTGTGATCGAGCTATGCTCCGGTATGGAAAAGACGATCGCTTCATTGGCCGTTAGGGTGGCGATGATAAACATCTCGTCGTTACCACGCTCAGACATGTTCATCATTGATGAAGGCTTTGGAACATTGGACGAGGCTGGGGTTGAAGCTTGCAATCGTTTGCTTCGTTCTTTGAAGAGATATTTCAAAACCATTGTTGTCATAACTCACGTTGATGGTATCAAAGATGTCGTCGACCACACGCTGGAGATAAACAAGGTAGAAAAAGACGCGAAGGTAGTAATGGAGGGCTGAATGGATTGGAAACCTTATCCCAAAGATAGAAAAGCAAAAGATTTTCAAAGTTGTGTCGTGGTTGTACCAAAGGAATTTACCGAAACATCCGGGGGTAGGATCCCATTGTTTTGTGAAGTTTGTGGTTTCGTCTCCTCCAACAAAGAGGATGAAAAATCACAACGAAATTTTTCTTGTTGTTCAACCTGCGCCGACACATGGGCTTATTCCAACAAGGAAAAATGGAACGGTGGTTGGAGACCATCCAATGAGCAGATCGAAGCTTCTATCCAAAGGAGGCTATTTAAAAACAGTAACATCATCTTTGAATGAAGGCCTATAGATATAGGGAGGACATATGCTCAACATCGACGTCAACGCCTTGGGTCAAGCAATAGATACAACCTGGGGACGGTCATCAACTCCACAGACAGCTTCTTATTCCGTGAAATTCACGCTGCATGGTAATGTGCTTAAGGCCTCATACGCTGCCATTGTGAACTTTGGAACCGAGAAGGATATGTACCTCATGAAGCAAAGGTACTCCGAGGAATCAATTGCAGTAATTGCCACCGCGTTGAAAAACGTCAAGAGCGTTTACAAACAGCTTTCTGGAAAAGCCCTTTCTGTCAAGGAAGCGTCTACCTCAGATTCGCTTGAAATAATCGGGTTCAATGTACACAACCCGAAGAGAACGGCTTACTATCGCCGCTCTACAAGCTTTGAGATAGCATGACAAAAGCATTATCGAGAAACGACCAAATACAAGAAATCATAAAGTGTGGAAAGGATCCCGTGTACTTCATGAAGAAGTACGTGAAGATCCAACACATAAAGCGTGGACTCATTCCATTTGAGACCTACGATTTTCAAGATGATTGTGTTGCTTCTTTCGAGAAAAATCGTTTCAATATTGTCCTCAAGTCGCGTCAGCTGGGACTTTCGACGGTCACCGCCGCCTACGCCACTTGGTTTGCCATTTTCAAAAAAGACAAGAACATACTTGTCATAGCCACTAAGCTCTCGACGGCCATCAACTTCATCAAAAAAGTAAAGGTGATGCTTGATGGTCTGCCACCGTGGCTGCTTCTTACCAAGTTTGAACCTACAAAGCAATCTATTAGGTTCCTCAACGGTTCCACGATAACGGCGATCCCTACTTCTCCCGACGCCGGTCGTTCCGAGGCCCTGTCACTACTCATCGTCGATGAGGCAGCGTTTATTAGAGACTTTGAAGAAATATGGACTGGTCTCTATCCAACGTTGTCCACCGGCGGAAATGCAATCATCATCTCTACTCCAAATGGCGTCGGAGGCCAATACTATCGTCTCTGGATGGAAGGCGAGACTAAGCAAAATGAGTTCAATACCATAAAACTTCCATGGTGGGTCCATCCCGAACACGATGAGGAATGGTTCGCACAAGAGACCAGAAACTTATCTAAGCGCAGCGTCGCACAAGAATTTTTGTGTGACTTTATCTCATCTGGCGACACGTTCCTACAACCGTCGGAACTTGAAACCCTCAGAGAGATGATAAAAAATCCAATAGAAAAATCTGGGCATCAAAACGCGGTTTGGGTCTGGAAGCACTCGGAACCCGGCCACAAGTACGTCATGGGTGCAGACGTCTCTAGGGGAGATTCAGCGGACTTTTCTTCTTTCCATATCGTCGACAACGATTCCTGCGAAGTGGTGGCCGAATTCCTTGGGAAGATACCACCAGACAAGTTCGCCGATCTTCTCTTCGAATGGGGCAAGAAATACAACGATGCGTTGATTTGCCCAGAACAAAACACTTTTGGTTATTTCACCTGCGTCAAGCTGAGAGACGAAGGATATCCTAGGCTCTATTACCAAGGTTCTAGCGGAGATTTGTTTGAGTATCGTTCTGCCAACCCCGATGCCATCCCCGGCTTTTCCACACAACAAAAGTCGAGGACCCAAATACTCTCCAAACTGGAAGAGTTGTTGAGAAATTCTATAGTAAAGTCTTATTCACAAAGGCTGTATAACCAGCTTCAGGCTTTCATTTGGACAGGAGCTCGTGCTCAGGCTGCGAAGGATTCACACGACGACCTTATCATGAGCCTCGCTATAGCCACCTGGCTTGTTGCCGGAGAGTCTACAACAAATAGTCAGGGTGCTGCCATGGCTTGGGCGATGCTGAAGGCTACCAAGCTGCATCAAAACAAACAAATGCCAGGAGACATAGAATCAGCAAAACCGTTTGTCACACCAGCGATAAAAGGTCAAGTCATATCTCCAAAAGAGGTGAATAAGCCAAAGGATCCTTCGCAGGTCCGTCATGCTGATGTTTCCGATTTTTCTTGGTTATATCGTTGATTTAGATATATGTATTGTGGTTAGAGGGAACGCCATGGCCAAGCTCACCAACCAGCTTTTGAAAAAGATGATAATGGAAGAAATAGGACGCCTCAGTGAGGACGTCGATCACGAAGCTGCCGTAAAAACTGCGGCCGCCGCGTCTAAGCTTTTGAATGCTCTAAAGGCATTTGAAGATTCCGTCACTCCACCGGTAAAGGCTCAAGCGGATCAACATCTCCGTGACTTGAAGGAGCTGTTGAACAAAGTTATCAAATCTCCGCTTGACCCCCAGTTCTCTGTCGCTAAAGGTATGAAGGAACCAAAAAAGGTGGTTTTGAAGCCAACAAACGTTGTTTGAATATACTAATTTCACAAGTCGATTACAATGACTTGAAAGAGCCTGCTTCCACGATTGGATGGGCAACAATATGGCAAAAGAATCACAAACTCTCTTTCAAAGATTAACAAAGCTTTTTAGAAGTGGACCGGTCGTCAAGCGTAAGCTCCGAACCCAAGATACCACCATCGCTGTCGCCGACAAGACCAAGTCGAGCGGTGCTTTGCTCTTTCAGAAGTCTTTAGCCCCAACATATGCAACGATAACAGCCAACGCATACAACCTCTCGGAACGTCTGATGAGGTACCAGGATTTCGCGGAGATGGAGTATTGCCTTCACGAAGATACTTTGATCGCTGTCCCTGGGGGCTACAAAAAGATCAAGGAACTTGCTGAAGAATGTTCTGCCGATCCTGACAAAGAATTCCTTGTTTATTCTTATGATCATAATTTATCTCGCATTGTTCCTACGTTGGGGAAGCAAGCTAGACAGACACGAACCGATCACGCATATACCGTCACCTTCGATAACGGCCAAAAAATCATAGGCACCCCCAATCATCGTCTCATGAAAAGAGACGGTACTTTCTGCAAGATTGAGGATCTACGCCCCGGCGATGCGATGATGCCATTCTATCGACGAGACCTTTTCAATGGTTGCAAGGAGGAGGGCACCGGTTACCGTTGGATATACACGATGGACAGGCGCTCAAAGATGAATGGCTGGGTAGCCGAGCATAGAATCATCGGAGAGATGATCAAAGGTTCTCCGCTTGTTGAAGATGAGGTCGTCCACCACGTCAATTTTATCAAACACGATAATAGGCCAGAAAATCTTCAGGTGATGACAGATGCAGCTCATCGAAACCTGCACTCCAGAATACTCAACGGAGCAAAGTGGTCGGAACAAAACTCCGGATGGGTAGAACAATTCAAGGCCAATCATTCTAAGTTTATGTCGGAAAACAATCCGGCCGAGAGGAAGGACATAACCTTCGGTAGGATATTAGAAATTTCCGAGAGGGTAAACTTCAACTCGAGGAAGCTTTGCGAGGTACTTGATACCGACCCCAACGTGATCAAGAGAAAGCTTCTACGTCATGGATACAAAAACTTTGAAACCTTTGCCAAGGCGTACAATCCTGATTGGCACAACGCAGGTTGGAACAACAAGGGAGAGAACAACCCTAGATACGACAGGTCTATTACTTTTGATAAGATCTGCTCAGCATTTTCCAAGGGTCTTTCTAGGAAAAATCTTGCCGACGCGTTGGGTACCACATCTACAATCATCGCCAAGCGTTTGAACGAACGCGGATACAAAAACTATACAGAGTTTTCACAAAACTATGAAAACCTCAAGGTAGCTTCCGTGGAGTACTACGGGGTCATACCTCTGTACGATCTGACCGTAGACGGATACAAAAACTTTGCAACTGACACGGTCATTTCCCACAACACCCCCGAAATTGCCGCGGCCATGGATATCTACGCTGATGAGACCGTTGCACAAGACGAGCGTGGGCGGGTGTTACACATCTACTCCGACAATGAAAAAATAAAAGAGGTGCTTGAGGATCTTTTTTACAATACTCTCAACGTTGAGTTCAATCTACGCTCTTGGGCACGCAACCTCGTCAAGTACGGCGACTTCTTCCTCTATAATGATGTGTCACCCGAATACGGAGTAATCAACTCGTTCCCTATTCCGGTCAACGAAATTGAACGTGAAGAAAACTATGATCCCAATGATCCTTTCGCTGTCAGGTACCGCTGGGTTACCCTAGGCAATAGGACACTCGAAAACTGGGAGGTAACGCACTTCCGATTGCTGGGCAACGACATGTTCCTTCCGTACGGCTCTTCCATCATAGAACCAGCCCGTAGAATATGGCGCCAGTTGATACTCATCGAAGATGCAATGCTCGTCTACAGGGTCGTTAGAGCCCCAGAACGCAGGGTCTTCTACATCGACGTCGCAAACATTCCACCCGAGAACGTGCCAATGTACGTCGAGGAACAGCGCAAGAACCTGCGTACAAATCAAGTGGTCGACCGTTCAACGGGCAGATTAGATTTGCGGTACGCACCTCTGTCGATAGAGGACGACTACTTCATTCCTGTACGCGGTGGAGAGAGTGGTACAAAGATCGACACGCTGGCTGGTGGACAGAACGCCGCCGCAGTCGAAGACGTCGCGTATATTCAAAAGAAGTTGTTTGCCGCTTTGAAGATACCACGGGCTTATCTTGGCTACGATGAGATGCTTAGCAGCAAGGCGACGCTTGCACAAGAAGACATTAGATTCTCTAGGACCATCAACGTTATTCAAAAAGTGTTGATTGCTGAGCTCAACAAGCTTGCCATCATTCACCTTTATGCAAACGGATTTTCTGAGCAAGATTTACAGAACTTTGCCTTACATCTTTCCAATCCGTCTACGATTGCCCAACAACAAAAACTTGAGTTGTGGCGCGCCAAGTTCGAAATAGCTGGTTCGGTCCCAGAAGGGATGGGCAGCAAGGAATTTGTGAGGAAAAAGATTTGGGGCCTCACGGATGAAGAAATCTCTGAAATCGATCGTCAGCGCTTCAATGAAAAGCTCAAGGATCAGGAGATTGAAAACGCCAAGCCCTCCGGCGGTGAAGGAGAAGAGGCCGGTGGAGGCGAAGATCTTTTTGGCGGCGGCGGCGAGGAAGAAGCCGGAGGTGAAGAAGAGACCGGTGGAGGCGAAGAAGAGGCTGGTGGGGAAGATCTTTTTGCTTCCGACAACCCTGATGATAGGTCAGATGAAACCTCGGATACGGAGCTGCTTGTTTCCTCAGACTTACCGGACGACTTTGAAATTCCGCTTTTTGAAAAGGACGGTCCACCGATCAAGGCAAAGAGCCAACTTTCACGTTCCTTATACAACAACAGTCGTCGGCGTAAGGGAGGTCGTTCACGTCGTGAAACTTCAATGCCGAAGTTTGTTGGTGACGAGGGAATGCTTTCCAACAAGACGCTATTCCAAAAGGATGATCCTCATGGAGCAAAGGAATTACGCTCCATGGCTTCCTTAGGACTCGGTGAGTCAAAGCAGAATTACTCGGCCTATCGTACTTCGATGCCAGCAGATATCGCTTCGGCGTTGAGAAAATTGTCGGCAAAATTGCCGATCAATTTAAACCAACGTAAAGTTTTGTCGGAATCCGAAGAAAATGTTGAAGATTTGCTAGAAGAATCATTAATTAAGAAGGACGAACTTTGAGAGGTTAGAAATGTCAAAAGCACACAACAAAAAGCGAAACACAGCGTTGCTTTACGAATTCTTAGTTCGTTCAATTTCGACGGCACTCGTTGAAGGGGACAAGAAGTCGTCGGCCGTCGGTCTAAAGATTCTCAAAAAGCATTTCAAGCCTGGAACAGAATTGTACAAGGAGTTTAGGCTTTTCAACGCGTTGGTCAAGACTACGGTCACTTCCGACAATGTCTCAAATAGCATCATCAATGAGGCTAGAGCTGCCGTCAACAACATTGACACGAATTCATTGGATATTGAAAAGTCCAGATTGATACGTAGCATCAATCATTCCATAAACAACGAAAATTTCTACGATCAACCGATATCCAATTACAAAATGTACGCGACGATCCAGACACTTTTCAACGAGTGGAGGAAGCCACAAGGAACCAGCGATATCGTAGTGATGGCAAAGTACGAACAATCCCTTAGAGATTGGTTGCTTGAGACGAAGAACAAAAACGAACAGACGTTGACAGAAGAATCGCCAGGTACTTCTCGTCTCCTGATGAAGGTGATGATGAAGAAGCTGAACGAAAAATACAACAGTGCTCTCAATTCTGAGCAGCGCGAAATCATACGTTCCTACGCATTCTCAACAGCAAGGGAAGATCAAACGACCATAAAGCGTAAGCTGAGTGAAATTAGGACTCAACTACTTGAGTCCATGGATTCGTATACATCGAAGCACGCTGACAACAAGTTTGTTTTGGACAAAATTTCCAATGTTAGGGGAAAGATGTTGGATGAGTCCCTTGATTCTATCGATGATTCAACGGTCTCCAGGTTTATGCTTTATTCAGCGTTGAGACACGAGCTCAACGATGCAAACAAGGATGGAGAGGACAAATGAAGGATTTGAGATTACTAAATTCATACGAAATTTTCGACTACAGTCCCTCCATGATCAAGGAGTCACGCGAAAAGAACGAAGGAAAGATAGTGATGAAGGGCATCCTTCAAAAGGCCGATACTCTCAACCAAAACGGCCGTATCTATCCCATCGACGTTCTTCAGCGAGAAGTACGTAACTACCAAAAGTTTATCGTCGAGAATCGTGCGCTCGGTGAACTAGATCACCCAGATTCGTCCGTCGTCAACCTAAAGAACGTATCGCACATCGTACGCGAGGCCTATCTGGAAAACGGAGTGGTGTATGGTACAGTTGAGATTCTTGATACACCATCTGGAAAGATACTCCAATCTCTTGTGGAGAGCGGCGTCAAGCTTGGTATCTCTTCACGCGGTGTAGGGTCGACGAAGAAGCAGGGAGACTACTTCGTGGTCCAAGACGACTTCCAGCTGATTTGTTGGGACTACGTCTCCGAACCGTCGACACCTGGAGCGTTCATGCTACCGGAAGGCCGTAGGATTGAGTCAGGTGAACTTCAAAAGGTTTTTAATAAATCAGATAGGATAGACAGGATACTAAATGATATCCTCACACAACGGGAAAAGTAGAATTGACAGCAATCAATCTACAAATATTATATTTCGTATTTGATTACTGAAACAAGTGCTTATCCAACGAAATTACTGACCAAGTGCAGGATGAAGATGGCAATAACTAAGAATCAACTTAAATCAATTGTAAAAGAGTGCTTGATTGAAATCCTTGCAGAGGGCATGGGTTCAACCACAAAGCAATCCATCTCGGAAGCCACCAAAAAGGTGGCCACCTCGCCGTCCTTTGGGCAATCACAGCATCGCTCCACACCAAGCGTTTCTTCAGTCATGCAACAGACGGCCTCCAGAACGAGGATGGAAGCTGCAAAAAACCTAAAGGAGACAATCCTAAAAGAAGCTGGTGGCAATTCAATAATGGCAGACATCCTCGCCGATACGGCGGCAAAAACATTGCCAGCCATGATAGAAAACGATAGAAGCAAGGTTGTTGCGGCCCCCGTGGGCACCATCGAGCGCGCCGTGGCCGCTCATTCACCCGAGCAACTATTTGGAGAAGAAGCTGCCTCAAAGTGGGCTGCCCTCGCCTTTGCCGAACCTCCAAATAAACTTAGATGAACTTTTAAATTTCAAAATTGCTAATATTTAGCACTGGCAGGAGCATATCACATGAAGCTAACCAACGAACTTTTGAAGAAGATAATAATGGAAGAAGTTGCCAAGTTCGGCGCCGCGCGCGACGTCGAGGACGTTGAGGCTGAAGAGGTCGACGCCGACGAGCACGGTTCGGACAAGGCACTCGAAAAGAAGATCGATTACATGAAGGCGCTAAAGATTGAAGAAAATCGTCTTCGTCTTCGTCTCGAGAAGGTGGTTGAGACGCGTCGCCGCCTCGCTCGCAAGCTTTGATATTTGGACATTGAAAGGCGGATAGCAATATGGGAAGACCTGGAAGTGGCAGATACACAACATACGTACCGGTGACTACGGCGAAAACCACCCGCCTTCAAAAGCTTTTCCCCGGAGGCATGTCCGAACTATACGACGGTGAATCGTCGAATGCCAATGCAGCCGCCAAGGCAGCTACCCGAGCGGTAGGCGTCCTCAACGGCGTTGGTGATCCTGATCTGTTTGGTGCAGGCGTTGATCTCAAGTACGGCGACGCCCCCGACACCACAGAGGTTGAGTGGAAAAATCCTGGTGATCCTGCCACGGCTTATTTCCCCGACCTCAGCTCTCCCGGCCCTGGAAAGACAGACGGCGTCGATAAGGACGTCAACCCTGGATTGAACACCACGGATGTCAAGCCAAACTTCGACGCAGCCAATCCAACGGTCAATACGACCTCCCCAGCGGCGACATCGAACAGGCTTGGAACTCTTTCCATCGGAGATGACCTAGAGCTCGGAAAGAGTTCGGTAAAATAGCCTTTGCCAGAATACATAAGTAGAGAGGTAAAATGTCTAAGCAACTATATGAGGAGGCTTTAGCCGACGTCAAAAGACTGAAGGAGGTGGCTGAGGATAACGCCAAGAAGGCGTTGATCGAGGCCGTCACACCCAGGATCAGGGACTTGATAGAAAACCAACTTCTTCGTGAATTTGAAGAATCGGAAGAGGTTGGCAAAAAGGTGGGCGACGACGGCGAGCTCTTGCTCGACGACGGACTGTCCGACGAGGCTCTCACCGTGCCTCCTTCGGTTCCATCTACGACGGCGCCTTCGATGGCTGCTGCCGCCATGGACCTTACCGGCGGTGGGGTAAGCAACGTCGACGTGGCAGGTGCCATTTCGATGCCCGATGAAAAGGGTGAAGTTGTTCTTGACCTCGACGCCTTGTCACAGGCCGCCGTGGAACCGGCACTCGCTGGAGTCGAAGGGGAGGAAAGCGACATATTTGAAAACTCCAAACTGGATGTGAGCACTGGGCTTCGCATTCTCAAGGTGGAGGGCAGGGTCAATAGCCTCTCCAGATACAAGTCTAACCTGCGTAAAATGAGTGGCTTCAAGAATCTTGTTGCGGAAGCAAAAGAGGAAGTTGAAACAATTTACGGAGGAATCCAGGAATCAAGCCTGGGTGCACGTAGCAAAAAGTTGTTTGAAGCAAAGTTGGAAACTATTTACAAGAACGTCAACAAGCTCATGGAGCAGGGTATGAACAAGAAGAACATATCAGAAGATCTTACTTTCAAGGTTTCGGGCATCGAGGCGGGGGAACCCGTTGACCTCGAGGATCTCAACGTCACAATTGAAGAAGAAGAACCATCGGAGGAGGAAGGCGACGAGCTCGACCTCGGCGGTGAAGAAGGTGACGAAGACGAAGAGGTGGAACTCGACCTCGGTGACGAGGAAGAGGGCGAAGAGGAATCCGAAGAGGATGAGGATGAAATGGAAGAAGCCAAGCTTCCCATGGAGTCACGCCGCCTCGGTGACAATGTGATCGTCGAGATCGACGAAAACATGCTTCGTCGTGAGATTAAGCGCATGCGTGCCCTGCGCGAAGCGGCCGATGACGTGCAGTCGTGGGGTCATGGTCCTGGCGAAGTATCGGACGATTTTGAAGACGACGATCTTGGTGATCCGTTCCTCGATGGTGAAGTAACAACCGAAAGCCTTGAAGAATATGACGGCTTAAACGAACTTTACGAAGAGGAGCAAGGTGACGAAGGCGACGAAGGCGACGGCAAATCGATGAAGGAAGATGACCTCAATGAGATGGATCTTTCCGAAGATGACCTCAATGAGATGGATCTTTCTGAAGATATGTACCAGGCTGAAGAGACACGCGAAAAGGGAGGAAATGTTGCTCCTGATTCAATGGGCCCGGGAGCAAAAACCGGCAAGCAAAATCGTGGACCCATGGAGTCACTCCGCCGCCGCCTCGCCGCAGAGCAACGTCTGCAGACAGAAGCCAAGAAGAAGGCTCACAAGGCAAAGAAGATGAAGGAACAGCAGGCTCAGAAGGGCAAGAAGGCCGCTGCTGATGCCGCCGTCGCTAAGAAGAAGGGCAACTCGCACGCCGCTGCAACAAAGCAGAAGGAAGCACGTAGCTGCCAGAGCAAGGCCGAGAAGCTCGGCGAAGCCTACACATTCTTCGCAACAAAGTTCAACGAGTCTGTCAGCCGCGTCAAGCGTCTGCAGGCAGTCCTCGCCGAAGTTCGGCGCCATGAGGAAACCTCTAATGGTTCCTCGACAAGGTTGGCGGAGTCAGCCGATAAACTCCGTGACAAGTTGGCGGAAACGAATCTGTTCAACGCAAAGCTTCTCTACTCGAACAAGCTCCTCCAGAATGAGTCGCTCACCAAGCGCCAGAAGGCCGAGGTAATCCAGCGTCTCGACGAGGCAAAGACCGAAAGAGAAGTGAAGCTCGTATACGAGAGCCTGGTGAAGACGTTGTCGGGTGCATCCCGTCAGCTCAGCGAAGTCGCTGAACGTCGCGTCCTCGGCTCCTCATCGCAGGCAACCCGCTCGGCATCGACCCCATTGAACGAAGGCGTCGAACTCAACCGCTGGGCCAAGCTCGCCGGCATCAAGTGAACAAAGATTCGTAAACCAATATAGGAGAAATCAAAATGAAGAACTTTACACTAGACCAGTTAGTGAAGGGCATCGCCGACAAGAACGTCGGCGCCGAGCGCGCCCGTCTTACAGAGAAGTGGAGCCGCACAGGCCTCCTCCGCGGCCTCGATGGCTCGCGTCGTGAGGTAATGGCTCAGCTCCTCGAGAACCAGGCCGCCCAGGTGCTCAAGGAGAGCAACGCACTCAGCACAGGCGGCGGCAACGTCGCCGGCAGCGGACAGATCCAGGGCTTCAGCAACATCGCCTTCCCGATCGTCCGTCGCGTGTTCGGTGGCCTCGTCGCCAACGAGCTCGTATCGATCCAGCCAATGAGCCTTCCCAGCGGCCTCATCTTCTACTTGGACTACACCTACGGCAGCAACGTGGGCCAGGTGGCAGGCGACACCAACTCGACCTACACCCGCGGTCAGTCCATCTACAACAATCCAGCCGGTAAGGGCGTACGCAGCGGATCGCTCGCCACTGGCGGTATGTACGACCTCGTCGGCACGGGCTTCAGCCGCGTGACCGGCTCGATGCAGACCCTCAACCTTGCGGCCGGCACCGTGTACTCCGGTTCGTACGCCGGCACCGATGGCACCACCTGGTCCGATGGCCTCGTGCTCGCCACCGGCACGAGCTTCAGCGGCTCGAACGCCCGCCTCATGGACTTCGATTCACAGGTAGAGAACGCCCTCACGAACAACGACCTCGACGCGCTCTTCGTCTACGTGCCAACCTCGGCCGTAGTCGCCGGTGTGCCAGCTGTAGACCTTACTTCGGTCGAGCAGATGGCTCTCTTCAGCGGACTCGGCGCCAACGCCACCGCCTGGGGCGAAACATACCAAGGTGGCACAGGCGTGCTCAACCTCCGTCGCCTCAACAAGCGCGGAACGCTCACCGGCACGGGCTCCGCTCTCAAGTTCGTACCCGATGCCCTCAACGGCAACTACGTGCAGTTCGTCGTCAAGGGTGCCAACGGCCTCACCTCGCTTACTTCCGGCCTCGCCAAGCTCTCGGTCGCCGTGTCGACAGCCCTCAGCGTCGACAGCAACAGCGGCTCGACAGTGACCGTGCCCTCGTTCGAATCGGACTTCGGCGCCACGCCACAACCCGTGATCCCCGAGATCGACATCAAGATCGAGTCGATCGCCATCACGGCCGAGACCCGCAAGCTCCGCGCTCGCTGGTCGCCCGAACTCGCTCAGGACCTCAACGCCTACCACAGCATGGACGCCGAGGTTGAGCTCTCATCGATCCTCTCGGAGCAGATCGCCCTCGAGATCGACCGCGAGATCCTCAACGACCTCGTCACCCAGGCCAACGGCGCCAACTACTACTGGTCGCGCGCCCCCGGCAAGTTCGTCAACAAGACGACCGGCCAGGCAGTGACCCTCGCCTCGAGCCTCTCGATCGGACCAGCCTTCACCGGTACCGTTCGCGAGTGGTACGAAACCCTCGTCGAGACCATCATCGACGTGGCCAACACCATCCACCGTAAGACCCTCCGTGGCTCGGCCAACTTCATGGTGACCGGCCCCGACGTGGCGACCATCCTCGAGAGCTCCGTGCTCTACAAGCCCAAGTTCTCGATGGACGGCGAAGGCCAGGTGGCTTCACCCTTCACCATCGGCGCCGAGGCAATCGGCACCATCAGCAACCGCTTCACCGTCTACAAGGATCCTTACTTCAGCCGTAACAAGATCCTCATCGGCTACAAGGGCGGAAGCTACCTCGAGACCGGTTACGTGTACGCACCATACGTACCGCTCATCGTCACCCCGACCATCTTCGCTCCTGAAGATTTCACACCACGTAAGGGTGTGATGACTCGGTATGGCAAGCGTACAGTTCGCTCGGACTTTTACGGCACTGTGACCGTTTTGGACATGAACATAATTTAGTTCAAATTAACAACAACTTAGGTTGTGCTGAGAGGGATCTCACAAGGGTCCCTCTCTTTTTTTAACAATTTCTAGTAGACAGTGTATAGTTATTTTTATGGTTAGATGCAACATCTGTTCAAAAGAACTAGAAAACAACAAAGGACTGTCGTATCACACAAGCCAAATTCACGGAATGAAATTCAGCGATTATCTTGTTGAAACAACGTTGGAGGGGAAGTGGCCTACGTGTGAGTGCGGGTGCGGTGAGAAAGTCAACTTCTTTGGTGGCAAATTTGCCAAGTATGTAGGCAGTCATGGTTCGATAGGTCTCAAGAGATCAGAGGAGACACGTAGAAAAATCTCTGAAATTCAACGTGGTAAGAAACTAACAGAAGAACACAAGAATAAAATTGGAATGGGCGTTAAACAGAGATTTGATTCCGATCCACTACTTGGGGAGAAGATAAAATCGTCTTTGACAGGCAAAAGAAAATCTGAGACGCACTGTGCAAACATCAGCAAAGTTCGAAAAGAAAGACTAGCCTTAGGAGAGATAGTCATAAATCGTGACAAGATCTCTGAAACTGTCACGCAACGCTACCTTGACGGAGGTTTCGAGTGGTCCACAGGACTGCACGTGTCGAGCAAGACGGGTCGAACCTGCTGCTATCGATCGTCATGGGAAAAGATGTACATGGATGAGTTGGATCATAGAGAAGATGTGGTGGAATGGCACTATGAACCGTTCTCGATCCCATATACGCTCGATGAAAGAACAAAAAGGTACATTCCAGATTTTCAGGTCGTGCTAAGAGACGGAAGATGTCTTATCATCGAGGTAAAACCACCCGAAATGACATCCACAGAAATGAACAACGCAAAGATGATTGCAGCTAAAGATTTTTGTGCAAAGAATGGTTGGTCTTTTATCACCTGGTCTCCGGAGGCTCCTGATGGAATGCAAGCTGTGTGACTATCAAAACGAAAATCTGAAGAGGTTTTCTGACCACGTCAAGTCGTCCCATGGATTAAGCTCCGAGGATTACACCATCAAAGTTTTTCACAATGAAGTTCGTCCGACCTGCTGTCAATGTGGAGGCGACGTCAGGTACGTCTCTTTCTCCTTCAAAAAGTATTGCAAAGACCACGCCAAGTTGGCCATGAAAGAAGGAGGAGCAGTCGGAGGACAAGCCGAGGCGTGGAACAAAGGGAAGGACAAGTCGACGGATGCACGCATCGCAGCCCAATCCTTCAAAGTGATGGGAAGCGGTAACCACTTCTATGGTCGCCAGCATACCCAGGAGACCCTACAAAAAATATCCATGAGCAAGACCTTGGCAGCTATGTCACTAGAAGAAAGAATTATCCAGAGGTCAGGAGAATTCAAACTGCTGACTCCGCTCGAGGAGTATAGATCACGGCAGCAGCAGTACCTTCTTTTTGAGTGCATCAAATGTGGAGAATCGCAACCAAAGACGTTGCAAGCCTTCGAACGTGGCAGTCGATGCTATAAGTGCCATCCCATCGGAAAATCAAACTGGGAACTGTCCGTGTTCGACTATGTCAAGTCGCTATCATCGGACGCAGTCAGCGGAGATAGACGTGCGCTGTCTCCCAAGGAAATCGACATATATGTCCCTTCCAGATCGTTTGGAATAGAGTGTCACGGATTGTATTGGCACAGCGAGGCCGGAAAACCCGAGGACGAATTCGATAAGAATTTGCACCAACACAAGGCCCTCCTCGCATTCGAGAGAAACATCGACCTCCTTCAGATCTTTGAGGATGAGTGGCGGGACAAGAGACCGATAGTGGAGGGAATGATCCGACATCGCCTCGGACTGCACGATAAGAAGTGCAAGACGTGGTCGACGAAGGTGGTTGAGCTCAGCACAGAAGAACAAAGGGAATTCTTCAATGGGTCTCACGTGGCAGGGTACACTCCGTCGAGAATTTGCTGGGGTTTGAAGGATAGGGAAGGTCGGATAGTCTCATCCTTGTCTGTAAGAGTTCCTCGCCACGCTGAAAAGTACGAAAACTCTATTGAGGTAGCCCGATTCAGCAACACACCGGATATGTCTGTCCCAGGAGCGCTGTCGAAGCTACTCAAAGTCGTCCGTCGATGGGCCGCAGACAACCAATTTTCCTCGATCATGACGTACGTGGATCGCAGGATCGGTTCTGGCAAGGGTTATCTGTCGGCAGGCTTCAGCCTCATCGGATCAACAGGACCTGACTATTGGTACACGGACAACGAACTACGCTACGACAGGTTCAAGTTTAGGGCTTCCGACGGAAAATCAGAGAAACAGGTCGCGTTCACAGCAGGAGTCTCCAGGATCTACGGTTGCGGTTCTTTGATCATGTCTGCTAAAATTTGATGTTTGTCCCTGGAAAATCTACCGAGCTGAAGTTGACGCTATCGTGTCAAGCGGAGCGCGTCTAGAGAATGGTGTAATAAGAAAGGTATGAACTTTCAATGTATTTTTGAAAGTGACCTAGAGGTGGCATCCTGAGCCGGAGACAGGCATCAGTTGTTGATTATCGTTTCCTCTTGCTGAGAGTGATTTTTGTGTCGGTACTTAGGGGATGGGTCGGCCACTTTTGTCGTACAATTTTTTGAAAGTTTGTTTGCTTATTCCGTAGTCGAGTAAGACGATGCAGCCGTCTTTTGTTCGACCCCATGAATCGATTTTTGTGAAATCGGCGTTTTGAAAGCCACCTTTGTTGGAATACCTAATCAAAAAGTTTCGTAAGTACTCCAGAAAATCGTTTCCTTTGAGACAGCTTTTTGCACCAAATCCACTTCCACGCTGTGAAGATCCTCGCTTTGGTTTGGCAGTGGTTTCCATACTTTGTGATTTTTCGAATCCCAAGGTTGCGAGAAGGTCGTTCCATTCCACTCCTGCTACGTCTTCAAATTCTTTTTCGGAAGTTAGTTCTACTGCCTTTTCTGAGACGAGCCACGCGTATTCTACGGAATTGTCCATCACTTTAGTGACGATTCGATCGACGTGTGGGTCCCTACCAGCTGTAGCCTCCAGTTCATTTTGAGCGACCCCTTGTCGTCGTAGAGCGAGTTTGATGACGTAGTCTCCACCGAGGTCGTAGACTATTCGAGATGTTCCTTGTCCAATCAATTCAAGTCCAAGTTTTTCGGCGGCAGCTTGCATAGCCGAAAATTCTTTGCCCTCGTCAGCGTTGGTCCACGCTGTGTCAATTACGTCTATTTTATCTTTTGTTGATGTTGCTTTAGAAACTTGCCGTGTAGAGCTCTCCGGAGGTGCTCCGATCGATGCCGTGGTCTTTTCGGCCGGCACAGCTTCACGGAGGACGGAGCGGATGTAGTTGCGAAGTATGGTCTTCGAGTTCATTGTTGTTATCAGCCGTGGAGGAGGCCGAGCTTCCTCATGACGTATCTTTCGTTGATCATCATGTTGATCTTCTTGACCAGTTTCCTGCGTTCCAGTTTAAGTTCCTTTTTTGATTCCAACAGGGCCCGACCGCGAACCTTGGATTCTCCGAATGAGTAGCGGAATTTATTTTGTGTGGCCTGTAGCATGCCGAGGAGAGCTGCGTTGAGTTGTTGTAGTGGAGCAACGAGGCTTTCCTTTGGTTGCTTTGACTTGACGAGTTCTCCCAGCTTTGCGATTATGCCTTGGAGCTTGTTGTAGCTGGAGAAGTAATAGTCCCTTTTTTTGGAATCGAATTTTTTGTTTAGCTCGTCAGTAAAGATGGCTCTCTCCATCTTCTTTACTTTGTCGTTGTAATTGACCATCAGGTCCAGTAGCCGTCCGAGTAGATTCTTAACGAAGATTTCCACGGTGGAACGCCCTATGTTGTCCTTGCCTGCCTCGATGGCGGCGATGAGTTCGGGGATGGCGCCTCTTTTGCTGCCAACACCAAAGTCCTGTCCGCCTTCCATTCCGAAAGCCTTTGCTGCGTCGGCCGTGCCGACAAGCTTTATTAGCTCCATAGACACCTGGTCGGTGCGCGCCGCTGGGGCTGCCCTTTTCGGTGCGTCTTCGGCGGGCTTCTTTTTGAACTTATCGGCGAGGCTTTTGATGCCCGAGCTTATGCTGTCCAGGAAACCCTCGTCAAGCACCTCCGGATTCATGCGGACGTAGTTTTGGACTTCTTCCTTGATGATCGACCGGATTTGAGAGTTCTTTAACTTCATGACCAGTAAATATTGGGGTTTTTGCTTTTGTCTTTTGACAATGCGATAATTCTCGCGCGCTGAACGGATTAGAATCGGTATATGTTGGCGTCCTTACCGATTTTGCAAGAGCGTTCATGCCATGGCTGTACCAAGTGTTGCGAAGGATGGTTGGTGGCCGATATAAAGGGTCACAAAATGAGCCCGGGCAAACCATGCCTCCATTTGTCCGAGGGTCCTCTTGGGTGTTCTGATTATGCCTCTCGCCCCGTGGAGCCGTGTGTCAGGTACCGCTGTGCATGGTTGGATGATCCGCGGATGCCGTACGAGTTGCGCCCCAGCAGGTCTAATTTGATAATCACAAAGAGGGTGGCTCATGAGTTGGGCGATGAAGGCATGCGTCGGGTGGAATACCACGAGGTGGTGCGTGCGGGAGACGTGATGGATGGGGTCGATGAGGTTCTGATGGCGTGGGCAAATTCTTGTAATATCAATTTAGAATTTTTTGTTGAAGAACATTGATGGAATGATGTAGTTTGCACCGTGTGGTGCGCCGACGGATGTCAGGTCAGGAGAAGCTTGCAAAGGATCGTTGCGAGGTGTGTGGATTCGCCGAGCCTGCGGCGATCAACGTCCACCACATCATTCCGCGTTGTGATCCGAGATGCACCAACGACAACGGCAACCTGGCTGTCGTGTGTCACTCGTGCCACGATTTGGTTCACGCCGGTGAAATAACTATCATTGGTGTTTATGGATCATCGGCTGGGAGGAAGCTGATGTGGTTCCGTCGTGGGCAGCCTCCTCCTTTGGAACGTGAGTATTGGTTGATCAAGGAGAATCCGATGGTGGTGAGGATTGGAAAAAAATCTTTGTAAAAAGAAAATTTGAAAATTGGTATGTCGAGGGGATATAACAATACTACGAGTTGGCAAACAAGGTGCCAACCGATGGAGAAAATATTCATATGGTAAATCGTAGGAATCTTCGTACGCCTGTTCAGAATCGTAACGCCACCATCCGCACCCGTGAGACGCGCAATGGCAAGCTTCGTACCGAGACATTTCGTCGTGATGATGATTCGATCAGCGTTGCCGTGAGCACTGATCCCAAGAGCGATTCGACAAGTCTTTTTGTGGATTTTCCGGATGCTAGCTCGGTACGTTTTGATGGTCGTCAGGCACGAACTCTTTATCGAATCCTGCAGAAGCATTATCAGAATACCAACAAGTCGTTTTGACACGACATAAACATCAAATGATTTGATGATAAAATGTGATCGGTGGTCGTAATGATTATCGATCACATTTTTTGAGGGAAACATGAATTTGACACTAACGGCAAGGCAGCTTTTGTCTCTTTACGTGATCTTGGATCGTGCCAAGGACACTCTTGATTCAGAGTACTTTGATTCCATTGAGGAAATCAGCTCTCATCTTGAAACAAAGATCCTGGATTCTCTTTCGATGGTTGAGGGTGCAAACAGCCAAAAGATGTTTGCGACTTGGCAGAAGAAGGAGTCTGAAAAGATTCAAGAACTTGAAACGGAGTTGAATTACCTGAGAAATTCTGGTGAGGTTCTAAAGAACAAGCCACCGAGTAATCCTGGCATTCTTAGGAAGAAGAATAAGTTTTAGGGACCGAATGGTTTCGACGGGGTTGGATCGGAGGTAACGGCAAGCCTGGGTGCTCGAGGTTCCCAGATAAAAACCAAGAGACGTATAGTTGCCAACGACAACGGCTACGCTCCAGTCGCCCTCGCGGCCTGATTGGAATGGGCGACGACAGCCTAGAAACAGAAAGTCGTGAACAAATGTAGTTACCCCCTTTGTAAGGGGTGGATCGTTCGGGAGGGTGGTACCCGGACCCTTTGGATTGAGAGCTTCCAAACAAGGAATAAAACTGGGAACTCTATAGACGAGCCTGATGTCGATAAACTTAGGCTAAGCTTGTGAATGACGTTCCGATGAGAAGATTTCGGATCTGGGTTCGATACCCAGCGGTTCCACTCAAAAAGAAAGGAAAATTATGTCAGCGACGACGGAACTTTTGTATGAGGAAATTAGAAGCATTGAAAGTGAGCTTTACAGGACAACCAATCCAAAGGAAGCCGAACTTTTGAGAGCAAAGCTTTCTGAATTACGTTCGCAGTTTGTTAAGGCCAACGAGTCCCTGAATGAAAATCGTCAGGTTTTGAAGGGGTAATCAGCATGCAACCTACACAAAGGGTAGATTTATTTCAACAACCACTTGAATCAACGCGCGTCGGACCAGCACCGGTGGTCTTGAGGACGGTGGTGACGACGACAAATGCATATATTGCTGGTGGTATTCCGACAGAAGCAAAGAAGCTTGAAACCTATGTCTTGTTGTCGGCCTTGCCAAAGGAATTACAGGAGCGCGTAAAAACTGCCATCCAAGCTTTGCTAAGCAATATTTAGCTTGAATGAAGCAAGTCGGATATAGACCATTTCACGCCACTAAAAGGTTGAACAACGGTTCAGACGAAGATCATTTGCTAGACGATGTTGATAAAAACCTCGAAGAATCTCTTCGGGGTTTTGTTTTTGAATACGTTAGAAGCGTCCACTACTTTGGAATGAAGAAGGCGACAATTCCCGAGATACGTTTAAAGTTTCCAAAGTTTTTTGGTTATCTTAACGATAACTTTGCTGAATTGTTGGATGGTTGTATCTGTTCCATTCAGACCCGAGACAAGCTTGCGAACCCTATTCCGTATGTGATGTTGCCAGACCAGCATCGAACTGTGATCTCTTGGGACGTCGGTTCGTCTTCTCACAACTTTCACTACGGCGAGGATTTCAAAAGATCATTGGAGAATTTGAAGTGATTTGAAACTTCCTTGATATTTATCGTTGGAGAAGTGTATGTCCAGCTTCAACGATACCATCAACCCAACGCCGTTTGCATTTTTTGATAGCGATTCGGTATTTCAGGTCGAAGCTGACTCGATGGTGACGTTCGTCAAGCGCAAGCTTGGTGATGACGTCCTCAGCGTTGAATTGACTCGCAAGGAAATCTGGGCATGCTTTGAGGAGGCGGTCTGCGAGTATAGTCGTCTTATCCATGAGACAAAGATTAAGTCAGATTTGACGACGGTCATGGGCATAAGCACGACGACGGACTTTACGAATAAGTATGTCCGACAATCGCTCGAGTACCAGCTACGCATGGCCGATCCCTACGCCACCGAGGCGTTTGTGGGAGGATCTTATAACGCGATCTTGGGTTACTTTGAACTTCAAAACGGACGTCAGGATTACGACATATACACAGAGTTAAAAGACGTAGTCTCAGGAACGCTGATCTATGACAACCTTCCCTCCGGCTCCAAGGGTAAGCTCAAGGTCGTGGAACTGTTCCACTTTGAACCGTTGGCGGCACAGACGTTCCTCCTCAATGCGAGCAACATCACCAACTTCCTGGCGACAAACTTCAATTACGAGTCGTACGTCAACTCGACCGTATTCTACGTGTTGCCGATCTTTGAAGACGTGCTACGTCGTAGCATGTTAGAGTCGGCCTTCAGGGTCAGGCGTTCCAATTATAGCTACGAAATACTCGGTTCAAAGTTGAGGATTTACCCTATCCCCACGACCGACCTGCAGACGGGTCGTTTGTACATGAAGGTCATGCCTCCGCACGATCCACTCAATCCATCGGCCTTCACAGACAACTCCGTAAACGGCGTCTCAGGCCCAAACAATATGTTGTTGGATAACCTACCGTACAATACGATAAACCAACCAGGACGTCAGTGGATACGCCAGTACACCTTGGCGCTGTGCAAGGAACTGCTTGGTTTGATTAGATCCAAGTTCTCCAGCATCCCTATTCCCAACGCGGACCTTCAGCTCAATGGCGACGCCCTCGTCTCTCAGGGGCGTGACGACAAGGAAAAATTGCAGACGCAGATGAAGGAGTTTTTGGAAAACATGACACGTGCCAAGCTCTTGGAAAACGATGCTTTGGCGGCTGAAAATCTAAACAAGCAACTCAAGTACATACCGATGCCATTGGGCAAAGCCGTTACTATTGGGTGATTTATGGCAAGACTTTTCATAACACCCAGAGAATTAAATTTCATATCCGACATCACCAAAGAGATCGTCAAGGACGTGATAGGTCAAAAGATCTATTACTATCCCATCTCCGAGATAAAGACCAAGACGCACAATCTGTACAACGAAGCTTTGAAGAAGGTGTATGATAATCCCATCATAATTGATGCCCTCGTAAACAACGAGTTCCAGACCGACACAAAGATCGACAAGTTTGGTGTGGATGCACAGTATAAGATAGAGGTTTACATACAGCATAGGGACCTCGTCGAGAAGGGGATCAATGTCAGCATTGGTGATTTCTTTTCTTTTTCCGACGTGTTTTACGAGATAACTGAACGCGTCTTCATGCGCAACATTTATGGACAGGCCGAGCACCGCGACGGCGTTAGAATCGTTGGAACCAAAGCACGTCAGGGTCTATTCGATGCACCCGTATTGGGCCCGACCGACATCCGTTACACGGATCCGGATGCGGTGCAAGAGACTTTCGTACAGCAACGTGGTATTGAAACAGATTCCGACAATCCAATTGGAGATGTGAGGGACCTGGTCAAAAACGGTGTTTTGGATAATCCACTCTCTGGACAGAGGGAGGTTTCTCCGCGGGGCGACACGACTGGTGCTGGATCTTCTTTTTACGATGAGGATTGATAATGACTACCAGATTTAACGCAAAAGACAAGGTCAACTACGGCGTCCCTGGCGTCAAATCTGGCTACGACGGTCTAAGGAGCGATCTCTACATACCTTCATGTGGGATAGAGGACGTAGATCAATCGATCTTCAATCTGTTCGAGAAGGAGATCCAGATAACGGTTAACGGTAAGGATTCCGTCGAATCAAAGAAAGTTCCGGTCATCTTTGCGGCGGGAGAGAAGTGGGCGTTGCTGAAGCGCGGTAAAGCCTTAAGAGATAGAAACAATTCTTTGATCATACCGTTGGTCACCATAACCCGTACTTCGGTGACGCAAGACATGTCTTCCGACATCGCTGGTCGTGGTATAAATCAGCAGACGGGTGAGCTGGTGGTGAAGCGTCGTCTTGATGAATCCGATAGAAATTATCAAAACTTGATCAACCGCAATTTGATCGTGAAGCAGAACAACGTTGCGCTCAACCCGGACAATTCCATGCTCACCCAGTTGAGCACGGACCGTCAGGTCGGATCGCTTTCTACGTCACCGGAAGCCGTTTCTGGAGGTCTCCTAAAATCAAATAGGAAAAATAACATATATGAGACGATAGTCGTTCCTTCGCCACAGTTCTACACGGTGGTCTACGAGGTTGTTGTTTGGATGCAGTTCATGCAACACCTCAACCAGGCAACCGAAAAGCTGATGTCGTCTTTCTTGCCTCAGGCACAGTCCTGGAAATTGACGACTGATAAGGGTTATTGGTTCATTGCCTCTCTCGATGGAGGTTTCGACATGGAGAACAACTTCGACGATTTATCTGGTGCGGAGAGGTTCATCAAGCTGAAATTCAACGTCAAGGTTCCAGCATACGTTTGGGCCTCGTCGGCTCCAGGCGTTCCAGTGCCAGTGAAAAGGTATGTTTCTTCTCCGATAATAAAGTTTGAAGTCGGGACGACCAACCCTTTCCCTTCGTCAAACGAACAGGAACAATTTTCAAACAACATGTTGCTCGGCAGCGACGATCCGACCCTCCCCCTGGAGGAAAAGAGGAACTCCAGAGATGATCAGCGGAGTCCTGGCTGGAACGTGGGCAAGGTGCAGCCATCCAATGCCGAGACACAAATTGATGCAAACGATCCGGCATTGTCGACCCTCCCAAGAGGCGTCGGTCCGTATGCGTACAATAGGATCAAACAACCTGACGGAAGCTATAAATACATAAAGGTCATCAACATAAATTCCGCATCTGGCGAAACTACGTACATGGCCGGCAGCATCGACGACCTAAAATTGACCCCAGTATAAGTTTGAATGGTTTCTTGAGAAATCGTCGATATTTATTGAATGTCTGTGAGTCCTAATAGCAAGGAGAACTGCGATGTCAGAGCAGGTATTTAGATCACCAAATTTTTATGAACGAGAAATCGACCTTTCTGTCCCGGCCGTTGGCGGACCGGTTGGCATCCCCGCCGGTGTAATCGGACCATCCAACAAGGGTCCGGCCTTCGTTCCGATCACGGTCGCCAACTTCAACGAATTCGTTCAAAAATTTGGCAACCTCGATCCGAAGTACTTTGGCCCATACGCTGTCAACGAATTCTTGAAGAATCGTACAGCATTGACGTTCATGCGCGTCCTCGGGGCTGGTGCCAACTCGACCCTCGCCGACATAACGGCAACGGCGCAGAAGGGCACCGTGAAGAATGCTGGTTTCGCTCTCCTGGGGCAGCCTGTTGCCGATGGTCGTCACACGGCCGTTGTACAGTTTCTGACGGCACAACATACGATCTCGGCGCAGGAAGCCTACGGCATGCCGATGTTCAGCGACAACGATTCGTTCCCCGGCGCGTCGAGCGGCTCCGAGGTCCCCCTCGTCCGTGGTCTCATCATGGTTCCCAAGGAATCAAGGGTGATGGTCCTCAACGGCGACGAAAACACCCCGGCGTCGATCGATTTCATTGATGACGAAGCCGAAGTGAAGACCGTCAACGGCAAGGCACGTTTCAAGATCGTCATCTCGTCTTCTTTGGGAACGACGTTCTCCAACGACGATGGCAAGCCAGGCCTCAAGATCCTCACGGCTTCTTTCGATCCGACTGCCGACGATTACTTCGCCAAGATACTAAACAGGGATCCGGACAAGTTCTATTCGTCACAGCACTTCCTCGCCGCCGACTTCGCCGTCGATGATCAGGTTGCCTCGGTCGCCAACGGCAACTTCGTCGCCGTCCTCTCGGGCTCGGCCGCCAAGAGCTCCAACTCTGGAGATTCTACGCTTACTTTCCGCGAAATGTTTGGTTCGTACAACACACGTTACACCGCGCCGCAGACGTCATGGTTCATATCGCAACCATTCGGCAAGACGGAGTACGACCTGTTCAAGTTTGAGGCGATCGACGATGGTGAGTACGCCAACCAACTCTACAAGATCTCGATCACGAACGTCAAGGCTTCGACGGATATGACCAAGCCGTATGGAACGTTCAATGTTCAGATCCGTGACTGGAACGACAACGACATCACCCCAGTCATCATCGAGGAGTTTTCAAACTGCTCCCTCGATCCGGATTCTGAGAACTACATCGCCAAGCTGATCGGCGACCGCAAGGTGTTCTACAACTTTGACGCCGTTGACCCCCGTGAACGTCGTCTCAACGCTTCGGGCATGTACCAGAACGTTTCCAAGTACGTCAGAGTCATTGTTTCCGAAGGTGTGAAGGACAAGCAGATTCCTGTGAACTGCCTTCCGTTTGGTTTCCATGGACCAGAGTTGCTGAAGACGAACGACAACCTGTCGGCTCTTGCTGATATCCCAGCAGGCGTCAGCCGCCTCACTGGCGTCGGTGCCGCAGGCCTGCATTCGTTGACTGGTTCGGTTCTCCCTCCGGTCCCTTACCGTTACAAAGTAACTCGTGGTGAGGTATCGACCACTTCGGCTGTGGCCGGAGCCCCTGGTCCCAAGGAGGTCACCCTACCGCAACTTTACTGGGGCGTCAAGTTTGAGAGAAATTCGACGAATGAATCAATCGAGGTTCTCAACAACAACGTTGTCGCTGAAAAGAACAAGCTTCTTGACTCGATGACGCGCTTCATGGGCGTGGCAAAGCTCGACACAGTGTACACCGGTTCCGGTGCCGACATGTTCAATAACAACAAGTTCACCCTGGCCCGCGTCGCCTTCGGCAACGGAAACCTATCCGATCTGACCGGTTCGGCGTCACAGCACATGAAGGAGGCAGCCTACCTCCGTAACGCCGTCGTCAATCCGACGAGCTACAACGTGAACGACGGCGTGATCGATAGGGTGACGATGGCCTCTCTCCTTTCGATAGCAACATCTTCGGCTGGCGCCTCGACGTTCAACCGCTTCTCTCCGTTCGCCAAGTTCACCTCGTTCATGTACGGTGGATTCGATGGAACAAACTACCTTGATCGCAACGCTCGCCGTATGAACGATAAATCCGTTTCTTTCGAGGCTGATCTTGGCGCCGTAGGTGGCGCTTCGACGAGCTTCGTTCCAAGCGGTTTCGCAACCAATCCCAACGGTTCTGGCAAGAACAACAGCAACGTCGCTTCGTACTCGACGGCGATCGACATCATGACCGATCCATACACGGTGGGCATCAACATCCTATCGGTACCTGGAATCCGTGAGCCTTACCTCATGGATCAGGCGTCGACGAGGACAAAGGACTACGGCCTGGCGCTTCATCTGATGGACATCCCAGCTTACGACGACGACGGTTACAGAATCTATGATGATTCAACGTCAAAGCCGAACATTAAAAAGACGTCCAATAACTTCGATGATCGTGCAATCGACAACAACTACGTTGCGACATACTTCCCCGATGTTTACGTCGACGACGCCGTCAACGTACGCAAGGTGAAGGTACCCGCCTCGGTGGCTGCCCTCGGTGCGCTTGGTTTCAACGACCGAGTTTCTTATCCGTGGTTCGCTCCCGCCGGCTTCAACCGCGCTGCCCTCGACTTCGTGACGAACGTCGGTGTGCGCCTCAACGTCGGTGACAGGGACCGTCTATACGATTCACGCATCAACCCAATCGCGACATTCCCACGCTTGGGCTACGTGATCTATGGGCAAAAGACCTTGCAGTTGACGAAGTCGGCCCTCGATCGCGTCAACGTACGTCGTCTCCTCCTCGAAATCAAGAGGATAATCATCGGAATCGCGAACAGGCTCGTGTTCGAGCAGAACACCCCAGCCGTACGTAACCGCTTCGTGGCCGACTCTGTTTTCCAGCTCAGCCTGATCCAGACACAGGCCGGCATCGAAGCGTTCCAGGTCGTCATGAACGAGACCAACAACACACAGGCCGACATCGACCTAAACCGCCTCAACGGCAGAGTCGTCGTCGTGCCGACAAGGGCGATCGAATACATCGCAATCGATTTCATCGTGACAAACGCCGGCGTGCAGTTCGTTTGATGAATTTGACGGTGGACCGAATAGTTAGCATCTAGGTTAGGAGCTAAAATGTCACAGCTAAAATTGGGAGCAGCAGGCGTAACAGCAAAAGAGATCGATATTTCCGGACCGGTTTCAGTTCAACCCACCGGAGTGCCGGCCGGAGTTATCGGTACAGCAAAGAAGGGCCCGGCGTTCGTGCCGATCAACATTGGATTGCTTTCGGACTTCCAAGCAAAGTTTGGAAACGTCGACAGCAATCACTTCGGTCCGCTCGCCGTCAAGGAATGGCTACGTAGCGCAAGGTCGGCGACGTTCCTTCGCGTACTTGGCGTCGGTAATGGATTGGCTAGGGTTGAGACCGGCTCCAAGGCTGGATCGGTGACCAACGCCGGTTTCGTCGTCGGTGAAAACCTCCCAAGCGGAGTCGTTGGAAAGCTTGATGCAAATCCGTATGCGAACGCAAACGGCGAACCAGGAAGGACCTACTTCCTCGGATGCTTCATGTCGGAGTCAAACGGATCGACGTTCCTGAGCGACGCCGGCCTGCAGGTTGGAACATCGGCCGTTCCGATCATCAGAGGTGTCCTCATGGCAGCCTCCGGTGTACTCATGAAGCTCTCCTCGTCGTTGGTGGGTGCAGCAAGCTCCGCACCTCTTCCGACGACGGTGGGCTCGACGACGGCGCCAACGTTCGGTGCAGCTATCGGAACGGTGAACAAGGCCAATACGGCACAGGAGTTCACGCTTCTCCTCAACGGTCACAAGGGACTCGACGAGAACAACCCAAACTTCATGACCGCGTCGTTCGACGTCAACAGCCCAAGCTACTTTGCCAACGTATTCAACAGGAACCCATTCAAGCTTCAAGAGAAGGGACACTGCCTTTACGCACACTGGGACATCCACTCGGCGGTCGCCGCTCTTACAGGCACGGGCGTCATATCGGGTTCGCATGGTGCGGGCGGCGATGGCAGCGTCTTCGGCGGCAAGACCGGCCTAGAATCGGCCGCGTTTATTGTGACGTCGAGTCTTGCACGCGATACAAGCACGGTCACTGTACCCAACTTCGAAGCGTTTGAGGATAGGTTCTCGTATGCCAAGTCACCGTGGATAATATCACAAAAGTTTGGTGGAAAGCCAACCAACCTCTTCCGCTTCCACGCCCTCGACGCCGGCGCCGACATCTCGTCGCTGTACAAGATTTCGGTCAGCAACATCACTCCATCGGCAGATCCAAACAACAGGTACGGTTCTTTCACCGTCAACATCAGGTTGTGGAGCGATCGTGACAATCAATCGAAGTCGGTGGAAAACTACACGGTGGACCTGAATCCGGCCTCGCCAAATTACATCGCCAAGAGGATCGGCGACATCTATGCTTACTACGACTTCGACCGCGATGAAGACGAACAAAAGCTGGTGATAGAGGGAGATTACCCCAGCTTCTCCAACTATGTTCGTGTCGAAGTACACCCCGACGTCGTCAACGGCTACGTCGATGAGACGGCTCTTCCGATGGGTTTCCGTGGCATAGCCCACCTCGTAACGTCTGGTTCCGCGGTGTTCCCGGCGCTTCCAGACAACGCGGCGGGCGGCGTTTCGGTGCTGAACGGCGGTGCATTGAACCTGGGTGTCCTAAAACAAGCGACGACTCCTCCGCTACCTCTGCGCAAGAAGGTTACCGACGGTGTGATCGGATCACAGTTTGAAAAGGCCAACAACTCCTATCACTGGGGTGTACAGTTTGAGAGGGTAGATCTTCCGGCAGAGCCCAACAAGCTCGTCACACCGGACGCTTCGATCGGCTCATTCGTTAAGTACTTCCCCAGCTACGCGACAGCCGACATGCCGTTCCTCCTTGGCGACAACGCCGGCGTGGCCGACACGGCAGCCAACGGCATCCTCGATTCCGATCGCTTCTGCAACAACGTCTTCAGCCTCGAGAACATCCAGGTCGTCACGGGCTCCGGTGCCGGAGCTGCTGCCGATCCGCTGAAGTGGTCCGATGCAGTCTACGTTAGGAAGGGCACGATTGCCGACACCGACACGGGTACGAGAGCCTTGAAGGTCTCCGATCTCTCGTCGACAGACAACCGTCGCTATGCCAAGTTCACGTTCGTCCTGCAGGGCGGCTTCAACGGCGTCAACATCTTCGATGAGGATGAGTCAAAGCTGAACAACAACGCCGTAAGCAGCGACATGGTCGCCACTAACGGTCGTCTCCTCAACAACGGTCCGAACGTCAAGGCGTACACCAAGGCCGTCGACATCATGAAGAACACTTCGAACCTGGACATCCAACTCCTCGCCATCCCCGGCATCCGCAACCCGATCGTGACGGATTACGCGACGGTGGCCACTGAGGAGAGGTTCGACGCCCTCTACATCATGGACATTGAGCAGTATTCCGAGGAAGGTATCGATTCGGAGTACGAGGTACGCAAGGACAACCAGATCGTTTCGGTCGCCAACACGGTGGAGAGCTTCGTTGATCGTAACATCAACTCGTCGTTCGCCGCGGCATACTTCCCCGACGTACTGTACAAGGCTTCCGATAAGAACGCGTTGGTTCCTCCGTCGGTGCTCGTCCTCGGAGCCCTGTCACTAAACGACGCTGTCGGCCACCCATGGTTCGCCCCGGCTGGCTTCACACGCGGCGCTCTCCCAGCGGACGCGCTCGAGGCGAGGGTCAAGCTCAAGGAAGAGGACCTGGATTCGTTGTACAACGAGAGGATCAACCCTCTCATCGCCTTCCCAGGTTCAGCCTCGGGTCTCAATCCTGCCTCTGGTCTCGTGGTGTGGGGACAGAAGACGCTGCAGCTCGCCGCCTCGGCGCTCGACCGCGTCAACGTCCGTCGCCTCCTCATCGAGATCCGTCGTCAGGTACGCGAGATCGCACAGACGATCATCTTCGAACCAAACAGAGAAGCCACGCTTGCGGCGTTCTCTGCCGCCGTCACCCCACGTCTCCAGAGGATCCAGGCCCTTGCTGGTCTCGAAAGGTTCCGCGTCATCATCGACTCGTCGACGACGACCCAGCAGGACGTCGAGAACAACACGGTCCGTGGCAAGATCTACGTCCAGCCGACAAAGAGCATCGAGTTCGTCAGCCTCGACTTCGTTGTGGCCAACAACCTGCAGCAGGTGACGTGATAGTGGGTCGAGGTTGCCTCCAAAAGCGTTTTGAAAAATGCTGCGGAGGCAACCTCGGTCAATAATCGCAGGGTGATTCAAGATTGCAGAGTTTTTTTCTAGGAATGATATTTAGATAAGCAAAGGTAACAGGAGAACAAAACCATGGCTGAGACACTTGACGTTACATCGATGATTCCGAATAAGTTCGAGCCGAAGCGCAAGAATCGCTGGATACTGATGATTGAGGGCATCGACGCTTACATCGTGAAGACGGCGGCACGTCCGACGATCTCGACGGAAGAAGTCGAAATACCGTTCATCAACTCGCGTCGCTACCTTGCCGGCAAGACTTCCTTTAGCAACATCACCGTTACCCTTCACGATCCGATCGCCCCAAGCGGCGCTCAGCAGGTGATGGAGTGGGTACGTACACACTTCGAGTCCGTGTCGGGTCGTTCCGGCTACGCCGACTTCTACAAGCGTGACATCCAGCTCAAGCTCCTTGATCCGGTGGGAACCGTTGTCGAGCTCTGGGACTTCAAGGGTGCCTTCATCATGGAGGCAAACTTTGGTGAAGTTACGTATGAGGACGGTAACCCGATGGAAATCAGCCTCCAGCTCCGCTACGACAACTGCGTGCTTCAGTACTGAAAGACACGCAACTTCGTTGTTCGACGGTCTCTCACGGGAGACCGTTGTACATTTAACAACAAATTGGATTGCAAGAATTTTGAGGCATAGACGCAGGGTTTGGACTACAGTCCATACCTGCTTTTCGTCGTGTTGTAGATGCTTAAGGCTTCGGATTCGTCTATTGCGCGGTTGTACGTTAGGACTTGGGAGACGCTACCGTTCAAAAAGTTGCCTGCCCCATAACGCCCAATGTTTGTCGATCCATCTCCGACATGGGCCGTCTTGTTTGCTGTATATGCGCTATCGAACGTTCCGTTTATGTAAAGCTTCATGCCGTCGGCGGTGGTATATGTCAACGCTGCGAAATACCAAACGCCGGCTGAAAAGCTGTTGGTAGATTCGTATTGGGTGAAACCGACCCAGTTCGAATGTCCACTGTAAAGCTTGTTTGTTCCGGCCAAGTACATGAAGTGCCCGCCAGTTTCACCACTGATCAAATTGTTGTCGCTGGTCGTGTCGGCCAGGTTAAACCAAACGGCTTTTGTATATGCCGCAGATGGGACGACGTTTGTACCACTGACGGTGGCGCTCTGACTAGACACTTTTGAAAACGTGATATATCCACCGTTATTTGAAGAAAAAGTCGGTGAGTTGATGAGCGTTGCATCGTTTGCGGTTGGATTGTTGGCGAGATCGTACCATGTGTTGCCGGAACCAGAATAGGAAGTGGTGTTGCCTGCGTCTAGGTGAAGTAACAGACCATCGTTGGGAATGCCTCTGGGTGCGGAGCTGGAAAATCCTATCCCAAAGCCGCTCGACAGCGTTAGACTGAAAGATTGGTTGAATCCGTTGCTTCCCATTTCAACCGACGCCACCAAATCCGTTGGAACCGGTCAACGGTATCATGTTCTTCTCGGGGATGAATGTCAGTCCAGCTATAACGGAAAACGACGTCGATGCCCCGGAGCTTCCCGACAAGAACACTTTGTTTACCCTAATGTCGGCACCGAAAGATTCCGAACCGCTGAGGATGAAGTAGTTTGAATTGGAAGGATTGAGTCCATTTTCGGTAAAGCTGATTGCGAAACCCGACGATGTCGGACCAGTGTTCTTCACAATCAAAAATCTCGTCGCGTATCCAAATCTAATTTCTTTCACCTGTCCCAGAGCCAGTGTCGATGAAGTGACGTATGGAGTCGCTGAGATTACGTACGCAGTCGAGTTTCCTTCGCCTTGCTGAGCGTGATTTAATGCCATATTCTTTACTTTGCCTCAAAAATTTGGGTTTGCTATAGATATTACTCCGCTTTTTGCGGATGATGTTCACGTTTAACATTTTACATACCACACAGTCACAAATAAATTCGAAAGAGGAGTTACAAACAATCTATGTCCGACCAGCGCGAACAGCGAAATGCTATCTTTGGCAACGCCAGCACCAATCCACCAGTACCAGCCGGTATCGATCCTCGTATGCCGATGCAGTCGGCCGCAGACAAGCTGAAGGCTGAGTTCGGTTTGGATATTCCGACGGAGCTGGTGCCGCTTCCGTCGAACGGAAAGGTCTATCCCGTTGGTACCTCGCTCCACTCCACAGAGACAGTGGAAATCAGGCCAATGACGGCCCGTGAGGAGGACATCCTCACCTCCCGTGCCCTCCTCAAGAAGGGCACTGTCATCACAGAGCTGATTCGTTCTTGTTTGATCGATCGTAGCATCAACGCCAACGAGCTCCTCACCGGCGACCGTAACGCCCTCATGGTGGCGATACGCATCACCGGCTACGGTCCGGAGTACAACACGGAGATCGAATGCAACGAATGCAACGCCAAGATGGAGCATTCGTTCGATCTGTCGTCTCTCCCCATCAAGAGGCTGGAGATCGAACCGGTCGTCACTGGCAGCAACCTCTTTGAGTTCGCCTTGCCATATAGCAAGAAGGTCGTAAAGTTTAGGTTCCTCACCGGCCGTGACGAGGAGGAGATTGCCGTGATGAACGAGAAGCAGAAGAAGCTTGGCTTGAACGCCGAGTCGAACATCACGACCAACCTTCTCCATTCGATCGTGTCGATCGAGGGCATCGACGATCGTTCAAAGATCGCCAACTTCATCAAGCACATGCCAGCCCGTGATTCGCTCGCCCTACGAAACTATATCAAGAACAACGAGCCAGGTGTCGTCATGCGGCAGGAGACGACGTGCCCATCCTGCAGCCACTCAGAGGAGGTGTCCATGCCGTTGGGCGTCAACTTTCTTTGGCCTTCAGCCGCAAGATAAGGAACAGCTGATACTGGAACCCTCCTTCCTGTTGATGTACTACGGAGGGTTCCTTTGGCGGGAGACGTACAACCTCCCCGTGACGTACAAGCGTTGGTTCATCGAAAGGATAGTCAAAGAACTAAAACAGACTTCCGACGATGGATCGACGCAAACCAAGGCGCTCCACCAAAACTCCCCCGATGTGAGGACGATGCAGGGCAAGGCACGTCCACAGACGCCGTCTCGGCTGCGACGTTTCACATAGGATGGTTCGCTTTATTGCGATGCTATATTTAGTTGTGGCATTAGCAAGATCACGGAGAGAAGCAATATGGAGACTAAGCAACCGCTCAACGAGCTACACGTCAGCAGCCTTTTTGGAAAGCTCTTCTACGCTACGTGTGCGGCGTGGTTGGTCGGAAAGCTGGTCAACACAAAGTTTCGTGGTTCACGTGAGCAGGCCGAGGTCCTCGCCTCGGCCCTCATCTCCTCCAGGAAATTTCAGGATGAGTTGAACCGCCCCGGTGCGACGGTGGAATCTGTCGTGCAGAAGCTCGGGGTCAAGCACATGTCGGCCGTTCAGTTTGAGAAGACGTTTGGCGTCCCGTGGCCCCTTTGAGGCGTGTGACCGACGAAAGGGTAAAAAATGGCCGCCAACAATAAAGATGCACTCACACCCGAGCAGAGCAAGGCGGCGCAAGCCATTGCTGCCGTCATGGCAAAGCTTGCCATTGATTCTGAAAAGGCTTTAGAAAACCTCAGGGGTCAGGCCAAGGCGATGCAGGAGATCTGCGAGGCGATGAAATGCTTCGAGTCTTCTCAGGCGATCCAGAACGTCAACCAGCTTGCCGCTGCCATCGGAGGAGTTGGAGACATTTCCAAGACCGCCTCGGCTTCAATAATAGAGTTGGGTCGTAATACGCAAAATCTTGCTGGTAACGTGGGTGCCTTGGGTGGACAGATCGGTTCTGCCGGGAGGCAAACGAAAGAATTCAGCAAAGAAGGAAAGAGTTCGGCCCGTGTTCAGAAGGACCTCGCTGCGGCCCTTGATAAAACCAAAAAAACATCGCTTGCTTTGTCTGTCGCTCTTGGAGCGTTGATTGGTGCGTACGACGGCCTAAAAGCCTCCATTGGTGCCACCTTGGCCGTCAGCAAGGGCATTCTGGGTTTTTTTGGTTCTATGGTTTCGGCCGCCTACAGCGTCGCCAAGTCTATCGTCGCCATACCGTTTAAGATGCTGGGATCTTTGGTCGAGATGGCCGATCAGGGAGGCAATAGCATCAGCGAATTCGCCGAAGCCATCAATGGCATGAGGAAAGAATTCGGCGCCTTGTCAGGGCCGACCAACAAGGCGATCATGGGCACCGCAACGGCGATGAATAACCTCACGATAGCCGGTACAAGCACGTTCCAGGTCTTCGGAAACGTGGCCGAGAGGATGAAGATGTTGACGGAGCTGTACGCTTCATCCGGTCCAAATCTGAGAAGTTTTGCCCAAGAGATTGAAAAGGGTAACGGTGCGGCACTGGCTATGCAGAAGGGCCTGGGGCTGACGGCCGAAGGCATGGAGACTTTGGCTTCCATTTCAAAGAGCAGTGGTAAACCATTGTCGGAAACTTTGGTCAATATAACCAAACACGCCGACCACATGGCAAAGGCTTTCAAGCTTGATGCAAAGGTTATCTCCAGGGAGATAACCAAGGCTGCTAGTGACTTTAAGAACTTCGGTAACGTCTCAATAAAAGAGATGGGCATCGCTGTCACTTACGCTCAAAAGCTCGGCCTTTCGCTGGACAAAATAACCGGAACGATGGACGCATTCGGTACGTTCGATGACGCTGCTGACAACGTTTCCAAACTCAATGAAGCGTTTGGCACCAACATTGACGCCATGGAGATAATGCAGGCGGAGACACCAGAAAAAAAATTGGAGCTACTCCGCAAAGAAATGCGCAAGGCCGGAATCGATGGAGAAAAGCTCAATCACGCCCAACGGAAATTAATATCGTCGGCGGCGAATTTGGATGACCAGACCATCATCTCCGCGATGTCGACAAAAAACTATGGCGTTTCTCTCAAGGAAATACAAAAGGAGGGTGGAAAAGCCGAGAAGAAGACCCTAACGCAGACCGAAGCGATGGAGAAGCTCGCCGACGCCATGGAAAGGATGTTGAAGTCTGGGGAAAGCTTGACGGGCGGAAAAGGTTTGTTTGGATCCTTTTTGGCCGGTGTAATGAAGGGAATAAATATGTCCCCGGAACTCATACAAATGTTGGGCGCTGTCAAGCGTGCCATCGGGGCCTTCTTCGTTGCAGGAATCGAGGTCGGCAGGAAGTTCGTCGCTCTATTCCCAGGAATCAAGGATTTATTTTCGGCGATAACAAAAATCTTCAACCCAGCAAAAGTGACCCAGATGACGAAGGGTGTCACTGCGGCGTTCACGCAATTTTTCAAGGACATTGGCGACCCTAACAGCAAGAACTCGTTCGGCAAGCTGATGGAAAACTTACAAAATTCATTCTTCAACTACTTTAACAGCAACACCAAGGAAGGCAAAGAGGTAACAAACGCTTTCAAAAAGATTTTCTTGACCATCGTTCGTATCATTGGCGAGGCCATTCCGTACGTCATGCGACAGGTCACCAAAATTGCCTTGGCGATAACCGAGTTCATCAAAAACCCCAAAGCGTACCTTGAAAAACTTGGTGGAGGTGGGGGAGACTCCGGTTTTGGTAAAGTTTTTTCCGAAGCATTTCAAAACATCAGCGAGGCTTGGCCAGCGTTGAGGGATGCCCTAAAGGATTTGTTTCATGTCGCTTTTGATAAGTTCAAAACCGTCGTGATGCCAATGATAAAGGAAACGCTGCTACCGATAGGCGAAAAGATACTCAAATATTTGGCGACAGGTTTTGCGATTAGGACCGGGATTACAATGCTAATTGGCGCATTGCTTGGTGTGTTGAAGAATGCTTTGCTTGGTGCCATTGAGGCGTTGTTCACTGGCGGTGGAGAAGGTTTGACCGCGAGATTTGCAGGTGGCATGAGAAAATTGCTTGGTCCAACGCTTACAAGGGTCTTGGGAAAGGCGTTTGTTGTAACGGCCATAGCTGATGCAGCAATAAACATCAGCAAGTCAATGGAGGAATTTACCGACGTACTCCAAAAGAAAGGTTTCGACCCCGCTACATCTAAGATTGCTGCAGGTACGACAGGTTTGATCAATACTATCACCTTTGGGCTTCTTCCAAAGGATCTTCAATCAAAGATAGCCGAATCAGTTGCACAAATTTCCGAAACCATCTTTAAAGCCTTGGACAATTGGTTTGGACCAGGATTTTCCGATTCCGTAAAAAAGCTTTTTGCATCTTTCTTTGACTTTTTTGCAGGGGTTGGTGATTTGCTATTAGGTCTTTGGAACAGCGATCAAAGCAAGGTCGATGCTGCTTTCAAAAAGATAGGTGAATCTCTCTGGGGATTTTTGATGGGAGCGATAGAGTTTGTTGGAAACCTCGCCATCAAAATTGGGCCATTGTTGCTTTCTTACTTGTCCTCTGCGATTGGTTGGCTTCTTGACAAAATAAGCATGGTGCTTGAAGGACTAAAAAGCTCACCCGTCTTGAGAATAATCGTCGGCATTTTTACCTTTGGTTTGTCCGAGGTGCTAATTTTCCTAGCGCCAGCCATCAAAAAAATAGGTGAATTGTTTACCAGCATTGGTGATTTCTTCAAGGACGTTTATGAAACCGTAAAGCAAGTGAACATTACCCAAATGTTCAGGGACATCGGCGACGCAATTGTTGAATTTGCAACAGACGTTTGGAATAAAATTACTTGGCTGGCAGATGTTATTACGTTGCCATTTAGATTGTTTTACGACGGTGTCAAAACAATCATCCAGGCGGTGTGGGAAGAAGTAATCAGCCCAGTGATAGGTTTTATCGCTGAATGGCGCGGGAAGTTGTTGGATCTTTTGCTTTGGCCGTTCAAAAAAGCATATGAATTTTGGATTGGAATACAAACTTGGGTATATAACAACATTTACTCTCCTATTGTCAACGCCGCCATAAATTTTGGTACCAAACTTCTCGAATGGCTTTCTATGCCGTTCAAAAAGATGTATGAAGTCTGGATTGGGGTCCAAACTTACTTATTGGAAACCTTTGCCAACCTTCTGGAAAGCTTCAGAGTATGGGGAAACAAAGTTCTCACAATCCTTACCGACCCTCACACGAAAGCCTGGGACAAGATAAAAAAGGTTCTTTCGTACATTTGGGATGGTTTCAAGGAGCTTCCTGGAAAACTTGTCGATTGGGGTAAAGGGCTACTTGAAAAGATTACAAATCCGTTTAAGGACGCGTGGGCTTGGGTAAAAGAAAACTTTTCCATCGAAAAGTTCAAGGAAATTGGTGGGAATATCATCGATGGCATCAAACAAAAGCTTTCGGAACTAAAGGAGACCGTTACCAAGCCTTTCAAGGATTCTTGGGAAGGCGTCAAGTCTTTGTTGGGTATCAACTCACCGTCCAAAAAGTTTGCTGAATTGGGACAGAATGTCGTTGATGGATTTTCCCAAAACCTTGGAGATATATTTGATACCGTGACAGCTCCGTTTGATTCTGCATACGAAGCCGTCATCAAGCTGATTCAAAGTTTCAAGGACATGGCGAACAAAATCTTCCTGATTTTGACCGATCCATTCTCCAATTCTTCACAAAAGATCGACAAAATCTTTGGTGAGATGAAGAGCTTCTTTGAAAAAATGGTCACCGCAATTTCTACAATTGCAAAAGAAATATTCAAAATTATCACCAAGCCTTTTGAAGACGCGTGGCAATCTGTCGGCAAGATTTGGAGCCTAGATTCGATCAGCAATGTGTTTTCTAAAATTGTCGAAGGGATAAAGACGGCCTTGGGCAAATTGGCCGAGATACCAGCTTTCGAAGCCCTCATCACCTTGGCTAAGAAAGTCTTTGATATCAAATCACCATCCAGAGTTTTCCAAAAGATCGGTGACCAAATCGCTGGCGGCCTGCAGATGGGCGTCGAAAACATTCCGAAAAATGCGGAAAAGACATTCGGAAAGGTTACCGACCAGGCCACCAAGATGGTGGATAAAATTGAGACAAGCATACCCATGGATGGTATAAACAAAAAGCTGGGTGCAATTGTTGACAAACCAGGAAACATAACAGCCGGCGCCGACGCAATGAATTCCGTCGTTGCAAAGCAGGTCATACCAGCCGTTGTGGCGGTGGAACAAATGATTGCCGCCGCTAAGCGTATAGAAGCCGCGCTCGCCGCTGGGGCAAAGCTGGACATCGACACCAAGCTGAAAGTGTTTGCTACGAAGTTTGGCAAGTCCATCGGGACGATGGGCAAGTACGTCGTCCAGGCCAAGGACGTCAACATACACGTCAACTTTAGGATCGCCCTCGACGCTACGGAGCTCGAGAGGGTCATGGTAACCAACGGCAAGTCCGTGATCAAGCAGAGGATCAACCTCCTCCTCGACGCCGTAAAGGACGACGGTAAGAGCACGGTCATAAAGACTGACGCTGAAAGAGCCAAGATGCACACGGGCGCCACACCAAGTGATATGGGTGGTTACGATAACTAAAGGATTATATGAACAAGACAGAAAAGGAAAACCTTTTGAAGACGCTCAGGGAGAACGAGGCGTACAAGCAGAGCCTCGGTGCCGTCAAGTCGGAGGACGACAGACGAAGGATCAAGGCTTTTGCCGAGGACTTTTACCTAAAATTTCTGGAGGGCATGTTGAATGTCCAAAAGGTGGTCGTCGAGCATCCGGATGAAGTGGCTGAAGCCTCACACAGGGCAATATCTAAAGATTAGGTACAAAACAGATGACCGACAGCAAAGACACCGGCACGGGCGGCATAAACGTCGATGGAAAGCTTTACACCATGGACGTCGGCGTCCCCGACCAGCAGGGAGGCCAGCAAGGGCAGTGGTCTCCTGGGGGCATTTCTGTCGACAATAACGTTAAAGACATCTCCAAGCCGACGAAGGAGACGTTCGCCAAGTACCTCAGCAAGACGACCCTCGGCATCGTTGGTTCATCCACACATCCCAACGCATACCCTGTGGGTAAGGGTGACCAGACGACGGTAACCGAAATAGACCTCAACGATCCCAACGGCGTCCCGACAAAGCCGTATGAAACGAACAACGAATCCACGTTCGCCTCCGTCGGCATCGGTTCCCCACCACCTGACGGCATCAAACGTGGATATGATCCTACGCTGCCCAACGCCAAGGACGGCAACCAGCTGCTTCCGACGGCGGCTTCTCCCGCCCCACCTGACGAAAACTACGTCAAGTTTACTTCCTTGAATGAACCCGTTAAGAAATATACAGAGGGTGTTCTAGGCAAGAATCTGTACACCCAGGACCCAAACGACGACAAGGCGGTCGCCGAAGCTGTCGGAGGCGTCAATGATTTCTTTGGGCAAAAGTACCTGCAGGTCGCGACGCAGAAGGACCTAGGTACTTTCAATAACCTGGCTAAGGGAACCGAGCAGCAGAAGGTGACGAAGGTCACTTTGCAGGATTACATGCGCCGGCAGGTTACCGGCAAGGAAGGCGTTCCGGGGGAAATTCCCAACAAGTTCCTTCCTCCCGAGGCAAATTCCGATCTTTTCGTGAATGACCCAGCGACGGGTTACCCAGTATCTCCGAAAGAGACCAGTGCAAACTCTCCCAGCTCTTTTGAACCCGGTCTTGCGTCGAGCTACAGTGATGCTGCCCAGACGCTCGACTCCAGCTTCAACCGTGGGAAGGCCGTCAACGGATATCCAGATGGAAATTCGATCCTAAAAGACGCGGCTCCACCTGCCGCAAACGGAGAAAAGTTCGTCAAAGAACAAAACGAACCGGTCAAAGGATACCTCTCCAAGGTGTTGCAAAAGAACCGTTTCACACCAGGTAGGACCTTCGTCCCCCTCGCCGCCGACGGCAAGTTTGCAAAATTTGGAGATCCGCCGTTCGGTTCTGACGCAGCAGGCGACCCCCGGAAGGTTTTCGAAAAAAACGCGTCGTTCGCTGCCAAGACGGACCTCAAGCTGGGAGAATCCCTTTCTCCGGACGATGATTCCAGGAACTATACTTTCCGTCGTCTGTCCAAGGTCGGAAACGTCCTGCAGCTGCGTGCCACGGGCGAGATAATCGCCCTCACCGAAAATTCGGTTGATCCTCTCGATCCTCTGACGGGCCTCGCCGCTTTGGCGCCTGGCGCTGGTCAAGGTGGCGCGGGCGTGCCGCTGCCGATAGAGCAGCTGAACATCGAAAACATCATAAGGGACCTTGCTGATCCTCAGAACGACAGCGAAGACTCGTCCAGGTTCAATGGGACGTTGCTCAACTTTTCGTCGAAGTTCGAAGGCGTCATCAACAGTTCATTCGAGAAATTTTCATCGTTCGCCCCCATCGGCATGATCGCCTTGGTCACCGTCATGGTCGTCGTGATCGTCACGGTGATAACGGGGCTCGGAGCTTTGCTTGGTCTGGCCGGAAATCCAATAAGAAACAGGCCCGGATTCAAAAAGGGGCAACCCAAGAAGGACGAGGTTTCTGGTCGTCTTGGGATGGGTGCCTTCAATGGTTCTTCCAACTATGAGTCAGCCAACGACATAATCTCAATGTTCCTGCCGACGAACGGGGATTCCAGCCAAATTTTACGTTTTTTTGGGATCATGCCGACGCACAAGCCTCCCGCCGAGGCCGTCCGAGTTGGAGCGCTGAACTTCTTTGGCGTCGACCAAAACTACAATCCGGTGAAGACCTTCCAGTCGCCTGGTTACTTCGTTACGATGGCTCGGGCGATCGTCAGGTCGGTGTCGGAGATCGTCCTGGCGTGTGAGGAGTTTGGAAAGCTGCTCGCCACGGGCAACATCACGTCCGGTATCGAACAGATCTTTGAACTGTTGGGCAGGATAAAGAACTCCAGGTTCGTGTCCACGATCAACATCTTCGGTCAGATCGGCGACGCCAACTTCCGTGCCGAGGAGTACCTCACCGTCAAGGACCTGGATAACGGAGACTATTTTTCCGTCGGTGCTATAGAGTCCTCTGCCAGACAGAGCAATGATTTGCCAGCTCTTTACGGTCAAGGTAGGATGAACGCCATCAACAGCACCAAGCTTGGCTGGGCCAACGACCGCGCTCCGTCGTTACTGTCCCTTCCGATGAAGGCTTGGTCTTTGAGCTACGACTTAGGAGACAAAAATTATCTATACGATCGTTTGACCTACGAAAAGTCAAGGGCAACCTTTGCAAGCCCTCTGAACCCGGAGGGCAGGATAGACACTTTACTCCGTGAGAAGATAGAGGAAAAATTCGATGCGGAGTATGTGCCATTTTACTTCCACGACCTGCGGACCAACGAGATACTGGGGTTCCACGCATTTCTGACCAACCTCGGAGATTCGTACACGGCGAACTATGAAAGCACCGAGGGCTTCGGCAGGATCGATCCCGTAAAAACATACAAAAACACGACGAGGAGGATCGACGTCGGATTCGTCATCGCCGCCACGGGTCCGGACGATCTGAAGGTGATGTGGGACAAGATAAATAAGCTGACGACGCTCGTCTACCCGCAGATGACCCAAGGGAAACGTTTGGGAGTTTCGACGGCCAACGGGGACTTTATATTCACCAAACCATTCACCCAACAGATCGGTGCCGCACCGATGGTCAGACTGAGGTTGGGCGATCTTTTCGCCAGCAATTATTCAAAGTTCAACATCGCCGGCATATTCGGTGCCACCGATGACACGACCCAGATGGGTTCCCAGAAGCTCGACGACGCCGGCTTCAACCAGACGGCTGCCGCAAAGGTGATAAAAAACAAGAAGATAGCCGCCGACCCTCGCACTAGATACCAACCAGGCGACACAGTGATTTTAAAGAAGACTAGGCCATACTACTTTGAAAGTAACCCAACTCAAACCTCAACGTATATTGTGCCGTATGTTGATTATAAAAGTTATATGTTGTTTGAAATAACAAACATCGGTTTAAACGAAAAACTTATCCCAAGTTACTCAGGAAGAATAATTGAGCGTCCAGCCGACGAATTGGACGAAAAGCAAAAAAATAATCTAAAAGTTTTGAAGGATAAAATTGCTACTAAAAGCGCGGTGAGCTTTCAAGACGCCGACATGCAAATACCAGATGTTTTTAATCCAGAGTATCAATTTACTGTAAACTTCGAGGACATTGAAGGACCGTCACAGAAGACAAAAAAAAGGTTGGAAGAGGTGTACAACTCGTTGGATGCGACGCCACAGGAGATAGCGGCCGCCCCTGGTTTCATCCAAAGTTTGGAAGACTTTTTGAATCCCGACAAGAACGCCATCGTCAGGTCGTTCCGTTCCGCCGGCGGTAAGGGTCTGGCAGGTTTCATCGATTCGTTGGCTTTGGATTGGAACACAGGCACGTGGACGGCCGATTCGGAGAGCCCGCCCGAGTTCGTCGTCCCAAAGGTCTGCAAGGTCACCATTTCGTTTACACCTATTCACGACATATCACCTGGTCTGTCGCACAACGGCTTCAACCGCGCCCCGATCTATCCCGTCGGCACCATGACGGCGAAGACGGCCGGGGGACAGAACAACAACGGCAGTTCGGGAGGAGGATGATCCATGGCTTTCGGACGTTATCTAAGGGATGCCGTCGCCGCCGACGGAAAGGGCTTGACGGCCCCCGGTGGTCTGGCCGCCGTCAGGGCTGCGATAAAAAGGGGAGACGTTCCCATCGTCCAGACCTTCACGACGACCGACGCCGATAGGTTGGACTCGATCGCTGGTCGACTGTACGGAGACTCCAGGTACTGGTGGGTCGTCGCCGCGGCGTCGAACATCGGTTGGGCCTTACAGGTTCCGCCCGGGACGATCATTAAGATAGTCGACCTACGTGCCATAGAAAGGATAGTTGGCTGATGTCATACTTCAATGACCTAAACTCTTTCTATCGAATATTTTCACCGGCCGACACCTTTGGAAAGGTGAGCGTTCGCGATTCTAGCGGCACGACGCAGACATCGGCCAACTTCAGCCAGTACATTTACGACAACTACATTGGTCGCGTCACGTCTGGCGAAGACATCATCAAAAACCTAAACAAGACCGGAGCCGGTACGCCACCCCCCGACGCCGTGGGAAAGGGTCACCTATTCAATACGCTTTTCCAAAAGAAGGGCGACACTACGGCGCAGGTGCTCGACGAGGAGTACTGGAAACACGAATCTTATGAGAGCAGCGACAAGAATTTTGAAAAAATAACTCCACTGGTCAGAGGCAAAAACTTCTACGCCGAGGTCTGTGGCGTCGTTCCCATCTCCAACTCCCCGGCCGGTCCACCCGTCGATCTAACCATCAACGTGTTGCGCACGCCGAGGATAAACCCAAGCGGTCGCAACGTTGCCGAAATCGAGTTCTTTTTGAACAACATGCCTTCGGTCTTCGCCTCGCAGATGGTCCCATACTTCGAGGTGGAGTTCCAGATGCCGAGGACCAACAACGTCGCCATCGATTCCAGCGGCAAGAAGATAGCCCTCCTCAATCGCACGTCGCTCCTACGGTTCCTCATGGGTTCTGAGGTGGAACTCAGCAAGCTGAAGGCCTCGGAGGCGGACCGTTCACTCGTCGCGACGTTTCAAGACCCACAGTCGAAGAAGCTGAGCTATTTTACGGGCATGGAGATGTTCACCACTCCACAGACCCTCACCAACATGAACTCGTTGGGTGTGCAGAACTCCGACAACGCCGTACGTCTCAATCCTGTCGCACCGTTCCTCCCTCCGGCGACGTTGACGCAGGGTTCAATCAAAATGTTGAATGCCGGCGCCGGCACCTTTTCGCGTTGCATGGCTGACATTGAGTTCAAGATACACGATCGTGCTCGTCTCCCAGAGTTTGCCGAATTTTTGAGGGGACCATCCGGCTACGGCGGCTCCGATCCCATCACTGTCTGGATAACCTACGGTTGGTTGGCCCCACGAGGCAGGGGCGAGGAGGACATGTACGCCAAGTTCATAAACGAGAACATGCTGGTCAAGAGGGCCTTCCAGTTCAAAAACGCCGGATACTCCTTCGATGCCTTGGGACAGTGCACCGTGAAAATAGAACTGGTGTCCAAGGGCGACCTGAAGGCCGAGAACCAGTCCATCGACATGCTGACCGAAGAAAAAACCTTGAGTACGCTGAGACAGTTCCAACAGGTGGCGCAGGACGCACAAACGCTAAGCGACCTCTTGGGTAACCCTCCCAAAGGCCTCGGACAAGAGATAAGGGTGTTCCAGATCGTCGATGCGACGGCCGGTGGACAGACTGGCTACGACATCGATGAAAAGGAGCTGAAGAATCTCGCGGGCGTGTTCGAACAGCTCACAAATGTCATCGCGAAAAATCCAAACCTTGATTCGGATGCGAAAACTAAGGCGTTGGTACTCGTGAAAAAAATCCAGACTGTTTACGACCCAAGGAACCTTAGGATTTTGAAAGATGCCCTCCGAAGTCACTCCGTAAAGAAATTGCAAAAGTGTACCGACGCGACGAGCCCCGATCCCTTCATCCCGCTCGATGGGTCCCTCAAGTCGTTCAAGGCTGGTGGCGCACCCAAACCATTTTTCACATCAGACCTCGTCAAGGCGACATACGAGGTTGCCCCGGCGTCGAGTACCTCGACGAAGAGCGGTGCCAACGGAAAAAACATCGAAAAACCCCACGTCCCCATCGTCGGTTGGAAGGACGGCGCCAACCGCTGGATCTGGGAGGACACCGGTGCCGTATTGACGGCCGACGAACTTTCGGCTGAAAACAAGACCAACAGCACGGAGGAGCTCCAGAAGGGCAGGGAAGAGTCGATGCGGCTCGGCCGCGGCGGTTTTTCCAAGCCACAATCTACCGCAGCAAAAGTGGCCGACGCTGTCAAAATTGGGCTTGGATCATTATTTGGATCAAATGTTAAAAAATCATTCAAGGGTAAGCGCCGCGGGCGGATGCGCATCAACATACCGCGAAGCAAAAACGGCAAGATATTAAAACACGCCGCAGGTTCAAAGCAGAGCAAGGCGACGGGTCCAGTGGCACCATCGCTGAAGCGCAACGTCATATCATTTGGAAAGTTGTTTTGTACGTACTGTCTGCCGGCGATCTTGGGCGGCGCCGCCAAGGAGGACATTGACGAGGTACAAGTCAACTTTTACCAGATCAACGAGAGCTGTGGTCCAGTCAGCCTCCACAACCTCGCCGAGTTCCCCATCGACCTTGCACAGTTCACGGAACAGTACACCGAGTACTTTGTCCGCCGCGGCGGCGACCAGGTCAATCTGCACGATTTCATGGAGTTCGTCTCTATGTACTGCTTCGGCGACAAGAGGTCCCCCGGCTACGGTATGAAGACGTACTATGCGGCGTTCGACGCAAAAAATGAACAGCCTGCACCGGCCAAGGACGAGAAGCAACTAGAGAACAGCCTATCCAACTGGTTCAGTTTGTATGGTGATTTCAAGCAACCGAGCCTGACCATCGCCTCAGAGGTCCTCTACCAAAACGACGACGTCAACAGCAAATCGGACCTCCTATACCAGCTGGCTTCAACGGTCGGCCCCGCGTACAAGGGGCCGACCAAGGGCAAGAAGGTCATCAAGCGGATCCACATCTACGACGCGACGTTGGACCAGTACGCCAACCTGAGGAAGGAAGTCCTCCGTGGTACGAACGAGTATGCCGTACTTTCCAAGGAAATTTCGGAACGTCTCAACGCGCCCAACGCCCGTGTCGAAAAGGACGGAATCTCCGTCGGCGACGTCAAGATAATCGGGTCCGGCAAGGACGTGCTGCGGGACTTTCTCGGTTACACGGTTCCGACGATAACCTATGGTTCCAACGGAACGATGGTGACCAACGCCTCGTTGGCATCGAAGATGGACGGTTTGATGGCGACGGCCGCTCTGCTCGGTGGTAGTCAGCGTGCCAAGGCGACGACCACGCCCAACGGATTGGCGATGTCCGAAAATAACCTTCCGTTGAGGCTTCTGCCGGCGCAGTTGACCTTGAATACTTATGGGTGTCCAATAGCGCAGCTTTATCAGCAGTACTTTATAGACTTCGGCACCGGCACGACCCTCGACAACGTCTACTCGGCGACGCAGATCAACCACTCATTTTCTCCAGGGAAGTTTGAGACGAGTTGGACGTTCGTCTACTCCGACGGCTACGGCAGGTTCTACAATGCTTCATCGTTGAACCAAGGGATAAAGAACCTGATACAGACCATCCAGACTCCTCCGAACTCTCCGACGGGAGGAAATTCCTCAAAGATTCCGGTCAAGTGAATTTTTCCCGTCGGGTGTGATAGCCTATCCACGTGGACAGGTATGTCATTTCTTCCGAGGTTCTTGGTTCTGATTCGCACATGGAGGTGTCACCCACGGGTTTCACGCTCTTGCCCAAGATACCTCCGGAGGCGTGGGCGTTGTCCAGTGGGTTGCGCATCGATGGTGGTCTTTGCCTCAACTCCGCCATGAGGCTTGCCGGCTGTCTTCCCACCCTATTTCCACATGAAAAATGGACTAAGGCGATGTCACAGCTCGGCGTCGTCGGTCCGGTGCCGTGGTCCAAGGTCATGCCTCCGGATGCATATAGAGGGTTCGTAAGGGGTCTCGTTAATTCGGTCATGGGTAACATCGACGGATTACCGAAACAATACGTACGCAACACCTGGACCCCGGGAGGGGTGCTCCTCGGCATGTTGCGGGCCACCAAGGTCGACATGGCAGCGTGGAGGGCGGCGATGGACGGTCAAGGTGACAGAAGCAACGGCGCGCTTGAAAGTTTTAAGCCAGGAAATGGTGGATGGGTTTCTCCGGTCTCGTACGATCGGTTCGGCACCCGGACGGGTCGACTGACGGTGGAGAGCGGTCCTAATATCCTCATCCTCCGCAAGGACCACCGTTCCATCCTACGTTCCAACTTTTCAGATGGAAAGATCTGTTCGTTGGACTTCTCGGCCCTTGAGGCGCGCATCCTGTTGGAAGAGGCGGGGGTCGTCCCGGGCGATGGAGACGTCTACATGCACATTGCCAAGGAATTATTTGATGGCAAGGTGGAACGTGACGTCGTCAAGGTGGCCGTCCTGAGCGAACTATATGGTGCTTCCAAGGCGATGCTGGGGGCGAAGCTGGGGATGAACGGTTCGCGGCTCGATGGGTTCATCGATTCCGTACGTTCATACTTCAAGGTGGTTCAGCTGCGGCGGAGGTTGGCCGATGAGCTGGCTAGAACTGGTAGGATTCACAACCGTTTTGGGCGCCCGCTGTTCATCGACGGAGACAAGGTAGACCATTTGTTGGTTAACTCATATGCCCAGAGCACCGGCGTCGACGTCTCGTTGCTTGGTTTTAAATCTGTCGTTGATTTTTTGGGAAGCGATGGGATCCGTCCGCTGTTCGTCCTGCACGACGCCTTGATTTTGGACGTCCGTGGTGATCGTTTTGACGACGTGGAAAGGATGAGATCGGTCGACGTGCCAGGCTTTTCGACAAAATTTCCCATGAATTTGGAGAAAATTTACGATTTGCATGCATAATTTTTCGTGTCGGAGAGATGAACATGAAAATTACCTTGAGACAGATCCGTAAAATAATCAATGAAGAAATATCTAATTTGAGAGAAGCAGGTCCCCCTGCCGAACCAAGCACCGGAAAGCAGATAAAAGGTTCTGTTGCCTCCCAAAAGGCGACCGAAAAGATTGGAGATAATCCAGCCATCAAGGACGCCATCGACAAGATCCAAACCGCCGACCAGCTCGCCTCCTTCCTACAAGGAACTTTGACCCTTGCTGCCGAGAAGGGGATAGATGAAAAAGAGTTGAAGGCGGCGCTGAACAAGGTTGTTTCTGCCGTAAAAAATGCCACAAAATGAACTAGGATCCACCACAAGCGCAATGGTTTGAGGTCGAACACTTGGATTAAATTCGTCAAACAAATCATCGATTGAACAATAAACCCACGGTGTGATACCGTGGGTTTATGACTTTGGATCCTGAAACAATTGCTGCCAATTACGATAAGTACCGTTCTCTCGTCGAAAAGATCGGCGACCGTGCCGAACCAGCTCTTGCTCTTGTAGATGCCTTGGGCGAACGCCTTGCACTGTGCCCAGCCTCGGCACGCAAGGAGTTCCATTCCGCATTTCCAGGCGGATTGGTCGACCATTCTTTGCGTGTCCTCGGCAACGCCATGAAGCTCGTCAAGGCCTTTGGCTACGATCTTCCCAAGGATTCATTGATCATCGGTTGTTTGTTCCACGACCTTGGCAAGGTGGGCGATCACGAGAACGACTATTATGTTCCACAAGATTCCGATTGGCACCGCGATAAGCTTGGCGAGATGTACAAGTACAACAAGGATCTACAGTACATGACGGTACCGCATCGCGGTGTCTGGCTGTGCCAGCATTTTGGTCTCAAGCTTTCTCAGGATGAATGGCTGGCGATCGTCCTCAACGATGGGCAGTACGCTGAGGAAAACGCGAAGTACAAAATGAAGGAACCACGTCTTGTCGATGTCGTACATATCGCTGATGTTCTGTCGACGAAGCAGGAGAAGGAACTGTTCGGCGACAATAGTTAGAAGCATGGACGAAAAACTTCTGCGCAGTTTTATTAGGATGATGTTGAGTGAGGTTAGAGGCAAACCTCGTGTTGCAGATCAACTCAAGAATCCTAATGGAACACCAGAATCTGGTGAAGACGATACAGATGACGAACAAGAAGTAGCTGAATTCAGCGGAGCGGGAGCAGTCGCCGGAATGACCCTGCCATTGGGTATGAAAACACTTGGAAAGAAAAAGCGTCCGGCTTGGAAGTAACACCAACGCACCGATGACCAAACAAAAGGCGGACAAATTTTTGTCCGCCTTCCCTATTTAATACGTCGGAATCATCCGACGCGGAAACGGAAAGTTTGTTGAAGACCATTTACGTGAACACTTGGTCTGAGGCATGATAAACTAACAAAGTCTAGGAACGCTGGCCACGCCCCTCGATGATGAGGGAGGTCGGTTTTCTCGGCGGAAAAGGAAAAGGAAATCAAAATGGGAATCGATCTTGAAGCAATTCGTCGTCGTGTCGCAGAGCTCAGCGGTGTCAAGAAGACCTCTTCGGTCCAGATGTGGAAACCAGGTCTTGGTGAGTATAAGATCCGCTGTCTGCCATGGAAGAATACTCCTGAAGGTCAGCCGTTCGCAGAACGCTGGTTCTACTACATCGGAGAGAATGCGGGCCTTCTCACACCAAAGCAATTTGGTAAGCCCGATCCAATCGACGATTTGATCCGCAAGCTATATAGCAGTGGCAAGCCGGACGACCGCAATCTCGCCAAGAAGCTGCAACCCAAGATGCGTTGTTACGCCCCAGTCATCGTTCGAGGCGAGGAGGACAAGGGTGTGCAGGTTTGGGCCTTCGGTAAGATTGTCTATCAGCGCATGCTTGGTTTCTTCCTTGATGAAGAGGTGGGTGACATCCTCGATCCATCTCAGGGCTTTGATCTCAAGGTTACAATCAGCAAGGCACAAGGCAAGCAGTTCAACGATACTATGGTTGATCCTGCACGTCGTCCTTCCAAACTCCATGAGGATAGTGCAACAGCCAAAAAGTGGCTCGACTCCGTGCCCAATCTTGACGACATGTACCGCCTGCGCTCTCCACAGGAAATCGAGACGATCCTCAACAATTGGCTCAACGGTGGATCGCCGGAGGAGGCTCCTGTCGATGCCAATCCAGGTACGACACGCAATGTGGCATCCAGCGATGCTCTCGATGATCTTGTCGCCGAGGTGAAGGGTGCTCCACCTGCAAAGGATTCGTCCCCCGCGGCCGTCAAAAAGCCAAAGAAATCTGATGATTCTGGTGTCAAAAAGCAGTCGCTCGACGATGCATTCGCCGATCTGATGGGTGACAGCTGACATCGTTGATCAGGGTTAGTTGAATAAAACGCCGGAGATTTAAGCGTCTCCGGCGTTTGTACTTCGGACACCAAAAATAGGATAATAGCAAAATGGCAAAACGAGAAAAGGCTGAGGACGCAGAAGCGACAAAGAGCAAGACCGAGGTGGATACGATGATGTCATCGTTGATCCGCGACATCAACAAGGAGTTTGGTACACGCATCGCCTATAATCTATCAGAGATGGACGCACCTACCGTCGTCAAGCGGTGGATCGACACGGGTTCCATCCAATTGAATTACGCCATTCGAAACGCAATGGACGGTGGCTACCCAGAGGGGCGCATTATCGAAATTTCGGGTTTACCCTCATCTGGTAAGTCGCACTTGGCTTATCACGCCGCAGCGGTGGCCCAATCGCTCGGTGGACTTGTTGTCTACATTGATACCGAGAATGCCACACCGATTTCCAAGCTCAGTGACATGGGAATCGATGTTCGTCGTCGATTTGTCTACTGTGATTCTCACTGTACGGAGGAGGTGTTCTCCATCATCGAAAGCACGATCACCAAGGCGAAGCAGATCATCGAAAAGAACGTTCCGATCTTGGTGATTTGGGATTCCATCGCGGCAACGTCTCCAAAGGCCGAGCTTGATGGAGAATATGATCAAAATTCGATTGGATTGCAAGCCCGTGCCATTTCCAAGGGCATGCGTAAGATCACAGGAGTTATTGGACAAAACAATGTTACATTACTTTGTATCAATCAAATCAGAGACGCGATCGGTGTCATGCACGGAGATCCGACGGTTACACCGGGCGGCAAGGCAATTCCTTTCCACTCTTCTGTTCGCATACGTCTTGGTAGCGGGAATCAGGTAAAGGACAAAAATGGCAATCCCATTGGCATCCATACGACCGTGACGATTAAGAAAAACAAGGTCGCTGCACCGTTCCGTAAGTGCGAGTTCGACATCATCTTTGGCAAGGGTATCGTCGAGGATGAGTACCTATTTGACGAGGTGCGCAGCCACTGTAAGGCCAACGGTCCAATCAAACGTGATGGACTAGAGATCAACGTATCTGGCGATGGTGCATGGAAGGAACTGTCGGTATCATCCCTAAAGACCGGTGAAGTTATTTGTGAAAAGAAGTTCTACAAGTCGGAGTTTGGAAACATGCTGAGGGACGACACATACCGCGGTTATCTTTTGGCGGCGCTCGACACAGCCCTTGTCACCGTGGCCGGTGAAAGCGTCGGGGAGGGAGAGAGCGAGACGTCGGATGAATGATCGTCCAACTCTAATAGTTGACGGTCAAAATCTCTTCATACGTTCCTGGGCAGCGTACCCTCAGGTTTCCTCTCACGGATACCAAATGGGTGGATGTATTGGATTCCTCAAGACTCTTCGTCGAATCGTCTCCGAGGTCCACCCAATCAGGGTATGCATCGCCTGGGAAGGTGGAGGATCACAACGACGACGAAGTATTTTTCCGGATTACAAGCTGGGGCGTCGTCCCGAGAAGCTCAACCGCTTTTACGGCGACGACCTCCCAGAATCCGAAGAAAATCGCAAGCATCAACTCATCGCCCTTCTCGAGATGTTGAAGTACATCCCAGTCTGTCAGGTTTACGCCTCAGACTGCGAGGGCGACGACATTGTTGCATTCCTGTGTTACGGACCATATCGTTCGCAGAATAAGATTATCGTCTCGTCAGACAAGGACATGTACCAGCTTCTTGACGAGACAACTCGGATCTATTCATTGCACAAGAAGCGCGTCTTGACAAAGGAGGACGTGTTCGAGGAATACCACATCACGACAAAGAATTTTGCCATGGCAAAGGCTTTGTGCGGCGATCCAGGAGACAACGTTCCAGGGATCAAAGGCGTAGGATTCAAAACAGTCTCTAAGAGGTTACCGTTTCTTGGGACGGAGAGTGACATCTTGATCGACGACGTGATATCATTCTGTCAGACTCACCTCAACGAGTCGTCGTTCTACAAACGCATCATCGAAAATCGCGATGTCCTAGAAAGGAACTGGAAGCTCGTACACCTCGACGGTTCGATGCTGTCGGCCAACCAAGTTTCCAAGATACAACACGCGATAGATACATTCATACCTCGCACCAATAGGATTGGTCTTACCAGGTCGATGATCAAGGAAGGAATCGGCGATTTCAACGTCGAAGAGTTTTTCTATTCTTTCAACTGTATCGATGGTGTCGGAAGTCCGACCGGAGAACAAAATGCTGGAAAACGACAAGAATAACAACGGAATTCAAAAGCAGACACAGACTTTCGGTACATACGGCCGCTCATTTCAAGAAAAGATTATGCAAGCATTGCTTACGGACGGTAAGTTCGCCGAGCAGATGATGGAGGTGTTCGACACATCGTACTTCGAGCTCAAGTACCTCCAGTTCCTTGCCGATCGTTACTTTGCTTACTCCAAGAAGTACAAGGTCTTCCCCACCCTACAGCTCCTCGTCACCATCATTCGAGAGGACCTTAAGGTTGGTACCGATGTCATCCTCCGCGACCAAATTATTGAATACCTTCAACGGATGAAGGCCAATCCAGACCCAGGCGACCTCCAGTTCGTTCGTGAAAAATCGTTGGAGTTCTGCCGGAAGCAAGCCCTAAAAAAGGCCCTTGAGGACGCCGTCGATCAGATGGCCGCCAACAAGTACGAGTCAATCGTTGAGTCGATCAAACGGGCGGTGCAGGTCGGCACTGCCCCCTCGGTAGGGCACGACTTCTTCAACGAGATGGACGCCAGATTCACCCGTCTGAAGCGCGACACAATTCCAACAGGTATTCTTGAGCTGGATAAAAAAGAACTACTCAATGGGGGTTCTGGAAAGGGAGAACTACTCTGCGTAGTCGGAGGTTCAGGTAGCGGAAAATCGCATTGGTTGACGATGATTGGTGCCAACGCCTTGAAGATGGGTAAGAACGTCCTACACTACACTTTTGAGCTTTCCGAGACGGCTGTCGGCATCCGATACGATTCCAACCTGTGTGACATGGATTCCAACGAGGTGATGGACCGCAAGGATGAAGTAAAGTCCAAATACGAATCAATGAATTTGGGACGTCTCTTCATCAAGGAGTATCCGACAAACACAGCATCAATCTTTACACTTCGCTCTCACATCGAGCGCCTGGACCTCAAAGGATTCAAACCCGACATCGTCATCATTGATTACGCCGACATCATGCGCTCCACGCGCCAATTCGACTCCTTACGACACGAGTTGAAATTGGTCTACGAAGAACTACGGGCGATGGCGATGGAGCTCCAGATACCGGTGTGGACGGCATCTCAGTCCAACAAAGAAGGCGCAAATGCTGAAGTCATCGATATGACCAACATGTCGGAGGCTTATGGCAAGGCAATGATCTGTGACTTCATCATCTCGGTATCACGTCGATCGCACGAAAAGGCGAGCGGTTGGGGTCGGCTCTATGTCGCCAAGAACCGCGCCGGTCGAGATGGTTTGGTTTTCCCAGCTAAGATCAATACTGCACAAAGTAAGTTTGAAATCACGGGCTCAGCCGACGCACCTGAACAGGTGAACGCAACCGATGAGGCGGAACAGAAGCGTGCGTTGCGTGCGAAATGGAAAGAGCTAAAGAACGATTTCAACAACAAAAATTCAGAATCGTGAAGGCAATCTGTCTCAGCTTTTGGTTTATAGTTAGTACTCTCTACCTTTGGTGAAATAATGAAGACCTATTCCCGTGAAGAAGCGTATGCAGCATCACTTGAGTATTTCCACGGAGACGAACTGGCCGCTGACGTCTTTGTGGCCAAGTACGCCCTAAGAAACTCTAACGGAGAGCTCGTCGAGCGTACCCCGTCCGACATGCACGTCAGATTGGCCAAGGAGTTTGCTCGCATTGAAAAGAACTATCCAAACCCAATGTCCGAGCAGGAGATCTTTTCCCTCTTGGCCGACGTTGACCACATTCCGGAACCTACTCGTCTCGGCATGACGCTTGATGCGTTGGCTGCCGAATCTCGTGGCATGGGCGCCGTCATTCCTCAGGGTTCTCCGATGTCGGCGATGGGAAATCCTTTCAAGCTTCAATCTTTGTCTAATTGCTTTGTCGTTGCGTCTCCGCAGGACTCCTACGGTGGAATCCTGTACACCGACCAAGAACAAGCACAAATCATGAAACGCCGCGGCGGCGTTGGATTTGACATTTCTACGATCCGTCCCAAGGGTATGACGACGGCCAATGCTGCCGGGACGACCGATGGTATTGGAGTCTTCATGGAAAGATTTTCCAACACATGCCGTGAGGTGGCACAAGGCGGGCGCCGAGGGGCATTGATGTTGACGATCTCATGTCGGCATCCAGAGGTGGAAACTTTCATCAACATTAAACGTGATCTGAAGAAGGTGACGGGTGCCAACATCTCAGTGCGGCTCACCGACGACTTTATGCAAGCTGTCAAGGATGACAAGGAGTTCACCCTGCAGTGGCCCGTCGACGTTTCAGTGGAAGAGGCAAGGGTAACCAAGGTGGTACGTGCACGTCACGTTTGGGATCAAATCATCGACGCTGCATGGACTTCTGCCGAACCTGGTTTGCTCTTTTGGGATACCGTCAAGCGTTGGACTCCAACGGAGGCCTACGCCAGCCGCGGCTATGCAAACGTCTCGACTAACCCATGTTCTGAACTAATCCTCAGTCCATACGACTCGTGTCGTCTGCTCCTTGTCAACCTCACCAAGTTTGTAAACGATTCTTACCTAAACACTGCCCAATTTGATTTCCCGCGCTTTGATGTGGTTTCTCGCAAAGCACAGCGCCTGATGGATGACCTTGTCGATCTGGAAATCGAGGCAGTGGACAAGATTCTGCACAAGATTGCTAGCGATAACGAAAGTCCCGACGTCAAGCGCGCCGAGGTTGAGCTCTGGCAGAAGATCCGTAAGGCTGCATCGGGTGCTCGCCGTACTGGTCTCGGTATCACAGGACTTGGAGATGCGTTGGCGGCGTGGGGTGTAACGTATGGAACCGAGGCGTCGGTAGAGAAGACCGAGCAGGTTTACAAGGCTTTGGCGCTCGCCGCATACGGTTCATCGGTAGAAATGGCAAAGGAACGTGGTACATTCCCCGTCTACGACTGGGATCTGGAATATCAAAGCCCGTTCTTACGAAAGATCATGGCACAATCACCCGAGCTTGAAGCTCAGTGGAAGAAGTATGGTCGTCGCAACATTGCTTTGACGACGACGGCACCAGCCGGTTCTGTTTCATGCCTTACACAGACGACCAGTGGAATTGAGCCGGCGTTCCTCCTGTCCTACAAGCGTCGTAAGAAGATCAATCCAACTGATACTTCCGCCCGTGTGGATTTCGTTGACCCGTTGGGTGATAAGTGGCAGGAATACAAAGTATACCATCATGGTTTCAAGAAGTGGATGGACGCGACAGGTAAGACTGATGAACAGATTTCGGAGTCTCCGTACTGGAAGGCGACGAGCAACGATGTCGACTGGCCGATGTCTGTGAAGCTTCAGTCAGCGGCCCAACGTTGGATCTGTCATGCAATTAGCAAGACCTGCAACCTTCCAAACACAGCCACTCGAGAGGTTGTGGCAAACGTTTACATGCAGGCCTGGGAGGCTGGTTGCAAGGGTTTTACCGTCTATCGTGACGGCTGTCGCAGCGGTGTGTTGGTCTCTGACGAGCCCAAGGTCGACGTCAGCAAAGACACCTCTGGTCAACCAGAAACCCTTGTAGAGCATCACGCCCCAAAACGACCGAAGGAACTACCGTGTGATATTCATCGCATCAACGTCAGGTCAGGAGACGGTCAAGAGACGTATCTCGTGCTCGTCGGCCGCATCAACGGAAAGCCGTACGAGGTCTTCTGTGGATTGTCTCAGCACGTCGAGGTTCCCAAGAAGAGTAAGGTCGGTGTTCTCGTCAAGAATGGCAAGCGTGATGGTGTGGCGACGTATAACCTCCAGATTCCAATTGGAGACGATGATCAATTGGTGTTCAAGGACGTCGTAGAGCTCTTCGACAACCCAAACCATGGGGCCTTCACCAGGACAATTTCGTTGGCGTTGCGTCACGGTGTACCCGTCAGCTACATCTGTGAACAACTCCAGAAGGATAAGCACAGCGAAATGCAGAGCTTTTCCAGGGCGTTGGCCCGAGTATTGAAAGGGTATATTCCTGATGGTACGAAGTCGTCCGACAAGAAGTGTCCCGAGTGTGGATCTGATTCGCTGGTCTACATGGAAGGATGCGTACAGTGCACCAACTGTCCGTATGGAAAATGTTCGTGATCGGACTATTTAGAACGTCGTGAATAAGAAGATCAACCAACAGCAACTGCGACGTTTAATCCGAGAAGAGCTCTCCCGTGGGATACCGGATTGGGCCTTCTCGGAGATCGTCGATAATCTCGTCGATCAGGCGGCCATTGATCTCGTGAAGGTTCTTGTCGTCAACGCCAATCAAACCTCCACCGATCAAGCTATCAGGAATAGAAGATATTCAGCTGCAAACAAGGTGGCCGCCGAGCTGCGTCGCGACGCTAAGTTCAAAAAGACCGTCGAGGATCGCTTGAAGGAGGCTTTGTTGGTTTACTTGGATACTTCGGTCTAAAAGCAAAAAATCTGCTCATCTTGCAAACGGTCGATGTTGAATCGACCGTTTGTTCATTTACCTCTGCGGCATGTAATATTACTGCATGCCTTCTCAACCCAACAAAATCGAACTTATTGGATTTTATGGTTCTGATGAAACCCATGCTCTGTCAGCATGGACATCAACTTCTCGTGAACTTAATGATGAGAAGAGGAATCGAATCCCAAGCTTGCTGACCATGTTGGCGGAGCATGAACATCATTCTGTTTTTGAAAAAAGTTCTTTGCATTTTTTGGTGACGACGGACTTGGCTTCCCATATCCACCTCATCAAGCATCGCATTGGAGTTTCCGTCAATGCAGAATCAGCTCGTTATAAGGAACTCCGAGATGATAAGTACTACACTCCTATCGACTGGGACGCCGAAGAAAAAGAGAAGTATATTGAACATGCAGAAGGCTGCCTTGCCAAATACCATCAAGTGCTGGACTCACTTGTTGCAAAGGGCGTACCGCGCAAGCGAGCAAAGGAGTCGGCTCGTTTCTATCTTCCATATGGAAATCAAATCACAGCCGATGTAATGTTCAACTTTCGTTCCTTCGCCCACTTTGTGAAATTGAGATATTCCACCCACGCTCAGCTAGAAATCAGAGATATCGCCCGTGACATGTTGGTTCAAGTTGAAAAAACTGGTAAGTTCGACAACACCTTGAAAGCATTTGGTTTTGTCGTGGACGGTAAGATCAGGCAACCATACTGAGGTAACATGTCAAAAATCATCGTCATCGAGGGTCCTGACAGGGTTGGCAAGGCTACGCAGAGCCTCATGTTGAAGAACAGGTTGGAAGCGGCAGGCTATACGGCGACCATTGTCGAAGTTCCGATAAAGACCAATTTTGCTTATCACATTGTTTATTGGATGTTGCGAAACGGCCTCGCCAAGAGGTTGCCAAAAATCTTTCAATGGTTCCAGTTCTTCAATAGACAGGTGTTCCAGCGGAGGGAACTACCAACTCTGGAGGCACAATATGACTATATCATCATGGACAGATGGAGCCTGTCGACGACTATCTACGGTGAGGCTGCCGGTGTTCCAAAGGACTTTACAGAGAGCTTGAGCCGTAGGCTGAAAAAACCGTTCCACACTTTTATCTTATTGGGGAAATCTCACAGACACAAGGTTGAAGATGTCTATGAAGCCGACAGCGATTTACAACAACGAGTTAGAAAGTTGTATGGTGAATGGGCACTTAGGTATCCACAAGAAAATTCGACCATCGATTGCAATCGTGATCGTCTGATCGTTTCCAATGAAATTTGGGGTTTGCTCAGAAACTTAGAAGTCAAGTGAATATTTACGACCATGAAGAGAAAATTCAACGAATCAGCCGTTCGCTACCTAGCCTATCAAGTTCTACTTGAATCGGATCTTTCCTCTGGTGAAAGAGAAAGGCTCATCGAAGCAGGAATTATAGACAAAGTGGTTAGCTGGCTCGGCGCGGGAAAAGATACAGCACAAGCGCTTGGTGGTGCTGCTATGGCCCTCTTCAAAAACAACAAATTTAACAGAAGAATGGTGGCGGCGGAGAAGGCAATCTCTAAGGAGATTGATGATCTCAAGAGCATGGCCAAGGAAGCTGGTCAACCCGAAGAAGCTGTTTACGGAATTCTCAAACAAATACTGGACAAAGCTGGAGCCCCTCCTGCACAGGTCGCCTCTCCCCCTGCCCCACCTGCTTCCAGTGGGGGAGATGCCAAAGGCGGAGAAGCTCCAGCTGTCCCAGCTGGTCAACCGTTAAATCCAAATAAGCCTGAGACGGCAGTACCAGCCCTTGCTGCGGCGGCTGCCCAAGCAGCCGGCAAAGATCCGGAAAAAGCCGAGGAACAAGCCATTGAAGCCAAGGTGGATGTTCCCAAGGCAACTCAGGTACTTGCCAAGGTAATTTCGCAGACGACCAAGGTCGACGCCGGTAAGGTTTCAAAAATCATTTCGTACTTGATTCAAAACAAGCACATGGTAGCTGAATCACGCCGCGTAGTTTCAACAGATATCCTCATGGCTGCCAAGGAAATTTCTCTTAGGTCCAACCACTCGTTGGTTGTTGAACGTTGGAATTCTTTGGCCGGTCTTATCAAAGAAGCCGCCCCCGCAGCTGACCCCAAAAAGGTTGATGAAGCAAAGAAAAAATTTACAGATGCATTCGAAGGCTTGAGAGCTTCTTTCAAAGATGAAGAATTGAGCGATGACGATCTCGTTTTTGTCCTTAATGCGCTTGACGGACTTGAGTCCATTGAAATCAAGTGATGCAAAATAATGCAATATTTTTCACCACGTCGTGTCAGAAGAGGTTCTAAGGTTGCCGTCGTCGCACCATCGTCGGCAATCGAAGCTGATAGGCTTTTAGAAGGATTAAACATAATACACGAAGTAGGGTTGGTTCCCGTCCTGGGTCCGTGCGTCAAAAATCTCAAATCCGACGGCTTACATTCTGCACCATTGCAAGACCGTCTTAATGAATTGCATTGGGCGTTCGGAACTCCCGACATCTCTGCCGTAATATGTGCAAAAGGGGGTACCGGCAGTGCGGCTCTGCTTCCACATCTAAACTATAGATTGATCAAAAAAAGCATGAAGCTAATGCTGGGTAGATCGGATATTACCGCTCTCAACGTCGGAATTTTAAAACATGCAGGATTGATCACGATCAATGGTCAATCACCAAACATTCATCTCGACAATGGCAAAGCCTTCAGGGAAGGTCAAGAACAATCTCTTGCTGAGACTTTAGAATTGTTGATGTCGGGTCAACCGTGGGGCAACCTTCCTTTTAGAAAAAATGGTTTTATTCCACGAACAGTGAAATTGGGGTGCGCTTCTGGACCAGCGATAGGTTGTAACCTCGATACTTTTACTCGTCTGATTGGTACGCCGCACCTCCCCGACATGAACGGTGCGATATTATTCATTGAGGACATCCACAAAAGTGTCGAGGGAATCTATCGTGAGTTCCTGCACCTCAAGCTTGCAGGTATCCTTGGCGTTCTCAATGGAGTCGTCATCGGAGAATTTCAGGATTTTGATCACGATCGTCAGGATGATTTGGAGGATGTAATACAGGAATTTTTCTGTACCCCCAATGGTCCTCCATGCGTTTATGGTTATTCATTCTCTCATGGGTCGACGGTATCAGCGATACCGATCGGGGCGATGTGCCATCTCGATGCCGAAAGCGGAGAAGTTTCTTTTGATTTTGGTATGGCTTGATTGCAATTAAAACTACGACTTGTACAATAAACCTGCACGGTTTACAATTCAATGGAGGTTTATATGAGCTACAAGATTTCTGACACGGTCGCCATGCGTATGATCCAAATTTTTCAGGAGGCATTGTTGCTTGGCGTGGATGGCGCTGATCTGATGAGACAAGTTAGACTTGTTGTAGATGAAAGCAATAGTGACACTTTGACTTTGGATCCCTCATACCAAGGGCAGGTGGCCGACATGCACAAGAAGTATCTTGAAGATGCCGAGCGGTTGCAATCACAACAAAAGAAGAATTCTGACAACGTATTTACGCTGAATCTGTAAAAACTCCTGTTCATTTCTGGAACCGTTATTATCTTGTCTGCGACGGTGAGACAAAAACCCTCATCGACAAAGGAGGATAATTTCAAATGTTGATCAAGTATTACGAGCCGCTTCTTTCCACCAGCTTCGACCATTTCTTAAATTCAAATTGGAATTTTGGAACGACACGACGCTCCGATGTCGTCGACAACGACGGTATCAAAATTGAGCTTCCAGGAGTCAAAGCGGGAGATGTCGACGTCAATGTCGAAGGAAGGACCCTGCACGTGACCGGCAAAACACGTCTCGGAAAGGAGTTTAGCTATTCGTATCGCCTTCACAGCGATGTCGACTTCGACTCCATCACCGCTCGACTCGCCGATGGCTTGCTCGACATCGGTATTCCACGAAAGGAATCGACCGTACAAAAACGTAAGATTACTGTAGAATGATGTTATTAAAAACGTAAGTTTTGCAAAAATCGGGGTCTTATGGATCCCGATTTCATTTATTCCTTGGACAGTAACCAAGAGGATGATTGTAATTTGTTGCCCAAGCCGTCCACCATTTGGATTCCTAATCTCCTACAGATTTCCGCCTCCGGTATCTCTTCAGCGAACCTATCGCCACCTTTCGCGAAGATGTCGGGTGATATGGCCTCCAGGCTACGACACACCGTAGCATCTTCATCTATCGATAGGAAAACTTCGTCGACGCATTCCAACGCACCGACGATGAACATCCTCTCTTGCTCATCCATGAAAGGCTTTGAATTTTTTATGGCACGTTGAAGGTCACTGTTGACAATCACCACCAAGTAATCGCCCAAGGCCCGAGCCCTTTGAAGATACTCGACGTGACCCTTATGAAGTGGGTTGAAGTAACCGCTTGCTGCGACTTTGATCATAGGATTTTGTATGCTTCAAAATGCATACCGTCGGGGCGTTTTGTAAACCAACCGCCCCAGTAAAAACCATACTCGTAGGCTATCTCCACGAGCTCCCTGACGCTTCCCTTCTCGTCGGTCAACGCCGGTCTAACCCCCAAACCGTTCCACCTGACGTTGATGTCGAAGGCGCTACCCCAAGAATGGTTGGATAGGTAGCTGCGTGAACCCCTGGAGAATCGTGGTACCCATAGCCCATCCCATGTTATGAGCCTGGACAAGAGGCTGTGATTTTCCCAAGCCTGAAACATTTTAGAGAACTGCGATGCCAACGCTGTATGCACCTGGACGTTGCCGCTCTTTGGCGCACCAGATACCCCAGATAATTGAGGTATAGTTACACTGGTTATGTTTTTCTTGGCCCAATCGTCTGTCAATCGGATGGCTTCTGGATTGTTTTGCGTGGGGGCAGGGATGTAAGCAAAGCGACCGAACAGATTTTCACGATCAGCGGCACCTACCGGTTTTGCTCCAGCGGGTATCTCCGGCCAGTTTGGACTTGTGATGTCTTTGGAATCATCTTCAACGAGACCGAATCCATCACGCATCGCCGCCGCGTACGTGGCATTGCCGACGATGCCGTCGGCGCCAAGCCGTCTGTCGACCTGGTACTGCTTTGTCTCCAGATCAGTTATACGGTCAAAGTTACCGTCGATGACGATGAGACTGTTCTTTTTCCATCCACGCAAGAACGCCTGCCATTTTTCGACGTCCGGTCCTTTTGATCCCAACCTCAGTGTTCTCATAAAATCCTCGCTTATATTTATGGGCGATGTCGTTAGAAGAGAAAAAATACAATCCGGCGTACCTAAAAGGTTTATCCTCATCAGAAAAAGCCAAAAGGAAAAAAGAGCTTGAACGCGGGGAAAAGTCCGACACGGACGATCCAGCCGCTTATGAACCATCCAAGTTTAAAACAGACTTTACGAAGGGCGGGGAACGTAAAGAGACAAAGCCGTCAAAGTGGACAAAGAAATTTAAGGACATGTACGGAGAATCTCATGAATTCGATGTTGACGAGAGCCTGGAACTGGACGAGGAACTTGATGTTGATTTCCTTGGAATTCTTAGGGAATTTGTTGAGCAGGTTGTTCTTGTAGAAAAAAAGAAAGGCGACAGCGTTACCAAAGCCTTAAAAAATAAAGCAGAAAAGACAGGCGCGCCGATGAGTGCTCTTCGTGCGATATACAACAAAGGTCTAGCGGCATGGAGGACCGGTCATCGCCCCGGGGCTTCACAACATGCATGGGCAATGGCACGTGTCAATTCCGTTCTGGCTGGTGGGCCTGCGCGCAAGGTAGACGACGCCCAGTGGCAACAAATCAAAAAACATCGTGGAAAAAAGAGGAAGAAAAAATAAAATTGTCTCATCGCTGTGGTGTATTATTTGATGTATGACGCCGCAGCTTGACTCTAAACTCGCCGAAAAATATCCAAAGATCTTTGGAAAGTTGGGTTACACTGAGTGCTCCGACGGCTGGTACGACATCATCGATGTCCTCTGCTGGCAGATTCAAAATCACGTTGATCACAAGATTCGTAATTCTCAGATGACCGAAGAGGAAAAACAAAATCTGCAAGTCGTTGCAGTTCAGGTTAAATCCAAGTTTGGGGGTCTGCGTTTCTATGTCTATGGTGGCGATGAGACGATCAATGGAATGATCCACATGGCAGAAGCCATGTCCTATCGTGTCTGTGAGTATTGTTCAAACAAGGCCAGACAACAAAACAATGGTGGTTGGATCCACACAGCCTGTTCGAGTTGCTTTGATAACAGGATACAGAGAAAGAAAACGTATGAAGAAGGTTGAATTCAACGATGGGCTCGCACTTTGCGCCGATGCGACGGCTCGTGAGACCTTGGATGAGGTGAGAACTTGGCTGGGCGATGGTGTAATTCCACTCATTGCTACGGATCCTCCGTACGGAAACATCGTCATGGAACGTTGGGATCGTACTAAGTTGACCGACGATGAGTACGCTCAGAACATGATTAATTGGACAAGATTGTGGTCTGAACTATTGATTCAAGGTGGCGCCTTTTACGTTTGGGGTGGGATTGGTCTTCCAGGTTTTAGACCATTCATCAAGTATCTAATGCGCGTCGAGGACGATAACTTCAAGATGGCGAACTTGATTACTTGGGGTAAAAAACGAGCCTATGGTGTCTCAAATAACTACTTGTTCACCAGGGAGGAGCTGGCCTACTTTACAAAGGGCAATCCAAAAAAGCCATATCGATTCAACATCCCTCTTTTAGATGAAAAGAGAGGATACGCTGGATATAACAAAAAGTATCCAGCAAAGAGCGAGTTCTATCGTCGCACGAACGTTTGGAGTGATATCAACGAAATATTCAGCGGAAAATTGCATCCAACGCAAAAGGCTTCAAAGGTAGTAGAAATACCCATCGAAGTTCACACAAACCCGGGGGAAATTGTTGTTGATCCATTTGCCGGTTCGGGATCGACTGCACAGGCAGCAAGAAAGCTTGGACGTCGATTTGTCGTCATAGAGCAAGATGAAAAAATATTCGACGACATGGTGGCCAGGTTATGAAAAAAAGGAGGCAGACCCTAAAAAAAGAAAAAAAGCCTTCCGAAAAGGAAAAACTGCAGTTTTTGTTGCAACAAATGACGATGAACGTTTACCAAAACAAAGAGCGCGTTGAACGTTGCCGTCAGCTCTCGTTGAGAGAATCAACAAAAAAAGATGCGGATAAATCGCAAAGAAATCAGGCGAGGCTTGAAGAAGCACGACGATCGCTAGAGGAGTCCATCGTGTTTTTGGAACAAATTAAGGAATCGTTGGAAAAACTATGAAAGTACTCGCGTGGGCGACCGATATTCACTTGGATTGTACGGTTGATGCTCAGAGTTGTGTGGCGGCCTTGGTTAAGGCCGCCGGAGATGCAGATTGTCTTTTGATTTCCGGAGATTTGTCAATTGCCCCAGCTCTCACAAAGCATCTGCGACTTCTAGATTCCCTCGCAGAGAGGCCAGTTTATTTCATCTTAGGTAATCATGATTTTTATTTTTCTGACGTCTCCACGGTACGTCGTGCCGTCGTAGACACATGTCGCAACAGCAATTTCCTTTGTTACTTATCGCACGTTCCATTCATACGTCTAGATAACAACGTCGCTTTGGTCGGTCATGACGGATGGTATGATGCTGGGAATGGAAATATTGAGCACAGTCGTTTGATTATGAACGATTGGATTAGAATAAAGGATTATTCTTCCGCCCTACGGAATACACCCACCGGCGTAGAAATTTTTAAAAATGAAATTGCCAATGTTGCCCGTTCTATATGCCAGGTCGGCATGAAGCATATCGCCGATGGCATAAAGGCGGCTGTTCGTGAAAAAAACGAAACGATAATTGTGGTGACCCACGTCCCTCCATTTACCGAATCGTATGTTCCAAACGAAAAAAAGCCAATGAGGTTGCAAGACGCATTGCCGTGGTACACATCAAAAATGATGGGAGATATGTTGTTACGAGCGGCGCAAAGCCTACCTCACGTAAAATTCAAGGTTTTTTCTGGACATGTACATTCACAGTTTAAAGGAAACATTCTACCAAACCTGGAAGTAAGGGTGGGTAAGTCAGAATATGGTACACCGCAACTCGCTGGAATCATACCTATTTAAACGCAGGATGACTGCGTTTGACATGAAGAGAACTCTCCTTCTAAATTCCAATGGACAACCTTTGCAATTTATGGACGGTGTTAGAGCCATCAAATTGTTGCTTCGTGGTCGAGCCGAGGTTGCCAACGGTTTGACCGGTGGTCCTTCATTTTGGGATGAAACAATCAATTCAACATCTCATACTTTTAAGCTTCCAGCTGTTTTACGCTTGTTCACATACGTCAACAAGCAACGTGGTTTAAAGCATCCTCCAAAGTTCCAAAAAAAGGTGCTGTTTAATCGCGACGGCTGGAGCTGCCAATATTGTGGCATTTCTTTGGGGTATAGCTCGCTATCTATCGATCACGTCTTACCGGTTTCCCGTGGGGGTAAGACCTCTTGGAAAAACTGCGTAGCCGCATGCACTACGTGCAATTACAAAAAAGGAAACAAAACCCCAGAAGAAGCCAAAATGAATTTGAGGAATATCCCAATGGAACCGTCTGTTCTTCACTTTTGGGATTCTGGTTCTCCATCCAATTGGCATCCAGACTGGAGCGTATTCGTTCCTTCCAACCTTCGTTATAAGATTTAATCAGTTTGCAATATATTTAGCGTCTAGGAGTCAATTCATGGGTTGGAAGCTTGGAAAAATACAACAAGCGGCTTTGGAGGTTGTGAAGGAAGAAAAACACAACAACCTGTTGGGTCGTGAACTTACTCGTACTTTGGGGCCCACAATTCTCACCAACCATGGTGCAACGTTAATGGCAGAAAGCGCCAATAAGCGTCTTGATGTTTATGAATTCCAAGATAAAAAGGTCGAAAAAATCAACACCAGCTTGCTACTAAAGCATGCTGATTCTCCGATCGCCGAAGTAAGAAGGCTTGTTGCAAGGCTTCTGCCGGAAAATATGTTGAATCGTTTTATGAACGATAAGAACCGTGGGGTACGCCTCGCCGCCGCCAAGAGGCTTCCGATCCACCTTGTCGAAGTGATGGTGAAAAGCTATCCCAATGATGAACAACTAGAATTCGTTCTTCAAAGTAAGCTTTCAGAAGCCAACGAAGAATATCTTGATATCTACGGCGATGTAAGGGTTGGAGAAGCAGAAAAAAGCGTTGAGCATCCGGGTTTGACGGATGAATGGTACGAGACACAGGCACGTAAGGTCGTCAACACGTACGGCGGTTTTATTGAGCATCCCTGGGAAGAAAAGGCTGTTGCACAGTTGACCAATGGCTTAAAATCGCAGGGTATTGAAGTAGATAGCGAAAAGCTGCTAGACCTTGTGTACGGTCTGCTCTCCTCCCGCGCCGAAGGCGCATTGGAAGAATCTATCTTCAAAAAGATGGCGAAACAGCTTAACGAGCAGGCCGATATGGAGATGCCGATCCTTCCTGAGGAACTAAGCAAGGTTGAAGATTTGCTTGAGGCTAGGCTGTCACCCTCCGAGTTCGTTTCTCGCTTTGAATCGGTGTTTTCTGTCGTAAAATCATCAACAGCAAACCCAGGATCAAAGATTGGCATAAACGAAAATTTTTCGCGAGTCAAGTGTCCTGCCACTGCAATCATTCCTGGTAGCTTTATCGGTTCCAAAGAGGAACTTGCGTTAGATACCTACGTCAAGCACTGGAACGCCATTCAAAAGCTCAAGGGCAGTCCATATTGCTTAGCTTGGAATCCATCGCATGGAAACAAAGTAAAGTTTACTTTGGGGGTACGTTGACATGAAGAAGCTGAAGGAAAATTATGGTCTGAATATAGTTCCTGTTGAACCAAACATCAATATTGTTTTTGACAACATGGTGGCTGAATGGGGTGGGTCTCCGTTTGCACAACTTTCAGTTGTTTTGGTACATCTAAAGTTTTTATACGAAGTACACCAAAATCACCATTGGGTTTCCATGGGCGATCCGTTCTACGGAGATCACCAATTGTTTCAAAGACTCTACACAGATGTTGTCAGCGAAATAGACAACGTTGCTGAAAAGTCCATCGGATTAGGGTGCACCTACAACGTTGATCTGCAACTGGTCAACCTCCAACGTTCGAAATTGATAGCTGGCTATGGGATGACAACAACAATTCCACAAACGTCCGATCTTGCCCGCAGGTCCTTGATGGCCGAATTGAATTTCATCAAAGTTATTGATTTGGCTTTGAATTCCCTCAAGGAATGCGGAATGTTGACTAATGGCGTCGACAACATGCTACAGGATATTGCCGATAAGCATGAGGGTCATGTTTATCTGTTGAAGCAAAGATGCTCCAAGTAAAGTTGGGTTGAATTGAAAAAAACCCGAATGAGTTGAAGCTCATTCGGGTTTTTTGTTTTTAACTTAGATCACTTTTCCGAAGGCCACTTTCCGGTCGCCTTGTGCATCATCCAAGCCGCGGCGGCTGCGGGATCTTCCGCCCACTTTTCAACCTTCTTCATTTTTTGTTTGAAGGTCTTTGTTCCACGAAGAATCTTTTTCGCCGTTTTCTTTGATGGTCCACCCTTTTTCTTTGCTTCAGCAACTACGCATGAACATGGAGCATCAACCGCAAGAGGCATCATACCACACCTTGGGCACACTTCGCTTTGCTCGCATCCACAGGAGCCTCCCACTGGCATCATACCGCAGCCGGGGCAAAGCAACTCTTCTAAATCGCCTTCGCGTTGATCTCTAACTCCGATGGCCGGTTCTCCGGCATAAGATCCGATTGGCATTCCAAATTTTTCTTGTAGCATGCGTTCGTACTTCATGCCAGTAAATATGCGGCGCTTTCTCGAAAAAATGTGAAATTTTGATTTACATTAGAAGTGATGAAAAGGATTCTAGTCACAGGAGCGGCCGGGTTTTTGGGGAGTTATTTGGTTGAACATCATCTCAAACTAGGCGACCACGTCTACGGCGTCGACAACTTTTGTTCTTCCAATGTTCTTTCAAAGCATCATCAATTGCTGCTGAACGACAAAAACTACTTCTTTTCCAACCTGGACGTATGCGACAAGAACTTTGTTGATACTTTCATCAGTTTAAATTTTGATAAAATTTACAATTTTGCTTGCCCAGCATCGCCTCCCATATACCAATCCATACCCATAGAAACAATGATGACTTGTGTCTTGGGCACAAAGAATGTGCTGACGCTTGCAAAGAAGGACACCGTCGTTGTGCATGCTTCAACTTCGGAAGTCTACGGAGATCCATCGGTTTCACCGCAGCCCGAGGCATACAGAGGAAACGTAAATTCGTATGGTCCACGGGCCTGTTACGATGAAGGTAAGCGCGCCGCCGAAGCTCTCTGCTACGATTTTTTGAACAAGTTTGGAACCGATGTTCGTCTCGTACGCATCTTCAACACGTACGGACCCCGAATGGACTCCAAGGATGGTAGGATCATTACCAACCTTGTGACACAGGCTCTCGGTGGAAAGCCGCTGACAATATACGGTGATGGCAGACAGACCAGGTCCTTCTGCTATGTCACCGACCTAATTCGTGGAGTGATTTCTTTGTCCGACGCGGACAAAAACCCAAGAAGTCCAATCAACATCGGTAATCCAGACGAATATTCAATCCTGCAACTTGCGCAGAAGCTGCAGTCAAAACTCGGAGGCGAGATTTCTTTCGTACACCCGCTGCCCGTCGATGACCCCCTGCAAAGGAAGCCAAACATCAAATTGGCTCGTGAATTTTTAAATTGGAGCCCTGTTGTAAATTTGGATGACGGACTGGATAAGATGATAAAACACTACAGTGATGGCGATGCATCTTGAATCAGTAATCGTATTCTCACTTTTTCAAGTATCTTTTTTGCTTGGCTACATCATGGGACGTCATTCTTCCACCGCCCCTGCCGTGATAACGACAAAAAATCAAAATGATTCATCAATAATGGGTGACGAACCCACTCCGACGATCCAACAACATCAACGTGCGAAAAAGATCGTCTCCATCGACGACAGTAAGTTTGTCACCAACTTTGAGGAAAATCTTCAAGGAAACGGCAAGGTGCTCGGAAATCAAACGATCGTCGCCGACGATGTTTCATCCTCGGTATCTAAGCTTGCGCAACTCAAAAAAATCAAATGAACACCAATCAAATCCACCACTGCACGGCGATGGAACTACTGCGTTCTTTGGACGATCAGTCGATCGATATGATCTATACCGATCCACCGTTCGGCACTGGCAATGTCCAATCTATGGCCCGTAGAATGGGCGGCATGGTGATATCAAAAATAGAATATAGCGATAAGCAGGACGATTATCTCGACTTTCTAAAGGGTCACCTGGTCGAAATGCACCGCGTCCTGAAAGAGACAGGGACGATGTACCTGCACTTGGATTGGCGGTGGGTGCACTACGCCAAGGTAATGTGCGACGAAATATTTGGGTACGAAAACTTTCTTAATGAAGTAATCTGGAGCTACAACTTCGGTGGGCGTGGTAAGGACCGTTGGCCTATGAAGCACGACACGATCCTGGTTTATGTCAAGAAGATGGGGAAGCACATCTTCAATTGGAATGACGTTGATCGTATTCCCTACGCCGCCCCGGAACTTCAATACGTCGGACGTTCCAAGGAGGAAGCCGAAAAACGTATCGCCGAAGGGCAGGTACCCACCGACGTTTGGTCGATGTCCATCGTTGGGACGGCATCAAAGGAACGTGTCGGATACCCCAACCAAAAACCGATCAAGTTGATGCGGCGCGCCATCGTCGCTTCATCTCCAGCTGGTGGGACGATCCTTGATCCATTCGCCGGTTCGGGTTCGACTGGCGCTGCAGCCATGTCCTGCGGAAGAAATTTCATCCTCGCCGACGCGTCCCAGCAAGCAATAGACGTCATAAAAAAAAGGTTGAACTTTCCCATATATAAGAACAATCCTAACCCTCCGGAATTACAATGAAGATAACAATTGCACAATTGCGTCGTTTGATACAGGAAGCAGTAGAAGATGTAAAAGCCACCTCGGCCGCGCAGAAATATGAAACCGACACAGCTTACATAGGTACTACAGCAGAAAAACTCAAGAAGCTGTACCTAGCCCAAGGTAACAAATACGACATCAATGACCCAACGGCGTATGCAAACTTGAGCAAATTCGTCAAGGCACAAAACCCTGACGATCCAAATAACATGTTTGTTATCGAAAAGATGGCACATGACTTTGAACGTGCCCTCCTCGACGCCCGCACCGCCGCCAAAAAGCATGGTTACCGTAGTCGAGTAATTCGATAACTATCTAACCACCAACACAAAACAAACGGATCGCAGCGCTGCGATCCGTTTGAAATTTGTCAACTTGAACAACCTAAAAGCTTAGGTAGATATTCTCCATTGGAGACCCAAATGGCAAAAGGATTAGACGTCGGCACATCATTCATCGTTCTTGCTTCCGAAGGTTCCAAGGGCAAGGTGCTCTACAAGGACTTTCGTGACGCCTTCTACGTCATCAAACCATCCACCCCCATCGCCACCAAGATGATTGAGAAGGGCCTGGCTGGCAAGACCTTCGTCAAAGACACCGATGGTTCCTTCATCCTCCTTGGCAAGGATGCCATCGAAAAAGCAGTTGAACGCAACGAATCAGCCAAGCGTCCAATGTTCAACGGTGTCGTTTCGTCCAAGGAAAAGGACGCTCGACGAATCCTCTCATATATCCTCAGGGAAGTATCCGGTAAGCCATCGGAACCTGGTGAGAAGCTCGTCTTCTGCGTTCCAGCACAACCGATCGACCAGGAGGACGACGACTTCGACGTTGGATATCACGAGGATGTCATCGTCAAGCTCCTTACCGAGGTCGGCTACTCACCACGTGCCATCAACGAGGCAGAAGCCTTGTGTTACTCAGAGCTCGAGAAAGACGACTATACAGGCGTTTGTCTGTCATGGGGAGCCGGCATGGTCAACGTCTGCGTCATGCTCAACGGCGAACCTGTCGTAAAGTTCTCGACAACGAAGAGCGGAGACTGGATCGACCGCATGGCAGCTGTCGCCACCGGTGAGTCCGATTCAATCGTCCAGGCCGAAAAGGAGAACGGTGTCTTTTCCGTTGGGCAACCTAATGATAACCAGGTGCTCGCCGCCGTCTCGGCTTATTACGATCGTCTCATCGATTATACGACAAAGCAACTCGCTGCTGCGATGGAAGACCACAAGTCAGTTCCAAAGTTCAAGGATCCGTTGCCCATCGTCGTGGCCGGTGGAACTTCAAAAGCGAATGGTTTCGTCGAGATGTTTGCCAAAAAGTTGACGGGCAACGGATTCACCCTGCCCGTCAAGGAGGTCAGGCACGCAGCTGATCCACTCCACGCCGTGGCAAGGGGATGCCTCATTGCCGCACAAATCATGTAAGAATTATATCAACTGTAAACTTGTAAAAGGACAATCACGTGATTGTCCTTTTTTCTTTATTCCTATTGAACAATTGAGACGTGTAAAGTCCAACCCTCTTGGGATAAGATATAAAAACCTGCCCCCATCCTGGGAAGGCAAATAAAGGAAATTCAAAAATGAGCACAGGAGGAAAAAAGAATCCCGTGCGCGCGCCGGCCAAATTCGTTGGTTTGCACGCGCACAGTGGATTCTCGTAGTTGACCTTTGATGGACTCGATTACCCGCAGGATCACATCGATTACGTCGTAAAGAACGGCATGGATGCCTGGTCGCTCACCGACCACGGCCACATGAACGGCTTTTGCCACGCCTACCTGCACTCGCAAAAGATCATCAAAGCGGGAGTCAACTTCAAATTCATCCCTGGTTGCGAAATGTACCTACATCCCAACCTAGATGAGTGGCGACGAGACTTTGCTGCTTCGCAATCCTCCAAGAAGCCAAAGCCTAGGGAAGACGTCGTCACGCCCATCGTCGCCATTACCGATGAAAATGATGACCATGTCGCCGTGGTGACGGAGACCGAGGGACTCACCGTCGAGAACGAGGAGGAATCCAAGAGCGGAAAGTTCTATGATCCCGTTGCCCGTCGCCATCACCTTGTCGTTTTGCCACGGACTTCAGTCGGCCTACAACGATTGTTCCACCTGGTGTCCCAGGGTTACTCAGAAGGGTTCTACCGTTTTCCGCGCATTGACTACCGTCAGCTTAAAGAAGCGGCCCGGGGAGGGCATCTTCTTGTCACTAGCGCCTGCACCGGCGGCAACCTAAGTTTCGAAGTCTTCCAACACCTGCAACAGCTCAAGTTCGATGAATTGAAGGCCGACCTGTACGACACACCTGGTCTTCGCGAAAAAATTCAGCTAGGAATTGCAAACGCATACGATCGCATGGTGGATGCCGTTGGACCGGAATCTGCGTTCCTCGAGCTACAATTCAATAGGCTTCCAGCACAGCACCTGGTCAACAGGGCGTTGTTGGATTTTGCAAAGGAGAATAGCTTGACAGATAAACTGGTGGTGACGTGCGACAGTCACTACTCCAGCCCAGATCATTGGCGTGAACGTGAGATCTACAAAAAGCTGGGTTGGCTCAACAGCCGTGAGCTGGATCCGTCGCAGATCCCATCATCGCGAGATGAATTGAAGTGCGAGCTATACCCAAAGAATGCACAACAGGTGTGGGAAACCTACACCGAAACAACACAACAATTCGACTTCTATGATGATGAAGTCGTCCGTGATGCGATCGAGAGGACCCACGACATCGCCCATGGAATGATCGGCGAAATCAAGCCAGATACGACGATGAAACTACCGTCGTACGTCATTCCCGAAGGAAAGACGGCCCAACAATCTTTGGTCGATCTTTGCAAGAAGGGGTTAGTGGAGCGTGGGCTGTCTGACAAGCAGGAGTACATCGAAAGATTGAAGTATGAACTTGGAGTCATCCGCGAGAAGAAGTTTTCCCAGTACTTCCTCACGATGAAGAAGATCATCGACGTCGCTTGGCGCAGTCAGATCGTCGGCCCAGGCCGTGGTTCGGGTGCCGGGTCGTTGGTCAACTACGTTCTAGGGATCACCAACGTGGATCCGATCAAGTACGGTCTGCTCTTTGAGCGCTTCCTTGACCCGATGCGCATCGAGTACCCAGACATCGATACCGACTTTGCCGATCGAGATGGTTTGATCGACAACCTCCGTGACGAGTTTGGCCTAGAGAATGTCATTCCAATCTCCAACTACAACACCTTCAAGCTTAAATCGCTCATCAAGGACGTCGCTCGTTTCTACGGACTTGAGTTTCAAGAGGTGAATCGCGCTTTAGCGACGTTGGACGACGACGTCAAGAGCGGCCGTAAGCACGACGATTCCGAAGCAACATTCGATATTTCGCTGGAGGAGGCGTTGAAGTACTCCAAACCTACTCGTGAGTTCCTGGAACAACATCCAGAAATTCAGCTTCCACTCCAAGTTCTCTACAAACAGAACAAGGCACTTGGACGTCACGCCGGCGGTGTCATCGTCTCCGAAAACATTAAGGAGCGGATGCCATTGATCAAGGCAAAAGGAGAACTCCAGACCCCTTGGGTTGAGGGTATGACGGCGAAGCAGCTCGAACCAATGGGGTGGGTCAAGTTCGATCTACTTGGATGCGAAACTCTACGCATCATCGACATGACGATCAGGTCGATCCTCAAGAAGCAAGGCAACGCCAATCCAACGTTCGAGGACGTCAAGGCATGGTTCCAAGAAAACTTGGATCCGGAAAAATTGGATCTCAACGACCAGGACGTCTACCGCAACGTCTATCATGAAGGCAGGTTTGCTGGTGTGTTCCAGTGCTCTCAGAAGGGCGCCCAAAAGCTTTTCATTAATGCGAAGCCGGAATCCATCATCGACATTGCGACGCTCACTTCTATCTACCGTCCCGGGCCACTATCGGCAAATGTCGACAAGACCTATATCCAGGCGAAGAAGAATCCACATTCGATCGACTATGGACATCCATTGATCAAGCAGGTCCTCGAGTCGACCTACAACCACATCGTCTTCCAGGAACAGGCCATGGCGCTCTGTAACGTGGTCGCCGGTATTCCAAAGGAAGAGCTCAACAAGGTCCGCAAGATGATGAAGCCCGGTGGATCCAGCGGCGAAAACGTCGAGAAGGCCAAGGCGCTAAAGATGCGGTTCATTGACGGCGCCGTGGTGAATGGGGTGGAAAAGAGGACGGCCGATGAACTCTACGAAAAGATTCTGTACTTTTCCGGTTATGGCTTCAACGCCTCGCACGCTGTGTCCTACGCGGTGGTTTCCTATTATTGTGCATGGTTCCTGACTCATTACGAGGCCGAGTGGCTGTGTGCCTACCTCGATGCCATGTCCAACAACCCCGACAAACTCACCAAAGCCTTGAACGAGGTCAAGGCTTTGGGTTACAAGATTTCCCGTGTAGACATCAACAACTCAGGAACTTCTTGGACTTGTTTGCCCGGCAAGATCATGGTGCCATCATTCTCGTCTTGTAAAGGGCTAGGTAACGCCGCAATCACCGAGATCATGGAAAACCGTCCGTACCGCAACGTCCAGGAGTTTCTATGGAACGATGACGGAACATGGAAGCACAACAAACTCAACAAAAGAGGCGTCGATGTATTGATTCAACTTCGTGCCTTTGAATCAATGGAATGGAAGGACCTGTTTTCATCATATAGACAGTTTCACAGTATCGTCATCGAGAATTGGAACGAACTACGCAAGTCGACGAAGAAGGATCCTTTCAAGGGTTTGAAGAACCTCAAAGAGTTTATCGTCGAGAACAACGATGATCGTGAGTGGACGGCAGCGGAGTTGGCAAAAAACACCATGGCTTTGCTAGGGACGCTTAACGTTGCGGCGTTGGTACCGGAAGAGATCTCTCAAAAGTTTGAGCAAAAAGGGATCGACAGCATCGACGATTACAAGGGAGAGAATCTTTATTGGTTCATGGCGATGGATATCTCAAAAAAGAGAACAAAAACCAATAAACCTTACCTCATCGTCAACGCACTGGGAAATTCTGGGCAAAAAAAGAAGATCTTTGTTTGGGGTGCCCCTGAAAATCCCGAGCTCGACGAGTATAGTATCGTTGCGGCCCAAGTCAAAAATGGCGATTTTGGGTTCTCAACCAACTGGAATCGATTGATCAAATTGAATTGAGGGAAAAATGTCTGACAAAGAAAACAACATTCTAGCCAAGGCTAACAAGATCGTCAATGAGAGGTCTGAGGAAAAGGAACGAATGTATGGTCCATTCTCCGCAGGGATGGAACGAGCAGCGATGATTGCCAGTGGGATGACTGGAAAGGAGTTTACAGCGGAGGATATCTTTGTGGCGCTGATTGCACTCAAATTTTCACGACATTCGTACAACTACAAGGAAGACAACCTCCTCGACGCTGCAGCATACATTGGAGCACTCGACAACTACCTTAAGGAGAACAGCCGTGAGTAAGTTGAATCTTTCGAAGATTAGAGACGTCAAGGATCCTCAACGAGGAACACCTGGCTCGGCTGGTATTGATTTCTTCGTTCCATATGAATTTTCGAAAACAATCATTGCGCCGCATGGGAGCTTTCTCATGCCATCGGGCATCAAGGCTTCAATCCCAGATGGTTATGCCTTGGTAGCGATGAATAAATCAGGTGTGGCGACGAAGCTTGGATTGGTCGTTGGTGCCTGCGTTGTTGATAGTGATTACCAGGGCGAAATTCACATACATTTGATTAACACGACCAACAGCGATGTTGTTGTAACTTCAGGGCAAAAGATCGTTCAATTTTTGTTGCTTCCAGTTGAGCATTGTGAAATCAACGTTGTACCAATTGATGATCTTTACAGTTCACAGACCATCCGTGGGGCTGGGGGATTTGGAAGCACTGGAAATTCGTAATGATTGAAACAAAAACCCTTGTCGTAGACGTTGATGATACAATTTCAACACACGTCAATCGTAACTATGACGATGCCATTCCGCATTTGGACATCATTCAAAAGCTAAATAAGATGTACGATGCGGGGTGGCGTATCGTTTATTTTACTGCCCGTGGACAAGTATCTTGTAACGGAGATGTTGCGCTGATTGAAAGTTCTCGTCGCCCAGCACTTGAAGCGTGGATGAATAAACATGGAGTCAAGTACAATGAGCTATTATTTGGAAAGCCTCTCGGCGTTTACTACATCGACGACAAGTCACTCCGCCCTGAAGAATTTATGGCAATGGAGTACAAAAGATTCGTTGGTGGCAGCGGAGGAACAATCGAACGATTGGGGTCTAGGCTTATCAAAAAAGCCGACAATGTGAAGGAACAAGCGGAATGGTATCGTCATGCCGATGGGCTTTGCAATATTCCAAAGGTCAACACAATTTATGGTAACTCTTTAGACATCGAATTCATCGACGGACCAAGCCTGAACACTGTTTGCAGAAGGCAGCACATCGATTCGTTGGTCGACGTCATCAAACGATTCAAAAATGTTCCAGCTCAAACTCCAGATTGGAACACCATGGTAGAACGTTTGCGCAAACACGTTTCTCTGAACGCTATTTGCAATGAAGAAAAAATCATCAGGCTTTTGGAAAGCCATCAAGTAACAAGCTTCATGGAGGCCAACGCCAGCTTCTGTCACGGTGACTTGACTTTAGAAAACTGCATCGTACGTGATGAAAAAACATATTTGATTGATCCAAATCTTCCACCAAAGCTATACAGCTCTTGGCTGTTAGATGTGGGTAAGCTGTACCAATCTCTTCATTTTGGTTATGAGGAATTGTTTTCCGACTATCGAGCGGATGTGAACAAACAAGATCTTTTCTTGTATCTTCAAAGTCAATTCGATGAATCTTATAAACCGTACTTTTTACTTTGTGAATTGATACACTATATTCGCATGTTGAAATACAAGCGGGATCATCAAAAGGTCATCGTCCGTGACATCATCGGTAAGATTTACAAGGAAGTAAGCGAATGTTTTTGAACAAAAAGGAAATGACGGAACGTCTTGGCCGTCCGCCGATCATTGGGTTTACCTGCTCCACATTTGATTTGTTTCATGCAGGACACGTCGTTATGTTGCAGGATGCGGCCGCTCTATGCGATTATTTAATCGTTGGTTTGTTGGTTGATCCCACTGTCGATCGTGCCGATTCAAAAAACAAACCGATCCAGTCAGTGATGGAAAGGTATCTTCAGATTTCCGCCTGTAAGTACGTGGATGAAGTTATCCCTTTTCAGTCGGAGGCAGATCTTGTCGACTTGATCTTGGTGATCAATCCAGATATTAGGATTGTTGGTGAAGAATATCGTGGCAAAGAACACACCGGTGTCGGACTTTGCCCAATCCACTATAATAAACGTAGGCATTCATTCTCGACGACGGAACTGAGAGACAGGGTGTTGAAGGCAGAACTTAGGAAGGAAAAGCAATGAAGATTGCAATCGTCTTTGGTAAGGGTTTGGATGGTTGTGGGGTTCAACGTGGAGCCATTGAAATGGCCACTTGGGCAAAGCGCAATGGAGTTAAGTTTGATGTTTATGAATATGTTGGTCGCGTGTTTTGCCGAGCCGCTGGGCAAAAGTTCCCAGATAAGCATATCAAATTTGATGTTCCAGAGCTTGATGACATCGCCATCAAGTTGAACGAGGGTTACGATATTGTCATCCTCAATTCATATCCATCAAACCGTCAAGGATCACAATCTGTAATTGAATTTTATAACAGGGTCGTCACTAAGCTAGAAAAGCCTGTCGTCGTCGGCATGATGCATGAAATCTTAAGGATGAATGTCGACCGTATTCCGATGTTGATGCCGATCCTCAACCGTTGCGACGTCGTGTTCAATTTTTCGGAAAAGACCAATTTCTCCAAGGAACTATCGCAGATACTACCATCTAAAATCCTTGGGGAACGTATGCGACGTTTCAAGATGTGGGTCGATTTGAAGGAACTCAAGGAGAACTATCGAAACGTATATCCGCTAGAGTCCAAAAGGAAATCGTTGGTGTACGTCGGTCGTTGGACGACGATGAAGGATCCACGTCGCTTGCTTGACATGTATCCGATCATGAAGGACAAGGATCCTAACTTCCACCTGCTGATGCACGGAATTGAGAAGTCGGTGGGAGCTGCTAAAGACATCATTAAGCAACCCAACAGCTTCTACAAGCTATATCACAAGGAATACGACTGGAGCGTTCCTGGGGTCCAGGTGTTTGGACAATATAAGTACCATGATGGTATGAAGGCGATCTGTGAATCGTTGTTTGGTTGTTCGTTCTTCCGTCTCCCAAAGGCTCCAAACAACTACGGCGATCGTATGGAATATACACAGATTGAAATCATCGGTTGTGGAACCATCCCCGTGTTCGACAAACATTTTGGAGACAACAACGTTGATTCTCAGGGCAATAAATTCAATGATATCGATCATCTCGCTGTATGGTCCGATCGTGCCGATCTAGCACAGACTTGTGATAAGTTGATTGAAGTGGCTAATTCTCCGGCGGAGCAACAACGTTACAGAGAATCAGGTTTCACGTTCATCGATCGTGAGTTTAATACCGACACGGTGCTGCCCAAGATGTTTGATGACATCCTTCGGATGGGTAAGGACTCTGGTCGTATGGATGACAAGGAGCTAGTCACCAAATTCTTTGGCAAAGAAAAAGCTTACGATGATTTTTGTTCTTTGATGGCTGATGGAAAGCCTCCTGCGATGGGTCTCAAGGAATATGATGAAAAAATCTTGAGTTATTTTGCAACGCCGAAGGGCAAGAGAGATGAGGCATTTTATTATACCGATAAGACTCCTAGATCTTTTTTGAAGAGGGAAGAGAGCCAGGGAGACGAGACGGAGGAATGTGATGACTATTGAATGGGCAACTATGATTCCACTGATTGGTGGTTCGGCGATCGGCTGTAGCCAGGCGACCGGAACAAAGCCAGCCTTTCATCTAAGCTATGATGCGTTTAAACAAAATGAGTCACATCTACAGGCTTATTGGCCCGATGTTGTAACCATCAATTTAGATCATTCTCCGCTTCCAAGAAAAAGAGTCGACTTCGTCAACTCCGTCTGTCCTTGCGCAGGACTCAGTTCACTTTCAACAAAGAAAGATTGCGCAAAGAACGAATGGATGTTGAAAACTTCTGAACTCGTGTTGGAAGGTATGCGACCCAAAGTGCTTTGGGGTGAAAATGCCCCAGCATTGTTTACCGACGCTGGGACCGACGTCAGGGAATCGCTGGCCAGGATTGCCAATAAACATGGGTACTCTTTTTCGTTGTATAAAACAAGCACGTGTCACCACGGCATCCCACAAAAGCGTTTGAGAACTTTTTACTTCTTTTGGGATGCACCATCAGCACCAGAGATGCAATACTACGATCGGCCCCACAAACCATTCCATGAATATATCATGGACATTCCTGAGGGGGCTTCGGGGCACTCTACCGATACATGTGCCATCAAAAATATTTTTGAATATTCACCGGTATATACTCAGTTGCTCAAGGACTATAGACTAACACATCAGCAATTTTGCAAAAAGTACGGTGACAATGAACACCGTAGCTTGCATTGGCACCTCGCCAGATCCGGAGATAAGCCTTGGTCGTCATCGGGACGTAAGGCTGGGAATTCCGGTCTGTTACAGGATTACATCGAATTCCTCGAAAGGAACCATCAAGACCACAAGGAACTACGTGATTTACGTCACGCGAAGAAGAAGCTTGACATGGGATTGAATTTCATGAGTGCTTCCCCATTGTTTCATTACGATATTACGACTGCAATTGTTGGACGTACCCTATTTCAGGGTATGCATCCAATCTATCCACGCAGCATGACGTTCCGAGAGATCATGCATATGATGGGAATGCCGCACAACTTCAAACTTGTTTCAAAGAACATCAATGACGTTGCACAGAACGTGCCGGTGCCGACGGCACGGGACATGGCCCTTGAAGTAATTGAATTCATCAATGGAAATAGGAAATTGTCCGGCCATGCCTTCCTAAAGCAGGACAATACAAAAAAGCAGATCGTTGAGGCTGGTACACTTGAAAAGTTTGCCAACGGTGAAGTATAATCAAGTTACGAACAGATGAAGACCTACGATAACTTTACCGAAGCTTACATCGATATTGCAAAGGATCTTTGCAACGACTACGAGTATTGTTCATCCCCTCGTGGGATGAAGATCAAGGAAATCCTTGGATACCAGTTTCGTCTAAGCAATCCTCGGGCTCGCATACCGTTCGTTCCAGAACGCAAGATGTCGATTCACTATCTGATCGCTGAACTCGTTTGGTACCTCAGTGGCAACGATTCTTCGGCGTGGATCTCCAAATATTCTTCATTTTGGAAAAAGATCAGTGATGATGGCAAGACAGCGAATAGCGCATACGGAGCACGGATCTTCAAACCGCACTCCTACCACTTTGTCCCAGGCATGAT